>Ga0180436_10003491_pt1 | contig 14428 bp, 12 predicted proteins | sample SS_ome_2_FD_132434 | JGI IMG/M metagenome (GOLD analysis project Ga0180436, IMG submission 132434) | Hypersaline lake sediment archaeal communities from the Salton Sea, California, USA - SS_3_S_2 metaG | ecosystem: Environmental > Aquatic > Non-marine Saline and Alkaline > Hypersaline >...
CCGGAGCTACTGAGCGCCCGCCGGACCGTCACGCGAGATCCCTTCATCACAGGGCCAAGGCCGGCAACCGGCGGCATGATCAGCGCGATCGAGACTTGAACGATAACCGCCACTGGGACGAACTGAAACGGCCGGAGCCTGAAATTGATGATCCCCGAGGCGAACTTCGCCAGGGCATAGGCGCCTGCACTCGCAGGCACGATGGCCAAGAGGAGGGCTGCCATCCCAAAGGTCGAGATCATCAGCATGTATGAGGCCACGACCTGCGGCCTACGCGCGCCGACCAGCTTCATCACGCCTATCTGGCGCAGGTGCTGCGTCAACAGAGCAGACATCGTGTTCGCAATCAGGGACCCGCTCAGCACCACGATCATCAGCCCAACAATGATCAGAACCCACAGTAGCGCCTGGATGATGCCCCCAAAGGGGTGCTCATGAGTGCCGGCCACCTCGGTCTGGAAGACCGGGAATCCGATGCGCTCGAGCCGCTCTGTCACATCGCCGGCCACCTGGCGGATGTGCGCCTTATCGTCCGAGTCGCCGGTCACCGTCACCAGGAGCTTGGTCATGGAGGCCTGACTATGCAGCCAGGGCAGCGTGTCAAGGGTGGTATAGCCGCGAAGCCCACCAAGCACGGTGTCATAGAGGTCAGACTGGTCAATGGCCGTGCCGACTACGGACATCGCTCGCCGGGTGCCGTCACCCAGCTCGATCTCCACCTGATCCCCGACGGCGATCCCGAGGGCGTACAGAGTCTGATGCTCAAGCACGATCTCGCGGTCGTCGGGCGTGCCGGTGCCGTCCTTGGTGAAGCGCCGATTGATGGACGAAGATGCGATGGCGGGACGGGCGACGAGGACAAGGTTGTCCCAAGTCGTGTCGAGGGGTTGGCTCCGGACGTCGTCCTGTCCTCTCGACTTGGCGCGCACGCGTACGGTGAGCTCCCGCACCCCTTCAGCCACCGCGACGCCTTCCGTGCGTGCCACGGCCTCGACGACGTCCTCTCCAAAGGGCAACGTCACCAGGGTGATGTTCGCCGGATTGCTCGCTTCGTAGCTTGAGGCAAGATCCTGGCTCAGAAGGACGTAGGCCCCCGCGATCACGCCGATGGCGAACACGCCAACGGCGATGGAAGCGACAACCAGCGCCGACCGAGCTTTGTTACCGTACAGGTCAGCGAGCACCTTGGTCCAGCGAGGTCTGAGCCGCGGCTTCAGCCGTGCATCTGGTGACACGGGGCTAGGCAGAGGCTACTACGGAAGCGTCGGCAGTCCTCGCGGTGTCGCGATGGCTGCCGCTATCCGCGACAATCAGACCGTCGGCGATCTGCAAGCATCTGGAGGCCCGCTCGGCGAGTGACTCATCGTGGGTCACCATGATGATGGTCTTGTCTCTCGCGGCGAGGTCATCAAAGATGCCGAAGACGATGTCCGCAGCCTTCGAGTCAAGGTTGCCGGTGGGCTCGTCGGCCACAACAATGGGGGGATCGTTGGCCAGCGCGCGGGCAACAGCCGCGCACTGCTGTTGCCCACCGGATACCTCCGAGGGCATACTGTAGCGCTCCTCGCCCAGGCCCACCTGCCGCAGGAGGTCCAGTGCACGGGACTCCCGTTCGAGAGGCGCATACACTTCACCGAAGTCCATTGGGAGCATGACGTTCTCGATAAGGGATAGCATTGGCAGCAGCTGGTAGAACTGGAATACTATGCCTAGATTCCGGCCTCGCCAGCGCGACATCCGGCTCTCGTCCAGGGTGTGAACCGGGACATCTCCGATCAGCACATCGCCCGAGGTGGGACGGTCGATTCCAGTGATCATATTGACAAGCGTCGACTTGCCGCTGCCGGACTTGCCGACCACGCTCACGAACTCGCCTCTGCGGAAATCTACATCGACGCCCCGGAGCGCAGTGAAGTCACCCACCGTGGTGTTGAAGACCTTGGTGATACCCCGCATCCGGATGATCGCTGAGCCATGTGCGACATCCTGTAGGCCGGTCTTGGCGTCTGTGGCGCGGCTCCCGCGCCGGCGCCATGTTCTAGTCATCTGCCCCCGAAGCCAAGTGCGCGGGTCGCAGTGCAGAAGGCCCACGCGACCACGCCGAGCAAACGTCCTCGGCCTGCCGATCCACCACCACCCCGTCCCGAATCTCCAGGCTTCGCGTGGCGCGGGAAGCCAGAGAGCGATCGTGCGTCACCATCAATATCGCTGTCCCTTCCCGTACCAGATCGGAGAAGAGCGCAAAGATGTCGTCGGCAGTGGCGGAATCAAGGTTGCCGGTCGGCTCATCCGCGACGATGATGCGCGGTTCGTTGGCCATTGCGCGCGCGATCGCCACGCGCTGTCGCTGACCACCCGAAATGCGCGTGGGCGGCTTGTGAATATGATCCAACAGTCCGACCCGATCGAGAAGCTGTTGCGCACGCTCGATGCTGCTCCTGCCACGGTAGAGACCGCAGAGGTCCATCGGCAGCAGCACGTTGTCGAGTAGTGATAGCTGTGGGAGAAGCTCGAATGACTGGTACACCACGCCGATGGTTCGGCCGCGCCACTGAGCGCGCTCGCTCTCCCCCAGCTTGTGAACAGCCACACCATCGACCATGACCTCGCCGCCGGTCAGCTCATCCACGCCAGTCACCATATTTAGAAGGGTCGATTTCCCCGCCCCAGATTTCCCGACCACTGCGACAAACTCACCACGCCGCACGTCGAGGTCCACACCAGACAGCGCAGTGTGGTTCACGGCGCCGGCCTCGTAGACCTTGCGCACATTCCGCAGACGTACAAGGGGTGCCGACCTCAATCTGTCGGCGAATCCCTCACGTCGCCTACCCCTTCTCACCATCTTCGCCACGACCTCCAAGACCCCTCTGCCAGCATCCCTAAGGTTAGCACGGCGGGGTCCTGGTCTGTAGTGCCGTCGGTCATAACCGAATCCCAACCCCTATGACATCCGTCACACACGACCGTTCCTGCTGTCAATTCAGCAGCGGCGAACCGTGTGATATGATGGCTGTGACATGAAAGCGGAACGAATCGAGCCGGGCCTCTCTGCGCTCTTCAGAGCCTACGTCGTCGTGCGCACATTGGGCCTGCTCCTGGTGGCCCTGATTGAGCTCCCCCAGGCAGCCATCCGGCTCAGCAGCGACATTGTGGTCACTGCCGCCGTATGTCTGATCGAGGCGTTCTTTCTCCTGGTGTACCTCACGTGGCCATTGCCTCGACGTAGGCTGGGCAGGTGGTATCTCCCCATCGGCATTGCCGTGGCGGCTGTCGCGCCAATCCTTGAGATGCGGTATATTTTCAGCGTGTACTCGGTCAGCGAAGCCCTCGATTTCTGGCTGATCTTCCCCTTCCTCACCGTGCCGCTGATCATCACCGCGTGGCAGTACACGTTCGACGAGGTGTTGCTTTACTGCGTCGGAACCACGCTCCTCGAACCAGCGGTAGCAGCCCTCATGGCGACCGCTCGTCATACCAGCCCCTGGTTCGACGGCGGCATGCTGGTCATCCGGATGGCATTCATGATCGGGATCGGGTACATCGTATCCTACTTGGTGACACAACAGCGGCGGCAGAGACAGGAGCTCGCCGAGGCAAACCGCAAGCTGGTCCGCTACGCAGCCACGCAGGAGCAGCTGGCCACAGTCCGAGAGCGCAACAGGCTGGCAAGAGAGCTCCACGACACGCTGGCCCACACGCTGAGCGCGCTCACGGTTCAGCTGGACGCGCTCACCGCGGTCTGGGGCCCCAAGCCCCCGCGCGCCCAGCGCATCCTGACACACGCCCTCACGACGGCGAGATCGGGCCTGGATGAGACTCGGCGCGCACTACAGGACCTAAGGTCAGCGCCGCTGGACGATCTGGGCCTGGTGCTGGTCATCCGCAACGTTGCCGAAAGCGCGGCCGAGCGCGGCGGACTGACCCTGTCACTGGACCTGCCCGACGACCTGGGCGACCTACCGGCTCCCGTTGAGAACACATTCTACCGGGTTGCACAGGAGGCATTGGAGAACGCCGTAACCCACGCCGCTGCCCAGGCAGTCTCAGTCGCCTTGCGATTGGAGCACGCCAGGCTTACACTGACCGTCGCTGACGATGGACGTGGGTTCGAGCCATCGGCGACAGGCGAGGAGCGGTTCGGCATACAGGGCATGCGTGAACGCGCCGAGGACATTGGGGCAGTGCTAGACGTCGTCTCCGGGGCTACACAGGGCACGGTTGTCAATCTCGCTTACGGGGTGACGGGGGCAGACTATGGTTAGGATCCTGATCTGCGACGACCAGTGGATTGTGTGCGAAGGGCTGGAGGCGATCCTCGAGAGCGTGCCGGACTTCGAGATCGTCGGATGTGCCTATGACGGTGCAGAGGCTCTGGACAAGGCCCGTGAGTTTGAACCCGACGTCGTGTTGATGGATCTGAAGATGCCGGTTATGAATGGCGTGCAGGCCACGCGGGAGATCGTCGGCAGACACCCAGACGTCAAGGTGCTTGTTCTCACCACCTACGGCGCCGATGAGTGGGTCTTCGATGCGCTGCGCGGCGGCGCCAGCGGCTACTTGCTCAAGGGCACCCCCAGGGAGACACTCATCGCCGCGATTAGGGGTACGGCGGCGGGAGAGTCCTACATCGACCCCAAGATCGCGGGGAAGCTGGTACGCAACCTGACCACACCGCAGGAACCGGCAGAACAGTCTCGGCTGTTGGCGCGTCTCAGCAGCCGAGAGCTCGATGTATTGCGGCTTCTAGCACATGGCCTCAGCAACGCCGACATCGCGAAGCGACTCTTCTTGTCCCACGGCACAGTCCGCAACTACGTCAGCGCCATCCTCACGAAGCTCAACGTTGAGGACAGAACGCAGGCAGCGCTCCTCGCCGCACGATACGACCTCGTTCAGTAGGCCCCCCTACGACCGCCGCTGATGGTCGGTCTGCTAGGTGGGGACTCGGGTCGACCTCACCTCGATCAACTGACGGCCCATCGCCGACCACTGGTTCACGAACGCGTCGGCTGACTGGGTAGTGAAGACCACCCCGTCGGCAGCAGCAGGGTCCACAAAAGCGAAGCCCTCGCCGGGATCCCAGGCATAGAGCACCTTGTAGTGACTCCACCCTGCGTACTTGCCCTTGGAAAGGCGCAGGGGATCGCCAACGATGACGATGGTCGGTCGTTGACGGTTGAGGTTGGCATACAAATCCCGCACCGCCGCACCCACTCGCCAGCGTGCGTCCAGACCGTGGCGTCGCAAGGCGCGCACGACGCCCCACGGAAACGTGGCCCACCCTTCGATCCGTCCGGGGATCAGCGATCCCCGGACGGATGGAGGTCCCTCCATCTGGCGCGCCAGCACGTCGCCATCGACGACTTCCCCGCCCAGGATGCCGTTGGCGATGAACATCACACTGTACGGTCCGCAGTCATTGGAGCTGCCTTGGTGGCGGTGGTACTTGGGAAGTGGCAGGCCAAGTTGCTTCTTCCAGGCCTTGCCCTTCAGTTTCGTGCCGTTAGGGGCGGTACGCGTCCCCGTCTCTGCTCTGCCCTTCACGAGCAACCTCCGTGGTAAATCTCCGGCACCCACGTTTGATCCGTGATCGGCGGGCGCACGTAGCCCGTGTCGGGTTGTCGCTCCGGCAGCTCCAATCTCTTCGAGGCCAGGTCCTCGTAGGGTACCAAGCTCAGCAAGTGCGCGATGCAGTTGAGCCGCGCGTGCCGTTTCACATCGGCGTTGACTACATACCAGGGCGCTTGTTTGATGTCCGTAGTCTTGAACATCTCATCTTTCGCCTTCGAGTACTCGACCCAGCGGCGCCGGGCCTCCAAGTCCATCTCGCTGAGCTTCCAGCGCTTGGTCGGGTCATCAATCCGATCGCGGAACCGTCTTTCCTGCTCGGCATCGCTGACCGAGAACCAGTACTTGACGAGCGTGATGCCCGACCGGACAAGCATTCGTTCGAACTCCGGACACGATCGCATGAACTCCTGGTACTCCTGGTCCGAGCAGAAGCCCATCACCCGCTCTACGCCCGCCCTGTTATACCAGCTGCGGTCCAAGAGCACGATCTCACCTGCCGCAGGCAGATGCGCTATGTACCGCTGGAAGTACCACTGACTCTTCTCTCGGTCGGACGGAACCGGGAGGGCGACGACACGCGCGTGCCTGGGGTTCATCGGGGCGGTTATTCGTTTGATCGCCCCACCCTTCCCGGCGGCATCCCGCCCCTCAAACAACACGACCAGCTTCATCCCCACGTGACGAATCCACTCCTGCATCTTTGTCAGCTCGATGGAGAGCCGGCGCAGCTCACGCTCGTACACGGCGCGCCTCATCTTGGGAGGCCGCGCCCCACGGGCTTCCTCCGAACCGTAGACCGGGACGACGGGCTGACCGTTGCAGTCCTGTATCACCATTCCGGCGGTGGATGCGTAGGGTTTGGTCGTCGCGCTTCGCTGCTGCAATCTGGCCGAACGGCTTCGCTTGCCTGCCACGTTCACCTCCTACTACTGCCATACCCTCACAGCTGCGTCTCAGCGGAGACCCTCAAGACCACCGGAGTATACAGCCGACAAGCGCGTCAGTGCAAGGCGCGAGCCCATAGGCCTGTGGTATACTCTGGCCGTGGCGGACGCGGCACCGCCGTCGCAGCGATCGGAGGCACTGGCTCACCGTGGCCCTGGCGATTGACCCCCTAGCCTTTCTAGCGATCCCCATCCTCATTATCGGGATCACCAGCACCTTCTATCTGCTAAGCGCGCGCGAGCAGACCCAGGCGGCGCGCTACCTCGCTGGTGCACTGGCAGCCTTCTCGGGGGGAATGGCCGCCAAGTTTGCGGAGGGCATCGTCTTGTGGGGGGGCGCTCTGGAACCACTCCCCGAGGCGCTGGCAGCCTTGGCCATGGCCGGCGTCGTGGCCTTCGCCTATCACTATCCGCAGAGGCCACGCGGCCGGCCTACGGAGTCGACCGTGGTGACAGCCGTCGCCATGACAGTGGCCGTCGGGGCCCTGGCCTATAGCATCGCGCACGCGGTGCGATTCCTTTCGATCGGGCGGTACGTCACCGGGCTGGAGGGGGCCTATCACCTCATCATCCCGCTCGCGTACGTCGCCGCGCTGTTCGCTTCCGTGCGTCGCACCCTCGAAGTGCACCGAGGCGTGGTCCCGAGACAGAGAGGCGAGTCCCTGCTTCGCTGGAGCCGGCGCGTCTTCCGGCATCCCTCCGTGCCCACGGGACGGGTCCTGCGTGACTTCTCAGTCGCCATCGCGTTCGGCACCATCCAGGCAGTGGCAAGTCTGTTGACGACGCTTGGGTGGCTCGGGTGGCCGTGGCACGTGTACTGGATCGCGCTGCCCCTCCTGACGATGGTGCTCTTCATCGTCTCATCGGTTCTCGAACACGTCGGGACGCCGGCCGGCATCGAGGGCAAGCTCGTGGGTCTGGCCCTCACCATCTCGCTGGCTGTACTTGGGCTTGTGGGCATCGTGCTCAGCACAGAGTCCATCGCCGATGCTGTCGGTGAACACTATCGACGCGCGGCCAATGTGCAGAGCGCCCTCGGCAACGGGGCAGGCACTCTCGCTGCACCCGGCATCGCTCACGTGATCTGCTGGCCCTCAGGCGGAGACGGTGCGGCGCAGGTACTGTACCCTGCGGCGACAACTGCCCTGACACGCCTGCAGGCCAGACCCAACTTGCCGGCGCCTGCATGGCAGTACAGCACCGAGATAGCCCACGCGACACGTGCCCGAGCGCGCGAATCCTATCGGGTTGTCTCTCGGTATGGCGACAATGATCCGGGCACGTACCACGACACGCTCGGACTGCAGTTCGCACAGGGGGGCATGCCTTGCGAGGTCGGGTTCTCACTGAGCGACGCCGAGGCGCCCATCCGACGCCAGGGCGTCACGCTCATTCTGCTTGTGCTCCTCAGCAGCGTGATGGTGGGTGGCGCCTTCAGGTACGTCATACGGGTGCACATCACCCGCCCGCTACACGACCTGGTGCGCGGCGTGGCGCAGGCCAACACAGGCACCTATGACGTCATCGTGCCCATCAGCTACCCGGACGACATCGGCTATCTCTCCCGATCCTTCAACCAGCTCACGCGCTCAATCGCCACCGAGATCCTAGAACGACGAGCGGCAGAGGCACAAGTCAGATCGCTCAACACGGGCCTGGAGATGCAGGTCGCCAGCCGCACCAGGGAGCTGGCCGCACTGTATGATATCGCGGAGGTCGCCAGCCAGGCGATGAGCCAGGATGCCCTGCTTCAGCGGTCCCTCGCCTACGTTACCGCCGCGCTAGGCTGCGAAGCCGGCGCAGTCTACCTGGCCTCGCCGGCGATGCACGGACAGGACTCCGCAATCGCATCAGACCCACGCGACCTGCTTTGCGTGGCGCAGGCAGGCCAGCGCCAGCTGCCGCTCCTGGGGCGCACGGTGCCGGCGGGGAGCCGTCTTGCGGAGCGAGTGCAGCTCGGCGCGCCCTGGCTAGTTCGCGATGTGACAACGGCGCCGGAGGTGGCAGAGTTCGGGCTGCGCCAGCCACCGGCCTCGATGCTGTGCCTGCCGCTCGCGGTAGAGGAGGTGGTTCTCGGTCTCGCGCTCATTCTCGGGCGCACGGGCCACATCTTCGATCTCAACGAGATCGCCCTTGCCGCGAGCATGGCCGACCAGATTGCGATCGGGCTGCAGGCAACCCGATTGAGGGATCGAGCGACCGTGCTCGAGGAACGGGAGAGGATCGCGCGAGACCTGCACGACTCCGCCATCCAAGCCCTCTACGGGCTCGTCACCCTGACGGGAGCGGCGTCACTGCAGCTGGACCAGAGTGACGTCAAGGCGGCACACCATACGCTTGAGCGTATCAGTGACACCGGACGCCAGGCCATTCGCGAGATTCGTCTCTTCATCCACAATCTGAACCCGCCCGCCCTCGAGGAACAGGGCCTTATCGGCGCCCTCCACCACAGGCTGGCAACCGTCGAAGGACGTGCCAACATCGAAGCTCGTCTCCTGGCGGACAGCGAGATCGATCTGCCGCTGCGGACGCAGCGGTGCTTCTACCAGATCGCGCAGGAGGCGCTGAACAACACGCTGAAGCACGCGCACGCAGCTCACGTGACCGTCTACCTGTCTATGGAAGGAGAGGCGATCGCGATGGAGATCCTGGACGACGGCGACGGCTTTGACCCGATAGGCGAGGGAACCACTGCGGGCGGCGGGATGGGCCTGAGGAACATGCAGCAGCGGAGCGAGGACATAGGCGCCGAGTTCCGCATCACATCGGCGCCCGGACACGGCACGAGGGTCCGCGTCACATACGACCAGGGCCGGTAGTCCAGAGACACAGGGGAACACATGAAAGGTCGAGACGAGACAAGTGCGGTGCGCATCCTCATTGCCGACGATCACGCCGTTGTGCGCGAGGGGCTCGCAACCGTCATCGGCACACAGGCGGACATGAGGCTTGTCGGACAAGCGTCGAACGGCGCGGAGGCGGCAGCGCTCAGCCAGGCGCTTTCGCCCGACGTGATCCTGATGGACTTGGTGATGCCGGTTCGGGACGGTCTGCAGGCCATCCGCGAGATCAAGAGCAGACAGCCTGACTCGCGAATCCTGGTCCTCACCAGCTTCGCGGACGACACACGTGTGTTCCCAGCCATCAAGGCCGGCGCCCTGGGCTACTTGCTCAAGGACGCGACCCACGATCAGCTCTTTCAGGCCATCCGCAATGTGGCACGGGGGGAGATTTCCCTGGCGCCCGAGATCGCGGTCCGCGTGATGCAGGAGTTCCAGCAATCCGCGGCCCGAGGTGAGGGCGGAGCGGTCTCGCAGCGCACGACGGTTGACAACCTCACGCGACGTGAGGTCGAGACACTCAGGCTGGTAGCGCAGGGGCTCACCAACCGAGAGATCGCCGACACGCTGGTCCTCCACGAGCGAACGGTGGCCAAGTATGTCGGCAGCATCCTCAGCAAGCTACACCTAGCTAACCGCACTCAGGCCGCGCTGTATGCCATCAGGGAGGGTATCTCGGACCTACCGTGAGCGCCGCGCCCCGCGAATTGGTCAAGAATGCCCAGCCAATCCCGGCCTTTCTGCCATAGACGGCGTCCCTGGCAAAGGCTATACTATGGACGTCACTTGGTCAGGGCAGGCCAACTCACTCTCTCACCTTCATCGACTTCGACATCGCCATCACGTCGCCGACGCACTCATCTCACCAACTTCGACCTCTACTTCAAACTACGGGCCGGCCTTGACCAAGTGCTGCACCTGGCCCACGAGGATACCCCACCATGGCACACCGTCTCCACATCCACATTGTCGCACCATCGCGCCGCGTCGTCGTTGGGCTCCGTGTGTTGCTGATGGCCAGCGGCCTGGTGGCCCGGATCACGACCGAGGATCCTACTAGACCGGATGAACGCTCGGATTCGGAGCGGCCGGATCTGGTCATTCTGGATATGGGCGCCCTCGCCCACACCGATGCACCCCGGACGGACTTGCGCCGACTGGTGCCGGGTGGCCTGCGATGGTGTGCCCTGGCGCACAACCGGGGTCACGAGGACGCCGCGCGGATGCTTGGGGCCACGTACTTGCTACCGCTTGGCTTCGCGCCGGAACTACTCTTCAGCATCCTGGCCGGGTGCCTTCCTGTCGCCCACACCCCAGCCTTCAGCCCCGTCCACGTGACGTCTCGCGGTCTGGGTCCGCTCGCCTAGCTCACGCCTCGCCTGGTTTGGCCGACCCCAAGGGCCGGCGCCCCGACTTCCTAGTCCACAGACGACTGTCAGCATCCAGGCGCCCATCCGCAATACGAGCTACCCCTAGCCCGTGTGGGTCCAAGTGGTCACCATCGCACCCACACGACAGTACGCTCCCGGATCGCAGAGCCAGAGTGCAACCTCGCTGGGCGAGGGGAACCGTGGAGATCGCCTACGCGTCAGACCACCGAGCTCGCCGCCGGTGATGAGGTTGAGGAATCGACTTCGCCAGGGTTCGTCCAGCGAAAGCACACGGTCTGCCAGAGTGAGCACGTTGTAGGGCGTGAAGGGGTGTGTCTGGTCGAAACTCATGTCTCGGTCCTCTTCTTGTTAGTCTACCTCTGCATATTACGACGCGGGAATCGCCATTTGGTTACGATTGATCGGGACCAACTACCCCAGATGTGTCAGGCCCCGAGCACCATCCCAGTATATGTCCTCCTGATGCTTTGTGGGTTACCCGCTTGTTACGGTGGCGTTACTTCAGCAGCATCGGCGCCCCAGACAGAGGTGACGGCCAACCGCACGACAGGGCCCTCATCCGTCCGCTCGGACGCGAGGGCCCTGTCGTGCGGTTGCTTGGGGTTGTGGGGCGACAGGCCCTACGGCGTCTCGGTCTCCCCCACGTCGGGGATCACAGTCGTGGTACCCGTCCCAGTGCCCACTGTCGGCACTATGCCGGGCCCCGGAACGACGATCGTGGGCGCGGAACCCTCAGGCGTGAAGATGATCTTGTCCAGCTCGGACAGGGCTGAAGCATTCGTCACCAGCGCCTGCAGGTAGGTATAGTCCGGGTTGGCTGCGTACAGCTCGGCCAGCACCGTCTCCTGGGCCAGCGCTGCGCGTGCGGCGGTCAACGCCGCCTCAGCCTGGATCCGGTTGATCTCCAAGTCCCTCTGGGCCGTGAGGAGATCATTGGCCTTCTGCTGCTCGATCACAACGGTCTGAGCCGCCAACCGCTCTCGCTCCAACTCGGAGAGAATCGTCTTCTGCCGGACCTCCTCCTGCTGACGGGCCAGCTCGACACGAATCGCCCCCTCTTCACGGGCCTGATCGGCGGCGGCCTGCTGCTTGGCCTTGATGGCGTCCTGCTGGGCAAGCTCGGTGTCCAGACGGCTCTTGGTGATGGCATCGAGGCTCAATTGGACATCGGGTGACAGAATCACGTTCGGCACCGCAACATTCTTGATCGTCAGGCCGATCCCACTCGCCAGGGCGTTGATGGACTCATCGATACAGACACGAAGGTCATCACGCGACGCGCCAATCACATTGTCATTGAACGTTCGATCACCGACACACGACTTCATAGCCTGAAGCGCGAGATCGTTGACGCGCGTTCGGAGAGCATCATCGCTCAAGTAAAGACCTTGGTACAGGGGCCACAGTTCTCGCAGCTGCACCGCATTGCTGACGCCCGGCCGAAAAACGTCGCCACTGACCTTCAGACCGACGCGCTGGCGATCCGATGTGATGACCTCAGGGTCCTCGACAGCGAAAGAGACTGCCTCGCTCGACACCTTCTTGAGATCGGCATAGAGCGCCACATCGTTGTAGACTCCGGGCGGCACCACTTGCGTGATCCGGCCGCCTCGGAACTGCACCCCGACCTCCTGCTGATCTACTCGCACCAGGAAGTATGAGTGCTGGTTGATCACGGCGTAGGCGACAATGAGCACAACGATCACTAGTCCTACGATGCCCAGTCGCTTCATTGTATCGCGGCTATCCATCTTCTCCTCCTCAGGATTATGTCTTCAGCCCGCCCCACCCTGGTCAAACCCAGACCGCTGGACGGGCGCGGTGAGTCTACCGACCCAGCCGGACTTGTCAACTACCAAGCCTCCGTCGGGCGGCCGCACCCCCACAGCGTCAACCACTTGCGCGACCCCGCCGCAGGCGTATGATCTGACCACACCACAGGAGCAGAAGGGAGACCGATCCATGTGTTCTCACACCCGGCATCACATGTTTGGCGCCATCGCTGCCCTGGCGTTGATAGCTCTCGTTGCGTGTTCCCCTCCAGCAGACCCCCCTCCTCCCGCCCCAACCGCCTTGGAGGAGCAACTGGGTGACGAAGCCCCGGATCAAGTGCCACCCACCGAGACCTCCACCCCTACCCCAACGCCGGTGGCCGCGCCCACGGGCCCAACGGCCACGCCAGAGCCCGCCGACGCGTGCGCCGGATTCTCGGGATCGCTTGAGGTCCAGGTGCTCATCGGCCCCTCGGATGCGGTCGGCCTCGAGCCCGTGGCTGTCGGCGCGGTCCCCATCGCCGCAGCTGGAGCCACGTCGCCGCACCCCGTTGGCGGTCAAACGTACGTCACCTACCAGGATGCGCTCGTAGAGGAGTGGGGCTCGTTCACCGTGTACTTCGACGCCGACATTGCCGTCGACGGCACGTGCACGGACACCAACGGCGTGGCCACACTCGATCTGGAAGTGACGATGACAGGGTCACAGCTCGTTGAGGTGCGGTCGGAGGGCTTCAATGCCGACTATCCCTGGGAGGGGACCTATACGTTGCCCGCGAGGATGCCTGCGGAGGACGGCGCCAGCGTGGAGGGCGAGGGGTTTGCCTTCACGCTGCGTCTCAACTAGCCCGATACCGGGTTGCCGTGCGCCTGCCCGCAGCTAGAATGGCCCACCCCACAGATAGGAGCTCTATATGAACCGATCCGAACTCGACAAGAAGTGTGCGGACGCGCTGCGCGTCCTGGCAATCGACGGCGTCCAAAAGGCTAACTCAGGACACCCGGGCATGCCGATGGGCATGGCCGACGTCGCCTTCGTGCTCTGGAGCCAGTACTTGAGCGGTAATCCCAGGGATCCGGAGTGGCCGAACCGAGATAGGTTCATCCTGTCCGCAGGCCACGGGTCCATGCTGCTCTACAGCTTGCTCTACCTCTCGGGGTATCCACTGACGCTTGACGATCTCAAGAATTTCCGCCAGTTTGGCAGCAAGACGCCCGGCCACCCGGAGTACGATCCGGAAATCGGCATCGAGACGACCACGGGCCCTCTCGGCCAAGGGTTCGCCAACGGGGTCGGCATGGCCATCGCGCAGGAGCACCTTGCAGCGCGCTTCAACCGGTCCAGCTACCCGATCTTCAACCATCGGGTCTATGCCATAGTCTCGGACGGCGAGATGATGGAGGGTGCCACCCACGAGGCGGCGTCACTCGCGGGCCACTTGGGCCTCGGCAACCTGATCTATCTCTATGACGACAATGAGATTTCCATCGAGGGCTCCACGGACCTTGCCTTCACGGAAGACGTCGCAGCGCGCTTCGAAGCCTACGGATGGCACGTCCAGGACGTGGACGGTCACGACCAGGCGGCCGTATCACAGGCCATCGCCGTCGCGCAGGACGCGGCAGGGCAACCACACCTGATCGTCTGCCACACGCACATCGCTCAGGGCAGTCCAAACTTGGTCGGCGATGCTCACGCCCACGGCGCCCCACTTGGCGACGACGAGGTGGCGCTCACCAAGCAGGCACTTGATTGGCCTGCGGACAGGAACTTCTACGTGCCGGACGAGGTGCGCGATGTCTATCGCGGCATGATCGACCGTGGGACAGCACTTCAGGCCGCTTGGGAAGCCAGCCTGGCTGGGTACCGCGCGGACTACCCGGATCTGGCCGCCGAGCTGGACAGA
>Ga0180436_10003492_pt1 | contig 14427 bp, 6 predicted proteins | sample SS_ome_2_FD_132434 | JGI IMG/M metagenome (GOLD analysis project Ga0180436, IMG submission 132434) | Hypersaline lake sediment archaeal communities from the Salton Sea, California, USA - SS_3_S_2 metaG | ecosystem: Environmental > Aquatic > Non-marine Saline and Alkaline > Hypersaline > Sediment...
CCAATTCATTCTCGGATGGTTGGCGGCTTCCATCGGCACCGGCCAGTGTGCTTGCCCCATAGGGCGTTCCACCCGTGATTTCATTCATATTGGTAAGCTCAGGGCAGCAATAAGGAGCTCCCACGACGATCATTCCGTGATGGAAGAGCGTAGTATGAAAGGATGTGATGGTAGTCTCCTGTCCGCCGTGCTGCGTTCCCGTCGAAGTAAAAACGCTGCCCACCTTGCCGATCAATGTCCCGGAAGCCCACAAACCACCGGTTTGGTCAAGAAAGTTACGCATTTGAGCACACATGTTGCCAAAGCGCGTCGGCGTACCGAAGATGATCGCATCGTAGCTTCCCAACTCCTCCACCGTCGCAATCAATGCGGGCTGGTCGAGCTTGGCTCCGGCGCTGCGGGCGACCTCTTCCGACATCAGTTCAGGCACCCGCTTGATAGTGACATCGACACCGCTGACGCTCCTGGCTCCTTCGGCGACGGCGGTCGCCATGGTTTCTATGTGGCCATACATGCTGTAGTAAAGAACTAGGACCTTAGTCATTCTATCTCCTTTCCTCGTTGTTCCGCTCTGTTCGACAGTCCGTGTTTCAGGCCACCGCTCGCTTGGGCTCGATGGCCAGTCTCAAGTCCAAGGAATCGAGGAGGGCCTTGAGGCTCGAAAGCCGCGGGTTCCCCTCCTCTGACAGAATTCGATACATGTTCTCTCGATTAAGTGCAGTCTCACGCGCAAGGCGTGTGACTTCCTGCCCGTGTAGGCCAAGGCTCCTTTCGGAGCCCGCCCCCCCCCTTAGAAGTTGCACCCCCGTGCGGGCAGACACGAGGAACTGCCGGACAATCAACTAACGCGACCTCGTGTCGCACCACAACGCCAGCGTTCGCGCGCGCGAACAGCGCGTCGCTGAGCAACGCTTTCTTGGCCCCGTTCACCAAAGATTCAGCGCAAATCCGATGGATTTGGCGACGTCACTCATCTTGTCTTCTGACAGAGTGGCGATGCGTGAGCCGAGCCTGCCTTTGGCAACCGTTTGAATGTGGTCGCAATTGACGGCGCAAGACCGGGGCATGCCGTCGTCCTTGGTGAGGGCAACTTCGCTCGGGATATCGCGAATCGTGGATGTTACGGGGACTACTGTGACTTCGCCCAGGTACTCAAGAATAGAATCTCTGGTGAGGATCAGAACCGGGCGCTTCTTGTCGGGATGGGTGAACTTGTACCATCTGACTTCGCCTCGTTTCATTCATCACCCCACGCCTGTTCCTCTTCCCAGACGCTGAACTCTCGTTTGTTCACGGGGTGGATTGCATACCCTTTGCGGTGCTGTTGCTCCAAACGTGAAACGTTGGATTTCCTGAGTGCATCACGCAGGGCATCTCTTGTGAACGCGGAACGTGTCGTGTGGATCTTCTTCACCACGCGGTCGACCGACCGCACCAGATCTTCATCAAGTGTCATTTGTACTGTCTTCATTCTGCATCTCTAGCTTATGTGGATAAGAGTAGCTATATTACTCCACATACAGGGCTGCGTCAACAGTCTTCCAGTGGGGCCAACGGCGGGCTTGACCGGCACCCGGCGTCTGCCGGTGTGAATGCGCAGGATGCGGAGCTGCGGATGCCGGTCGGAGCACCGCGAAGCGGGGTGTTGCGGTCGACGCGCTTTGGGAAGCGCGCCGTCCTCGGCACTGTTTTCAAGGTCGTTGTCGATCTCGGTGTGTCGGGGAAACGGTTGCTTCTGACCAGTTGGGGTCAGATTACGTCGAGCCCGATGTGCTTTGCCATCAGATCGAAGTCAGAGTCATGATGGATGATCTGCAAGCCGTGTTCCGCGCAGAACGTGCCGATGAGAACGTCCATTGTCTTCCTGACTGTTATCCCCTTGGATCTGAGGAGTCGGTAGTTCGAAGCGGATTTCTCTGCCATGCTGAACCCGACCATCTCGAACCTTGGCAACGAGATAAGGAGCGTTGACACTTCTACTCTTTCCTTCGGTGACCGGATCCCTTGCATGACCTCACAGTAGATGAGGTCGCCAATGCCGACAAGATCCTGATCCAGGCACAGATCGACCTTCGTGACGACGTCGGGGTGCCCGCCGCCAAGGTACTCGACCCACGCAGAGGTATCGACGATTACCATTTCAGTCCCTCCGCATTTCCTCAAGATCACCCTCCCAGGTGATCTTGCCCCTGAGCGTGCGGAGTTTCTTCTGGCTGTTGACCTGAACCAGCAGGCGGAGTCCGGATTCGATCGCCGAACGCTTCGTTCGACACCCACTGGAGCGCAGTGCTCTGGACATCAGCTTGTCATCAATAACGACATTCGTTCTCATAATACACCTCCACCATGTGTAGTAACCATACACACCGACAGGTAACATGTCAAAACCCAACTTCGCAGGTGTTGGGACGGCGTCACCCCCCCTTGGCAAAGGTGGGGTGACGATCTACCACCGCCGTCCCAAACCGAACGCAGATATCGCTTGCCATTTACTTGAGCGCTTACATAATATGCGCCGTTTCGTGTGAAGAGATTCTTGATCCGTCTCCCATGACCGTCCAGGACGGGCATAAGTTTGCAGCGGGTCTGTTTGGTGGTTTTCGATGCGCCTGACTGTTTGTAGAGTGTCGTCATTGTCGGCCTACGGTGCGGGGTCTGATGTGCCTTCTGATGTGTCGCTGACACATCAGAAGGCACATCAACTTCCAGAACCTTGCATTAAAATCGGGGACAATTGACGCTCTTTAGACGTAAACTCGGCAATTTTCGAGGTAATTTCGGGTCGCGTACCCATAGCTCAATTGGACAGAGCACCTGACTACGGATCAGGAGGTTGCTGGTTCGACTCCAGCTGGGTACGCCATTCTTTTTGCCCCGAAAATCGTCAATATTCCCCGTTTTTACTAATGTTTTCGCCAATTATCAGCTCAGCTCCAAGACTGCTCATAGTACGTCGTGCTTAAGCATGATTGATGATGAAAGCCTGAAATCACGTTACACACCCGTTACATTTTCTGGATGTATTTTCGACTCTCCTATCTGCGGGTTCTTCGCACCCGCGCAATACAGCCACATGCAATTCGCATGTACGTGAAGCGGAGTGAGGTCGCCTTTCTGCCTTATGGCGTCAATCTGCCTTAGGAAGATCGTGAGACCTGGCTACACGTATGCTTACGCAGTTCGGTGGCGCGGGATGGACTGAGAGGGATGAGTTGTTTGGCTAATTCACTGCTGCGATTCGGCTGCCGGAGCGATATTCCGTGGCGTTCAGGGGCCGGCAATCCCCGTTTTTCTCGGTCTTTTTTACGCTCAGAAAGAGGCGAACTTTCTTGATTGACAAAGCAGAAGGTATTTGTTCCACGTAGAGTGTTCGGCGAATCCGCATGCGCCGCCGGGCGAAGGGCAGCGTGTTCGTGAGGAGGGAACGGCGCAGGGCCGGAGAGGCAGGTTTCGGGTGGAGAACCGATTGGCGCACCTCACCAAGGCCGCACGGAAGGTGAACCGTGCCGGCAATTGCGCATTCTCATGCCTTCAATTTCTTGTATCACACCAGGCGCATGACAACCGGGCGACACCGGGTCTCGCGGGACTGCAAAGGAGGTGATGGCAAGTGTGGCGAGACGAGTGCGTTGCAGGAAGTGTCGTCCACGAGGAATGATCCGGGGGAATGGAGAGACGAGGATTCATTGACGGGAATGGATAGAAGAAAGGAGAGCGGCAGATGAGACAGCTGGCAGCATCTATCACAATACTTGGGTTGATCCTGGCTCCGGTGGGAGCGCTGGCGGCGAGCTTCGTGTTCGACAACGGGGCCGGCAACAGCGACTGGGACGTGGCGCAGAACTGGAATCCTGAGACCGGGTTCGCCGCGGCCCTGCCGGACATCGGCGCCCCTGACACATTCACGGTCGGGGACGCCTTTTCGCCGACCCAGGATGCGGGCAGTCAGGTGGAAGTCGGCTTCAGCGGCTCGGGCACGGCAACTCTCAATATCGATACGAGCGGGACGCTGACGTTCGAGGGTTGTTTTGCGGGCCGCAATGCTTCGGCGCAGATAACGCAGAACAGCGGGACGTGGAACGTGGGATCCGTAAACGGCATGGGCTGGGCCTTCAGTGCGGCGGGGGTCCTCGCGCGCTACGACATGAACGGCGGAAGCCTGAACAACGTGGGCTTCACTTATCTGTGCTCCGCGGCGGGGGCGTCGGCAGTCGTCGTCCAGACCGGCGGGGCTGTGACGGAGGGAGACGGCAGCGGCGGAGACTATTTCATGATGGCGCCGTCCAGCGATGGTGCGGTTGCAAGCTACCAGATCAGCGGCGGAAGCCTTACGATTAATTCGGGTACTGACGATATCGGGATCGGAGAGACCGTATCTGCCTGGGGAGGTCCCAGCGACGGCGGCGCGGCCACCTTTGAGGTAGTCGGGACCGGTCCGAGCGCCATCACCTGGAACGGCAACACGTTGATCGGCGGCGCCGGCTCAGGAAAGGGCAAGCTCAAGTACACGATGGGCGACGGCGGCGTGACCGCGCTCGACATCAACGGCACGGTAAGCTTGATCGATTCGCCGCTGCTGGAGTTGGACTTCACCGGATATAGCGGAAGCGGCGACATCACGCTGATCGATAACGACCTGGCGGATGCAATCTCCGGCACTTTCAGCGGCGCGCCCGAAGGCACCGGTTACGGTCCGGGCGACCGGTTCACGCTGACCTATATCGGTGGCGACGGCAACGACCTTGTGCTTGTCGACGGCGGCGTTGCCACTCCCGGCGCGGTGATTTACGCGAAATGAGTCGCAACGGGCATGCGCGGGCCTGTGTGACGGTGCGCGCGGAGACTGCCGGGCCGGCGGGGCTCTTGAACGCGCCCTGGGACTCTTGCGCAGATCTCTTTTCCGGCGGCCGGGACAGGGCGCAAAAAGATTGTTTAAGAGAAAGCGGGTCTGGTCGGCCGGGCTTGGGGACGACGCGGGCGGGTGGCTGAAGGGGCGCGGCTGCAATGTCGTTCTCGGAAGATAGCGCAGTTGCGTCCGGCGGCGCGAGACTGTTGAGGCGCAGGTCGTAGCGAGGCAAGATGAGGGCGCCATACAGATTTTGGGTTGGTGAAGCATGAAGCATTGATGAGGATTCATCAGGCTGAGCGCCTGAATTGCTGAGGAGGCGGGCCATGACTGAAATGATACGCAGAAAATGGCGGCGGATGAACCCGGCGCAACGGGTCGCGACGCTGGCGGTTTTGGTTGCGGCAGGCATCGGGACGCTTGTTGCGATCGTGTGGGCTTCGGGGCCCGACACGGACCTCGACGGCATGAGCGACCTCTACGAGAGTCACTACGGGCTTGACCCCAACGACCCTTCCGACGCTTCTCTTAACTGCGACGCGGACACGCTGGTCAACCTGGACGAGTATCCTCTATGGACCGATCCCTTCTCGACAGATACGGACCTCGATCAATGGCCGGACGGAACGGACGACGACCCTTTGAGCCGCGCCGTTTTGCTCTTCAGCTCACAGCGTTTCATCGACGGCGACCTCTACCATTGCGCGGGACCGGACTGGGTGCTCGGGGCAGGGAAGGTCGGCGGGGAGTGGACATCCAACGGCTGGCACGTTGCTGCAAGCCAGACTTCGGGTACGGCCAGGCTTGTGATCGACGTCGACCGGGGGCTTCTTACCAACGATGCGGTGCTTTACGTAGAGTTCTTCGACCATGCCGGCGGATCGCTCTACGTCGATCTGCTCGACACCAATGATGCGGCCGTGGCCACGGACATTGTCGGTAACCTCCTTTCAGGAAACGACCAGCTTTCAGAAGTCTACATCAGCGTTCCTTTTGAGACTTATGCGGACGCTGTTGCGGTACAGCTCAGGCGCGGTGAAGGAGAAGTTACGGTCGGGGCCTCTATCCTCTATATAGACTGCGATGGTGACAGGCTTGACGCGAGCCAGGAAAGCCAGCTTGAGACCTCCGACAGCGACGCGGACAGCGACGATGACGGGCTTTCCGACTACGATGAGGCGATGCTAAGGAATACCGATCCGCTCTCGGCCGACAGTGACGGTGACGGGGCCTGGGACGGGCGGGAGATCTGGCTGGGGTTCGATCCCAATGATGCGGAAGACTCGCCTCCGCCATCAACAAGGAAGCTTGCCGCAGGCGACGAACATTCTCTTTTCGTGGGGGCCCAGGGGAAGGTATTTGCCTGGGGCAACAACGGCACGCAGGGCAGGCTCGGGCAGGGAACAACCGGCGGATACACTTCCACAGTAAGCCGGGTCCTCAATGAAGCCGGCAGCGGGCAACTGACCAATATCACCTTCGTTGCCGCAGGGGACAAGCATTCTCTTGCCATAGACGCGGACGGCTTTCTCCTGGCCTGGGGCGCCAACGTCTACGGCAGGCTGGGCGACGGCACCACCGACAACAGGTCCCTGCCCGTCAAGGTGCACGGAGCGGACGACGTGGGCTACCTTGAAAACGTGGTGGCGGCCTCCGGCGGAGAGTACCATACGCTGGCCGTAAGGGCAGACGGGTCCGCCTGGGCCTGGGGCTACAACGTTTTTGGAAGACTGGGCGACGGCACGACCGCGGGCAAGCACACGCCGGTGCGGGTGGTGGGCGTCGGCGGCACGGGATATCTTACCGAAATCATCGATGTGGCGGCCGGAGAAAACCACAGCGTCTTCCTGCGGGCTGACGGAGCGGTGTTCTGCGCCGGGGCCAACGGCTACGGACAGCTCGGCAACGACACAACGGCAAACAGCTCCACGCCCGTGCAGGTGCTGGGGCCGGGCGGCACGGGCACGCTATCGAACATAGTGGCGATAGCGGCGGGCAACAAGTACACGCTGGCGCTCAAGGACGACGGGACTGTGTGGGGCTGGGGCTATAACCTCTACGGCCGGCTGGGCGACAATACCACCTCTGCCAGACATACGCCGGTACAGGTCCACGGGGTCGACGACGTCGGCTACCTTTCAGGCATAGCGGCCATTGCGGCAGGAAAAGCCCATTCCCTGGCCCTGGCGGCCGACGGCTCCCTCTACGCCTGGGGCCTCAACGGCTCGGGCCAGCTGGGGGTAAACTCCACTGCCGACAGCAAGACTCCGGTAAAGGTACACGGTCCGGACGATATCGGCTACCTGGCCGGAATCGCGCAGATAGCCTGCGGCAAGGTGCACGCCCTGGCCTTCGGCGGGAACATTGCGCTCTGGGCCTGGGGCAACAACGACCAGGGGCGTCTCGGCGACGGCACGACTTCCAACCGCAAGTTCCCGGTGCTGGTCGACAGCGACACAGATCAACTGCCGGACACTTGGGAGTTTCATTACTTCGACGATCTTGACGAGGAAGCAGCCGGCGATCCTGATTCGGACGAACTATCCAACCTGGGAGAGTACCAGGCCGGCACCGATCCCACCGACCCCGACCAGGACTCAGACGGCCTGCTTGACGGCTGGGAAATAACCCACTTCGGCAACCTGGACGCGAATCCTGAAGACGATCCGGATGGCGACGGCCTTACCAATCTCGAAGAGCTTCAATACGGGACCGATCCCAACAACGCCGATACGGATTCCGACGGACTTACAGACGGCGCGGAAGTGCGTTACGGCAGGGATCCTCTGGTTGCCGACAGCTACAGCACGGTGCCGTTCGTCGAGCACTTTGAAACAAACACGGTGGCGGTCGGGCAGATCGACGGGCAGAACAACTGGGAGGCGGCTCCGGCCCAAGGCGCGCTTGTCCAGACCTCTACGGTCTATGCCGGAGAGCAGGCCCTGGAAATCGAAAGCGATGAACAACCCGCGGACGTGAGGCACCTTTTTGCCTCCCCGGCCTCCGACGTCGTGTGGCTTGACCTGATGTCCCGGGCGGTTCCCGGAACTGCGCCTACCGGAGTGGTGGACCTGACCACGGTCTGTTTCTTTAATGAAGAGGGGTACGCCGTGGTAAGTGACGGGCATCAGCCCGAGGGTCAAGAATGGCTGACGCTCAGCAATTTCACGGCTTTTGCCGCGGAAGAATGGGTGAGGGTGACGATCAAGCTGGATTACGGGGAGCAGGAATCGCTTGTGTGCCTCAACGGCGTCATTGCGGCCGAAGGCCTGGGCTTCTTGAGCGAATCGGCAGGCTTTGAATGCATCGGATTCATGGGCCGTGGGGGCTACTTTGACGATACGGCAGTCGCCACCAACCGCCCGTCAGGGCTTTCTCTGGACTGGGACAACCTGCCTGACGAATGGGAAGAAGAGCACTTCGGCGATCTCGATCAAAGCGACCAGGGCGATCCGGACGGAGACGGGCTCTCAAACCTGGAAGAGTATCAGCACGCAACCGACCCCGACGACCCCGACAGCGATGACGATGGACTTCTCGACGGGGGCGAAGTTCTTACCTACGGCACCGATCCCCACAACCCCGATACCGATTCCGACGGACTGACCGACGGACTTGAAGCCCGTTACGGCAGGGATCCCGCCGTGGCCGACAGCTACAGCACGGTACCCTTTGAGGAGCACTTCGAGACAAACACGGTAACGCTGGGATCGATTGACGGCCAGAACAACTGGGAGGCGGTTCCGGCCCAAGGCGCGCTTGTCCAGACCGGGACGGTCTATGCGGGTGAGCAGGCCCTCGCAATCCCCGGCACGGTCGAGCCCACGCAGGTAAGACACCTTTTCCTCCCCCCGTCCTCCGATGTCGTGTGGCTTGACCTGATGTCGCGGGCGATGCGCGGCGCGGCACCCACCGCAGGGGTGGACCTGACCACGGCCTGTTTCTTCAATCAGGACGGTTATGCCGTAGTAAGCGACGGGCATCAGCCCGAAGGCCAGCAGTGGGTATCCCTTACCAACTTACCGGCCTTTTCCGAGGATGAATGGGTAAGAGTAACGATCAAGCTCGATTACGGCGAGGAGGAGTCGCTCGTTTGCCTGAACGGCCGTCTGGCGGCCGAAGGCCTGGGCTTCATGACTGAATCGACGGGTTTTGAGTGCATCGGCTTCATGGGCAAGCTGGGGTATTTCGATGACACCACCCTCAGCACCAACCGTCCCGCCGGCCTTTCGATGGACTCGGACAATCTGCCCGACGAATGGGAAATGGAGCATTTCGGGAATCTCGACCCCGAAGACGAAGACGATCCCGATGGAGACAGCCTGACCAATCTCGGGGAGTATCAGCACGGGACCGATCCCAACGATGCTGACAGCGACGATGACGGGATCGGGGACGGGGAGGAAATCTCATACGGCCGCGATCCTCTTGTACCCGACGTCTACGGAACCGTGCCGTTTGAGGAACACTTCGAGACAAACACCGTAACGCTGGGATCGATCGACGGCCAGAACTACTGGGAAGCGACGCCGTCCGAAGGCGCGATTGTCCAGACCGGAATGGTCTATGCCGGAGAGCAGGCCCTTCAAATCGGCGATGAGGCCAGGACCGAATATGCCGACGTGCAGCGGGTCTTCATTGCTCCCGAAACGGGCTACCTGTGGGTTGATATAATGACCCGCGCGGTTCCGGGAAAAGAGCCCGGAGCGGATTTTGATTCGGCCCTGGGCTGCTTCTTCAACTCGGCCGGCCGCGCGGTGGTAAGCGACGGGCATCAGGCGGAAGGACAAGAGTGGCTCACGCTTGAAGACCACAGGCCCTTTGCCGCGCGGGAATGGGTGCGGGTGACCATGAAGATCGACTACGCCGCCGATGACTGGCTGCTTTGCCTGAACGGCGTGCTCGTGGCCGAAAACCTGGGTTTCCTGGGCGACTACGAGCGGATCGGCTGTCTCGGGTTCAAGGGCAAGCATGCCTATTTCGACGACGCCGTTGTCGGCACCAACCGGCCGGCCGGGCTTTCCCTGGACTGGGACAATCTGCCCGACGAATGGGAAGAAGAGAGCTTCGGCAATCTCGATCAGGACGACCAGGGCGATCCTGACGGCGACGGACTCTCAAACCTGGCCGAATACTGGTACGGATCCGACCCGCAGGACGCCGACACCGACGATGACGGGGCAAGCGACCTTGCCGAAGCGCAATGGGGAGGTGAACCAACCGTATGGGGGTCATATCCCTCACTTCCCTGGAGTACTGATTTTTCCTCGACTGAAGGGTACACCCAAGGCGATATCGAAGGACAGCAGGGCTGGGCGGTTTTGAGCGGCACCGCCGAGCTTCAGAGCAATGTTGTTTTCTCAAACGACTATGCTCTTGCCCTGGAATCCGGAGCATTCGGCCGCGCGGCCGTGGGCAAGATCTTCCTTGCCCCGGCCCAGCAGGAGATCTGGAGCCGCTTCCGCCTGCGGACCGGCCCGGGGACGCTGCCTGAAGAGCTGCCGGCCGGCACGGCCGCCGCCTTTGCCGTCAACGGGGACGGACTCTGGGCGGGCCGAAACGGCACACAGTGGGTCATCGCCGAAAACCTCCTTCCGGTCGAGACGGGCCAGTGGCTGGATGCGACCGTCAGGGAAGACTACCAGAGCCGCACCTGGGACCTTTACATCGGAAAAGATCCCGTCTTCCAGAACTTCGCCTTTGCCGATACCAACACTTCCGAGTTCACGCATTTCGCCTTCACCGGCAGCGCCGGCTCGACCGTGTACCTGGATGCCGTCGACGTCTCGACCGTGCGGCCCACGACCCTCGACATGGATGGGGACGGGCTGAGCGAGGATGAAGAGACGGCCGCGGGCACCGATCCCTGGAACCCGGACTGTGACAACGACGGCATGGACGACGGCTCGGAGCTTCATTGGGGGTATTCGCCGCTTGTCTCCAACGTATTCTTCCGTCTTGACGCGGCTTCTGGCACGAACGCCTGGACAACCGGCTTCGAGCCTTCGGAAGGCTATGTCACCAACGCCCTTGACGGCCAGCAGGGCTGGACGGCGTCTGAAGGTGTCACGGTGGTTGACTCGGCAAGCCGAAACGGCGTCCAATCGGCGCTGGTGCCCTCGGCGAGTTATCCCGACGACAGTGGATTCATGCGCGCCGATATCGGCGCCCGGGGGCGGTCCGACGTCTGGATCAGTCTCTACTGTCGAATGGCGCAGGGCGAGCTTGCCGAACCCGAGAGCGGCGCCGCCCTTGCCGTGCGTATGAGCGAAAAACGGCTTTATGCCTATGACGGCCTCTTGCAGGAATGGACCGTGTCCCAGGGAGAATTCCAGGCCGATTCCAACGGCTGGTACCGCCTGGACATCAATCCTGACTACTACCGCAAGATCTACCGGGTGTACGTCAACGGTCTGCCGGCGGTCGAAGGGGTGTCTTTCGCCGACTCCGCTGTTGCGTCGCTTTCGCGCCTCAAGATCGCCGGCGCCCAGGGAGGAGACGACACCTTTGTGGACGATATCTCTATCTCGGCCGATGAGCCTGCCGCGGCCCTGGACTTTGACGCCGACGGGCTCGATAACGCCCAGGAATACGCGCTTGGAACCGATGCGCTGGCCTCCGATACAGACGGCGACGGGTTAAGCGACTATGAGGAATATGTAACTTACAACACCGATCCGCTCTCTGTGGACACCGACTCCGACGGCATGCCTGACGGCTGGGAGCTGGCCGCCGGCCTCGATCCCAATGCGGCCTCCGACGCGGCCCTTGACGCGGACTCCGACGGCCTCTCGAACCTGGCTGAATACGAGGAGAATCTCGATCCCAACGATGCGGACAGTGACGATGACGGTCTCAATGACGGCTCTGAGGTCCTGACTTACGGATCTGATCCGCTTGAAGAGGATACCGACGGCGACGGGCTTGCCGACGGGGCGGAAGTCACGACCTACGGCACCGACCCGACCAAGACCGACAGCGACGGCGACGGTTATGCCGACGGGGTGGAAGTCGGACTCGGGTACGATCCGGCCGATGCGGCTTCAGGGCCTTTCGGGGCGTGGCAACATCACATGAAGCTCCACTTCCTGAACGGAGACCTGCTCGAGCCCCTGGAGAATGTGCCGGTCCTGGTGGTGCTTGATTCCGGCAAAGTGGACTTCTCCGAATTCAAGGCGGACGGCGCGGACCTGCGCTTCGGCGATCCCGACGGGACCGGGCTTTCCTGCGAGATCGAAGAGTGGAACACAAACGGGCAGTGTTTCATCTGGGTGCTTGTGCCTGAGCTGGCCGCTGCCGGGACAAGTGATCACATCCTGATGCACTGGGGCAATCCCACAGCGGAAAGCGCTTCTTCGGGAGCGGCCGTCTGGACCGACGGTTTTGCCGGGGTATGGCACCTTCATAATGAAGGAGAGACGCTTAGCGATTCCACGGCCGGGGCCAATGACGGCATCAACGAAGGCAGCGCTTCGACAAACGGCCTCATCGCAAACGCGCGGCGTTTCGACGGCCTCCAGTTCATTCAGATTCCGGAGAACGCTTTCTCTGGGATTGGCAACGAGGTCACGGTCTCTCTATGGCAGTACGGGGATGAGAACCAGCCGCAAAACGGCTTTTGCTTCGAAGGCGGCAGCGCCGCCGGGGGAAGAGAGCTTTCGGCCATGATCCCCTGGGGCGACGGGCGGGTCTACTGGGACGCTTTCGGTGACTACGACCGCATCGACAAGGCCGCGGCTGACTCGAACTACAAGGGACGATGGAACCACTGGACCTTCACCAAGGACAAGGTCGCCGGAACCATGAAGATCTATCTCAACGGCTCGCTCTGGCACAGTGGAAGCGGAAAAACCAAGGCCATCGATCCGATCGTGATGTTCACGCTTGGCTCCAACTTCAGGGGCGGCGACAATTACATGGGAGTGATTGACGAGTTCAGGGTTTCGACGATCGAGCGCTCTCCCGCCTGGATTGCGATGCAGCACAGGTCCATGACGGATGCCCTCCTGGTCTACGGCGGGGAAGAGGTGGTAATAAGCCCGGTCGAGGTGAGCGTTGCCGCAACAGCCGACGCCTTCGAGCCTGATGGGACGGGAAGCTTCTCCGTCAGCCGAAACGGCATCTATACCAATAACGACCTTGCCGTCAATTACAGCGTCGGGGGCACCGCCACTCCAAAAGCCGATTACGTCAAGCTCAGCGGCTCGGTCGTTATCCCGGCCGGACAATCGCAGGCATCTGTCTCCGTCAAGGCGGTGGACGACTACTTGGTCGAGCCCCCGGAAACAGTGGTCCTTACGATAGCTCAGGGCAATTACCTGATCGATGCGGCAAACAGCAGCGCCGCAATAGAAATCCTCGACAACGAAATCGACACTGATTCGGACGGGTTGCCGGACGACTGGGAGTTCTCGCACTTCGGGAGCCTGGTGGTGCGACCAAACCAGGATCCGGATGCCGACGGCTTGAGCAATAGAGAGGAAGCCCTCTACGGCACGAATCCCAACAGTTCCGATACGGACGGTGACGGCCTGCCGGATAAATGGGAGGTCGATAACGGCACCAATCCGCTCAAGAACGACGCGGAATGGGATTTTGACTGGGACGGCCTTAGCAATCTCCAGGAATACCAGCACGGCACTGATCCGTTTTCGGCCGACACCGACTCCGACGGCATGCCGGATAAATGGGAACTGGACAACGGGCTCGATCCCGTCGATGCTTCGGATGCGGCTCTGGACTCCGACAGTGACGGCCTCACCAACGTTCAGGAGTACCAGTACGAAACCGATCCCAATGACGCCGATACAGACGATGACGGGCTGACCGACGGCGAAGAGGTCCTGACCCACGGCACAAACCCGGCCTTGGCCGATACCGATTCGGACGGCCTGCCCGACAAGTGGGAAATCGACCTTGGCACCAACCCGCTGGTCGTCGACTCACATCTTGATCCAGACGCCGACGGTCTTACCAACCTTCAGGAGTACCAGGCCCAGACCGACCCGTATGACGCCGACAGCGACGACGACGGGATAACGGACGGCGAAGAGGTCCTGGAATCCCATACCGATCCCAACGTCGCCGACTTCGACGGAACGTTCAGCGACGTGGACGTGGTTCAAGGCGCCCAGACAAATGCCGCGCTGGGGCAGTGGTACGTCAGCGGCACGGAAATCGTGGCCGACCGCAGGCGCGGCTACGTCGAGTACACGGTCACGTCCCCGGCCGACGACATGTACCGTCTGCTGGTGGAAGCAACGCACGTACTTCACAAAAACTCCTGTTCGCCGGCCCCTCCGATTGATACGAGCGACCTCCTCGTCTACCTGGACGGCCGTTACCTGGGCAAGAAGAGGCTTGTGGCCCCGGACGGGGTCTATGGCTCCTGCCGGGTATTCACGCCCTGGATGACAGCCGGAGAGCACACCGTGCGGATCTTCTGGGAGAACGTCCACACCAAGGTCTCGCTTAAGATCAAGGATCTCAAGCTGCAGTCGCTTGGCGGACCGGACTCGGACTCCGACGGGGTCAAGGACTGGGTCGAGTCTTCAGTGGCCAATATGACGAGTCTCGATAGC
>Ga0180436_10003493_pt1 | contig 14427 bp, 16 predicted proteins | sample SS_ome_2_FD_132434 | JGI IMG/M metagenome (GOLD analysis project Ga0180436, IMG submission 132434) | Hypersaline lake sediment archaeal communities from the Salton Sea, California, USA - SS_3_S_2 metaG | ecosystem: Environmental > Aquatic > Non-marine Saline and Alkaline > Hypersaline >...
TGAAGCCCGTTGACTTTGACCTGGGCACGCTGCAGGATCATGAGCCCGCATTATTCATTGCCACACCTGTTTTGAAAAAAAGTAAAGGCCTCAACATCCCGTATATCGAATTTATGAAATCGGTGTGGGGATGGTTGAACCCAAACTGGGAGTACACGTTTTTTATTTACGGCGGATACTGGAAGGCCGAGTATCATCAACCGGAAGGGCTGTGCCGGAATCCCATCTATGGGTATAGTTCCAACCAGGAGATCGCAACGGGGTCGGGACGGATACGTATCGGGGTAGACGATTATGTGTTTTTACGGCCAAGGCAAAGTGAGGCTGTTATGCTGCAATTCGGTGATCTCGTCATTACAAGACAAAACAAAATTATAGATCGCTGGCCGGTGTTCCGACAGTAGTCGATTGCGGTTGCCGTCCGCATTATTGTATCGGAAACGGCGGCGCCTGTCGAATCAGTTTACATTGGCCGTGGAATGGTATATGACTGTTGCGACATGGCCTGCGGGTAACGGCATAAGTCGTTTGTTTAATAATTTAAACCATTTGAGATATAATTATATGTGATGTTCGGGTAATTGACGGGAGGTATGCTTGGTTATAGTCGGGTTGACAGGAGGGATAGCCACCGGAAAATCGACGGTGGCGGAAATGTTCAGCGAGAACGGCGCGGTTATCGTGGATGCGGATGTGATTGCCCGCGACGTCGTTCAGAAAGGAACCCCGGCATGGGAAAAAATACGGGCTGAATTCGGTGATGAGATTCTTCTGGACAGCCGTGAGATCGACCGGGACAAACTGGGTGACATTATTTTTAACGACACCGCAAAAAAAAAGCTGCTGAACCGTATCGTCCATCCGGCGGTGTTTGAAAAAATGGGGGAACGGATTAAAACGATTGAGGAGGATACGCCGGATGCTCTGGTCATGCTGGATGTGCCTCTTTTGATAGAATCAGGAATGCAGGATGGATTTTCCCATGTGATTCTGGTCTATGTCACGGAAGACATTCAGGTGAAACGGCTTATGGCCCGTGACGGCTATTCGGAACAGGATGCCTATGCAAGGATACGTTCCCAGATGCCCATTGATGAAAAAAAAGACAAGGTTGATATTGTTATAGACAATAGCAGAGGCCCGGCCCATACCCGGGAGCAGGTTCTGGACGTATATACCCGTTTATCAGGAAAATAAACTCCGAAAAAAGTATAGAGAAGAGAAACGATGCGTTTTTTATTAATTAATCCGTATTATCCGATCTCGGAAGGGCCTTCGCCCCCCTTAGGCATTGCATTTTTAGGTGCAGCACTTGAAAAAGCAGGCGTTGAAGTAGAGGTGGCTGATTTTGTAGTAACCCCATACAGCGTTGCATCCATGGAAGGCATCCTTAAACGGTTTCAACCGCAGTTTGCCGGCGTTACGTCGGTTACCATGACATTTAATACCGCCGCAGATATTGTAAAGGATATAAAGAAAATTGATCCGGATATCGTCACCGTCATGGGGGGACCCCATGTCTCATTTTGTGCCGAAGACACCATGGCGCTTTTTCCGGAGATCGATATCATCGTTAAAGGTGAGGGCGATGAATCCGTCGTGGAACTCACCCGGGCCATGGAAGACGATCGAAAATGGGACCAGGTGAAAGGGATAGTGTATCGGGACGCATCGGGGATTCACAACACCGGGGACCGGCAACAACCGGCGGATGTCAATTCTCTTCCTGTTCCGGCACGGCACCTTCTTCCCTTAGGCAGATACAGAGCCCTGAACATGCCTGTCAGCATGACCACGAGCAGAGGCTGCCCGTTTAAGTGCATCTTCTGTGTGGGAAGAAAAATGGTGGGGGCTAAAGTAAGATACAGAAACGCGACATCCGTTGTTGACGAGCTGGAGTATCTTTCCACCCTCGGGTTTCCCCAGATCAATATTGCAGATGACCTCTTCACCGCAAACAAGAAACACTGCATCGGCATCTGTGATGAAATACTGGCACGGGGACTAAAAGTTAAATGGTCGTCGTTTGCCAGGGTAGATACGGTGACACGGGAAGTGCTCGGCAAGATGAAAGCGGCCGGTTGTGATGCGGTCAGCTTTGGCATTGAAACGGCAAACGCGGATATTCTTAAAACCATCAAAAAGGGTATCACCATCGAACAGGTTTTAGAAGCCGTAGAGATGTGTGTCGATGCCGGTGTGACTCCCAGTGCGTCTTTTATTCTCGGACTTCCGGGTGAAACCCCCGAGACGCTGAAAGAAACCGTTGAGTTCGGGAAAAAACTGAAGGAGATGGGCGTGCTCTATGGTTTTCATTTGCTGGCGCCTTTTCCGGGCACGGAAATAAGGGATAAAAAAGATAAGTACAACATAAACATATTGACCGATGACTGGCGCATGTACCACGCCAACAGGGCGATTGTTGAAACGGAAAATGTAACGGCAAAGATGCTTGATGAGATTGCAGAGACCTGGGAAGAGAATATCAACAAATGGCTGGATTCCATTAAGGACAAGATGGCTTCCGGCACTGCCACCGAGGAGGATGCCTACCCCCTGGTTAATTTGGAAAGAACCTTATTATACTATCAACTGATGACGGATCAGTTGATCGAGGCAGAAGGCGGCTGGAAGCATTCGAACGGCATTCCCACACAAACAGAGAGCCTTAGAACCCTTGTCAAAAGGCTGGTCCCCCATATAAAGGAGTCGGAAGAGAAGCTGTTCAATGCACTGGAATACGCCACAAATCACGGCAACCTGACGTTCCGCACGGACAGCACGTCCATCCGGTGGGGATGGACCGACTATCTTTAAACCGGCTCCGTCCTTTTTTTCAGGAACATGTCCTGTTAAATGATACGATTCGCAAAAATATTCACCGTTTTGCGCCCTCTTAATGCCCGTCAGAAATTATATAACCTATAGAAATTTAAGATTAAAAATCTAATTCGGCGGCTGCCGCACGATTTGGCCTGAATTTTGTATGTAGAAAAAAAAAGATATCGGAAAAAGCTTTCAAAAACCATCTGAAGACAGAAAGACGCTCAGCTGCCGTTTCAGGAAAAAGAGCGCAACCGGCATTCAACAACCTCTGTACAGACCTTTTATAAGAAAAGAGACGAACATAATGATACACCATACCAACAACATCATTCTTTCCATTCCCCCGCGTCATGATGATAGTGCGCGGTTGCGTGAGATTATTGAAGGCGTGGCCCTGCCCGAGAATATTATTGTCGTCAGAAGCACTGCAAACCTCTTGCGAATCCTCAGGCAGCCGTTGAACGGGGTTGCCGCCGCGGTTATCTTCGATGCGGCAGAGCAGGAACTGAACTCCCTTCTTCCCTTCAAAGAACTTTTGCTTCGGATGCCCGTGATCCTCGTTTTGTCAGACAGCAACTCGGAGACCATTGCAAAAGGGCACTCCCTGCGTCCCCGATTTGTCACTTATGCGGACAGCGACTTTTCGGATTTGCGGGATGTGCTGCAGAAAATGCTGGGGAGAATGAACAATATGGAAAACGGAACCAGCCATCATTAACTATTAAACCCTGTCATTCAAACTACGAGGTGGAAGATGCTAAATGCACAGAGAGTCACCGTTGAACGCCGGAAGCATGAACGTTTCAAAGTAGGCGGCGATGTTTTTGCCATTTTTGGCGAAGACTCCCGGGCAATGGGAAGAATAATCGACATCAGCAAAGGGGGGCTTGCGTTTAATTATAACGGCCCCAAAATAGACTCTTCCGAAGTCTCTGAACTGTCCCTTCTTTTTGCAAATGGCCGTACCACGAACATCGGTCATGCATTATTGAAATTTAAATCAAGATTGGTATCCGATGAAGCAACACTGACAAAGGGCAGGCTGAATGCTTCAAAACGGCGCTGTGCGGTTCAATTCGATGATGATATGACCTGGCACCAGCATTCCGGCCTGGACAATTTAATACTTCTTAAATCACAACATATCTCCTGATCGCAAACACGTCCGCCTTACCACCGGATGCACCTGCAGTCCGGACCCATACTCCTGCATCCCGTCAGCCGCAATACGGGACCTTCATACAAAAGAAACCCATCTGTCTTGACATACCTCTGCCTTTGGTAATAGTCTGTTCCGGGAAAACCGGTAATAGCCGTATTGGGACAATGGGGAAAATGGATAAAAAACAAATTCAGGGCTACCTGAAAGAATTTGCCGCATACTGCGAACATCCGGGGAAAGATGAAACGACGCTTCTTGAAACAGCGCTGTTCCTTGAAGACATATTCGGGTTTCTTCTTGCCGATGATGAAATTTGCAGGGAAATGCTCGGGGATCACCCGTCAATAGAAAAATTTGTTTTTGAAAAGCTGGCGCGGGTGTAGACATGTGCGGCATCTGCGGCATAGTTAACCTCGGTCCCGGCGACCCTCCGGATACAGATGTGCTTACCCGGATGATGGGGAGGCTTGCGCACAGGGGACCGGATTCGAGCGGCTATTATCGGGATCGGCATGTGGGGCTGGGCCATACCCGGCTTGCAATCATCGATTTGGAGACAGGCCGCCAGCCCTTATCCAATGAGGATGAGTCCGTATGGGTGACATTTAACGGCGAGATTTTCAATTACGTGGAAATATCAAAGGAGCTGACCGATCTGGGCCATGTGTTTCAAACAAAAAGTGACACGGAGGCCATTGTTCATGCATACGAAGAGTGGGGCCTGTCCTGTTTTGACCGGTTCAACGGCCAATGGGCCGTGGCATTATGGGACAAGGCGGACAACCGTGTCATCTTATCCCGTGACAGACTGGGGATACGGCCGCTCTATTATACAACCACCGGCAACAGGCTTTTATTTTCCTCGGAGATCAAGGCGCTGTTTGCCGACGCAAGCGTAAGGCGGGCCTTTGATCCCAAGGGGTTTTCGGAAATTTTTACATTTTGGGGGCCGGTTGCTCCCAGGACTGCGTTTCGGGGGATAGAAGAACTCAAACCCGGTCATGCGGCGATGGTGCGCGGGGGAAAAATAACCAGCGGGCCATTCTGGAAAATATCCTTTTCAGAAGAGGTCCCCGGGTTCAATGAGGAAGACAGCGCGCATCAACTGCGACAACATCTTGTTGATGCCTCAAAACTGAGATTCACAAGAAGTGATGTCCCTGTCGGTGCATACCTGTCCGGAGGAATCGATTCATCCATTTCCTCGTCCATTATCTCCAATTATACCGACGTTCCCCTGAAAACGTTCTCCATTCGTTTTACCGACGCTGAATTTGATGAAGGCCGATATCAGAAAGAGATGGTCAACAAGCTTGGAGCGGAGCACAAGGATATCGCCGTATCGAATCGGGATATCGGCGGTGTATTTCCCGATGTGATATGGCATGCCGAACGCCCCATTCTTCGAACGGCTCCTGCTCCGCTGTTTTTACTTTCCCGGCTGGTAAGGAAATCCGGCTACAAGGTGGTTGTCACGGGAGAGGGGGCGGATGAAGTAATGGCGGGATATGATATATTCAGGGAAGCAAAAGTCAGAGAGTTTATGGCAAGAAATCCCATGTCCGAAAAAAGGTCCCGGATTGTCATGCGGCTATACCCTTGGATGAAACGATCCCCGGGAAATGTCCCCGCCTTTGCGAAAGCATTTTTCGGCAAACACCTGGATCCTTCCGACCCCGGATTGTCCCATCGCCCCAGATGGAACACAACATCATCTCTAAGGCATATTCTTAATCCGGATTTCAGGGAAGAATCGGATAAAGCAAATGTCATTGAAGACCTGCTGGCCGGAGTTCCCGATGATTTCTCCACATGGGGATCATTGCTCAAAGCTCAGTGGCTCGAGATGGTCACCCTGCTGCCGGGATATATACTATCCGCCCAGGGCGACCGGATGCTGATGGCCAATTCTGTTGAAGGCAGGTTCCCCTTTCTTGATTGCAATTTCGTTGATTTCGCAGGCCAACTTCCCCCCCGATACAAACTGTTTTCATTGAATGAAAAGCATTTGCTCAAAATCGCCTTCAAAGACATGATCCCCGAATCCATAATAAACCGACCGAAACAGCCCTATAGAGCCCCCGATGCCGCCAGTTTTTTCAACGACCATGCCCGGCATGACACCCGGCATCTGTTATGGGTTCAAGACGTCACCAGCGACGCAGCGATTACCGGTGCAGGGGTGTTTAACCCCAGGGCCGTCAGGCAGTTGATGCAAAAGTGTCGCAAGATTGGTGGATGGGGCATGAGCAATACCGACAACATGAAACTGGTGTCGGTCTTGTCCACCATGCTTCTGCACCACCATTATATAGAAAACGATGGAGGTGACGGGAGGGACAACCGGCCCCCCGGCCCCATGACGATTATAGATATGGTAAGCGGTATTAGGAATGAACAAAAATGACACACGATAAACAGCGAATACTCGTCTTCCAGCAGAATGGAAGCGGCGAACAGAAAATTGAAGGAATCAGAGCCTATGGCAAGGAGCTGTTTTCCATAGAAAGCATCTCCATAGATGCCGACCTGCCTCCTGTCATCGATGATCCGGAGGCATACCTGCCGGAAGATGTTTCGGCAGACCTTGTGCTGGACTTTTTGAACCATCCGGACTTGTCACACGAACTTGCCGTGAAGTGCAGGCAGAAAGGTATTCCCATTGTCGCATCAAGGAAAAAAATTGATGACGACTGGGTCTTGACACCGCCCACCTGATGTGCGTTGTCAAGGCCGGTCGGTCTTGGAAAATATGGAGAATACTTCGGGATGCCGGAATTTGACGTATCTGTATCCGATGGCAACATCGCCGAAATAAAGGTGATCCGTGGGGCGCCGTGCGGTGCGACATGGAGGGCGGCTGAGAAGGTGACCGGGCTCCCCGTTGAACAAGCAATTGTCAGAATCGGTCTTGAAACACAATTTTTCTGTTCGGCCGACCCCGCTTCATGGGATCCCATTACCGAAAAAAGCCCGGTTCATATCGCAGGCAAGCTTCATAGTAAAATGCTGCAGCAAAAATTGCGTGATATTTGAATTGACTTTTCTCGAAACCATTTGTAGTTTGGTGGCATGAGCGAGACACCATACAATATCAGCTATGAGTTTGTTTTTGAGGACGGCAATACCAAATCGTTTGAAATCAAACTTGACCCGGCGACCATTTCGGTTATTTTGCCTGAGCCGGATTTACTTCCGGAGTGGACACGGCTGGAGCGCAATCAATGTGTATGCTGTCCTTTGGATGTTAAAACGCACCCGTACTGCCCGGTTGCTGTTAATATCGCCGAGCTGGTTGAAGAGTTCAAGGAAGCCATTTCCTCAGATAACTGCACGGTGAAATGTACTACACCGGAGCGAACCTACTTGAAAAAAACGTCCATCCAGGAAGGCTTGTTTTCAGTCTTCGGTATTATCATGGCGACAAGCAACTGCCCGATAATGGACTTTTTCAAACCAATGGCAAAATTTCATCTTCCGTTTTCAACGGTGGATGAAACTGTTTTCAGGTCAACTTCGGTATATATGCTCAGACAGTATTTCGAATACAGAAAGGGCCGCACACCTGATCTCGAGCTTAAAAATCTAGATCGGCATTATGAGCGGGTACAGGAAGTGAATGCAGGCATTATTAAACGAACAGGAGATGTGGCGAAAAAAGATGCGGATAAAAATGCTCTCATAATTTTGAATGCGTTGGCCCAGATGCTCTCTGTGGAAATTGAAGACGGTCTATACTCCCTTGAATATCTGTTTTATCCAAGCGAATAACAGAGTGACAGCCAACTGACATTAAAATCATGACATTGTAAAAAAAAGACCCAAACTTGTCATGCCGGCTTTCGAAGGTATGACGCCTCGGTTGGGACGGATCCTAATAAACAATAAACATCAAATGGTTATAGATATAGAGGAAAAAGGAAGTTAAATGAATTTAGTGAATGTGCTTATTCAGACTCTGGGAGGACTTGGCCTATTTATCCTGGGAATGAAAATGATGACAGAAGGGCTCCAAATGACCGCCGGGGACAGGATCAAGAAGATTCTCAGCGCGGTTTCCTCCAATAGAGTTGTCGGTTTCGGAACAGGCGCATTTGTCACCGCACTGGTTCAATCATCATCGGCTACGACGGTCATGCTCATCAGTTTTGTCAGTGCCGGGATGATGACCTTACAGCAGGCGGTGGGCGTTATTTTAGGCGCCAATGTCGGCACCACAATTACGGCCCAGATGATCGCATTCAACCTGACAAATGCCGCACTTCCCGCCATTGCCATAGGCGTGGGTCTGAAGTTTTTCTCCAAAAACCGGCGGCAGCGGTATATCGGTGAAGTCATTTTGGGGTTTGGTCTGCTTTTTTTCGGCATGACCGTAATGAAACAGGGTCTGGCCCCCATCAAAGGCGACCCCCAGTTTATTGAGTTTTTTACAAAATTTAATGCGGGTTCGGTTGGCGGGATTTTGTTCTGTGTCGCAACCGGAGCAATTCTGACGGTTATGGTCCAATCCTCTTCCGCAACCGTCGGCTTGACCATGACCCTTGCCACACAGGGCTTGCTGGATTTTCCTGCGGCCATGGCACTGGTTCTGGGTGAAAATATCGGTACAACCATTACGGCTCAACTTGCAACCATAGGGTCGAAAAATGTCAATGCTCACCGGACGGCAAGGGCTCATACATTATTTAATGCAATCGGTGTGTTGATAATGATTGCAATTTTTCCTTTTTTTATTCAGGTGATCCAAACCGCTTCAGTATACCTGGGTGCGGATCCATTAAACCAGGTAACAAACGGTGAGGTGGTCAATATTTCGCGATACATTGCTAACGGTCATTCAATTTTTAACATAATCAGCGCGTTTATTTTCCTTCTTTTTCTCCCGTGGCTGATTAAGGCAGCTGTATTCATTTCACCAAAAGAAGACAAGGAAACGGACGACCTGCGCTTGCCGAATTTTGACCACCGATTCCTTGATACACCCATTGCCGCGCTCACCAACGCAAAAAGCGAAATCATCAGGATGTCTGATGTGGCCATGACCATGTTAACGAGTACGATAGAGGCGTTTCAAAAAAAGGATGCAAAACAGTTGAGCAAATGGCGGAGATACGAGGATCATCTGGACGCAACCCAAAAGGAAATTACGACATATTTAACCAGGATCTATCAAAGCGACTTGAATCAAAGCGAGGCAAAGGAAGTGTCCAGCATGATGAGAATGACAAATAATATTGAACGGATAGGAGATTCCATCGAAAATATTGCCTTGATGATTGAGGATATTATTGAAAACAAAACGGATTTTTCCCCAAAAGCCGTCTCCGACATAAAGGAGATATCCGGCCAGGTGGCGGAATTTATCATGCTGGTTCAAAACGGCATGAAGTCAGATCAGGCCCAGTTTATGAAACAGGCGCAGATTCTGGAGGACAATATAGATTTTATGCGCGAAGAAATGCGTCAAAACCACATTGAACGGCTGCGCTCGGGAGCCTGTGCCAACGAACCCGGTCTGATGTTCAGTGACATGCTGTCGAACTTCGAGAAGATGGGGGACTATTGCTACAATATCGCCCAGGCGGTGGCAGGGATCAAATAGGAAGGAGTGTGAAGATGAAATTTTACCTTGCGGAAGGGAATATAGGAAAAGGCACCACAAGAGAGCAGGTGGATAATGTCATTAAGCTTTTGACGTCAAAAGGGTGGGACGTAGAGTACGGTGTAGAGAGAAACAAAGCGGATGATGTCAGTGAGTTCGGCCGGGAAGAAGAGATCCAGGACGAGTTTTCCAAAGATTTCATGAAGGTCTTGGACATTCTCGGATTATAACCTGAGTGTTTTTGTGATATGATTAGCCTATGACCCGAAAATATAAAAAACCTGCGGCAATTTTCCTGTCGCTTTTCATTGCCGTTTCAGCGGCCCTTTTATTTCTTTGCGGGATAAGCTTTTCCGATTCTGAAAATCCAAAAGAGAAAAACGTTTTTGTGGTTCCGATACAGGGCACCGTCGACCCCGGTATGGCCGGATATGTTGACAGGGTTTATAATCGAATCACGAACATGCCGGAACCATCCGACCCTCTCATTGTATTTGAAATGGATTCATTCGGCGGCCGGGTGGATTCAGCATTGGAAATAGTTGACACCCTTCTTAAGCTTCCAAAAGAGCAGACAACGGCCTTTGTGTCGGTGAAAGCCATATCCGCCGGGGCCCTCATTGCGCTGGCCTGCGGCGACCTTGCGATGAAGCCCGGCACTACCATCGGTGACTGCGCGCCGATCAGTTTTTCAAGCGAGGGCCCACAAATGATGGGCGAAAAGTTTCAATCCCCCCTGAGAGCCAAGTTCCGGGCATTGGCCAAACGAAACGGATATCCCGAGAAACTGGCTGAAGCAATGGTCACATCATCCATCGTGGTATATAAAGTCACGGAAAAAGGCGGGAAAACCACTTATATGGACTCGCAGGAGTATGATGATTTGCCGGAGGAAGACAAGCAAAACATAGCATCAAAGGTGACGGTGGTCAAAGATGGAGAACTGCTGACAATGGAAAACGAGGAGGCGGTTGAACTGGGCTTCTCCAAAATGACGGTGTCGTCCGTCGACGAACTCCTGAAAGAAAAAGGCATAAAGGAATACAGGATCAACAGGATAGAAGAATCCTGGTCCGAGTCCATGGTGAGATTCATTGGAAAAATCACACCTATTTTATTGATGCTCGGACTTGGGGCGTTGTATACTGAAATGAAGGCCCCCGGGTTTGGACTGCCGGGCATCCTTGGTATCGTCTGCCTTGCATTGGTTTTCCTGAATCAATACCTGGTCGGCCTTGCGGGGTATACCGAATTTTTAATCATCATGGCGGGCCTTATACTGATCGGAATCGAGCTGTTCGTCCTGCCCGGCTTTGGCGTTGCCGGGTACGCCGGGTTTGTCTGTATGATCGTGGGGATGGTGCTGGCACTGCAGGACTTTGTGATTCCTGATCCGACGTTCCCATGGCAGCAGGAGCTTCTTGTGCATAATATTATCATGGTACTCGGTTCATTCCTGTTTTCATTTTTTCTGGCGCTTGTTGTTTTACGATACATATTGCCGAAGGTGTCTTCCTTTTCAAAAGAAGGGCCGTACCTCACCACCACATTAAAAGACTCCCATGCCGACTCCAGGCAGGTTGCCCTTGTCAAAAAGGGAGATAGAGGTGTTGCACGAACCCCCTTAAGGCCGGCCGGAAGGGTCTCAATTGGAGGAGAGCTGGTTGACGTTGTAGCGGATAACGAGTTTATAGATAAGGGCGAGGACGTTATCATATCTGAAATAAAAGGAAACCGGATTATTGTTTCAAGACAGAGGGGAACATGAGGAACATCTTACTCCCGATTGCTATGCAGATTATAGGCGCCGTTGTCGTCATCGCTGAAATTATTATCCCGTCCGCCGGTATTCTATCCATTATCGCCATCTGCCTGTTCGGATATTCCATTTACATTGTATTCACCACGGTTTCTCATTTTGCAGGGTTTGTTTTCGTATGTGTGGACATTGTGCTTCTTCCCGTACTTATCATCTACGGCATCAAGCTTATGGCGAAATCCCCCGTAACATTGAAGAAGGAACTGTCAACATCCGACGGCTATACATCCCAGTCCCAGGAGCTTTACGGATATACCGGCCTCGAAGGAGACACCCTGACGGACCTCCGTCCTTCCGGAACGGCCTATATAGCGGGGAAACGGCTCGATGTCATTGCCCGGGGCGAGTACATTGAGAAGGGAAAAAACGTTGTCGTCTCGGCTGTCGAGGGGAATCAGATTATAGTAAAGCTTAAAGACCAATAATGGCTTCGTAAAAAGCTACCAAATAAAAGGAGAGATAAAATGACGATTTCACAGATTTTCATAATAATAATTATCATTGCCCTGATTGTTCTGTTTTACTTCATCGGCTCCGCCATATCATTGTGGGTTCAGGCGCTGGTGTCCGGAGCGAGCATCGGCCTTTTTAACATTGTGTTCATGCGGTTCAGAAAAATACCGCCAAAGTTAATCGTGAATTGCAAAATTATGGCAGTAAAAGCAGGTATCGACATATCAACCAATGATCTTGAATCCCACTACCTTGCCGGTGGTGACGTCATGCGAGTCGTCCAGGCGCTCATAGCAGCGGATAAAGCCAATATTGATCTTGGTTTTAACCGGGGCGCGGCCATTGATCTTGCCGGAAGAAATGTTCTCGAAGCGGTTCAGATGAGTGTTAATCCGAAGGTGATCGAAACACCACTGGTGGCGGCAATGGCCAAGGATGGTATTCAGCTGAAAGCGCTTTCGCGGGTTACGGTTCGGGCAAATATTGACCGGCTGGTGGGCGGCGCCGGCGAGGAGACAATCCTTGCAAGGGTCGGGGAAGGCATCGTGACAACTATCGGTTCCGCCGAAAGTCATAAAAATGTGCTTGAGAATCCTGATGCCATATCAAAACGTGTTCTGGAAAAAGGTCTGGATGCCGGAACCGCATATGAAATTCTTTCAATCGATATTGCAGATGTGGATGTGGGAAAGAACATAGGGGCCGAACTGGAGACCGACAGAGCCGAGGCAGATAAAAAAATAGCCCAGGCAAAAGCAGAGGAGAGAAGGGCCATGGCATTCGCCGCCGAGCAGGAAATGAAAGCCAGGGTCCAGGAAATGAAGGCAAAGGTGGTGGAAGCGGAAGCGCAGATACCCATTGCAATGGCCGATGCGTTCAGGAAGGGAAACCTGGGCATAATGGATTATTATAAAATGAAAAACATCATGGCGGACACGCAGATGAGGGATAAAATCGGCTCCGACCCCGCCGACAAAAAACCTGAGGATACCAAGTAGTATTATGGACATTGATACCCTAATATTCATCATTGTTTTTCTGGCAGTCGTGATATCAAACATCAAGAAGATCCTGTCGGAGGGAAAGAAGAAAAAGGGCGCTGAAAAGAAGACGCAGCCGGAAAAAACGAAAAAAACGGATGTGCTTCAACGATTCGTGGAAAAGGTGGTCGCCCGCATCCAGGAAGAGATAGCACCGGAGCCGAGTGAACCATCACCCGGCGGGAAAGCAAAAGGAAAAGTGTCAGGGTGGGAGGCATTGCTCGGTGAAGGGGCTGCGCCGTCGGCGCCCTATGAAGAAGACGTCGTGCGTGATGAAGATACCGACGATGTTCCTCTCGAGTCGGAGGAGGCTGAGTCCGAGGTTTCAGAAATTCCTGACGCCATAGAGGATATCATCCTTGAACCGGAGCCGGTGATATCAACGGAGGATCAAAAGGGCATTGAACGGTATCCGGAATCAACAGCTCCGGTTTACCCGGTAAGCGAACTTCGCAGGGCTGTCATATGGTCGGAGATTCTCGGGCCGCCTGTGGCGTTGAGGGAAGATTAAGCCTAAAGGGTTTCAAGAAAGGCAATATCTTTTGTCTGGGTATTCTTTGTCCCGATACTGAGGATTTCTGCTTTAGCGTCTTTTGGTTTCCTGAAGTAGAGCCTGCCGCCATAGGCAAAAACAACTTCAAATACGGTTTCATCACTTTTGTAAAGGCTGACCTTTCTCTTTACCTGAACGCGGGCCGGGTCCTGGTCCAGTTGATGAATGACTTCCTCCGCTTTTATCTTCATATCGTCAATAAGATTGATGAAGCCTTCTACGGCCTTGTTATGTACGGAAATGTTTTTATAAAGCGCTTTAAACCGCTTGGTTACATTGCCATAGGCCGCTGATTTTTTGCCGCTCTTTAACTTTTCTTTTTCATAGCGCTTGGTCACCTCTTTCAATGATTCGTTTTCACCCTGGAGCTTTTCCCTGAGGTCGATATTCTGCTGGATTTTTTCTTCAAGAAGAATCATTTCATTAATCATATCATCTTCATTTTTTACTGTTTTCAGCTTGTACTCTTCCAGATTCTGTTTAATCTTTTGGATATCCGAAGACAGGGTGATTTTTTCACGGTTAAGCACTTTCATCCGTTCCAAATGCTTCTCTTCCAGGTTCCGAAGCCGCTCGATTTCCATTTTTCGTTCAATTTCCTCCTTTGAGGCCTTCTTTACGCCGCTGAGATAGAAGCGCAGAAAGGTGAGAGCTCCCAGCGAGGCGTAGCAAAAGAATATGGAGAGAGCAAGGATGGAGCTCCGCTCAAGCAGAATGTCGACACTGACGGCAAGTCCTTCGTTCAAGAGCCTATAGTTTTCAGTGGCAATTTCCTGTCTTGACGGGGGATTCAGAACGTCTGCATCGGAATCGAAAACAACCGGGTATAAAATGATATTCTGCCTTGTCGTCACCATGACATCGACCTTGGTGCCCAGCGATATCAGGGTTTGTTTTCTCAGAAAATTTTCAATATTGTTGTTTATGGCGTCTTTAAGCCGGATATTACCGTTAAAGAGAGGCTGGGTGTCA
>Ga0180436_10003494_pt1 | contig 14426 bp, 12 predicted proteins | sample SS_ome_2_FD_132434 | JGI IMG/M metagenome (GOLD analysis project Ga0180436, IMG submission 132434) | Hypersaline lake sediment archaeal communities from the Salton Sea, California, USA - SS_3_S_2 metaG | ecosystem: Environmental > Aquatic > Non-marine Saline and Alkaline > Hypersaline >...
CATTGCCGAAGGCATCGCGGGTGATACCGCCGTGGGCCATGGCTTGTGCTATGCCCAAGCCATCGAGGCCTTGACCGACGCGACACCCGACGCCGGGGCTCGGATCATCCGGACCATTGGGCTGGAACTGGAACGACTCCAAAACCATGTGGGGGATTTGGGTGCGTTGAGTGGTGATGTGGCCTTTTTGCCGCCGGCCAATTATTGTGGCCGCATGCGGGGAGACTTTCTCAACATGTCACTGTGGCTGTGTGGCAACCGGTTCGGCAAGGGACTTGTGCGACCCGGGGGGGTCAGGTTTCCCATGACCGACGTGGACCGGGAGACCCTTGCCGGAAGACTGGAGGAACTGAAGCCCCAGGTGCGCCACACGATGGAACTGCTTTTTGCGACCCCAAGTGTGCGGGCCCGTTTCGAGGAATGCGGTGCCGTTTCGACCGATGACGCCCACAAACTTGGTTTGGTAGGGCCGGCGGGGCGGGCCTGCGGCATCGCCTACGATGCCCGGCGCGACTTTCCAACCGAACATTATGCGCAACTGACCATACCTGAAAATGCCAAGTCTACCGGCGACGTCTACGCCCGTGCCCGCACACGCGCCGATGAAGTCTTGCAATCCATGGATATGATCGAATCCTTGTTGAAAGACCCGGTGCAAACCCAATGCGATCTGCCGCCTGAATTTAAACCGATGTCTTCCGCTATGGTCGTCACGCTGAATGAAGCCTGGCGCGGAGAAGTCTCCCACTGCGTGTTGACCGGAACCGATGGGGAAATCGTTCGATACAAGGTCAAGGACCCCTCCTTTCACAACTGGAACGGATTGGCCATGTCGTTGCGCGATACGGGCATTTCCGATTTTCCGCTGAACAACAAGAGTTACAACCTGTCATACTGCGGATTTGACTTATAAAAACACGTAAGCTGCGAGAAAATAGACCGTCATGATAAAAACGCTCCAAAATCGATTTGAGCAAGGCTATCGTACCTCCCGCTATCCCAAGGAGCCGATTCAACTGCCGGAGCGCTACCGAGGACGGCCACAAATTGTCCCGGATGCTCCCGCCGAACTGGTGGCCCACTGTGCGGCCGCCTGTCCTCAGGAGGCCATCGATGCCGAAAAAAAGTGTATCGACATGGGACGTTGTGTGTTCTGCGGCACCTGTGAGCGTTTGTCGGAAGGGCGTTTTGTAAAATTCACACAGGATTTTGAAATCGCCACCGCCGAAAAAGAGCACCTGGTTACCGACGGATCTCTACCGGCACTGGCGGATCACGCCAAACAACACTTTAAAAAACTGTTCGGGCGTTCGCTCCAGCTGCGGCAGGTCTCGGCGGCAGGGTGCAATTCCTGTGAAGCGGATCTCAACGTGTTGGCGACACCCTTTTTCGACCTGGCGCGCTTTGGTATCAATTTTGTGGCATCACCGCGCCACGCGGACGCTATTGTCGTGACAGGTCCGATTTCCCGAAATATGAAAACGGCTCTGCTCCAGACCTATGAGGCCGTGCCGGCCCCCAAGGCGGTCATTGCCGTCGGCAGTTGTACCCTGTCGGGAGGACCGTTTCGGGGCAGTCCGGAAATCACGGAAGGGCTCGATCAGTTGCTTCCCGTTGACTTGTTTATTCCAGGATGTCCGCCCCATCCGCTGACGAATTTGCACGCTTTTTTATCTTTTTTCAAATAACGGAGGGTTCCCATGAAAAATTTCACCGTATTAGATCTGATGGTTCCCCTTTCCGAGTATGCCGTCGTCTCCGAAGATGCCACTTTATACGAGGCCATCCTGGCGCTCGAGAAAGCGCAAGAGGATTTCGACCAGACGCGATACCGGCATAGGGCAACACTGGTATGCGATCAGAAAAAAAGGATTGTGGGCAAACTCAGCCAACTGGATGCCCTGAAAGCGCTGGAGCCCAAATACAGCGAACTTTTGACGGACGGGGCCACGCGGCACCTGGGATTCAGCACCAAATATATCCAGGGCATGCTGGAACAGTTTTCACTCTGGTCCGGACCACTGACCGATATTTGCCGCAAGGGTGTCGACCGTAAGGTCAAAGATTTCATGGTCGCGCCATCCGCCGGAGAATACATCCAACAGGACGCCTCCCTGGACATTGCCATCCACCAGCTGATCGTCGGTTGCCATCAATCCCTGCTGGTGAAAAATGATCGTGGTGAGATTGTCGGAATCCTGAGGCTGACCGACGTGTTTGCGGCGGTGTTTCACAAACTGAAAGAATGTAAATTAGACGAATAGGTCGATCTGCACAGAATCGGCCAAAAAATAATGTAATCTGACTGAGGAGGTATGTAAGATGAACGACAGTGTGGCTGGCGCCCCAAGCCAGATTAACTGGAAAAGGCTGGTTTTCCTTTTTTCGGGAATCATCCTGTTTGTGGTCGTGTATTATTCGCCGACATGGCCGGATGCCATCGACCCGATGGGGAAGCATTTTGAACTGAGCCGGGAAGGCAAGGGCGCTTTGGCGGTCTTTCTGCTGGCCGGCACCTGGTGGGTGTTTGAGGTGGTGCCGATCGGGGTCACGAGTCTGGCTATCGGGGTTTTGCAGACCCTGTTTCTGATTCGGCCGGCCAAAGTGGCCTTCAAGGACTTCATGGACCCATCGGTCATGTTTATTTTCGCTTCCATTGTCATCGGTCTGGTGTTCACCAAGACCGGGTTGACGCGGCGCCTGGCCTATAAAATGTTGGCCATTGTGGGTGAGAAAACCAGCATGATCTATCTCGGCTGCTTTGTCGTTACCGCGGCGCTCACCCATATCATGGCCCACACCGCGGTGGCGGCCACCATTTACCCCCTGTTGCTGGCCATCTATTCGCTTTATGGGGAAGGCGACAAGCCGACGAAGTTCGGTAAGGGCCTTTTTATCGGTATGGCCTACGTGGCCGGTGCCGGCAGCATCGTCACGCTGCTAGGGGCGGCCAGGGGGGCTGTGGCCTTGGGTTTTTACACCGATATCGTGGGTGAAACGGTTTCGTTTTTCAAACTGACTTACTACATGTTCCCGATCGGGTGGTTGATGACCTTTATTTTGTGGGGTTTTTTCATGATTTTCTTTAAACCGGAAAAAGCCACCATTCCGGGCCTGCGAGAGAAAGCCAAACGCCTATACGCGGAGCTGGGGCCGCTGACCCGCAAAGAAATCGTGGCCACCACGATCGTATTGTCCTGCATTCTGGTCATGTCCCTGCGATCTTTCGTTCCAATCCTGAAACCGGTGGACAAAACGGGTATTATCCTGATTTCGACGATTCTGTTTTTTATCACCGGCATTCTGGATATCGACGACCTGGAATCGGTGCCCTGGAACATTATTTTGCTTTTCGCGGGTGCCATGAGCATCGGGTTCTGTCTCTGGGAAACCGGGGCGGCCAAATGGCTCGCGGTGAACTGGCTGGGGATGTTTCAGGAGGCGAACTGGTTTGTTTTCACCATGAGCATTGCTTTTTTTGTCATGATGATGACCAACTTTATCATGAACGTCGCCGCGATTGCCATTTCATTGCCGGTGGCATTTGTCATTGCCCCGTATCTGGGTGTCGCTGCCGAAGTGATCCTGTTTGCCGCGCTGGTCACGGCCGGTATGCCCTTCCTACTGCTGGTAGGGGCGGCGCCCAATGCGATTGCCTATGACTCTAAACAATTTACCACCGGAGAATTTTTTCTTTACGGCATACCGGCCAGTATTATCCTCATGGTGGTGGTGGGCTTTGCCGTGTATGTCCTCTGGCCGTTGATGGGCATGTCGGTGACTTTGCCGGTGTAAATCAGGCGATATTTTGATTTGACATATCGTCTTGTTATTATCATAAGCGTCTCCGCCGCTATTATCTGGTGGAGGCGCTTTGTTTTTTTGGGCTGCCCGAGGGATCGTCAAACCGTTTCAAATACAGCCGGGTGGTTTTGGCAGGGAAGGGATATTGCCGGCCGTCAAGGTATTGTCATGAGAAGAACGGGGAAAACACGCGGCTTATGCCCATAGGGGGATCCCCTATGGGCAGGGAAGAAAGGCGAATGACGCTGTGAATGGATTAGGGCCTGCGGTCTCCTTAAGGCCGGTCTTTCGTTGCACACCGGCAAATTGAAGGGGAAACATACAATCATCCGGTGCGGCAGTTATTCAACCAGCGGCATGTCCCGGTCGGTATCAGAAAAACGACTCAACCTGATTAACGTGAATGTTTTTCATGCCTGATTCTCATTATGATCCGTGACTGGTGCTTGGATGGGGACGTTCGGGAAGCATTAGCAAGTTCGAATCACGTATCAAAATGTATCGCATATATAAACGGTAAAGATCGCCGCGAAAGCCTGCCATCCGCATTTCATTGCAATCGAAGTTCCGCTGAGCATTGCGGATACACGAGTTGTTCATGCTTCCCCGAGGTTGCTTGCCGCAAATTCCCAGTTGATCAGATGGTCGAGAAATGCTGCGATGTATTTATCACGCTCATTTTGGTAGTCCAAATAATAGGCATGTTCCCATACATCCAGGACCAGCAGCGGTTGCATACCTTGCATGCTCGGCGCCACGGCGTTGGCGGTATCCACCACGGTGAGTCGACCTTCGTTGCGCGCCAGCCAGGTCCAGCCGCTGGCAAACCGCCCGCGCGCCACATCCATAAAGGCCTCGCGGAAGGATTTGTAGCTGCCGAATGACGTGGTCAGCCATTCTTCCATCAGGCCCACCGGCGCGCCGCCACCGCCAGGTTTCATACTGTTCCAGTAGAAGGTATGGTTGAATACCTGGGCGGCATTGTTAAAGATCGCACTTTGCTCACACGCTTTCGGCTGAAAGGTTTCGTGCATCATCTCGGTCAGGCTTTGGTTTTCCAGTCGTGTATCGGTTACCAGACGGTTGGCATTGTTCACATACCCCTTGTGATGTTTCCCGTAATGGTACCGCAGGGTTTCCTCGGATAAATAAGGCTCCAGGGCGTCCAGCTTGTAGGGAAGGGCCGGCAGGCGAATGGGGTGGGACATGCTTTTCTGATCGCGGGAGCAGCCCCAGCCCGTCACTTCCAGTGCGGCCAGTGCGCCGACGCCCAACGACCATTTCAGAAATGTTCTTCGCTCCATCATAACCTCCTTGTGGCATTAACGATTATTCAGACCGCGGCATGATCGGAAGGGAGGTCCCATTTCGTGCCGCAAACGCCGTGCCGGGGAGAACGCCACTATGATGGTTCAACCGGCAGGGCGGGCCTCACTTTCAAAATGATTTCCTTGCGGATCTGAACCGTGCCGGGTTTGGCCCCGCGCGGTTTGGTGACGTAGCGTGCCCGTGTGGCAGAAACCGGTACGATGCCGCCCTGACGCGCTTTGCTGTGGTAGGCGGCAATGGCGGCTGCCATTTTGAGGATGTTTCTGTCCGGCTCCTGTCCCGACGGTACCCGCAGAACGACATGGCTGCCGGGTAACCCACGAACATGGAACCACCAGTCATTGGGCGCCGCCATGCGTAAACTCAAATGATCATTGTCTGCGTCATTACGGCCGGCGAGTACCACCCAGCCGGGGGGCACCGTATATTCAAAAACGCGCGGTGGTGGTGGCCTCCGTTGCGATGGGATTTGTTGGGTCATAGGCTTGGATCCGGATAAAGGGAAAATACCGATGAATTCGCAAGGGATGATCGAAAGGGTTCCAAAATAATGGAAAACGGATCTGATTTCAATAGATTAAAAGATGAAGATGATGGCGGTCAGCGACGGGCTATTTCAGGCGATTCAGTTGTATCCGGTTTGTGTCCGGATTTGAGGGCTTCGATATGTTGTGCTTTAAGGCATTCCAGCGTGTGGCCCAAACTGTAGGCGAGATAGTATTTTTGAATGTTGGATACGTACCGGACGGTTTCCGATCCAATCAGGCGCATGGCGGCGATTTCCGTATGTCGAAACCATTTATTGGGATCATAACCAAGCTTGGCGGCCAAACGGCGGCATCGCTGGATCCTGTTGGGCCCGGCGTTATACGCCGCCAGAATAAGGCAGATGCGGTCGTGGGGGAGAATGGCGGGGTCGGCAAAATAGATATCCCGCAACAGGGCCAGATATTTAGAGCCGGCATGGACATTTCGCTCCGGATTGTCAATATCGCGAATGCCGATGCTGGCATCATTGGCGGTGGTGGGCATTACCTGCATCAGTCCGACGGCGCCTGCCGGTGACAGGCGGTTGTGATTCATCTGTGATTCCTGAAAAGCGACAGCGGCAAGCAGCATCCAATCGAAGCTATATCGCGCGCCGTATTTCCGGAAGAGAGGGACAAAGCGGGAGAATTTGGCGCGATCTGTCAGGGCCTGCGGATGACTGATCCATTTTGTCTCCTTGAAGTACTGGCGGTAGTAGATGTTGCCGAAATGAGAACCCCTTCGGCGATTCCGCAGAAACCGGTTCAAACTGGCTTTGAGTTCCGGGTTGTTTCGGCGCACCATCCAGGCAATGGGCGTGTGCGCGCTGATTTCCGGAAGTTCGTGAATGGTGATATCCGGAAACATTTCGGCCCAGATGTGGGCAATATGGCTTTCAACGATACTGAGTTCGATGATTCCCGCGTTGATCAATTCCAGAATATCTTCGCTGCTGAGGATGGTATCACTTTCGATCTGTTGCATGGACGGTAAATTTCGGATGAGCAGACGGGCGTTAATGCGACGCAGGGTCTTGCTTGATTCCCACCCGTTTTGGATGTGGATCCGTCGATTGCTCAGATCTTCGATACGCTGAATCGGTGGGCTTCGCGAATGGGATACCAATACTTCGCTGACGCTTCCCAAATAGGGTATCGTAAAGTCCACCTGTGATCGACTTTCCGGTGTCATACGGGTTCCCGCCGCAACGATATCGCCTATACCGGCCTTGAGACTCGGGATGAGAAGGTTTTCGGGGACAGGGATAAATTCGACAACGGTGGGCAGTTTGCCGTATACGGGCTTTTGATTGAGAAATGCTTCGTAATCTTTTAACAAGCGGTATTCAAAACCGAAACTTTGTCCGCGAGAGATAAAGTACGTCGATGGTGCATAGGTGGTCAGCACGCGTATCGTTCGCCGACGCAACATTTCGGGGAGATCGTCACGGTGCGGCTCATGCACGCGCGAGAGTTGAGGCACGACAGTGAACAAGGCATTCTGGTTGTAGTGATAGTCCAGTTTGCAAAACTCTTCACTGAGCGAGACGCGGGCATCGTGTAGTTTTTCCAGTGACGCGGCCCAGACATTTTCCATGTAGTGCGAGTATGGTTCAAGCAGAGGGGCATAAGCGTAACCCAGGGCTTGGGTCTCTTCGCGCTCTGTTGCATCTTTATCAAAAATGGCCGCCCAGTTTCCGCCGAAAAAATCGGCGCGAATCCATTCACCCGGTTCTATGATGCTGTTGACGTCGGATTCGATGCTCCGTGACGACATTACCGCAACGGGTTTACTCACGGTGCGGAGATGTCCCCACGGTCGTGCGGACACCATCGAGGGGGCGGCCAGTATCGACAGGGCCGCCATGAGGACAAAAGATTTTTGAGCAAGCTGACCCATAAGCACTGCATTCCGTTACAGGAGGACGTCAATCAGAAAATGCAGACATCTAGTATAGCACATGCGTGTTACCGATTATAATTATTAAAATAATCCCTGACCTGTGGGAGGGTCAAGGCGAAAGACGGTGCACCGCTTTATTTCCGATGTGTTTGCGTTTGCAGGGTATTATCGTTATCGGCCCGAGGGGCTTGAAAGTTGAATAGAATCCGGTAGATCAAACAAAAACAGCATTGTCGATTATCTGAGGAATATTTATAAAATGATGCACTACATGATGAAATATGGAAAATTTAGCGCCTGACCAAAAAACATGTCGGTGAATCGTGGCAAAATAAGATCCTATCCATTCTTAAGTCCGAAAAACGATAAAGAGATATGATTCGCAATGATCGATAATTCAAGAACATGTGAAATGGATACTGCCCGACTGCTCGGGATACAGTTTGCCTGTTTGGATCAGCAACGCATCGTCGCTGGCGGTATCGCATCAGGCAATAGGATGGTTGACGCCGCATACCGCGATGGTGTCAAGGCCCTTGATAAAAGCACGGGTTAGCCGGGGATCCGTCGGATGCGCAAAGACCTTGCCATCGCTTCGCACACCGCGAATGATGCCGTCGTTAAGGAACCATCGCACGAGTCGATGGCCATTGTCGCTGCGGCTCCCCGCCAAATCGTGTACTTGGGGTGGGATCGGTTCCGGTGTTGGCAGATGCCCCGTTTCATCCACGCATTGTTTCATGAAGTTTAGCATACGGGCCAGGCGCAGCAGGGTCAGACTCGCTTTCCGGCCGTGTGTCTGATCAAACGGCAATGCCGTGGATCGCCAGCAGAGAGGAGAATCGGGGAGAAGGTCCGACGCCCGGCATCTATTGAAGTCAAGGCTGTCCGGCGCTGGATAGCAAGTGGAAAGGCCTACCAACACACGGCGCCCTGCTAGAAAGAGAAGATCGTCGACTGTTGTAAGTGAGGCTTGCCCGGGGGCCCCGGCGATCAGATATCCAACAGCCGTCATCTTCAATGGCTCGGCCCACTGCAGCACATGATCGAATGCTTTGACGACGGGCGCACGGTTGAACCGCGCACTCTGGTCGTGGTCGCACGTAATCAGGGCCAGATTCAATTCACGGAATCCGGCGGCGTGCATCAGATGAATGGTTTTCTTGTCCAAGGCGGGAGGATAAAGCCCGTTCATGGCGCGCAATTCCAGTTTTCGTTCGCCGAAATGGCGTACGATTTCCCGGAGGAGACATTTAAACCAGGCACGATCCATGGCCATGTTTTCATCTTCAAAATCGATCAAACCGATCTCACGGCCTTGGGCGCTCTGTAAGATTTCCTGCATGACGTGGGTCACGCTTCGCCGGCGGTAGGGAATGCTGGAATGGGCGCCCATACAACAATACGAGCATTGCATGGGGCATCCCCGGCTGGCGGTGATGACCAGGGTGGTTTTGCCCTTACGGCTGTAGAAGCGATGATTGACCAGATCAATTGCCGGCGGCGACAGATCGTCCAGGTCAGGAGTGTAGGCAGGCGGTCGGAAGTGTCGTTCCCCATTTCGGCGTCTAAAGCCGATGCCGGGAACGGATTCGAGGGATTCCCCCCGTTGCAGCGCTTTGGCCAAGGCCGGCAGCGTTACTTCTCCCTCTCCGCGCAAGACAAAATCCACAGCGGTATGATCCAGCATGCGATCCGGAAACACAGAGGGATGATGGCCACCGAGCACCACCCATGTTTCCGGACACACAGATTTAACCGCCTGGGCACATGCCAAAGCCATATCCTCATAGGCCGAAAACAGGGACGCAATGCCGATCAGAAACGCGCCTGAAAGCCGGGCACGGTCGGCGATGGTCGAAAGGGCGTAGCCGTAATGGCGGTATTGATGGAAAAGGGCGAAAGGAGAGGTGTCGGCGGGTCCATAAACGTCCGACAGATACGTCAGCGGTTCCGGGAGGGGGGTCGGTCGCGATTTGCCATTGGCCAGGGCATCCAGTATGGCGACCCGATAGCCGTGATGCCGCAAGGTGGCCGCAATGGACGTCAGCCCATAGGGGATGGTGCGCTTAGCGGTCAGGTAAAAATCTCGAATCGGCGGCTGGATCAGCAGGATATCGCATTGTGGAGATTCCGCGGCGGGCGTGGCATCTCTTGATGGCCGAACAGGGGTCAACAGCCGCCGCAACCGCACCCACAGTCCCCGCCGCATCCGTTTTGATCGGTTACCTGCGCCAGGGCCTGTATAATTTCGCGCGGTTCGGGGTCGCTGATGGCGATGACGGATACCGTAAGGTCGAACGTTTCCGCTGGTTTGGTGATGCCAAGGGCTTTTTGCAACGGCGTATACAGATGGGCAAAGGTCCGGACAGCCTTGTCCCTTGGTACCGAGAGATGCAGTTGATCGCCGGGTGTCTTATGCAGGAGTTCATATTCAAAGGGGCAGAATCCCTCACTGGCGGCACCACAGATAAATACCAGTTCTCCCTTGCGGGTATCCGCTTGAATTTCAAGTGCTACCTTTTTTAAATGGTCAACTGCGATGGGCATCCTTCCCTCCTTGATTAGCCGCCGGGCGGAATATGCAGCATTATTGTCGGAATATTAGTCATGATTTGTCGCGGTGGCAACTGTAAAAAAGTTGGAGGCCATCATCCGCGGCCGACCGCATTTTGCCGGAGAGAAGGCGTTTTTCCGATGTGGGTCAGCATACGGTCACCGGTAGGGATGGTCGGGGCCAAACCGCGGAAGGAATGCCCGTCATCAACCCGCTCTCAGATCGTGCTGCCTTTCATCCAGTTGACAAGTGCATTGATGCGGTCTTTTTGAGGTTTCGAGAGGTCTTTAAATTGTACACCGATGCCGTCTTCGGTGATGTAGATAATGTCGGCATAGACACGAAAAATATCGGGAAATTTGGGGTGTGAGAACGCCAGGGCCAGTTCATCACCAACCTTGAAATCTTCCCGGGTGCCGATAAACAGGCCTTTAGAATGAATATCTTCGATATAATCCGTATAAAAACGATTGCCCGCCGAGAAATTGACAATCAACGAGGACGGTTTGCGCGGGTGACCGGGGCGACGACGGGTGATGGCACTGGGATCTTGACGGATTTCGGGTTTTTTATGCCGGTAGAGCAGTTCTTCGGCCAGTCGGAGCATGATCAATTGCTGCTTTTCGGACATACCGACCACGGTCTGGATCAACCGGGAAAGGGTTACATTGTATTTGCGTCCCTCCAGATTGATGGGGTCCATTCTTCGATCCTTAGGCGAGCGCGTGGTTGTTGTCAAAGGTGACATTTACCACAAGTTAATCATATTTTTACTTGTTTTTCAAACGAGATGGCTGATGTCGAGAACGAATGGCGGTGTTTCGGACAGAGAGACTTAATGACCGCGGCCACGGTTGAGGAAACGTTCCAGTTGCTCGACAGCCAGCGAACAGGAAAGGGTCAACAAGAGATAGAGGAGGGTGATCGTGATCCAGATTTCGAAGGTGAGATAGGTGGCGGCCATGAGTTCCATGCCCTGAAAGGTGAGTTCCTGGATGGATATCACGGAAACGATGGCGGAATCTTTGATGGTCGAAATGAACTGACCGGATAGGGGGGGCAGGATCCGTCGGATGGCCTGGGGCCCGATCACATGGATCAGCTGTCGGGAACGTGAGAGACCGAGCGCGGCAGACGCTTCCCATTGGCCGTTTTCCACCGACTGGATGCCGGCGCGAACGATTTCCGTGATGTAGGCGCCCTCAAACAGAGAAAGGGTGATCAGGGCGGAGAGAAAGGCCGGCAGCGTCGACGGTGGTGCCAGGAGGACGGTCAGCAGCTTCCGGACGGCCGGCGGTGCTTCTTCGGCCAGCGCCTGAACCCCCAGCACCGGCATCAGCTGATCGCTGACAAAAAAATAGAAAATAAAAATAAGGACCAGCGGCGGTGTGTTGCGGATCAATTCGACGTACGTACCTCCCAGCATGCGTCGAAACGGCCGTTGACTGATGCGTGCCAGCCCCATGACCACGCCGATGATGGAGGCCATGAGCGTGCCCCAGACGCTGAGCCGGATGGTATTCAGGAAACCGCGGGTCAGTGTATTCAAAACCCAGCGGTCTTCGGTGGTGTCGAATCGGAAAAGATACTGGGGAATCAGCTCCCAGCGCCATTCATACTGAAGACCCGATGACAAACGATGAAAAATATAGATGGCCGTCAAAAACAACAGCAGGCCAAGCACGACATCCAGAGGCGATATGCGGCGATTAAAAATGATCAACGGGCGGCGTCTGCATTTAAGGTTGTCCATGACCCGGCCGCTTGATGACGGCCGGGTCGTGAGAAAGTCTCCGCGTTTGGCAATGCTGGCAAACAGCGTCGGGGCGCTATTGCAGTTTTTCCTTCCAATCCTGGGTATTGAACCAGTAGGCTTTGCGTTCCGCCAGCCAGCCTTCGGCGGTGACATACTGGATCCAATTGTTGAAATAGTTCAGGGTGTCGGGATCACCCTTACGGACGGCAAAGCCGATGGGCTCTTTGGTAAAGGTTTCCTTGATCGGCAGAAAAAGCGTATCCGGATGTTCGATGGCCTGAAAAGCCGGTGTGGGGGCCGAGGCCACCGCCGCGTGGGCCTTGCCGTTGATTACTTCCTGGAAAATTTGAGCCTCCCCGTCAAACTGGCGCAGGGTGGCTTGGGGAAGGTATTTTTTGGCCGCCATGACCGAGGTCGATCCCAGCTTGACGGCCAGAACCACATCGGGACGGTTGAAGTCATCCAGGGATGCGAAGTCGGCCGCAAGCTTTTTATTGGCCACGAGCGACATGCCTGAATAATCATAAGGTTGGGTGAAATTCACCTTCAGATTGCGGCTTGGAATGATCCCCATTCCGCCGATGATGACGTCGAATTTACCGGTCAGCAGGGCCGGAATAATGCCGGACCACTTCGTGGGGACGAATTCCACCTTGACCCCCATGTCGGCGGCCAGGCGTGTGGCGACGTCGATTTCAAATCCGATCAACTGGCCGGTTTTATCCCGCATGGCCCAGGGGACAAAGGTGTCCATACCGACCCGCAGGACGCCCTTTTGCAAGACTTTTTCGATGGTGCTTTCCTGAACCAGCTGCTGCTGCAGCTGGCCCGCCGATGCGATTCCAGCGAGCATGAGCAGGATGATGACGACCGGCAGCATCTTGGAAACGATGATTTTGTTCATAGGGTGCTCCTTTGTTTTCATAGGGTGGCTGTCAATGGTTTTAGTTCTAAAATGAAACGGGTTATCCGGCCAGACGGAGGCGTCTTTCCAGCAGGTTGATCAACAGCGAAAGCGACACCGTCAGTACAAGATAGATGGCGGCGACCAGGAACCAGATTTCAAACACCAGATAGGTTTCGGCGATGATGGATTGTCCCTGCATGGACAAATCATAAATCGCAATCGTACTGACCAGGGCGGAGTCCTTGATAAGGGAGATGGCCTGGCTGGCCAGCGGTGGCAGTATCCGGCGTGTGGCCTGGGGCAAAATGATGTGGCGGTAGGTTTGGGGCATGCTGAGGCCCAAACTGTAGGCGGCTTCCCATTGACCGCGATGAATGGAAACAATACCGGCGCGAAAAATCTCCGAGGCATAGGCCCCTTCGAACAGGCTGAGCGCCAATACCGCCGAGGTAAAACGGCTGATGTCAAACACCGGGGCCACCACAAAATAGATAAAAAACAATTGCACCAGCAAGGGGGTATTGCGGATGCTTTCAAGATAACCGCGCGCTATGAGATTTCCCAGAAAAGATCGCGACAGCCGCAGAAAGGCGGCCGTCAGGCCAATCAGGGTGGCCAGAACAAGGCTGATAGCCGTGATGTGCAGGGTCACGGCGAGTCCCTGAAGCAGCGGTCCGACGATAAAGTGGCCGTCTTCCATCGTGAACAGATAGCGCGGTACGCGATACCACTGCCAATAGTAGCCCAGCTTTTCGGATCCCCGGAACAAGGTATAGACGAGCAGACCGGACAGCAGGAGAAATTTTGTTCCGTCCAACCAGGGAAAACGCCGGATGCCCGTGCTGATATGTTCCAAATATGTCATTTCAGGTGTGTCGTTCGAGGTCGCAATGCAATCGGGTGATCAAGGTTCAGGCAAGAAAAACGTTTGACACCATCCGGCGGGCATCTAACTGGTAACGTAACCTCAGCCGGGGGAGGGTGTGCCGTTTCGTAACGGATTGCGTTCCCATATACCAGCATTGCCTGGGATTGTAAAGTTGTCGGCCGGCCTGCAATCACCGTCAACTCCTTTTCGTGCGGGGCCGCGCTTTCTTCCTGAACGGTTTGCCGGGAGCACGCCCGGGGAGTATTTCTTCTTTCTGGCGCATTTTTTTCCGCCGGTCTTTTTCCACGAAGAGCGGCGTGCCATCAAACGGATCCTGTTCGGTATAATACATCAGGCTGCCATAAGTGGAAGGTGTCGGGGTGAAAATCTGGATTTGTTCCGGCGCCGCCTGGAGTTTGGTGCGCGTGTAGTGGCGCAGCCGCTGCATGTCTTGCTGGGTGCAGCCGGGATAGGCCGCCATCAGGTAATAGCTGAGAAACTGATCGAGGCCGGCGACATGGGTGATCTGGTAAAACCGTTGCCGGAAGAGGGTGCAGGCCTCGATGGCGGGTTTGCCCATCCGGGCCAGAACATGCGACTCGCTGTGTTCGGGGGCGATCTTGAGTTGGCCCGAAACATGATGGCGGATCATCTCTTCGAGATAAAGGTCGCCCGATTTGCGGTCCGCAAAAATCAGGTCCGGTCGCAGGCCGGAGGCCACGAAAATTTTACGGATGCCCGGGATACGGCGCATCTTCTGCATCAACCGGCGCAG
>Ga0180436_10003496_pt1 | contig 14416 bp, 12 predicted proteins | sample SS_ome_2_FD_132434 | JGI IMG/M metagenome (GOLD analysis project Ga0180436, IMG submission 132434) | Hypersaline lake sediment archaeal communities from the Salton Sea, California, USA - SS_3_S_2 metaG | ecosystem: Environmental > Aquatic > Non-marine Saline and Alkaline > Hypersaline >...
AGTGACTCAACACGGCCCCGACCGTGAGCCGGGCCGTGCTCCGCAGGTCTACCTCATCGCGGACGATCTGACCGGTGCCGCCGACAGCGCGGTGACCTTTGCCAAGTATGGGGCGCGCGTCGCTGTGAGTTGGCCGCCGTCCGATGGCCTCCCCACGGAGGCCCTTGAGGATCTCGACGTCGTCGCGGTCACAACTGAGAGTCGGCACATCCCTCGCCCGGAGGCCGTCCGGCGGGTCACTGCTGCGGCGCAGAGCGTCGGTGCCTCGGGATCGCCTGGCTGGGTCTACAAGAAGGTTGACTCGACGCTGCGCGGTCATCCGGGAGCAGAGCTGTCCGCGTTGATGGCTGCGTTGGCAAGTAAGGGGCCGGGCTTCAGTCGGGCGCTGGTGGCGCCCGCGCTGCCTTCCCAGAGGCGGGTCACGCGGAACGGCGTGCACTTCGTGGATGGGGTTCCGTTGGCGGAGACCGTCTTCGGGTCCGAGGTGGGCAGCTCCAGTGTCGCCGACCTGTTCGCGGTGGAAGAGGTCGGCCTCCTCTCGCTGATGGTGTTGCGCCGTGGGATGGCGGTGGCAGACTCCGAGGTCAGCTCGTCGACTGTGGTGGTTGCAGATGCTGAGACGGACGCGGATCTCGCCGCGGTAGTCGATCTGGCGCGGGCCGCCGGCACGCGCCTGCTGTGTGGTTCCGCGGGTCTGGCGGATGCGCTGGCAGCGAGTCTTTCTGAGGTGTGGTATCCGACAGAGAGTGGCATCTCGACGCTGGGCACTGTCGATGCCGGCGTCTTGGTGATCGCCGGCAGTCGCCATCCGCGGACATTGCGGCAGATCGACACATTGGCAGGCGCGGGGGTACAGATCGTGTGTCCCGACGCGGTGTGGTTCGAAGCGGGCGCCACGGACTGTGGTGATGTTGTCGACGCCTTGGTCACGGCACTGGATGACGGTGGCATAGCCGTCGTGACGACGGCGGGGTTGCCGTTGCTGTCCGTCTCGGGTATGCAGATGGCGTCTCGTTTGGCCGAAACTGCCGGGATGCTGCTGGATAGGCGCCCTCTTGGCGGGCTGATACTGACCGGTGGCGACACTGCCATCGCCGTGTGTCGGGAGCTGAGGGCCACCGCATTGCGTCTCGCCGGTGAGGTCGAGCGCGGTGTGCCCTGGGGGGGGCTGGTCGGCGGACGCTGGGATGGGCTGCCGGTGGTGACGAAGGCCGGCGGTTTTGGAGATACCGATACGTTGATGAGAACGGTGCGGTTCATCGAAGGCCTGGAGGGGGCTGTATGATCCAACGGTTCACGGTGAGTCGTGATGATGCCATTTACGAGGCTTTCCCCGATGTCGCGTTGACGCCTTCGGGTACTCTCGTCTGCGTCTTCTCCGAGTGCACTCATCATGCAGATCGATCGTACACGCGGGTGATGGTCACGACGTCAACCGACCGCGGTCGTACGTGGTCGCCCAAGCGCGGCTTGTCGGAGGCTACGCAAGGCGTCGTGTTCTACGACTGCGCGCGGATCACATGCCTGACCGATGGACGACTCGTCGTCGTGCTGGACAAGCTCCACTCGGAGGCACGGTCGAAGGACCCCGAGTCATGCCACAACCTCCTCATCTTCAGCACCGATGACGGGCTGACCTGGTCGAATCCTGTGCTGACGCCGGCCCGCGGCATTGTGCCCGACAAGCTGCTGGAGTTGGGTACCGGACGTTGGATCCTATCCTGTCACTACAGTGACGTCGCGTTTGGCTATCTGGTCCAGCGGCTCTGGTACTCGGACGATCGGGGTGCCTCCTGGAGCGAGCCGGTCATCGTGGGGAAACAGCAGGGCCTCAACTTGTGTGAGGTCAGCATACTGCCGGTGGCGGGGAAGACGCTGGTCGCCTTCCACCGCGAGAACTCGGGCCAAGGATGGGACTGCTACAAGACCATCTCTCACGACAATGGCGAGACCTGGTCCGAGCCTGTCGCCTTCCCGTTGCCCGGCTGCCACAGGCCGGTCGCGGGATGGCTGAGGGACGATGTGGCGATGATCACCCACCGGTTCATGCAGGGTGGCCTGGGATGGGTGGGGTGGTGGACGCAGAACTTCTTCGCCGCGGTCACGGACCGAGTGTCCGTCCTGGCGACCTCGCGCGATGAAGCCCATACCCGCATTCTGCCCATCGACTTCGATCGGTCCCAGGCGAGCGATACGGGCTATTCAGGATGGGTGCAGTTCGACGATGGCGAGATCTACATTGTGAACTACATTGTGGACGATGCGCCCAAAGGGCAGATACGCGGCTACTCGCTACGGATGGATGACTTCATCCTGGCGTAGCCGCAGACAACTGGTCAGACGTGATAAGGAGGGTGTCCGATGCAGGTGTTGGGTCGTACGCAACCGCTGGCAAAGTATCCGGTGCTGCGGGCACTGGAGGTGATCAAGGCCCTGGGCTTTGACGGGGTCGAGATATGCCTGGAGAACGACGATATGGCGCCCAACAGCCTGACACCGGAGCGCATCACGACGGTCCGGCAGAGGGTCACGGCGCTCGATCTCAAGCCATTCTCCATCAGCTATCACCACGACTATCTCTACAGCGACGCCTACTTCGAAATGTCGAAGACGGCGATCCAGTTGACACCCGAGTTCGGTACCAATCTCTTTGTCTTCAGTGGCCCCGCGGCGCGGACCGGCGACGAGGAGGAGTTCGCGCGGATGGTCGATCGCACGCGAGAGCTCGCCGACATCGCTGAGAGCAGCGGTGTGCTCCTGGCCCAGGAGTTCGAGCCCAACTTCGTGGTGGGCACCACCGAGCAACTGCTGCGGCTTTTCGATGGGGTGAACTCGCCGGCGTTGGTCGCGAACATGGACCTGGGTCACGTCTTCTTATGCGATCCCGATCCTGTGGCCGCGATCAAGAGCGTGGGCGATCGCATCGTGCACTGTCACGTGGAGGGCATGGCTGAGGGCGTCCACGACCATATGCTCCCTCAAGAGGGGGATATGGATCTCAAGGCCTATCTGGCTGCGCTGCAGTCTATCGGCTACGATGGTCCGCTCTCTCTGGATCTATATCGACACAACTACGAGGTCGTCGCTCCGGATGCGATTGCGTACATTCGGGGACTGCTGGCGGGATAGGGGAGGCAAGATGCGCGGTACAGCCAAGTGCTACGATGAACTAAGGGCTTTCTGTGAAGTGACGTCCATCGTCGACTGTCACGACCACTCCACGACGTGCGGACCGACCTACGAGGATCCGATCCAGGTGGTGATCAGCGGATACTTCGCCAGCGATGTGCAGAGCGCGTCGTCGGATGCCGACATCGCGCTGCTGCAGGACAAAGAGAAGTCGCTGGAGGAGCGCTGGCCCATTCTGGAGCGGGCATGGAAGCGTACGTGCCACACGGGCTATGCCCAGGTGACGCGACGCGTGCTGAAGAAGTTCTACGACGAGGATGAGCTGACGCTGGATGCCCTCCATCGGATGCAGGACAAGCTCCTGGATTTGACCGATGCCGAGCGGTTCGAGTCGATTCTGGACGAGGCCAAGATCGTCGGGCGGTTGGGCGATATCTGGCCCGACGTCAAGAAGGTGCTGGACGGCACGTGGGAGATGACGCCGCGTGCCTACCTGGCGATCTCACTGCCCGCATATCACAGCATCCGCAGCTACGACGATGTCCAGGGGCGGGCTGCGCCGTTAGGGCGGCGGATCACCTCGCTGGACGAGTACCTGGTAGCCTGCCGCGAGATCTTCGAGGGGCAGAAAGCCTACGGTGCGGTGACCTTCAAGGACCAGTCGGCCTATACCCGGTCGCTGGCGTACGGGAACCCCACGCGCGCCGAGGCGGAGGCCGTCTTCAACTGGTTCATGGAGGATCCGCGTCGCTCGGCATCCTATCCTGACGGCGTGAAGCCGCTGGACGACTTCCTCTTCCACTGCTTCATGCGGATTGCGCGTGATATGGACCTGCCGGTGCAGATCCACACCGGCCATATGGCCGGCATTCGCAATGAGATCGCAAAGACCAACGCGACGCACCTCACGAGCCTCATCGAGCTCCACCGCGACGTGCGGTTTGATATCTTCCACGCCAACTGGCCCTACGGCGGCGACCTGCTCTTCCTGGGCAAGAACTACCCCAACGTCGCCCTCGACTTCTGCTGGGCCAACATCATCGATCCGGTCTACTGCCACAGTCTGTTCAAGCAGGCGCTGAGCTCGGTGCCGCACGGCAAGATCCACGGATATGGTTCGGACTTCGGTGGTTCCGTCGATCGGGCCTGGGCACACGCCGACATCGCCCGCGACAACATCGCCATCGCGCTCTCGGATATGGTGGAGATGGACTACGTGGGGCTGGATGAGGCCAAGGAGGTGGCGTCTGCCTGGCTCTTCGGCAACGCCAACGGCTTCTTCCGACTGGGACTCTGACGGGTTCTCGGGCCCAAAGCCCGGCTGCTGCACCTCAGCAGCTTGGGCTTTGGGCCTTTCCCTACCCCACAATCCGCCGATCGATCGTCTGACTCACGCTGCGCCGCCAACGTTCTTTCTCCTGGGGATCCAGCGCGGACAGCTCATCCAGGGACTGCACCACGGCCTTCTTGTTCCCCTCGAAAAGCTTCGATGCCACCGACTTGACCGGATCGCCTGCTTCACTCACGTGGAAGCGATGCACCAGCTCGTCGATGAGCAGGATCCTCTCCCGGTAGGTGCGTGCGTGGGGATAGCGGTCGTAGTAAGCACGAAAGGCGTCCGTCGCCCTCCCAGGCCAAGCCTGGTAGTTCTTTACGCTCTCACGGTAGTCAGTTGGGGTCGTGGTCCAACCACAGGTGTCTTCGGGACAGGAGTTCACGCCGTCGTCCAAGATGGCGAAGGCCGTGCCGCACCTCGGGCATTGCACCTCGCACCGTGACACCAGCACGTACGTCTGGCACCGCGCGAAGAGCGTGGTGCCGACCTCATCGCACAGGTCCGTATCGTGGATGCCCTGGGCGTCCAGCTCGTAGAGGCGCTTCAGCAGCGCCGGGCGTAACCGTGGTGCCCAGCGTATCTTGGGGGTGGCTGTCTCCGCTGACATAGGTGGCGCCCTCGCCTAATCTGACTCGCCTGCCCGTGTTCCGACCGGGTGCAGTCTACTACCATTAGCGTGTACCTGCCCAGAGCTCACCGTTCCGGACACCCATAGGCTATCTTTCGTACCTGGTCGTTCTCTGCTATGCTCGCGGCGATTGTGTGGGATCATCGGGTGTGTCAAGTGCAGATCGGTCCCCGGCGTCTGCAAGCACAGGAGGCCATCAAGTGGCGCATCGCTTTGAAGCGGAGAACTGGCAGCAGTACGTCATGAACTGGCACGATCCCCACCGGCAGCTGGAAGCCACCGGTCGTGAGATCGCCATCGTCAACAGTGCTCTGGATTCTCTGGTGACCCATGGCGTGCTGCCTCACAGCCGCTACGATATGGACAAGTTTGATGCGCACCGCGCCGCTGTGCGCGAGCGCTTCGACATCCCCTGGACCGCCATCACGCCACGGATGCAGCGGCTGCTCTATGGCATCAACGCCATCTCGCAGCCTTCCACGATGGTGGCGGTGGGCGTCTTCTGCGGCAACACCTTTGTCTCCAATGCCGGCGCGGCCATCGGACCCGGAACCAGCTATCGGGCGGAGCGCGTGGTGGGGCTGGAGATTCGACAGGGAGAGGCGGACCGAGCCAGACGCAATGTGGGGACCCTGGAGAGCGATGGCGTCGATGTGCAGATACTGGGTGAGGACGGCGGCCCATGGCTGGCGGCCTACCAAGGCACTGTCGATCTGCTCTATCTGGACGCGGATGGTCCGAAGGGCACCGGCAAGTCGATCTATCTCGCGTTGCTCCAAGCCGGCGAGCACGCCTTGCGCCCGGGCAGCGTTGTCCTAGCGCACAATTCGGTCAACTCAGCACGCCAGTTGGCCGACTACCTGACCTACGTACGTGACCCCGATCGCTTCACGACCAGCGTCAACATGGTCGTAGACGACCAGGGACTTGAAGTGACGCTAGTCTAGAGGAGATTGGGCATGGGATCGTATGACGCGACCTTTGTGGAGATGGATCAGACGCTGGCGGCTCGCGCGGGACAGCGGGCGCTTTCGCTCCAGCGCATTCGCGCGGAGCTGGCGTACGCTGACCGGCTCTGCCGAGTGCATCGGGACGAGGCTGCTCTTTGGCAACCGTTGATTGTCGAAGCAGGCCGGACGCTGACCGAGGGATTGGCCAAGGCGCAGGTTGACGTCGACGGTCTGACCGCTGCCGCGGAAGGCGTGCTCTCGCCTCTGATGGAGACCGCGAAGTCGTATGCCCTGCTCTGTGTGGGGCACGCACACATCGACATGAACTGGCAGTGGTCGTGGCCCGAGACGGTGGCGCTGACCAATGACACGTTCCGTACGATGCTCGTGCTGATGGATGAGTTCCCGGAGTTCATATTCTCACAGTCGCAGGCTTCTGTGTACGACGCCATCGAGACCTACAACCCCGCGATGTTCGAGCAAATCCAGCAGCGTGTGGCGGACGGTCGCTGGGAGGTGACCGCGAGTCAGTGGGTCGAGGGCGACAAGAATCTGGCCTGCGGCGAGTCAATCACACGCCACTTGCTCTACACCCGCGAGTACTTTGCCGAGAAGTTCGGCCTGAGCGCCGAGGATGTGCCTGTTGACTTCGAGCCCGACACCTTCGGCCACGCGGCGACCATTCCCACCATCTTGGCGCAGGGCGGCGTGCGCTACTACTATCACTGTCGCGGCAGCATCGGCCCGCACCTGTACTGGTGGGTCGGGCCAGATGGCTCACGATTGCTGACCTTCAACGATGTCCAGTGGTACATGCACCGTGCCGAGGATCGGAGCGCATTCGCTGTCGACGCTTCCATCGCTGAGCCGCTAATGGACTACGTGGCGCAGACAGGCGTGCGTTCGATGCCCGTGGTCTACGGTGTGGGCGATCACGGTGGTGGGCCGACCCGACGTGACCTGTGGCGCCTGCGTGATATGGTCACGTGGCCCATCTATCCTCGCGTGGAGTTCTCGACGCTCAAGCACTTCTATGAGGTCGCCGAGTCAGAGGCCGGCGACATTCCCGTGATCCAGGACGAACGCAACGTTATCTTTGAGGGATGTTTCACCTCGCAGGCCTGGCAGAAGGAGGCCAACCGTCACGGCGAGAACTTGATGCAGACAGCCGAAGCGGCTGCCGTGCTCGGCGATCGCCTGGCCGGCGTGCCCTACCCGGAGGCCAACCTGCGCCAGGGATGGCTCAATCTGCTCTTCGACCAATTCCACGACATCCTGCCGGGATCCGGCGTGCGCGCGACGCGCGAGTACACATTGGGCCACGCGCAAGACACACAGGTCGCGGCTGCGATGGCGCGGACAAACGCGCTGCGCGCGCTCAGCACGCGGATCGACACGGAGAGCCTGCGAGCGAGCTTTGATCTGGGCAGCGCGCTTCGCACGCACAAGGACCGGGTGGAATCCGGTGTCGCGATGGGCGCCGGCGTCGGCAGCGGGGCTGCCGGCACCGGTGGCGAGTCCGCCTACAGCGCCGCGGGTGCCGGTGATCGAGCCTACCTGATCTTCAACCCCCTGGCGCACGCGAGATCTGAGGTGGTGCGGGTCAGGCTGTGGGACACGTCACTCGACCCCGCCCATCTGGTGGCGACTGGGGAGGGGATGAAACCCCAGCCTGTGCAGGTGATGGAGACAGGCAGGCACGCCCTACACGATTACCTGGAGATAGCCTTCCCCGTCGATGTGCCGGCGTTGGGCTACCGTACGGTGTGCGTCTCTGATCGCCGCGTCGAGCTGGGATTGAGTGCGCCGCCGGACCGGAATCGTTGGGATGACTTCGGTTCCCGTGAGTGGCGGCCGATGGAAACGGATCTCGAGAACGAGGTGCTCGCCCTCCAGGTAGATCCGGCGTCGGGGGCCATCACCAGTCTGGTGGACAAGCGCACGGGGCGTGAGTTCGTGCCGGAGGGCGAGCACCTGGGTGTGCTTCAGGATTGCCTCGAGGCCTATCGCGGGGCGTCGGCGTGGGTGATCGGGCAGTTCCTCCAGCGCGACGACCTGACACAAGGTGGCAGGCTTTCACGCGTGCACAACGGTCCCTACGTGCAGACCCTCCGGTGGACGCGGAGCCTGCGAGCGTCGACGCTGACGCTGGATATCTCGCTCTCCGCCGTTTCGGCGCAGGTGGACTTTGATCTGACCGTGGACTGGCGCGAGATGGGCTCCAAGACGGACGGCATTCGGCACCTCAGGGTTAGCTTCCCGATGAACCTCACCGACCCGCGGGCGCGGTTCGAGGTGCCCTATGGCGCCATCGAGCGCGATGTGACCAACGGCGAGGAGGTGCCCGCCCTGCGCTGGGTTGATCTGTCCGATGCTGCCGGCGGCCTGACGCTGGTCAACACGTCCAAGTACGGGTTCAGCGTCGAGGGGACGTCGCTGAACATGACGCTTCTCCGTGCCACCATCGATCCGGACCCCCTGCCCGACCTGGGCGTGCACACCATCCGCTATGGGGTGGCAGTCCACGACGGTGAGTGGGCCGAGGGTGAGATGACGCAGGCCGGCGAGAACGCCAACGTGCCGCTGGTGGTGACGAGCTGCGAGTTCCATCCTGGCGACTTGCCGACGGCGACCTCGTTCGTCTCGGTGCTCCCCAACAACGTGCGGCTGGTGGCACTGAAGAAGGCGCAGGACGGCAGTGGCATCGTCCTGCGTCTGGCCGAGGTCGAGGGCAAGGCTGTGGCGGCCAGGATCAAACTGTCGTCTGAGCTGGCCCCGCCGGATGCGGCGGTCGCCGCGGTTGATGCGATGGAGCGCCCCACCGATGTGGCAGTGGGGCTGGACCAGGGCGTACTGACGGTCTTCATGCCCGCGCATGGCATCGTGGCCGTGCGTGTGGCTGCCTGACTGTTCCCGGTGAAGGTGTGCTGTTGAGAGACCGTGTTCCCTGCCTTTCTTCCATTCCGATGGGAGAGAGCTAGACGTGTTCTCAGAGGGACGTTAGCGGTGGAGGGACCTGCTATGCATCTAGCTATGCTGTCCAAGGATCAGATTCGGCGCATCCATGATGCCTCACTGGCGCTGCTACGAGACCCTGGTGTGCGCGTTCCGCACGCCGATATGCGTCGTCGCCTCCGCGAGGCGGGTGCCGATGTGGACGATGACACAGCCCGGGTGAGCATCCCGGAAGAGGTCGTCGATTGGGCGTGCTCTCAGGCCGGCAAGACCTTCACGCTCTACGGGCGCGATCGCGCCAATCAGGCGCGCTTTGGCGTGGGTGCTCGCACCTACAACTCCGTCGCCGGCGAGGCATCCTGGATCGAGGATGAACCTGGCGCCGGCGGCGGTCCCACGCACCGTCGATACACGCAACTCTCTGATGTCACCAAGGCCACGGTGCTGGGCGACGCCCTGCCGCACATCAACCTGGTCGGCGCGATGGCCGATCCGCAGGAGCTGCCACCCTCCTACCGTTGCGTGGCGGTTGCCGCCGAGCAGCTCGGGCACACCACCAAGCCCATCCAGTTCTGGTGGCACGACCGCACCTCGGCGCGCCACGTGGTCGAGCTGTTGATCGCTGTTGCCGGCAGCGAGCAAGCGGCTGCCGAGTACCCGGTGACCTATCCGTTCCTCGAGCCCATCAGCCCGTTGAAGTTCCCCCACGATGGCATCGACCTGCTCTACGAGACGGCCCGGCTCAACCTGCCGGTACCCATCGGACCGATGGCCCAGGTGGGTGCGACGGGACCGGGCACGTTGGCCGGCACGCTGGCGCAGGAGAACGCCGAGATTCTGGCCGGCATCTGTCTCACCCAGTTGATCCGCCCGGGGATGCCCGTCTGCTACGGCGGTATCCCCCACGCCTTTGACATGCGGACGACGCAGCTCATCTTCGCCGGGCCGGAACAGGCGCTCATGGCCGTGGCGATGACCGAGATGGGCAAGCACTACGGTCTGCCGGTCTATGTCAACGTCGGGCTGACCGACAGCAAGCTGCCAGATGCGCAGGCTGGGATGGAGGCGGGGATGACGCTGCTGTGCGGCGCGCTCGCCGGCGCCGACGTCTTTGGCCACCTGGGTATCGCCGGTGTGGATCAGGCGAGCTCGCTGCCCATGCTCGTGATGCAGCACGAGCTCATCGGCTACGTCGAGCGCGTGCTCCAGGGCTTTGAGGTCACCGATGAGACGCTGGGCCTCGATGTGGTGCGCGAGGTTGGCCACGACGGCACCTTCCTCGACACGATGCACACATTCCGCCACTTCCGCAAGGAGCTCTGGTTCCCGCAACTGCTGGACCGCAACTACTGGGCCAACTGGGTCGATGACGGCGCCACCACGATGCACGAGCGCTGCCGCGATCGCGCCGCCCACCTGCTGCGCACGCACGAGCCCACGCCCCTCCCGACAGAGGTATCGCGTGAGCTGGACGCCATTGTGGCGGCGGCGCGCCGTGGTTCGGCGTAGGGCAAGGGCACCAAGGCTCCAAGACGCCTGCCGATAGGATACCCGGGGTCGGACTGCCTCCCTTGGCACCTGATCCCATATCCCCATACCCCTCCCCACAGACGAGGCTCTATGACTGAGAGCGGTCCACTGCTAGACGCGCCAACACACCGCCGCAACGCCACACGCAATATCTTCGCCCTTGTGGGCGACTTCGTCTTTTTCTCCGTCGGCTTCGCGTTCTTCGATCCCGTCGTGGTCGTGCCCGCCTTCGTGAATGAGTTCACCGGGTCGGAGTTGCTGATCGGTATCCTGGCTGCCCTGCGTGTGCTGATGATCACCGTGCCGCAGATATGGGCTGCCAGCGTGCTGGAGGCGCGATCGCGGATGAAGCCCCTGCTGGTGTGGTCCAGCATTGGCGGGCGGGTCCTGCTGGTGCCACTGGCAATCGCGGTATCCCTGTGGATCGACGTGCGTCCGGGCTGGGTAATCCCCATCCTGGCGCTGACGGTGATGGCCTTCTACACGTCAGAGGGCCTCAACGGTGTCTCCTGGCCCGCACTCGTCGGCAAGGTGGTGCCTGAGAGCTTCCGGGGGCGCTTCTTCGGGATCGGTCAGTTCGTCTCCAGCATGGGCGCCGCGGCGGCCGGATACTTCGTCAACCGTGTGCTGGCCCTGCAGAGCGTCCCCAGGGCGGATCGCTGGGCACTGCTCTTCCTCTGCGGCTTCGCCGGCTTTGTGCTCTCCGTCGGCAGTATGCTGCTTATCCGTGAGGAGCCTGCCCCGCGCGAGACGGATAGGGTCGATGTGCGGCGGAGCCTCGGCAAGATGTGGCGCTACCTGCGCGAGGATCGATGGCTGCGACGCGTGATCGTCGCCCAGCTCACGGTGACGACATCGTCGGCCGTCTTCTTCTTCCTGGTCGTTCGGGTAGGCCAGGTAGTCCCGGCTGCCAGGGAGATGATCGGCACCTTCGTCGTGCTTCAGAGCGTGGGCAGTGCCGTGGCGGCACTCGTGGGCGGGTGGCTTGTCGACCGGGTGGGTAGCTGGGCGGCGACCCGTACGGCTGCCGCCGCGCACATCCTGGTGCTGCTTGCCGCGACGTTGGCCGGACTGGGCGTGGCCGCGCTGCCGCTCTACCTGATCGCGTTCTTCTTCATGGGATTCGCCGGCGGCGCGGCGTGGTGGAGCTTCAGCGCCTTTCTGCTCGATCTGGCCTCGGAGGAGCGCCGACCCATCTACCTGGCCGCCAACGGCATCCTCGCCAGTGTGACCGCGCTCAACCCGGTCATCGCCGGCGCGCTCTTCCAGACGGTGCTGCCGGAGGTCGTCTTTGGTGGGGCGGGCGTGTTGGCCGTCGTGGGGCTGGCGCTCGTCTGGACACTGCGCCGGGGGCTGCCGCCCAAGCCGGCTACGGCCGACGTGCGCTGAGTATCGATCCCAGCGTTTTGCCGACCTTGTAGGCCTGCAGCGAAGCGCTTGGCTGCTCTGCAAAGCGTGGCGGGCAGTGCTCTGGGCCTATCTCGTCCAGGAAGCCGTGACGTCCTACCACGCCGCCCACCGCGCAATCGTGACCGTAGCCACAGGTGAGGCACTGGGAATAGCCGTCGGCGTAGACGCTGCCGATGACCGGCATCATGTTGGCGCCCATCATTTTCTGGATGTAGTCGCGCACCGATGTATTCTGCTCCCCGCCGTCTACGGTGATGACCACGCCCAGTTTCCCTGCCAGGGAGAAGACCTCACGGTGGCGGAAGCAGAAGGTCCGCTCCAGGCACGCGTGCCCCAGGGCATTGATGACGCCGAAGTAGTTGGGGGCGCCGAAGACGATAGCGTCTGCTGCCACCATCTGTTCTCCGATGGCGGGCCAGTCGTCCTGGACCACGCACCGGTTGTCACCGGCGCACGCCGTGCATCCCCTGCACCCGTTGATCTGTAGCCCGGCCAGGGAGACGTATTTGTAGGGCTGTCCTGAAGCCTCCAGCACGGCTCTGACCGCCTCGCTGGTGATGCCGTTCTTGCGTCCGCTGGCGCTGATTCCCAGCATCAAGAAATGATCTCCTGTTGGGGTAACTGCTGGATGTCGTGGCTGTCCGTCGTCCAGGTTCGCCGATGGTTGATGACTTCCTTCCGGCGGAAGGCGGCCTCCAGGTCGATGTCCAGCCGGTTGGCGATGGCACAGAGGTAGATCAGGATGTCGGCCAATTCCTCGTCAGCAGTGCCTATCTGCGAGTTGATATCGATCCTCAGACCGTTTGCCTTGCGTATGGCCTTGAAGAGCTCGCCGATCTCCTCGCCCAGGAGCAGGCACTTGTCGAGGACATTCTGATCGCTGAAGCTGCGCTCGAGCTCCAGTTCGCGCACGTAGGACTGGTAGTCAGCGAGGGTGGGGTTCTCCGGTAGTACGGGCACGCGGTTACTTTCCCACCAGCTCTGCCGGGCGGAAGCGCACCGCCGACCAGACCTTGTCGATAGAGATCTGGGACACCGGGCGCAGACCCGCGTCCGCCACGATTGTCCACATTGCGTCGCGACTGAGATCAGTCTCAACCTTGGCACTTTTCTTGGGGTAGGAGATCCACAGCACGCCATCATACCTGACCGCGACGACGGCTGCCGGGCCGTGTTTCGCGTACTGTGCGCTGTTCTTGACGAAGAGATGGACAAAGTCGCACGTGCCGGACGCCGCCGTCCCGACGACCTCGACACCTTCCGGGAGTTCCCCAAGGCCGGCTACGTAGCCGGCTGGCGCGTTCACGATCAGCGCCCGCTGGTTTGCCTGCAGTCGCAGCTTCTTCATAAGTGGCGTTGTGCTCATCGGTCCTCCCTGATGGCCAGCGTCAACAGTCCACACACCCTACCTCATCGCAACGCGGTCGCTAGTGCCACCGGCGTCTCCTGGCGAGGACGATGGGGTGGACTTCGACGGGCACATCGTCGACCTCATCGTACCCGTGTCCGACATCTGCCACTTCGAGCAGCTCGAAGCCGGTCTCCAGGAGCAAGCCCCGATACTCGTCGAGGCTGAAGTTGGACCAGACCATGGTGACGCCGTGGAAGTCATCCTCTGTGTAGGCCGGCTCATTCCGCGCGCTGAGCGTCGCCAGCAGGTAGCCGCCCGGCTTGAGCCATCGATGGATACGCCGGAATAGCACTTCGTGTTCCTCGCGAGGCAGATGGAAGATGGCGTAGAAGGAGACAACTGCATCGAAGTGCGCCGGAGGGAAGTCCTGCGCCATGATGTCGCCTCGGATGAAGGTGCCCGTCGGGACGTTCTGTCGTGCCAGGGTGATCATCTCATCTGAGATGTCGACACCGGTGACTGTGGCTACGCGCGCCAGCTCCCTAGCAACGGGGATCCCCCCACCGCAGCCGATGTCCAGCGCTCTGGCCCCCGATCCCAGACGTAGGGTCACGTGCGCCAGCGCCTGTTCGGTCTCACCACGACGGGCTTGTGCGTAATCTACCGCACACCGGTCGTATCCCTCGCGCACGAGGGTCTTGTAGTCAGTGCCAGGATCGCCGGCTGGTTTCAACGCCGTCTCCTCCCCGGGAACGCTGTGGATGGGATGCCAATATAGCGGTCCCTGCGCACACGACAATATCCAGACACACCTCTTCTAAGCCAAACGCCATGACTGCCATCCCGACCGAGTGAAGCAGCTGCCCGCGATGTAGCGATCGGCCATGGAGAGATTTCTGGCTGTGGATGTGCCGCCGCCTGTGACACCCGATCTCTCACGCGTCCTGGTGCGCGGTGTGGTTGCTGTCCGAGCCCGTTCGCGGTGATTCGGCTATGGCACTGACACAGGGCGTACGCATCTCAAACTCGAAGGAGCTTGAGGAGATACTGGTCGTCCCAAGCGGCCTTGAAGCGCTTGGCCCTGACGCTGAGCCTGGATGACTTCTCCTTGCGGATTAGGTTGAGGG
>Ga0180436_10003497_pt1 | contig 14411 bp, 7 predicted proteins | sample SS_ome_2_FD_132434 | JGI IMG/M metagenome (GOLD analysis project Ga0180436, IMG submission 132434) | Hypersaline lake sediment archaeal communities from the Salton Sea, California, USA - SS_3_S_2 metaG | ecosystem: Environmental > Aquatic > Non-marine Saline and Alkaline > Hypersaline > Sediment...
CGCAGTTTCCCGGGGAAATCGTCGAGGAGATCGTCGTCCCGATTCCGGCCGAAATTTTCGCGGTCTTGGACAAGCTCGGGGAGCCGGAATGGCATCGCGGCATCGCGCTTCCGGAGGAGAAACGCCCCTTTCGCGAGCGAGGATTCCTCGCCCTCACGTTCGGCTGCGTGGTGGCCGAGGGCTTCGTCGCAGTCCAGGCGAAGAGTGCGGAGGAGATCGAGGAGATCGGACGGCGTGCGCTCGAGCTGGCGGAATCACTGGGCCTTGCCAATGCGGTACGTCCCCACAGTCTCAGCATCATCGAGGCCGCCGAGGCCGGTGATTGGGAACTGGTCCGCAGCGAACTCGACGGCACGCAGCAGACGGTGCGTGAAACCATGGAGAGCCTGCGCGACGAGGACCTCTCCGCTCTCGTGAGCCTGGGAGGATGGCTGCGGGGCACCCATGTTGTGACGGAGTTCATCGTGGAATCCTACAGCGAGGACAAGGCCGAGTTGCTCTACCAGCCCGCCCTGATCGCTCACTTTCGCGAAACACTTGCCGGGCTCACCGGCCCGGAACGAGATGCGCCGAAGATCCGGTTTCTCGCCACCGGGTTGGCCAGGATCGAGGCGATCATCGTGGATGCGCCCCGGATCACCCAGGAGTCCGTCGAGGAAGTGCGAAAGATCAGTCGCGAGATGCTCGAAGAGATATATTTTATACCGCTGGAGCCCGCCGTCGAAGAGGTGTCCGGCTCCTTTTGATCCCGCAGCCACGCATGCTTGCCCGGCCCCAAGTCCGACGATTTCGATCCGCTTCCGCGGGGCGCCTTCTCATGATCGGGGCCCTTTGCCTCGGATCCGCCGGTCTCGTGCGGGCGTTCGTCAACGAGGCGATTTCCTTTGCCCTGGAGGCGGCGACGCCCTACGTCGAACAGGGCTTCGAGGTACGGGAGGACAGTTGGTCGGGCGAGGTGGAACCGGGGCTGCCCCTCCTGGTGAAGCATCAGTTGTTCCGGGGGAACGAATACTGGTTCTGGGCGGGGACGAGCTGGCCCGGGGCTACCGTGCGCGTCGATGCCTTCGACCAGATGGGAGAACCCGTGGGATTGGAGTCGTTCAGTGAGGGCGGGAGGGCCGGTGTGCGGGTGCTGCCGGACCGGACCGGTGTCTACTTCATCCGCGTGATTGCCGATTACGACGAGAGTTCCGACGAAGCGAAAGCCGCCGCCGAGGAACCTGGTCTGGATCCGTCTCTCCTGGAAAAACCGGAGTCTCTCGATTGGGGGCTGACCTACGGCTACCGGTAGCGCGCGCGGTCCGCAGGCAGAACTGGTTTCATGGCGGTAACGACGCTGGATTACGAGAGTCCGCACTTTTTGCACGGTCTCTTCGCCGACGATCTGGGCCTTCTCAAGGAGGCGGGGGAAACCCTGGGCGTGACGATCACGACGCGAGACGCGTGGCTCAGGATCGAGGGGAGGGAGGAGGACGTGGAACGCGCCTGTGCTCTCCTGGAAGATCTCGAGATGGCACGGCGCAAGGGCGGACCGATCACGCGCCAGTCTTTTCGGTATGCCCTGTCGGTGGTGCAGGCGGTCGACCGGGCGGAGTCCGGTGAATCGGACGAGATGCCCCTTTCCGTCGACGAAACCCTGGCGGAATTGACGGAGTATCGCCTCCTCGGGTCGGGGGGGAAACCTCCCGTCTCCCCGCGGACACACAACCAGCTCCGCTACCTGCGCGCGCTGGAGGAAAACGACGTCGTGTTTGGAATCGGACCGGCCGGCACCGGGAAAACCTATCTCGCGATGGCCTATGCGCTCGACCAGCTCAAGAATCGCGAGATCGACCGAATCATGCTGACGAGACCCGCGGTGGAGGCGGGCGAGGCGCTCGGTTTTCTGCCCGGTGCACTCGAGGAAAAGGTGCTGCCCTACCTGAGACCGCTCTATGATGCCCTCAACGACATGCTCGAGCCGTCCGAGGCGCAACGATTCGCGGAGAACAAGCTCATCGAAATCGCCCCGCTCGCCTACATGCGGGGACGTACCCTCAACCGGGCCTGCGTGATTCTCGACGAAGCGCAGAACGCGAGCCGCGAACAGATGCTGATGTTCCTCACCCGGATCGGCGAGCGCTCTCGGTGCATCGTGACCGGTGATCCCTCGCAGATCGATCTTCGACCCCAACGCAAGTCGGGCCTGCTCGAAGCGATGCGACTCCTGCGCGGGGTCGAGGGGGTTCACTTCATCGAATTCGAGCGAAAGGACGTCGTCCGCCATCCGGTGGTGGCACGGATCATCGCGGCCTACGAGAAGGGACGTGAGCGGGAGGAGAAGGAAAGGGAGGAAAAGGCGGAAAAGGCGGAAAAGGCGGGAGAGACCGGTCCCTGACCGGGCGACGGCCGCGGTAGAGCCACGTCGCGGGAGCCCCGGTTCCGCGGCCTTCTCAGTCCACCGGGGCCTGCTGCTCCAGGCAGGCGGTGACTTTTTGCTCGATCGACTCGAGCAGGGTGGGGTCCTTGATCTTCGCTCCAGTGTGGGTGCCGACGAGGTAGAAGCGGTCGATCGCCGCACCGGCCTGGGTGCTGACTCGCGCGTTGAGGACCTCGGCTTCGAGGTGTCCGAGCACGGTGAAGATGTCGTAGAGAAGTCCGATACGGTCGGCCGCCTGTACCTCCATGACGGTGGCGTCCCGGCTGATCTGGTTCGAGAGCAGGACTCGCTGGGGGATGTCGAATCCGGCGGGTTCGGGAGCGAGGACGGAGGGGGCGGCCGCCTTGGCGATGAGGGCCTCGAAATCGACCTCCTCGGCGCCGGCTCCGAACTCGATCTCTAGCATCTCGTGGATCCGGGCGATCTCCCGCTTCGACGTCACCGGTTCGAAGCGAGGCGTGCAGACACGGAAAGTGTCGAGGACGAGATTGTCGCTCCGGACGAAAAGATCGGCGGAGAGGATGTTGATGTTCCGCGCCGCGAGCGTGCCGGCGACCTTGGCGAGAAGGTGATGGCGGTTCCAGCCGACCACCTCGACGAGACTGCATCCCTCGTTGGGACGTGCCTTCCACCGGATCACGGGGACGAGGCTATCGGGCTCGTCGGACGCGAATTTCTCGAGGAAGCGACGAAACAGCTTGATGTGCCGCACGATCTCGGTCGGGGAGCGGTGGGGGAAGTAGCGTTCCGGCATCGTCTCGAAGTGGGCGGTGACTTCCTCCCGAAACTCGTCGCCGAGTTTGGCGGACACCTTCTCCCGAGACTCGTCGACCGGCCGGTTCACGCTCCGGATATACTCGTCGCGATCTGAGAAATACGCGGAGGTGGCCCGGTGCAGCTGCGCCATGAGCGAGGCTTTCCAGTCGTTCCACGCCTCTTCGTTGGTGGCGAGCGAGTCCACGTAGGTGAAGAGGTAAAGTGCCTCCATCCACTGGGGCGAGCGAACCGCCGAGGCGAAACCGGCGACGGTCTCCGGATCCTCGATGTTCTTGGTGGTGGCGGTTCGCCAGAAGGTGAGGTGATGGTCGATCAGGAAGGTGATCAACCGCAGCCGTTCTCCGCGGTAGCGCATGCGGCGGCAGACCTCGGACGCGAGCAGGGCGGAGGCGTCCTCGTGATGGCGCACGCCCTCGGCGCGTCCCGTGTCGTGCATGATCAGCGCGATGTAGAGCGCGACCGGGTCCTCGAAGTCCTGGAAGGTGCGCCGGAAGAATTGTTCCTTGGGGTTTTCGCTGTGGATGAGGGCGTCGAGCTGGTCGATGCAGCGCAGGGTGTGTTCGTCCGCCGAGTAGCGATGGAAGAACTCGTGCTGCACGAGGTCGGTGAGCTGGCCGAACTCGGGAATGTAGCGGCCGAGGAATCCGACGCGGTGCATGCGGCGGAGAATCTGGGCGACCTGGCCCCGGTTGCCGAGGATGGTGTCGAAGGTCTCCCGGTTGGAGCGGTCTCTCCGGAACGTACCGTCGATGCGGGTCCAGTTCTGTTTGAAGAGCCGGCGGATCTCCGGGCTGGTGCGCAGGTGCCGCTGCTGCGAGTAGAGGAAGAAGCGCATCATCCGCCGCGGATCTTCGTGGAAGATGGTGTCGTTCTCCGGGTAGAGCAGTCCCCCCTTCGCCACGAACCCGTCGAAGGTCTCCTCGCGTGGGGCGCGGCGGGCGAGGAAGTTCAGAACGGGAATCGGGGCGGTCTCCTCTCCGCGCACCTCGAGTTCGAAGCTCTGCATCAGGGAGGTGCCGTGGTTGAACAGGTTGCGCGTGTGGCGGTAGTAGTCGCGCATGAACTCCTCGCTCCGTCGAATCACGGTCTCCTGGGGATACCCCAGCTCGGTGCTGACGAGTCCCTGGAGGCGCAGGGTGAGGATGTCGCTCGCCCGTCCCTGCTGACAGTAGTGGAGCTCGTTGCGGACTCGCAGAAGAAACTCGAAGGCATCCTCGATCGCCTCGAATCCCATCCGCGTGAGCCTCCCTTCCTCGACGAGCTCCTCGAGCTCGCGCGACTTGCGCAGAACCCAGAGCACCCAGATCAGGTTGTGGTGGTCGCGCAGGCCGCCGCAGCCCTCCTTCACGTTCGGCTCCTGCAGATGAATCGTGTTTCCGTGTTTCCGGTGCCGGTTGCGGATATCGATGGTGCGCTCCCCGAGGTAGGCTTTTTCCTGACCGCGCAGGCAGTTGTCGAAAAAGGCCTCCTCGAAGCGATCGAACAGTTTCGCGTCGCCCGTGATGTAGCGGGCATCGAGCAGGGTCGTCTTGGTGTGATGGTCGCGATTGGCGAACTTGGTCGCGCCGCGGATGCTGCGCACGGGATAGCTCACGTCGAATCCGAGGTCGAAGAGAGAGGTGGAGATCCGCTGCACCATCTCGCGAACGGCGTCGTGAGACTGTTCCGAACTGCCCGGAATGAGGAACTGCAGGTCGATGTCGCTGCCCGGGCTGAGCTGGCCACGGCCGAACCCCCCGCTGGCGATGAGGGTGACCGGATGCTCGGACTTGGTGCGCTCCGCCGCCCGGCACGCACGTTTCGCCTCCACGAAGAGATCGTTCAGCAAGACATCGATCATGGCGGCGCGCCATTCGGCCGTCTCCAGGCCGGACGCCCCGCTCCGGTGGGCCTCCTTGATCGCCTCTCGCTGGTTCTTCAGGAAAGCCTTGTGCAGGTCGATCGAAACGCCCCCCGGATAGTCGCCGCTCGCGCGCAGATCGTGCAGCGCCGTCGCTGCCCTTTCCGCGGCGGCGGGAAAGTGTTTCGCTTCGACCATGGACCTGCAACTTATCCGTCACCTCGTCGAAAGCGAAAATAATTTGCGGGGTCCGGAAGACTGATGCCTGTTTTCGATGCAATCATCACCGTGGACAACATGAACACCCACCGTCTCTCTGCCTTCCTGGCCGTCTTCGCGTTTGCCGCCGTTTCCGGAAGGGGCGAGGAAACGATCACCCGCATCGCGCTCGGATCCTGCGCGAACCAGAATCGCGACCAACCGGTCTGGGAGGCGATCGCGGCGGAGGATCCCCAACTGTTTCTCTTTCTGGGGGACAACGTCTACGCCGATACGGAGGACCGGGACGAGATGCGGGCGGCCTATGAGAAGCTCGAGCAGAAACCGGGGTTTCGGGCCCTTCGTGCGATGTGCCCGGTGATCGGAGTGTGGGACGACCACGACTACGGGGTGAACGACGGTGGAGCCGACTATCCCGCGAAGGAGATGGCGGAGGAGGAATTCCACCGCTTCTTTCGAACACCGGACGATGCTCCTTCGCGAAAACGCCCCGGGACTTACGACGTTCGCTACTTCGGCGAGGGAGACCGGCGGCTCCAGGTGATCCTGCTCGATACCCGCTACTTCCGTGGCCCGTTGAAGAAGTTGCCCGTGCGAGGACCGGACGGTCCCTACGAACGCCAGACCGACCCTGCCGTGACGATGCTGGGCGACGCCCAGTGGCGCTGGCTCGCGAAAACCCTGCGCCAGCCTGCCGGGATGCGGATCATCCTGTCGAGCATCCAGGTGATACCCGAGGATCACCGCTGGGAGCTCTGGCAGAATCTTCCACATGAGAGAGCGCGGTTGTTCCGGCTCTTGAAGGAAGCGGAGACGGGCCCGGTCATCTTCCTGAGCGGCGATCGTCACATGGGGGAAATCTCGGAACTCCCGGCGAGCGATCCGCTCAGCCCGGGATTCCCGGTTTACGAACTCACCAGCAGCGGGCTGACGAATGCCGGCGGCGGCCGGAGAGGGGAACCCAATCGTCATCGCGTCAGCCCGACCAATTTCCAGAAGCGGAACTTCGGCATGGTGCGGATCGACTGGGAAAACCGGATCGCAACTCTCGAGTTGCGGGATGTCGAGGGAAACCTGGCCGACTCCTACGAAGCGAAGTGGTGAGGAGACTGACGCTCCGGCCGCGCGACAGATCTCGGGGGATCGCGCCCCGGCGAAAAACGAACGACGCCCCGTCCCTGTTTGCCCGCATTTCTCGCAAGCTCTCCCCTGCGACTTGCTGGGGCCTGCGCCGGCTGCGTTGCGCTTGGATTGCCCTGGGGCAGGGAGTCCTGCACAGCCCGGCGGGACATCTCGCGCGCACCTTGCCGGCACGGCCCTCGCCGCGTCACGCTACGAAACTCTGTCAGAAATGCGGGCTAGCCTTCGAGCAGCCCGAGGATGGCGCTCTCCAATTCGTTCTCGATTTCGGTAGAGAGCGCCGTCTGGAGGACGTCTTGCGTGCCGGGTGCCGGGTGCCGGGGAACCTCCCCCTGCATCGACTTCGATCGCGCCGTCGGTCGACTGGGCGATGGGGGTGCGCTCGAGACCGAGAGAGGCTCCCAGGGAGGACTCGACGACCGCGCCGGTCGTTCCTTCCAGTTGTTGCGTCGCCTGGGGGCTCGGGGGCGTCCCGGAAGGATCGAGGGAGACGAGTCCCTCGCCCGGGTTGAGGTTGGACTCTCCGGTTCCGCCGAGTGCACCGGACAGTTCGCCGAAAACTCCGACGCTGACATTGGAACCGAGTGAGGTCTGTGTCTGTGGTGCGGGGGAACCGGCCGCGGGATCGACCGAAATCGAGCCGCTCTCCGAATCGGCCGGAGCGGTGCCTTCTCCGCCGAGGGCCTCGCTGAGATTCTGCGCGGACTGGGTGTTCGTCGCGACGGAGAGGGAAGCCTGGGCCTGGCGACTCGGGGGCGGTCCGGAGGGCGTGACCGAGGTGGGACCGTCGCCGGAGGACACTCCGACCGACCCGTCGCCCCCAAGGGCCAGCGAGAGTTCGCTCTCCACGGCGTGCCCGACGTTGCTCGCAAGCGAGGCCTCGGTGGCGGGGGCCGGTGGCGTCGGGGGGGCGCTCGGATCCAGCGAGACGGCTCCATCCGTGTCCTGGGCAGGAACGGAACCGTCGCCGCCGAGGGCCGTGCTCAGATCGCTCGCCATCTGCGGACTCACGCTCTCGGTCATGACCGCCTGTGTCGTCGCGCTCGGTGGTGGGCCGCCTCCGAGGCTGACGGGCCCGATATCCTGGCTCTGCGCCGGCGTCACGCTCGATGGCGGGGTGTCGGTGGGTGGAAGGCTGAAAAGGGCGGGACCGGGAGGGGGCGCACCCGAATCGGTGGTGACCGGCGCAGCACTGAAATTGTCGGCCGTCGTGCCGTCCGTCTGGGTCAGCAACTCGCCCGGGGATGTCTCGGTCGATGCGGGCGTCTCCGACGATTCGCCACCGTCGGAGGAGAAATTGTCGATGACCGTGTTGTCGCCTCCGTCCGGATTCGCCATTCCTCCGCCACCCGCATCGATCACCGGGTTGATGATGTCGATCTCCCCGATCTCGCTCACCTCGTTGGTCACTTCGGTGACGGACACCGGGCGGAAATTCTCGTTCTCGAATCCGGTGAAGGTCACGGATCCGACACCGCTTGCCGTTGCCGGGGAGGTCGTTCCGGCGGTGACGGCGTCGAAGTTGAGGGTGTCTCCCGAGCCGTGGTTGCCACCGTCGAGCCGCTGCGCGAAGCTGAAGAAGTCGGTCGTCACCTCGTCGTCGCCGCTGCCGAGTAGGAGTTCGAGAGTCTCCATGTTGCGAAAGCCGTAGGTGGGATTACGGGAGACGGAGTTTTCTGCGATGGTGTAGGATTGCCCGGCAGTCAGGTTCGTGTCGTCGAGACGGAGACGATCGCTGCTGCCCCCGCCTCCGTCGAATTCCCCGGAGAGGGTGGACTGATTCCTGACCACGAACAGGTCGTCGCCCGATCCGCCCGCAAGGTTTTCGTAGGAGGTGAAATCAACCGGAGCTCCCTGTGCGCCGGGGGTGACACGGCCTCCGTTGTTCTCGTTGAGGACGAATTCGTCGTCGCTGGAACCGGTTACCGACAGGGTGTCCTCCCGGCCCGATCCGGTGAAGAGCTCGATGCTGGCGAATCCGCCCAGACCGGTGGAGTCGCCCGATCCGAGATCCGTGGACACGGCGGAACCGAATGCGCTGTAATCGATCTCGTCATCGCCACCCTTTCCGTCGAGCGTGCCGCCGAGGCGGGCGCCCTGGCTCATGATGAAAGTGTCGTCCTGCGAGGTGCCATTGATGTTCTCCACATTCGCCAGGTCGTCGATATCCAGGTTGATCCCGGCGTTCGCCGCGCTGAAGTCGACCGTGTCGGTGCCTCCCCGCGTATCGAGGGTCAGGTTGGCGGGCAACTCCGCGAGGCGAACGGTGTCCGCCGCCGTCGAGCCGGTGACCACAAACGCCGCCGCAGTGACGCGCGTGAGGTCGATCGTTCCTCTTGCGGTCACGTCGAGACGGCCCGCACCGAGATCGGTGGTGCCCTGCAGGTCGAGTGCCCCCGCGTTCCCCGCGTCGACGGTCAGGTTCTGTCCGCCGCTCGTGATGTCTCCCTCGACGCGAACACGCGCCCCCGCCGCGCTCGCTCCGCCGTTCGTCGAGTCGAGTCGAGGGAGGAGTTCCCGGCGAGATCGAGGTCCGTCTTCACGGTGATCGACTCCCCGTTGGTCGTGAGTGAACCGTTCATCGAGCCGGCTCCGTTGGGGGAGGCGAGGACGATCGGATCGAGGAAATGCGCGTCCCGAATATCGATCTCGCCCGAGCCGTTGGCGGTGTCTCCGATCGTGATCGACGAGAACCCGTTCTGCAGTTGTCCGATGTCGCCACCGTCCAGGTTGAGTGTTCCCGATGCGCCATCGCCGATCCCGATCGAGGTGGCATTGTCCGTCGGCGCGATCGTCAGGTTCCCACTTCCGTCGATCGGTCCGTCGAAGGTGACGTCCCGGCTGGCAAGAAACCGGAGATGCCCGGATCCCGCGGAAAGGGAGCCGTTCACGGTGATGCTCCCTCCGCCCGGGCTCGCCGCGAGTGCATCGACGCCGCCAAAACCGATCGCCCCGACCTCCGTTCCCGTGCCGGTCGACGTGTCGACCGTGTAGAGACCACGGGAGGTCGGTCCGATCACGTCGGTCGCGTAGAGGGTGTCCGAATTCGGATCGTAGGCCGCACCCACCACGTCCGAGAAATTGACGCCGAGAGCGCCGACGGCCGTCCCTGCCCCCGTCGCCGTGTCGATCGTGATCAGTTGATTGGAACCGGCATCGACCCCGTAGAGCGTGGAGGTGTTGGAATCGAAGGCGAGGCCCATGACCTCGGTGAATCCGACGGCCCCGATCACCGTTCCCGCTCCCGTGTTCGGATCGATCGAGAGGAGTTGGTCCGTGTTGTTGTCGAACGCGAACAGGCTCGCCTCGGCTCCTCCGGAAGCCTGGAACGTGATGTCGCCGCCGGTGGCGGAAACGCTGCCGTCGACCACGATGTTGCCTCCCGCCATCAGGTCGATATCGCCCGCATTCGTCTGGACGCTGGATCCGCCGCCCAGGGTGACGTGGCGGGTCGCATCGACGTTCAGCCCGCCGCTCCCTGTCGCATTGATGGCTCCGTTGTGAAGGAATTTCCGGTCGGCGTTGAACGAAAGGTTGTTCCCGGTCGACCACGTGATCGAAGCGGCTCCATCCACGGTGATGTCACCCGAGCCCCCGTTCCCGCTCGTCTCGATCACGAGACTGCCGGTGTTCTGGAGGAAGTCCTCGATGTCCGCATCGTTCAGTGTGTTGGCGTTCGCGGGGCTGCCGCCGATGGGGCTGCCGGCACCGTCGACGACATTGATGTCGTTCGGATCGATCAGGAGAGTGCCCGATGCTCCGGCAGGTGCGGACAGGTCCACCGCTTCGACGAGGCTGTCGATCCGGATCTCCTTCTTGCCGGACAGTTCGACAAACCCGCCATCTCCGCCATTCGTTCCTCCCCGAACGGCAGCCGATCCCTGGAAATCCAGGGTCTGATCGGAATAAACGATGATTGTGCCGCCGTCCCCGCTGCTCCCTGCGCTGGCTCCCAGTTGGGCCCCCTCCGCGACGGTGACGAGTCGGGCGTTTGCGAGTGAGGGATCCTCGCCCCGGAGACCCCCTCCCATTCGGATTCGGCCTCCTCCCAGATCGCCGTCCGCGAGAAAAAGGGCGTCGCTGGTGATGTCGATCCGGTCGGCCAGGACGAGGAGTTCTCCCCCCGTGCCTCCCGGAGTGCCGGCATCAATCGTGCCGCCACCTTCGAAGGCGCCCTCCGCTCCCGCATCGATGATCACCTCTGGCCCCGACGCCTCATCGGAACGGGCGGTGAGTTCGCCGGTGTTGACGATGCGGCCGCCGTCCCGTGAGCGCAGGTAGATCTTGCTACCTTCCCGGCTGATGCTCCGGGCCTGGATCTTTCCGTCGTTCCGAATCGCGAGAGCGGCGATGTTCCCCCCATGCGCCTTCAATTCGGCCACCCGGGCGCGAATGGTGCCCTCGTTGACGATCGATCCGCGACCAATCCGCACCTTGATCCGCTCGTCGCCCGAATCCATGAGCAGGACGTCGGTTCCCGCCGCGATGCCGACCCGCCCGCCCGGCGCGTCGATCCGGCCGCTGTTGGTAACGGAGGCGCCGATCAGGAAGACATCGCCTCCCGAGGCGCTGATTTCCCCGAGATTGACGATTGCTTCGGGGGAATCTCCCCGGAATCGAAGGGCCCGCCCGTCCATGAATTCGTCGATATCCACGTCGAGGGTGGATGCGACGAAGCCGCCGACGTCGATCCTCCCGGCCGGGCCGATAACGACACCGTTCGCATTGATCAGGAACACGTGACCATTGGCAAGCAGGTGACCGTCGATCCGTGACGGTGAGGTCCCGATCACCCGGTTCAGCACGGCCGAATTCTGCCGGGGCTGGACGAATCGTGTCACCTCGTTCGTCGCGATGGAAAAGGACTGCCAGTCGATGACGCTTCGGTCGGTGTGCTGGACGATCCGGAGTTCCCCTCCCCCGGAAATGAAGTCCGCCGCTCCCCTGATGACGACGGGGCTTCTCGGGTTCGAGAGGACATCGGAAGAGGCGCCCACGAGCAGGATCGCGCCCGCCAGCGTGGCGGCGAACGGAAAGAAACTCCCTTTGGGGCGAATGGACATACGGGGAGTAGGTTGGCGGGGATTACACCTTCGGTTGTCACCGCAACCCGGTTTGTGATGGAGAGAAGGGGAAGATTTCTCGATCCTCCAAGTGCCGGTGCCTCATCGGGGTAGGCCCCGCCATGTCACGCCGGGTTCGCCGGGAAGCGGCAGGGCTCTCATGGAAAACTGATGCAGGATTCCGGCCGGGATTGCAAGACTCGATTCACCGGGTTGTACCAGGCGGAACGAGCTGCCGCTCAATGGTCTGCGGTTGCCGTTTTCGCCAACAGAGCCGTATTTCGTGGCGTTTTCCACCCTGTTGCATCGCTGAGCGAACCCCGTATCGATCATAACGCGTTGTAGCCGGAGATAGGTGAAGGAGGCTGGCGATCCGGACTTCACTGCCGGCGAGAACTGCGGTATATCCTGTTCGTCCCGGGCGCGCCGGTTCACGGCACGTCGAATGAGGGAGGCACGGTGATACGAAACCCGATGAGCACGACGAGCGGATTTTCCAGGCCGGTAGGGCGACTCTGCCTCCTCCTGCTGGGTGCCCTGTTGCTCGGGTCGACGGCAGGGTCCGCAGCGGAGGTGCGAAACAGGGGAACGCAACCCCATATCGTCTGGATCAATTGCGAGGATCTCGACGACACTCTGGGGTGTTACGGCGATCCCCACGCCATCACCCCACACCTCGACGCGCTCGCGCAGGAGGGAGTCGTCTTTCGCCAGGCATTCGCGAACGCTCCGATTTGCGCGCCGGCCCGCAATTGCCTGATCACGGGCATGTATCCCACCTCGCTCGGCGCCCAGCACCTGCGCTGCGAGATCACCCTTCCCCCGGACGTCGAACCCTTTCCCGTTCACCTGAAGCGGGCGGGATACTTCGTCACCAACCAGGCCAAGACCGACTACAATTTCGATCCGGCCGGGATCTACGATTACTGGCGCAACGATTTCGCCCCGTGGAGGAAGCGCGAGCGAGAGGATCAGCCCTTTTTCAGTTTCTTCGTGCTCGGCACGACTCACGAGGGACCCGGCAACCGGCGGGAGCGTTACGAGAAGGAGACGACCGGATTGTCGCCCGAGAAGCGGACGGCCCCCGAATCGATTCGCCTGCCTCCCTACTTTCCCGACACGCCCGCCATGCGTGAACTCTGGGCGAGATACTATGATCTCGTCGCGGCCATGGACGAGGAGGTGGGGGAGATCCTCGCCAACCTGAAGCGGGACGGTCTCTGGGAAGACACGATCGTTTTCTTCTTCAGCGATCACGGCCACGGGATGCCGCGTCACAAGCGTTGGCTGCTGGACTCCGGTTTGCGGGTCCCCCTGATCGTGCGCATTCCCGGGAAATACCGGGATCTCGCTCCGGATGCGTGGCCCGGTTCGCAATCCGGTCGCCTTGTCAGCTTCGTCGATTTCGCGCCGACCGTTCTCGGCCTGGCGGGAGTGAAGCCTCCCGAAAATCTCCAGGGTGAAGCGTTTCTCGGGCCCGGGACGCAGTCGCCTCGACCATGGGTTTTCGGAGCGCGCGACCGGGCCGACGACATGTTCGAGCTGTCCCGGTGCGTTCACGATGGGCGGTTCATTTACGTGCGGCACTTCCTGCCGCAGCTTCCCTATCTGCAGGGAGGGAGGATTTTCGGGAACGACAAGGAGTCCCTGAGGGAGTTGCGGCGGGCCCGGGATGCGGGTGACTTCGACAGCCTGCCCCCTCATCTCTTTGCGGAGCGCAAACCGGTGGAGGAGTTCTACGACCTCCGTGAGGATCCTCACGAGATCGCCAACCTGATCGGCGATTCCCGCCACGGCGAGCGAATCGCCTCGATGCGAGACGTCTTGAAGCGATGGATTCTCGAGCATCGCGACACCGGCTTCCTTCCCGAATCGGAATACACGCGCCGGGCTCGAGAGGCGGGCCTGTCGATTCGGGAAATGGCGTTGTCTCCGGAGCACTACGATCTGCCTGCGATCCTGGCGCAGGCGTGGGGGGATGGTGCGGAGACGGAAAGCGGAGATCCGGGTGTGAGTTACTGGCGCATCATGCAGGATGACGACTCCCTGACGCGCGAGGATCTGGTCGGCCATGTCAACGACGGTCCCGGTTTTCTTCAGGTGGCGGCTGCGCAGGCTCTCTGTGAACGGGGGGACGTGGACGCCGGGCTTCCCGTCCTGGTCGATCTCATCCGATCGTCCGATTTGCGCCTCGCCCTCGAAGCGGCGCGGAGTCTCTTCCTGCTGGGAGATCTCGCCGAGCCGGTCGTTGCCGAGGTGGAAGAAGCGCGCCGGGCGCTCGAGGCTCCGCCGGGCGGCCGTCGGCGCTACCGGGATTTCAATTACGCCTCGTTCACGGGGTGGGCGCTCGAAGGGGTGCTCGTCAATTGTGGGGCGGCGCGATGGGAGGACTATGAGTAATTCGATGCTACGCATGCGCCGTGGCGGGAGCGCTTCCATTCGCTTTTCCGGCGGGCGTTGGCTGGTGCTCTGCCTCTGTGTGGTGTCCATGTCGGCCCGGGCCGCGGACGAAGATGTGTTCGAGACGGAGATCCGGCCGTTTCTCCAGGAATATTGCGTGACGTGTCACGGTCCCGACAAGCAGCGGGGCGACTTTCGCGTCGATACCCTGACGTCCGATTTTTCGAATCTCGCGAACGCCGGTCATTGGATCGAGGTGCGCGACAACATCAACCTCGGTGAGATGCCACCCGAGGAGCCGTATCCCTCGATCGTGAAGTCCGAAAAGATCTCCGCCTGGGTGGCGGAAGGAATCCGGAAAGCGGAAAAGTCGGCCCTGGCGAAGGATGGGCGCGTTCTCCTGCGCCGGCTCACGCGAGCGGAATTTGCCAACACCGTGCGCGACCTGTTGGGGATGACTTTCCTGCCCGGGGAGAGTCCGGCGGATCTCTTGCCTCCGGATGGAACGGTGGACGGTTTCGACAAGGTGAGCGCCGGGCTGATGCTGGATCCC
>Ga0180436_10003498_pt1 | contig 14409 bp, 8 predicted proteins | sample SS_ome_2_FD_132434 | JGI IMG/M metagenome (GOLD analysis project Ga0180436, IMG submission 132434) | Hypersaline lake sediment archaeal communities from the Salton Sea, California, USA - SS_3_S_2 metaG | ecosystem: Environmental > Aquatic > Non-marine Saline and Alkaline > Hypersaline > Sediment...
AGCGCATCGATCGCGAGATCGAAGACGCCAACCAAGCCTTCGAGGCGGAGCGGATCCGAGAGGGCCGCATCAAGCTGCGGGAGCTGGAGAATCAGCGGATCTACGAGCCGCCCAAACGAAGGCCCGGCCCCATCGGCAATCCCTATATCGAGGATGTCACGCCATCACGGGGCGGCCAGCATATGGAGATCCTCATCGAGGGCAGGGACTTCACGGCCTACCAGCGCCCCGCCGAGGACGTCGAGGTCTTCTTCAAGATCCGCACCGGCACGACCGTCAAGGTCGATCCGGAACACGTGGATGTCTGGAATTCGAAGCAGGTCCAGGTCACCGTGCCGGAGATCGAAGGCATCAAGAGTTCCTACGAGGGCTGGATCCGCCTGTACGTCAAGCAGGACGGCCGCATCATCAAGAGCAACAAGAAGACCTTCACGGTCGAGCCGACGATCGTTTGTGAACTCTTAAGGGAGCCCTACAACCATTGGAGAAACCACTGGGAGCTCGGGGCGCCGCTCAAGGATGAAATTGTTCGGGAGTCATTCCACGCCACCATCCAACACGCCTATGAAAACGACGACCCCCGATACTACTTCGGCGGTGACGGATACGACATATTCTGGAGCGGGCAGCGACTCAAGAATACATGGAAGGTTGATACGATTCATCTACAAGCCCTCGAGATGCCTGAATGGCAGGCGTCCCAAGGCGCCTACGTGCGGACCAGCCACCCCGGAACCTCCAACATCGAGACCAAGATCCGCTGGTGGTGGGACCGGGATCCACGCTACGGGAATTACATCGAATATGTCGTCATGTTCTGCATCAAGGGACCCAAGGGCGTGCCTTACCGCTAGCGACGGACGGAGGAGGATTGTGACATGAGACGACAAGCCAGAATTCAATCAGGCGCTTTCCCGGCGACATCGCTGATCGCCCTGGTCCTGCTGATCACCCTCTGCGCGCCTCATCCGGCTGCGGCCCAGACCGCCGAGCAGTGGCGGTCCTGGTCCGACGCGGCCGTCGAGGCCGCCGGCGCCGAGGCCGAGGACTGGGCCCGGGGCGCCTATATCGAAGGATCCAAGTGCCGGATCGAAGGTGCGTTGGCGAGCGGTGACCCGGGGGTCCTGCGCAGCCGGAACATGATCGGGAACGGGATCCGCAACGCCCTGATGCAGAAACGGGCGCCGAGCAACATCGCCACGACCTGGCAGGAGGTCTTCAAGGGAGCCTGGACGAACTGGGCCAACGGCGTCACCGTGCCCGATCTGGCCTGGTACCCCGCCTTCGCAGACATCCAGGGGCCGAACGCCCCCGAGATTTCCAATGCGCCGACCCCTCTGGCCCTTCTGGCATCGGACGGCCTGGAGGCCATGTCGGCGGAATCGCTTTACCGGAGCCTCCGGGCCCGGCTCGCCAAGTCCGTCGCCTCGGCCGCAGCCCGGACGGCCCTCGAGGACTTCGCCTCGCGCATGAGCCAGCGCTTCCACCAGTTCCTCGCCGCCTGCCGGGTGCGCGGGGTCGAGGGCACGGGTCCGGTCCAGGGCTACCATCCGCCCGGACAGACCCGCGGTCCCGTGAGCGGCGGCGAGTGCAGCGGAGACGACGTGCTCGAAGGATACCGGCTCGCGTTGATCTCGGACACCTTCCTCCAGCCCGAGACGCCGCCCAGTGCCGGCGGCGGACGCCTCGACGGAAAACGCGGCGGCAACATACGCCGGGCGGCCCTGAGCGCCCATGGGATCGCCCAGGCCGCCCAGGACGCCGCGCGCGACCTCGTGGACCGGTACGCGGCCACACCCGCCGAGGTCGCCGACGCCCTGAAGGCCGCCGGGTATACGGCGGAAGCCGCGGCGCGGGCGCTCGAAGCGGCGTTCCAGAGCGAGATCGAGGCGACGGCCGCCGTCCTGCGGCAGGCCGGCTATAGCGCCGTACAGGTCGCTCTGGCGCTCATGCATCTCGAGCATATGGCCTACGAGCAGCTGGCCATCGTCATGAGGGAAGCCGGCTTCACCGCCTCGCAGACGATGCAGGCCATCCTGGCCATCATAGGCACCAACGCGGAGCGGACCGGCGAAGCCCTCGAGCGGGCGGGCTACGCGGCCGCCGAACTGGCCGATGCGCTCGCCGAGATCTACAGCATCCCAGAGGAGACGGCGGTCGAGATCCTCAAGGAGCTGGGATTCGCCATCGACGACATCGCTCGGGCCGCCATGTCCGCCTTCGGACGCTCCGCGGCCCAGGTAACGGAGATGCTGCGCTCGGCGGGCTACGCGGCCGGGGAGGTCCTGGGCGCCATGCTGAGGGTGACGCCGGTCTCCGGCGAGGTCCTGACCGACTGGCTGCAGGATGCGGGCTATTCGGCGCGCCAGACCGCGGCGGCCCTCAAGGACAAGATGGCCGCGTCCGGCAGGATCGCGGGCGGCTGGCTGAAACAGGCGGGCTACACGTCCGGCGCCGTCGCCGGCGCCATGAGGCGCGAGTACGACGCCAGCGCCCAGATCGCCGCCAACTGGCTCAAGCAGATCGGCTACTCGACCAAGAGCGCCGCAGGCGCGCTCAAGGGGGCCTACGGGCTCAACTCCAAGCAGGCGGCCTTCAGGCTGAAGCGGGCCGGCTACCGGGCCCTCGACACGGCCGACGCCATCAGGAGCAAGTTCAGTCTGGGCGTGTCGGGCGCCCTCGCGGCCCTGAAATACGCGGGCTGGAGCGCGACCCATACCGCACGGGCGGTGGCCAACGAGTACAACGCGAGCGCCGCGGACATCGCGCGCGGGATGTCGATCACCGACTACCCGGTCACGACCATCGCGACGGTCATCCAGAACGTGTTCGCCATGACAGCGGCCGAGGTGGCGGGACTGCTGGTTGATCTCGGGCTGGGGGGCTAGAAGAGCCGGACGACCCGGTCGGCTCGTCTCCGACGGGTCGGCCCTGCCCCCGTGTCCTCATCCATGCGGGAGGATGTACGTGAAACCATCACAGATTTCCATGATCCTGGCCTTGGCGGTCCTTTCGACGACCCTGTCCGGAATGGCGATCGCCGATCAGCCCTGGGACGACATGGTCATGATCGACGAACCCCTGGACTTCCCGGCCATCGACGGGAGCAACCTCGCCGTGCCGCCCGGCCGTTACGAAGTCGGAACCGTCGATGGGCAACTCTTCCTGACGAACCTCGACACCGACAGGATCTACAGGCTGGCGGCCGAGACGAGCGAGCACACCGAGGAGATCCCGGATCCGCGCGTCGTGTACGTGGCGGACGATCCCGCCGTCCGCTCCCTGTCGCTGGTCCTGCCCTGGGGCATTCGCCTCGAAGCGACCGGCAAGACAAGCGGCGTGGCCACGCGGGGGATACCGCCCGCACGGAGGCCGTCGGGCAAGAAGCCGCCTCCCCCTTCGGGCAAGCTCCCCCCGAGAAACGATCCCGAGCCGACCCTGCGCATCGGGGCTCCCGACCGCAGCACGGTGGTCACGGCCGGCCGACCCAGCACGATCCGCTGGGCGAAGACGGGTCGACAGCATGGAATGGTGAAACTCCTGCTCTATCGGGGGTCGAGCCGCGTTCAGACCATATCCCGTTTGACGGACAACGACGGGGTCTTCCACGGCTGGTACCCGCCCGCCGGCGCCCGGGGCAAGCACACGGTCCGCATCGTGACCTACGACAACAAGGTCAAGGGCATGAGCCAGCCCTTCGAGATCAGACAACCGCCGCCGAGACCTTCGACCGGCGGAACCTCGCAGACCGAGCCCGACCCGGAACCCGAGCCTGAGCCGGAACCCGAGCCCGAGCCGGAACCCGAGCCCGAGCCGGATACCGGATCGCTCACGATCCCGCCCTTCTCCTGCTCGGTGGTCGACAACGGGGAACTGGAATTCCCGGCGGGCCTCTTGAGATTGTCTTTCGACCTGTTGCTGCAATCCAACCGACCCCTCGAATACGTATACGTGGTCTACGAGGGAGCGGAGATAGAGTGCTTCACCTACAACCATCATCTGGACCTGCCGGACCTCTTCCGCGGCTACCGGATCAGCGTGGGGCCATGCAACATGGTGGTCCCGGGGGAATACCCGCTTCATGTCCGCTCCGTTCGCCTCCGAGGCGAGACCGAGAGAACCGACGTGGACATCCCGCCGCTTACGGTGAACGTCACGGCGCCCGACCCCGTCGACCTGACGGCCGAGGCCGCGTACGGATCGGCGCCCCGGGGCGCGATCACGAGGACGTTCGAGATCGATTCGATCATGGCCACCAGCGCCCTGTCGGCGGACGGCGAAACGCTCTTCATGGTGCGTATCGATCCGTTCAGCAGCGAGGCCTCGCTGGAGCGATGGGATCTGACCCGGCAGCGGCCGGCGGCGCGACTGCCGCTCGACATGTTCACGAACCTGGATCGCCATCACCGCTACATCCTGGCCCTGAACCCCGTCGACGGCCTGCTCTACCTGCAGGCCCAGCAGAAGAATCGATCTGACGCGCCGTTCAACCTCCCGATAAGAAGAGGCCTGATGATCACCGTCGATCCCGAGACCCTTGAGGTCAGGCGCGTGCTCGACATGGGGCCGGTCAAATCACGCGACGAGAACGGTGAGACCCGGCAAAACACCTGGCACATGCGGGGGAGGAATCCCAGATACATCCTCTTCTCGAACGACGGGGAGACGGCCTACATCATCGGCGACGAGACGATGCCGATAGACGAACGGATCAAGGGCACGTTTTCCCAGACGCACCTGGCCCCCCCCTACATGCCGACCATGACGAACTACGTTCCCTACATGGTCAGGCGGAGCATGGAGGATTCTGAGGCCGGCGACTGGGCCTACGGCGACAGGCGGCCCGTCCTGATGCCCGACGGCAGGGACATGCTCATGCCCGCGTCCACGCTGGACCGGGACGAGTACGGCGGCATCATCTCGCTGTACGTCCACGATCGATTGAGGCCCGAGACCGCGTATCCCCTGACGGGTTTCTACAGGGAGGATACGCAGCTGCTCGGCTGGAGCGACGGGCGCCTGTATCTGATCCTCGACGACAAGCTCAGGTCGCTACCGGAAACGCGTCCGTCGTTCGAGCAGAACGGTTCCATGGCCGTCCACCCGATGGCCGGCGCAAACCGCATCCATCAGTTGGACACAGAAGAGTGCCTGGGCTTCGTCGATCCCGATACGCCAAGGGTCGTCCTGCTGGGCAACGATGGCGGCGTCCTGTACTACGACATGGCGACAGACGCCGTCCAATACGAGGCCGATCACGGCAGCGGCGACCAGGCCGCCAATGGCCCACTCGAGCTGAAGACCGCGCATCCGGACTTCGCGCGCGACCGGATCGTGTCCCATTACATCATCAGGGACCGGGCCGGCATCGATTCCTGGCGCACGCGCTTCGTCTGGTTCGTCTTCTGACGACTAGTTATAGACCGGACGGACGACGGCCCACGCATCCCGCGTGGGCCGTCTCCGGTCCGGGTGTCAGCGTTCGCCGTCGGTCCGCCGGCGCACGCCCTCGGGCAACCCGGTGTCGTCGGCCCCCTTGTCGATGTAGTCGTCGTCGAGCTCGTAGAGCTCTTCGTCGTACGGGTCCGTCTCCGTCGCATCGCCGTCGTCGTAATCCTCGTACGCCGGCGGCTCCGCGTAGTAGATGTCCGGCAGCGGTCCCTCCCGCACCTCCACCGAGAGCACGAGATAGTTCACGTCGAGTTCGGCGCCCTCGCGCATCAGGCCGACGCGGCCGCCGAGATCGTCGAGGTAGCAGCCGCGCAGGTCGAGCTGGCGGGTCTCGTCGAGGGCGACCCAGAGCCCCGGGCTCAGGCCGAGCCGGCTGCCGCCCCGGGCGAGGCCGAAGGACGTGAAGCCGCTGCGCCAGATGGGCGCCTCCTCCGTCATGCCGCCGAAGACGGCCTGTGAGAAGGCCACGCCCTCCTGAACCATCTGGGGCACGCGGATGGTGGGCGCGACGGCCTCGGCCGCCTGACCGACGGCGCCCCCGCCGAAGGCGCCCGTCACCAGGGAGGAAGCGACCCGGAAGACCTTGCCCAGGAAGCCGCTCTTCTGCCGTTCGCATTTCAGGAGCTGGATGCGCAGGTCGATGTTGGGCGAGTCCGTGGCGATGGGCTCGGGCCGGCCGTCCCGCTGGGCCACGTATTCCAGGCCCAGGCTGGTGGCGCCGTCCTCGTAGATCTCGAAGCGTTCGGCGTAGAGCCAGGTCATCAATTCGCCCCGGATGCCGGCCCGCGCCTCGACGCTCAGGGCGCCGATCTCGTAGTCGTCCCCCCAGTCATCCGTGGCACCGTGGAAGCCCAAGATCTGGGCATTCATCCGGTAGGTCGAGTCCTCGGGCAGTTCGGGGCGCGTCCGCAGGGGACCGACGAAACGGCCGTAAGGGTCGCCCAGTTCGCCCGTGTAGCGCAGGAAGCGGTAGGTGGGCGCGCGCTTGGGGCGGCCGCCCCTGGGGATGATGGCATCGCGGCCGTCGCTGGCGTCCTCGAGATAGCCGAGGTAGGCGTCGATCGACTGCCGCTCCGTCTCCGTGAGATCGCCGGACTCGAGGAAATAGGGATCGACGTCCGCCAGGTCGGCATCCCGGCTCGGAGCAGCTTGCCCCCGCCGTCCGGGGACCAGCGAGGCGAGCCCCAGCATGGACGCGCACTGCAGGAAGTGTCTGCGTTTCACGGTCGTCTCCCTCCCGGGTTCTGATCCGAGGGTCGTCGCGCGGCACGGCAGCGCGGCGCGACGGAGATGGTCATTCGACGATCAGGGCGCGGCACGTCGCCGCGGTCCAGTCGGCGGCCGGGACCTCCGGCTCCGGGCGTCCGCTCCCGACCACGGCGAAGCCCCGCGTCAGGCTGCGCCGCGCCAGTTCGCGTCCCAGGGTTGCGGGCACCGAGGCGCCGCCGTCCCGATCCCGCGTTTCGGCGACGAGCCGACGCGTGATCCGCGCGTCGGCGATATCGGTACAGGCGAAGACGCGAATGGTCTCCAGACCGGCCGGGGGACCGCAAGGCCAATGGAAGCCCGCCCGGTTGCCCGCCGCGAAGCTGTCCGGCAGCCGGATCTCCCGCCCGCCGGGGATGCGGCCGTCCGGCAGGAAGTCCGCGTTCTGATTCGCGTTGGGGAAGAGCAGGTTCACGGCGCCGTCCGGCTGCACGTCGACGACGGTCAGATAGCAGTCGGCGTTGGCGCGGATCCGCAGCATCAGACTGTTCGCCGCCGAGAGCACCTCGCCCGGACGATGATAGCGGATGGCGGGGGGACCGGAATCCTCCTCGCCGGACGCGGCGCCGACCACTGCGACGTCGAGGTCGAGCCGCGCGTTCGGATTGTCGAGGGCCAGCAGGGCCGCGGCGTTGGACGAGCGACGCAGGATATCGACCAGGGCGGTGACGGCCCGCTCGTCGCCGGCCGGCGGCAGGCTCGCGATCTCCTGCAGGCCGCCGAGACCGAGCACACGGCAGCCGTCGGCCCGGATCTCCACGATGAAGCGTGCGAAAAGGTCCTCGCCCACGAGATCAGCCGCAGGCAGCCGGCGGAGGATGGCGGCGCCCAGTTCGGCGCGCTCCTCCGATGTGCCGCCGGTCAGGCGCACGGACACCGCATCCCCGGGTATGGGCGCGACCACCGGCACGCCCTGGACCTCGCCGGGGATCTCGGATTCGAGTTCGACGATGTCCGCCAGGGCGTCCTCGCCGGCGTAGGCGGTGACGTGAACGACTCCCAGGGCCGACCCGTCCGGCAAGTCCGCCGCGCCCGCGGGATACAGGGCCCAGTACGAGCCGGGGGCCGCATCCAGGCGGCGGGCCCGGTGCAGGCGGAGGACGTCGCCGCCGTCCGACGAGACCCGGAAGGTCACGCCCGGCGGCGCGCCCGCGTCATCCGGGACGTCGCGCGGGCCCGGCGGGAAGAGCGGCGTCTCGAGACGGGCGGCGGGCGCCTCGAGCTGGGGTTCCGGCATGGCGATGCCGCCGAAGCGATCCTGGACGTCGGCCAGCGCCGCCAAGGCGCCCGCATGGACCTCGACCGCCGTCGCGTCGCGGGACAGCCCGCCGAAGGACTTGGCCAAGGCGTAGGAGAAGAAGCCGTAGAACAGGCCGTCCAGGGGGCCGTCGAGCGCGCTCTGGTGGGCCGCGGCGCCGGTCATCAGCACGTAGCCCGCATCCGCCAGCGGCACCATCGCGCGCGTGCGCAGCGCCGTCGATGCGTAGAGCCCGAGACGGTCGTCCGGAGGCAGGGACCGGGTCCGCATGGCGAGATCGCGCGTGGCCGTACCGGAATGGCAGGAGTCGAGCACGACGAGCGTGGCGCGGCTCTCCAGGCCGGCCAGGAGGCCCCGGAGCTCGTCGTCGGTGATGTCGGGTATGCCCGCGGTCCGCCCGTCGTGGGGGATCAGGGTTTCGTCGAAGCCGTCGTCGGTCTCGTCGCCGTCGAGATCCTCCACCTGCGAGCCGTGGCCCGAGAAGTGGAAATAGACCACGTCCTCCGGACCGGAGGCCTCGACGAGGTCCTTCAGGGCCTCCAGCACCGCCGCCCGGGTCGCGTCCTCGTCGGTCAGCACCCGGATGTGCTCGTCGAGGAAGCCGAAACGGCGCGTCAGCAACGACCGCATCAGCTGGACGTCGTTGTGGGTGCCGCGCAGATCGACGATGGCGGGCGAGGCATAGTCGTTGACGCCCACCAGGAGCGCGCGCCGGATTCCGTCGCCGCCCGCCGCAGCCCCCCCGGCCGACAGCGGATGTGGGCCGGCCAGCAGGACCAGTCCCGCCAAGACAGGCAACACCCATTTCCTGAGTCCCAGGACAGCTTCGATCACGGCCATCCCCCCGGTTCGGACCGTCACATGCTCTGCGAGCGACATGTCCGGCCTTTCCCGGTGCAGCCGTCGCCCCGGTGGCCTGTCGCCCGATCTGTCCAGATGTGATAAACCCGGTTCATTATCCCCGGTTTCGCCTCGACGTGTCCATCGGTATTTGCCATCGGCCAAGATGAATGGTGCTTGTCGAATCGATTGACCCCTGCCGGGGACGAGAATATAGTCGAACCTCAAACAGCGAACGGTGATGGAGTTCAGTTCTGCCATCGAAATTGTGTTTCGGCCGAAATCAGCGCTACGGACCTCGTATTGAGGCGCGTAACTGAAATGAAATCAGCATGAAGATGCTCCTGGCCGAGAAAAACACAATTTCGTTGGCATAACCATCGAGTTCAACGGGCAAAGGGGGAATCCACATGAGAAAGGCACTGGGGATCATCGGCGGACTTCTGGTCGTCGGCGTGATCACGGCCCTGATCGTCCTGCGGGCGACATCCGGCCTGACCGACACGGCGGAGGCCTTCTTCGCGGCCGTCGGCGACGGCGACATGGCCGCCGCCGAGCGCCACCTCTCGGCCGATTTCCGGGCCGGCACCACCCTGGACGAGCTCCGTGACTTCCTGGACCAGACCGCCCTGACGGACTATGCGGGTGCCGGCTGGTCGAGCCGCACGATCTCCGGAGGGACGGGCGAGCTGGAGGGCACGATCCGGACGGCCGGCGGCGGCGCCGTGCCGGTCACCCTGGCCTTCGTCAAGGAGGACGACGGCTGGAAGATCCAGAACATCCGCAAGGCCGCCTCGGGAGCGGGTTCGGAGGACGACGCCCCCGCCCTGCCCGACGACGCGACCCTGTCGGCCATGGCGCACGCCTCCATGGGGGACTTCGCCCGGGCCGTGCGCGACGAGGACTTCACGGCCTTCCACGCGGGCGTCTCCCGGCTGTGGCGCTCCCAGATGACCCCGGCCGACATCGCGGCGGCCTTCGCGTCGTTCATGGACCAGGACCTCGACCTGACGATCGTCGAGGACATGACCCCCGTCCTCAGCGAACCGCCCCGCCACGATGTGGAGACCGGCCTCCTGAGCCTGAAGGGGTACTACGCGACCCGACCGTCGGTCACGCATTTCGAGTTCGGCTACCTGTACGAGCACCCGGACTGGCGTCTGGCGAGCGTGGATGTGGAGCTGACCGGCGCAGGGGACTGACCGGACGGCCGCGCGGAATCCGATGCCCCTTGACGCCCGTCCCGCGTTCACGGCATACTCCGCGAAGATATTGGATTGTCAAATCTATCCGAGATGGGGTCTCGGACCATGGACAAGTTTCCCGGCTTCGGGATCGTCGCCTTCTGGCTCGCCGCCATCGTCTCCACCGCCGCCTGCGCCGGACGGCCCTTCACGGGCTCCTTCTCCGCCGCGCCGGGCGGCGCCCCCGCGCTTCTGACCATCGAGCAAAACGCGGCCGGCGATATCGAGGGCACCTACGAGAGCCCCGACGGCGCCGCCTACATGGTCTCCGGCCAGGACGAGGGCGACCTGGCCATGGGGATCCTGACCGACGAATACGGCGAATTCCTGGTCTTCGAGGCCGAATTCGTCGGTAACGACCTGCGTTTCAGGACCTATCGCTACGATCTGGTCGGCGAGGAGGTGGACCCCGGCAGCCTGCGCGATCTCGTGCTCGTCGCGACGGGGACCCCCCCCACGGCGCCGACCGGCGGCGCGACGACGGCCCAGAGCCCGGCGCCCGCCAACCAACCACCCGTCCTGGAGATCACGGAGCCCGACCTGGGCCGCGGCTTCCTGTCGGTGGCCAGCCGGAGCGTGCGCGTCGCCGGCCGCGCCATGGATCTGGACGGAATCCTCTCTGTCACGGCCAACGGATGCGAGGCCCCGCTGGACGCGGACGGCGCCTTCCGCATCGACGTGCCCCTCGGCGCGGGCGAGACCGCCATCGTCGTCACGGCGACGGACACCCGGCGTCTGGCCACGTCCCGGATGATCTCCGTCTTCCGCGAGGACGAGACTGCGTCCGTGGACTCCGGTGCCCCCGGCGAGCGGCGCCTGGCCCTGCTGCTGGGCAACGCCGCCTATGTCCACGGCGGCGACCTGAGCAATCCCACCAACGACGTCGACGCCATGGGGCGCGTCCTGGGTCGCCTGGGCTTCACGGTCATGTCGCGCGTGAACTGCGGCCAGCGCGAGATGAAGCAGGCCATCGACGAATTCGGTTCCCGTCTGAAATCGCACGACGTGGGGCTCTTCTTCTACGCGGGCCACGGCATCCAGGTCGATGGATCCAACTACCTGGTGCCCGTGGACGCCGACCTGGACGAGGAGAGCGACGTCGAATACGACTGCGTGCGGGCCGACCGCGTGCTGGCGAAGATGGAGAGCGCCGGGGTCTCGACCAGCATCGTCGTGCTCGACGCGTGCCGCGACAACCCCTTCGAGCGGAGCTGGCGCCGCAGCGGCAGCGGTCGGGGTCTGGCCTTCATGAACGCCCCCTCGGGTTCGATCATCGCCTACGCCACGGCGCCGGGCAGCACGGCCTCGGACGGGTCCGGGAGCAACGGCCTCTACACGTCGGCCCTGCTGCGGCACATCGAAACGCCGGGCATCACCATAGAGGACGTGTTCAAGCGAGTCCGCCAGACAGTGCGGGACATGACGGACAGGAAGCAGACGCCCTGGGAATCCACCTCCCTGACCGGCGCCTTCTTCTTCAGCCGCTAGCTGTGTCGGCGCCCAACGGCACGAGGATTCCGGCACCCGCCGGAAACAAGGAGACAGACATGAGACGTTCACCGAGACCGCCGGCCCCCACCCTGGCCCTGCTCGTCCTTCTCCTCGCGCTTCCGTCCATCGCCGCGACGCCGGGCATCACCATGTGCAAGAGCGTGCTGATGCCCGACTACACGCCCGTAGACGTCGCCGACGTCTTTCCGGCGGATCAGCCGGTCCTGCATGCCCTGGTCGCCTACGACGACCCGCCCGGACAGGTCAACATGCGCGGCGTCTGGATCGCCGTCGACGTGACCGACGAGCCGGACTTCGAGATCATGGCCTCGGAGGTCGTCCTGGGCGAAGGCGGTCGCTATATCGACTTCGAGGTCTCCGCCCCGACCGCGGGCTGGCCGCCCGGCAACTACCGCTTCGACTGCTACGCGGACGGTCGGCGCGTCTCGGCTGCGACCTTCAGGATCGTCGGCGCCCAGGCCACGGCGACCGGCCCCGCGCCGACGGCCCAGGCGCCGGCTCCGCAGCCCTCGGCCCCGCCGCCGCCCCAGACGCCCCAGGGCCTCGGCGGCACCTGGATCATGGAGCAGCAGGGCGTGCGCGTCGTCCTGGAGATAAACCAGAGCGCCGACGGCATGCTGAACGGCACCTTCGGGAACCAGCAGGGCACCATGACGATCGAAGGCTACGATCAGGAGGGCGTCGGCGTGGGCATGGTCTACGACGATCAGGGCGGCTGCTACTTCGAGGCCCACCCGGACGGCTCGAACCTCCTGTTCTACATGATCGAGCCGGACGCCAACGGCGAACCGGACTACGACAACTACCGCGAGCTGCCCTTCGCGCGCGCGGGCGGCGGAGGCGGCCAGACCGACACCCGGCCCGCCCCGGGCATGAACGCCATGGGGGGCATGGGATCGCAGTCGCCGCCCATGTCGTCGCCGCCCGCGGCGGCGACGGGCGGCAGCGGCCTGTCCGGCGTGTGGGCCAGACAGGACCGAGAGGAAATCCTGTACGTCGTCTTCGAGTCCGCCAGCTCGCTGGTCTTCGAAGGCGAGCGCTGTCCCTACCGTGACGACGGTCGCAACCTGCACGTCCAGAGCGCCCAGGCCGGCGCCATGGACTACGCCTACGAACTGTCCGGCGACCGCCTCTCCATCTCCGCGCAGGGCCAGACGTTCGTGTTCACGCGCCTTCCGTCGCAGGACCCCGGGCTCATCGTCTCTCGACTCTGCACCTACTCCGGATTCGCCACGTCGGCCTCGGTCGGAAACGACATCGCCATGTCCGGCTCGAACACCAATCAGGTGAGTTTCGACGGACGCGGCGGCTTCACCCTCGGCTCCGAATCCTCCTTCACGGGCTCGGGTGCCGGCGTCGGCGCGTACAGCCACGGCCAGGATTCCGACAGCGGCCGCTACTACATCGCCGGCGACAAGGTGCTCCTCGTCTTCAACGACGGCACAATGCTGCCCCTCGACATCCACAACCGGAACAGGGATGGACGCGTAACGGAATTGATGTACGGCAAGAAGGTCGCGGCGGCGGGGCTGTGCGAGTGAGGATACCGGATCAACCACGAGGGGCATGAGTGGCCCGCAGCCATTCGCGCACGCAGCCGGGCACATGCCCCTCGACGCTCCGCCGCATCGCCCAGTCCCGCAGCTCCTCGCTCTTACCCGCCGCGGTACACAGCAGCGAACGGCTGGGCCGGATTCCCACGCGCAGCAGGTCGAGACGGTCGGCGTCCCAGCAGGTCCGGACGGTGGGGTCGCCCTCCGTCGTGCCATCGGTATGATGTCGGCAGGCGTGCATCAGCGTGGCCAGTTGATCGTCCGACAGTCGCAGCCGCGACCGGAACGCCTCCGCGAGTTCGGCCCCCCGAGCACCATGTCCGTAATCGACACCCTCGTTCATGCGTCTGGAATCATGGAACACGGCGAAGTACTCCACGACCGCCGGATCGGCCCCGTTCAAGTCCGCGATCCGACGCCCGACCGAGAGCACCCGCCCCCAGTGCGAGACCCCGTGCAGCCCCAGCACCGGCAACGCGTACCCTTCCAGGATCGAAGCGACCAGTCCAGCATCGACAAACAAACAGCTCACCCCGCCCCCATCCATTCATAACGAACACCGCCACAATACCACACCCCAGCGCCCCCCCCCAGGAGGTGCGGGGGTAGGCACGGACTGTTCCGGCGACTCTGAGCGAGCAAAGCGAGCGAAGCAGCAAGAAGGCCCGCCGTACAGGCGGGCCTTCGAGCGCGGAGCCGAAACAGTCCGTGCCTACCCCCGCACCTCCCGCACACAGTCGATGACGGTCCCGTCCACCCACTTGATCGCCGCCACCACCTTCTCCCCCAGCTCCGGCGCCGCCGGCGCCCCGCCCACGATCTCCTCCACCTCGGCCTTGATCTCCTCGATGGGGCGGATGGGCAGGCTCGATCCGCGCACGGCCTCGACCAGGTCGCGCCGCTGCGGGTTGATGGCGATGCCGCGCTCGGTCACCACCACGTCGATCAGCTCGCCCGGGCCGCAGAGGGTCGTCACGCGGTCCACGAGCACGGGGATGCGGTCGCGGAAGCTCGGGATGGGCAGGATGGTGCACTTGGCCGCCAGGCAGTTCATCCAGCCGCCGATGCCGTGGAGCAGGCGGCCGTCCGAATGGGTCACCACGTTGGCGTTGAAGTTGACGTCGACCTCGGTGGCGCCCAGGACCACGGCGTCGAGCATGCTGGCGAAGTTGCCCTTGCCGTGCCAGTTGTAGCTGGTGAAGGGGCTGGTGTTCACGTGGCCGGCGTTCTCGCGCATGCTGCGCACGCCGGCGAGGTCGAAGGTCTGGCCGTCGAGGATGTAGTC
>Ga0180436_10003501_pt1 | contig 14407 bp, 11 predicted proteins | sample SS_ome_2_FD_132434 | JGI IMG/M metagenome (GOLD analysis project Ga0180436, IMG submission 132434) | Hypersaline lake sediment archaeal communities from the Salton Sea, California, USA - SS_3_S_2 metaG | ecosystem: Environmental > Aquatic > Non-marine Saline and Alkaline > Hypersaline >...
TCGTAGTAGTTGCCGCGCGGGCCGTAGTCGCCCAGGCCCACGGCCTCGAAGTCCACCTGGTGCAACTGCGCCAGCACCTGGTTGGTCTGGTCGTAGATGGCGCGCCGCTCCCTGGCGCTCTTGCCGGACAGGGCGGCTTCCCAGTAGATGCGGCCGTCGCAGTATTCCATCACGAAGAATTTGGAGCCGATCACCTCCGGGTCCTCGCACAGGTGGTAGACCTCGGGCACGGGCACCGGCGTGTCGGCCAGGGCCTGCATTACGCGGTACTCGCGGTCCACGGCGTGCGCCGATTTCAGCAGCTGGCCGGGCGGCTGGCGGCGCAACACGAACTCGCCCTCGCTGGTGGCCAGGCGGAACGTGGGGTTGGATTGCCCGCCGCTGAACTTCACGGCGGACTCCAGTGTCCCGAAGCGGTCCCCCAGGTGTTCCGCGAGGCGTTCCAGGTCGAGCGCATCGACGGTGGCGTTCATCGGTCTTCTCCTGCCGGCTCCATGTCCAACGGCTCGAGGTATTTCAACACGGCCATCAGCCGGTCCTGCTGGTCGCGGGCCTCCATTCGGGCGATGGTCTGCAGGTGGACCTCGTCCGGCCCGTCGGCGAAGCGCAGGGCGCGGCCGGCGGTGTACAGGTCGGCCAGCGGCGTGTCGGGGCTCAGGCCCATCGCACCGAACACCTGGATGGCGCGGTCGGCGACCTCCGTGAGCAGCCCGGCCGCGACCACCTTGATCATCGAGATCTCCTTGCGCGCCGCGCGGGCGCCGCCGCGATCGATCAGAGCCGCGGTTTTCAGCACCAGCAGGCGGGCCTGCTCGATCTCGATGCGCGAGCGGGCGATCCACTCGGCGATCGGGCCGTGCTGGTGCAGGTGGCGGCCGAAGGCCTTGCGTTCGCGGGAGCGCGCGACCATCAGTTCCAGGCACAGCTCGGCCATGCCGATGGCGCGCATGCAGTGGTGGATGCGGCCCGGGCCGAGGCGCGCCTGCGCCATCATGAAGCCGTCGCCCTCGGCGCCCAGCAGGTTGGCGGCCGGCACGCGCACGCTGCGGAACAGCACTTCGCTGTGGCCTTCCGGGGAGACGTGGTTCAGGCAGGGTATGTTGCGCAGCACCTCCACGCCCGGGGTGTCCATCGGCACCAGGATCATGCTCTGCTGGCGGTGGCGGTCCTCGCCATCCGGGTCGGTCTTGCCCATCAGGATGAACAGCCGGCAGTCGGGGTGCGAGGCGTTGGTGATGAACCACTTGCGGCCATTGATCACGTACTCGTCGCCCTGCCGCTCGATGCGCGTCTGGATGTTGGTGGCGTCGGAGGAGGCCACGTCCGGCTCGGTCATCGCGAAGGCCGAGCGGATCTCGCCGTTCAGCAGCGGCAACAGCCAGCGCTCGCGTTGTTCCGGCGTGGCGAACAGGTGCAGCAGTTCCATGTTGCCGGTGTCGGGGGCGTTGCAGTTGAACACCTCCGAGGCCCAGGGCACCCGGCCCATGATCTCGGCCAGCGGCGCATACTCCAGGTTGCTCAGGCCCGTGCCCGGCTCGTCGTCGCGCAGGTCCGGCAGGAACAGGTTCCACAGGCCCTCCTCCCGGGCCAGCGCCTTCAAGTCGGCCATGAACGACACCGGGTAAGTCCCGGCGTGCACCTCGCGCCGCCACTGCGCCATGCGCGGCTCGACGTGGTCTTCCATGAAATCCAGCAGCTGGCGCTGCAGGCGCTTTACCTTGTCGCTGTATTCAAACTCCATGCTGCCTCCGATGGGTGGCGTTCGGATTCAACCACGGGCAAGCCGTTCGCGCTGCCAGTCGTCGGTGGGTTCGTTCAGGGGCAGGCGGACGATCTGGGCCTCTTCCTCGGGGCTGTAGTCGGTCCTGAACCCCAGCTTGTCCGCCAGGTGCAGCATCGGCAGGTTTTCCGGCAGCACGGTGCCGCGGATTTCCAGCGTGGAGCGGCTGCGTGTGTAGTCGATGATCTTCTGCATCAGCAGGTAGCCGAGCCCTTCGCCCCGCATCGAATCCTCGATCAGGATCGCGAACTCGGCGCTGATGTTGTCCGGGTCGGTCCAGGTGCGCACGACGCCCAGGGTCTGGCTTTCGCCGTCCGGGTTCGGCTCGGAGGCGATGAAGGCCATCTCCCGCGCGTAATCGATGTGCGTGAACTGGGCGAGTTCGTGCTGGGTCATGGTTGACCGCGGACCGAAGAAGCGCATCCGGATCGCCTGCGGACTCAGCCGCAGGGCGAACGCGGCGTGCGCCGGCGCGTCTTCTGCCCGGATCGGCCGCAGCTCGACCCGGCGGCCGGATTTCGGCAGGGTGACGAGTTCCGCGAGTTCCTCGGGGTAGGGCTGTATCGCGGTCTCCCGGCGCTGGCCCAGCGTGACGCGGGCGCCGCCCACGCGCAGAGAATGGCGGTCCACGGTGAATGGGTAAACGGCCAGCTCGGCGATCACGGGCACTTCCACGGCGAGTTGCCCGAGCTGGACCAGATATTCTTCCATGCGGTCCTGGACCCGCGCCGCGTCGAGGCCGAGTTCCGCGAGCGCCCGGCAAGCCTGCGTGGACTCGATCATGATGCGCGCGAGGTTGAGGTTAAGTGGCGGCAACCCGACCTGCCGCTCGGAGAAGGGCCCGCCGGGCTTCTCGCCGGCGCCGAAATACAGGACCGGTCCGAAAACCGGGTCCCGGGTAATCCCGACGGCAAAATCGATCGAATCGCCGGCGTTCGCGCTGTCTCCGTCCACGTCGGCGTGGCGCGGTATGCCCGCCGCTTCCAGGACGCGCAACGACTCCTCCGTGTCCAGGCTGTTCCGCTGCGCCTCCCGCGCGCTGCCGATCAGTGCCCAGATCGCGCCGGAATCGATGGACGAGCGGTTCGCGGCGACCGGCCGCGGGACCTGGTCCAGGCTCTGCTGGTTGCGCAGGTGGTTGCGCATGTACATGAACACGTCGACGGCCTGCTCGGGGCTGTCGAAGGTCGGAACACCCGCGTCGTCGAGCACCGAGCGGCCAGTGCGGGCGCTGTGGTCGCCCATCCAGCTGGTCAGTACGGGCTTGACCGATCGCCTGGCGGCGGCCGCGACCGCCTCGGCGGTCTCCTGCGCCGGCGCGATCAGCGTGGGTACGTGGATGGCGAGAATCGCGTCGATGTCGGGATCGTTGGAGAGCGCGTCCACCACGGTCGCGAAATATTCCGGCCTGGCCGCTGCGCTGATATCGACCGGGTTGCCGACACTCGCCACCGGCGGCAGCGACTGCTGCAGCGCAGTCACAGTGTCTTTGCCCAGGCTGGCCAGCCGCCCACCGTTGCGCACCAGGTGGTCCGTGGCCAGAAGGGCCGGGCCGGGGCCGTTGCAGAACACCGCCAGCCGCTCGCCGTTGAGCCGGCGCATCCTGGTCAGCGATTCCAGGGCGTTGAACAATTCATCCGAGCGCCTGACCCGCAGGACGCCGGCCCGGCTGAACACCGCGTCGTAAACGACGTCGCAATCCGCCAGCGCGGGCGCGGTCTCTTCGCCTCGAGGTTCGGCGTCCGACAGGCGGCGGCTCTTCATCGCGATGACCAGCTTGTTGCGGGCGGCGGCCCGCAGCGCCGATACCAGGCGCGCGCCGGCGTCCAGGCGCTCGACGTGCAGAAGGATGGAGTGGGTGCGGTTGTCGTCGGCCAGGTACTCGACGACGTCGGCGATGTTCACGTCGAGGCTGTCGCCCAGCGTGGTTACGTGGGAAAACCCGATGTCCCGTCCGCGCGCCCAGTCCAGGATCGCCAGCGCCAGCACGCCCGACTGGCCGACGAAAGCCACGCTGCCGTCGCGGGGCAGTTCGGAGGCATAGCTGGCGTTGAGCCGATGGCGCGGCACCAGTGCACCGATGCAGTTGGGGCCCATGATGCGCATGTCGTAAGCGCGGGCCACCTCCCAGGTGGCTTCCTTGAGTGTCTTGCCGTCCTCGAGGTGGAACGAAAGCAGGTTCCTGCCTTGCTCCACGCGGTGTCCCAGCAGGTCCCGGCCGTCCGTCACCGGCGTCGAGAGACCGCCCATCACGATCATCACGGCGCGGACTTGCTTGCGGCCCAGTTCATCGACGATCGCGGGAATGCGGGCGGGCGAGGTGCAGACGATCGCCAGGTCCGGGATACCCGGCAGCGCCGCCACGCTCTCGTAGCGGCGCACGCCCAGCACCTGGTCGTCGCCACGCGGGTTGACCGCGAGCAATTCACCCCTGAACCCGGAAGCCTGCAGGTTGCGCAGGACCGTGCCGCCCAGGCTCAGCTCGCGCTCGGACGCCCCGATGACCGCTATGGAGCGGGGTTCGAAGAAACGCTTCATGTAGCGAACGGTCATGCTTCAGTTCCCTGGCGTGGGCAACCTCAAAGCGTACATATTAGCCGTATATCGGGCCCGAAATGTGATCTATCCCTGGCGCATCGCCCGCCAGCCGATCCAGCTGAAAAACGCCAGCGTGGCCAGCAGAACGACCTGGGTCGCCGGCCGGCTTTTGTAACGCGGCCCGACCCAGCCGGCGCGGCCGTTCAGGAACAGCAGGGCCAGTGCGAGCACCGGCAGGAACCAGGCGCCGGCGATCGCGTAGGCCTTCTGCACCTCGCGGAAGGAGTGGAACAGGCCGGCCATTGGCAGCAGGGCCAGTGCGGCCAGGTAGCCACGATAGGGCAGGCTGCGGGTGTCGACCGCGTCGTCCAGGGCCGAGCCGCCGGCAGCTTCGCCAGGTCCGTGTGTTCCGAGCAACTGGCCCCAAAGGTCGGCGAACAGGTAGGGCACGGCCTGCCAGACGCCGAGCAGGCTGCTGAACACCGCGCCGAGTGCGCCCAGCAGGAACAGTGTGCCGGCGACCGGTCCGAGGGTTTCCGCCAGGCGTTCGGAGAGGGTGACCAGCAAGCCCGCGCCGCGCCCCTCGATCTCGACCGTGCTGCCGATGATCACCATCGCGATGCCGAACAGCGCGGTGACGGCGTAGGCCGCGGCCAGGTCGATGCGGCTGGTTTGCAGGGCGCCCTGGCCGCCGCGGTTCTCCTCGCGCAGCCAATAGCCGTAGCACAGCACGGTCACCGTGCCGCCGACCCCGCCCATCAGCGCCAGCGTCCAGTCGAGCCCTCCCTCGGGAATCGCTGGCACCAACAGCCCCTCGAGGACGGCGCCGGTGCCCGGCCACAGCGCCACGGCCGTGGAAACCACGACCAGGAACATCAGCGCGATCGCGACCTTCATCACCTTTTCGAACAGGCCGTAACCACCGAGCAAGACCAGGAAGATCCCGGCGAGGCTGGACAGGATGCCGAATACGACCTTTCCCCTGCCCGGCTCGTCGAAAACGGGAACCAGGGCGTGCAGGGCCACGCCACAGGCGCTCATCAGCGCCGAGCCGACGAAGAACGACCACAACAAAAGGTAGGCCAGGAACAGCCAGCCGGCGGCCCGGCCGAAGTGGGCGATGACGCCCTCCAGCAGCGTGGTGCCGGTGGCCAGTTGCCAGCGCGCCAGGCCCTCGGTGACGACGAATTTCAGGAAGGCTCCAGCCAGCGCGGCCCACAGCACCGCAGTGCCGAGGGCGCTGCCGGCGAAACTGGCCGTGGCGAGGTCGCCGGCGCCGATGCCGGTGGCCGCGACCAGCAGGCCGGGCCCGATGATGGTCAGGAAGCGTTTCATGGGCCGTCATTCTAACGGCAACGGCGGGGTGTGTTTGCAGGAAGAATCCGCTTGCGCGAACGGCGGCATTGATGTGGCCGGAGTTCGGCCGGATGGAGCGCGCTGGCTCCGTCCGGCGTCAACCCGGGATCACGAATTCAGAAAAACCGCGAAATCCGCTGAAGTCTGTCCCGGTGGCGAGCGCTCCGACGCGTCTTGCGCCGGTCGCGGCGCGCGTGCGCGGCGGTCATTTCCCCGAAGTGGATGTTGGACGCCGGTGCTTCGTCCATGGAAACCGGCTGCACCGGATTGCGGTGTATGGTGACGGTTACCCGGGCTTTCTTCAACATTGCTGCGGTCCTCTCCAAGTTCGCGCTTCAGAATGTCTTCGCTTTACTTATAGTCCTGTCGGAGAGTTTCGCAACGTTCCACGAGCCAGCCCGAAAGAAAATTACGGTGAACAATGGTCTATGATCGTAATACGCGTAAGCCCGAGGAGAATCGGCATGCCGACCGTAAGAGGAAATCCTGCACCCCGCCGCAATCGCTCCGCGATCACCTGCATCGTGGCCAGCATGACGTTTCTGCCGACGCTGGCGCTCGCCTCGGAGCGAACCACGATGTGGATCCAGGATCCGTGGACGGGCGAGTCGGTGCTGACGACGGTCGAGGCTCCGGACCAGTCGCTGTGGGACGCCACCCAGGTATCGGATTACGAAAAAGCCCTGCAGGAGGATTTCCCGCCGCCGCTTGGCGTGTTGACCATCGGCAAGCTCGGCCTCCAGGTGCCGATTTTCAACGGCGCCGACGACCACACGCTCGACCGCGGAGCCGGCCGGATCAAGGGCATGGCGAAGCCGGGTGAAGACGGTAATTTCGGCGTCTCGGCCCACCGGGACAGTTTCTTCCGGGTACTCAAGGACATCGCACCGGGCGATGACGTGCTGGTGCAGACAGCCCACGGTGTCGACCGCTACGTGGTGAAGCAGATCGATATCGTGCCGAAGGAAGACGCCTCGGTGCTGCAGGTCGACGACGGCAAGATGCTCACCCTGGTGACCTGTTACCCCTTCTACCACGTGGGACACGCGCCCGAGCGCTACATCGTCACCGCGGTGCCGCCCGCCGAGCCGGAGCCGGTCGCGATCGCGGACTAAAACCCCGCTCCGTTCTCAACGCGCCCGCGCAGCGTGGCCGGCTTGCCGACAATGGCGCCTGAGCGCACTTTTCGATGTAAGAAATATTTGACTCATAGTAAGAAAAATATTACATTACATCTCAGCGAAACCCGCTTCAAATTCCCCGGGAGGAACCAGCCATGGGTTCCATCGTCTGGATCGTAATCGCCCTGGCCATCGGCAGCACCGCCCTGTACGTCTATACCGTCTGGTACCGGGCGCGCCTGCCGGCGCTCGAAATGCCGCCCGGCGAGGAGTTGCCGGCCACGCACCTGCAGCGCTACGCGGGCTGGACCTTGCTGGAAGTCGGCTTCCTGACCGCGCTCGCTGCGGCCATCATCGTTTTCTTCGGCCCGAAGGCCTGGTGGTCACAGGACGGTGTACGCATCACCGTTACCATCATCCTGCTGGTCGCGCTGGCCTCCTACCTCGTTTTCTACATGGCCATACGCAAGTTGCGCGACCGCGACGACGCCCTGGTCGACGAACGGGATCTGGTGATCCTTAACCGATCCGGGGCCGGGGTGGGCGGCGCGATGATGGCCGTGATGGCGGTGTGGATGATCGCTCTGGTGGAAGCCTACAACGACACCGGGATGGTGCCTTCCTATTACCTCTACCTGGTGTTCTGGTCGCTGGTGATGACCAACGTCATCGCCTCGCTGGCCGGCATCCTGCTGGCCTACCGCCGAGCCTGAATTGTGGCGCCCAAGGCCGAAATCCGCAACGAGGTCCGCCGGCTGCGCTTCGAGCACGGCCAGATGACGCAACAACAACTGGCCGAACGCATCGGCTGCACGCGGCAGACCGTCATCATGCTCGAGCAGGGGCGTTACGTGCCGTCGCTGGCCCTGGCGCTGAGGATTGCGCATGCCTTCAGGACGACGGTCGAGGAAGTGTTCACGCTGGAAGCGGACTGAGCCGCCGCCCGTTTCAGTCGAATTGCCGCTTGCGGAGCTTTTTGGCCGATCGCTTCAGCTCCGCGACCAGTACGTACATGTGGTAGCACATGCTGGCCGGCATGTCTTTCGCGATCAGGTTGCCGTCCGCGTCGAAATGGTCCAGCCAGCCACCCGCGACGGTGGGTTCCAGCCAGTCTTCCCGGATCGCCTTCGCGCACTCGATGGCTCGCTGTGCGGCCGAGGGCGCCAGGTTGGCCGGTCCGAGTTCGGCGATCGCCAGGTGTGCTTTCAGCGCTTCGGTCTGCGACCACAACCGGCGGCTCGGGTCCACCGGCTGCTGGTCGACGGTCAGGCACATCGGGGCCTCGCCTTCCGGGAGGCCGGCCGAGACGTAGTGCGTGTAAAGCCGCACGGCGAAGGGGTCGAGCGGCACGTCGAACAGGCGCGAGCGCCAGCCCAGCAGCCAGACCCATTCCATCGAGTGGCCGGGTTCGTACTCGCTGACCGCCATTTCCAGGTTCGGGTTGACCTTCTCCTGCACCACGCCGGCGCGTTGGTCGAAGAAGGTATCGTGGATGAAGTTCAGCAGCACCTCCGCCCGGTCCTGCACTTTTGAGCTCTTCGTGGCCTTGTACAGCACCAGCAGGCTCTCGAAAAAATGCATGTGGGGATTCTGCAGGCGGATCGTGTTGGACGGCAGGAATTCGCGGTAGCCGTCGCCACTGCAGTGGGCCAGGTGCTCATCGATCCGGTCGAGCAGGCGTCCGATGCGGCCGTCGACCGCGCGCCCGCCCAGCACCTTGCGGCTCTGTGCCAGGGCCATCAGTGCGAAGCCGGTGTTGTAGAGTTCGGGCCGGGGATCGACCAGCTCACCGTTTTCGACGTTCACGATACGGCCGGGCAGCCCTTCGGGGCCCAGGCAAGTGTCGAAAAAACGCTCGATGCTGCTTTCCAGCTTTGCCGGCAGGCTCTTTTTGCGAAAACCGAGCTTCCAGCCCAGCGCCAGTGCATAGATCTGCCGGGCCTGCACGCGCACGCGCGCCTGGGGTTCGGGAACCGGCCGGCCCTCGAAGTCCAGGGCTTCGTAGAATGCCCCGTTGGCCAGGCGGTTCGCCTTCCACCACAGCGGCAGTGATTCCTCGAGCGCCCAGGCCTGGTATTGCTCAGCCAACCGGGCCAGCTTCTTGACCGGCTTTTTCACGTTTCTGCGGATTCCAGGCGTCCGTGACGGTCGACGGACCGCCACGGCTGCGCTCGTTCAGGGCCATTTAAATGGAGCCGGCCGACCGTGTTGCGTTTTACTGGCAGACCGGCGAGCCCGTAATCCTGCGCCGTTCCTGCTGCATCTGCTGCAGGCTCAGCTCCCAGGCCTGGCGCTCCCTTTCCACTTTACGGCCATCCGCGCCGGTGACTTCCCGCCAGTTATCGAACGCGGCCTCGGCGTCGTCCACGCGGCCGGCATCATACAGGATGATGACCCGTTCCAGCTCGCCGAGATCCATGCCCATGGCGCCGCTTTCCTCGGCGTTGTCGAGGACTTCGAGCGCATCGTCGTGGCGGCATTCCATCAGCAGCGCCTTGATCTGGTTCATGGTCTCGGTTTCTCCGGGAGACCCGCAGAACGCGGGGCTCGAGGCGAGCACGGCGACCAGCAACGGAAGGAGGATCGTAAGTTTGCGTGACATGATGTTTCTCCGTCTGCAAAAAAATCGGGCATCCAGTCTAACGAGTCGGGCTCTGCAGTGACAAGCGCTCAATGAGCCTCGCGGGCCGGCGCCGTTCCGGCCCGGCGGCCCGCTGGTTTGCCGGGGGTGGTCCCGGTGTCGTCAGTTCAGCTCCAGTACCCGCACCGAGCGCCCCGGCATGGGCATGGCGCTGTCCAGCCGGAAGGCCTCACCCGTGAGCACGTCGCGGGCCTCGCCATAGCCTTGCAGGCGCTCGGCAAACCGCTCCAGTTCCAGTGCCACGGCCCCGGTGTTCTTGTTGATCACGACCATCACGCTGTCTTCGTCGTCGTAGCGGAAGTACACGTACGTCCGGTCTTCCGGCACGAAGTGCATGGTCTTGCCGCGGTGCACCACGGCGGCGTCCCTGCGCCAGTTGAGCAGCGTGCGCAGGAACGCCTGGGCCTCGAGTTCGCGTTCGCCCATGCCTTCGCCCGTGAAGGCGTTTTTCGGATCGCCGGCCCAGCCGCCGGGGAAGTCGCTGCGGATGTTGCCGTGGCTGGAGTCGTCGGTGCTGTCCATCAGGATCTCGGTGCCGTAGTAGATCTGCGGCACGCCGCGCATGGTGGCGAAGTAGGCCATCGCCATGCGCCACAGGTCGTAGTCTTCCTCCAACTGGGTGAAGATCCGGTCCATGTCGTGGTTGTCCGGGAAGATCACCAGCGCGTCCGGGTCGGGGTACAGGAAGTCCATCGACAGGCGGCGGTACATGCGCTCCAGGCCGCCGGGGCTGTTGTCGAACAACTCTTCCTTGAACTCGGTGGTCAGCCCCAGCCAGACGGCTTCCTGCAGCGGGAAGTCCATCAGGCTCGGCAGGTGGGAGACGTAGCCGTCGCGGTTGACCTGGCCGCGCTGCCAGTAGGCGATCGTCGCCGGGGTGCCGGCCCATTCCTCGCCGACGATGTTGAAGTCCGGGTACTCGAGCATCAGGCGCCGGGTCCACTCGGCCATGTAGTGCTTGTCCGGGTACGGGTAGGTATCCATGCGGATACCGGCCAGGCCGAGGTACTCGATCCACCACAGCGCGTTCTGGGTCAGGTAGTCGGCCAGCAGCGGGTTGCGCTGGTTCAGGTCGGGCATGCCCGGCACCACGAACCAGCCGTCGGAGTAGGCGCGCTTGTCGGACTCGGAGACGTGGGGGTCCTGGTTGACGTAGCGCTGGTGCGAGGTGACCTGCGGGTTCTCCGCCATGTTGATCCAGTCCGGTGTGGGCAGGTCGTCCATCCACCAGTGCGTCTCGCCGCTGTGATTCACGATCATGTCCATGATCGTGCCGATGCCCATGGCCTTCGCGGTCTGCACCAGTTCGCGGTATTGCTCGTTGCTGCCGTAGCGCGCATCGACGCGGTAAAAGTCGGTGGCGCCGTAGCCGTGGTAGGAATACTCCGCCACGTTGTTTTCCAGCACCGGGTTCAGCCAGATCGCGGTGAAGCCCATGTCGCGGATGTAGGGCAGCGCGTCCACGATGCCCTGGATATCGCCGCCGTGGCGGCCGCCCTTGAAGTCGCGGTCCAGCTTGTCCGGCATGCCCTCGACGCTGTCGTTGGTGGGATCGCCGTTGACGAAGCGGTCGGGCGTGATCAGGTAGATCGCGTCCGAGCCGTCGAAACCCCTGGCGTGGTCCGGGTCGCTGCTCTTTTCCAGCAGCGTGTAGCGGTGCGTGAGCTCGCTTGACTCGCCCCGGAACACGATGTCGAAGGATCCGGCCTCGGTCGTGGGCGCGATATCGAGGTAGACGAACAGGTAGTTCGGGCTGTCGACACGCTCGACGCGGGCGATGCTTACGCCGTCGTGCTCGATGGTCGGCTCGAAGTCCGAGACGCCGCTGCCGTGCACCAGCAACTGCAGGCCGGTTTCCTCGAAGCCGATCCACCAGTTCGGTGGCTCGACGCGCTCGATGGCGGAAGGCGTGGCAAGAACCTGGAGCGGGGCTGCCAGGACCAGTAACAGGATCAGTGCTTTTCGATTCATGGCACCGATTGTAAGGAACCGGGGAGAGCCGTGGTATCCATGCAAACGTATTCACCCGTTCGGCATGTGGTATTGCCCGCGGGGGTCGATTAGTTTTCACGGGTCGAGCTGCGCCCGACATCGGATACCAAAAGAAATCGCCGAGATGAAATTGCTGTCGACAACCTGCCTCGCCTTGCTGCTCGCCACCACCGCGGGCGCCGCCTGGGCGGAAGAAACGCAAGCCGGACTGGCACGCATTGCCTCGCCGGACGGGCGACTCGTGTTCTCCCTGCACGAGGGGCGCTTCGGCAGCCTGACCTGGTCGCTGCAGTTCGGCGACGAGCTCCTGGTCGAGGCCGCCCGCCTGGGCATGCGCTTCGCCGAACAGGCCGGTTTCGACCGCGACCTGGCGTTGCTGGGCAGCGAAACTGCCAGCCACGATTCGAGCTGGGAGCAGCCCTGGGGCGAACGCCGGGTGGTCCGTGACCGCCACGAGGAACTGCTGGCGCAGGTGGCCGATGCCGATGGCCGGCGTTTCGACCTGCGCGTGCGGGTGTTCGACGACGGTGTCGGCTTCCGCTACGAGTTTCCGCAGCAGGAGGGCTTCGAGTCGGTGCAGATCGTCGAGGAGCTGACCGAGTTCGCACTGCCGCGGAGTTCGACCGCCTGGTGGATACCCGGACGGCGCTACAACCGTTACGAATACCTGTACCAAAGCGGCGGGCTGGACGAAGTCGAGACCGCGCACACGCCGTTCACCGTGCGTACGCCCGGCGGCGCCCACCTGGCGATCCACGAAGCGGCGCTGGTCGATTACGCGGCTTTCGTGCTGGACCAGCGGCGGCCCGGCGTGTTCCAGGCCAACCTGACGCCGTGGTCCGACGGCGTCCGGGTCAAGACCTCGGCGCCGTTCAAAACGCCCTGGCGCACCGTGCAGGTGGCAGAAAAGGCGACCGGCCTGCTCAATTCCGACCTGGTCCTGAACCTGAACGAGCCCAACGCGCTGGGCGACGTCTCCTGGGTGCAGCCGGGCAAGTACGTGGGCATCTGGTGGGCCATGCACATCAACAGGAAGACCTGGGGCAGCGGTCCGAACCACGGCGCGACCACCGCGGAGACCATGCGCTACATGGATTTCGCCGCGAAGCATGGTTTCGACGGGGTGCTGGTGGAAGGCTGGAACGTCGGCTGGGACGGCGACTGGTTCCACAACGGCGACCTGTTCAGCTTCACCGAGGCCTACCCCGATTTCGACATCGAGGCGGTTTCCCGCTACGGCCTGGAACGCGGCGTGCGCCTTATTGGACACCACGAGACCTCCGGCAATGTGAGTAACTACGCCGTCCAGATGGACGCCGCCTACGACCTCTACCAGCGCCTCGGCGTGCGCCAGGTGAAAACCGGTTACGTGGCAGACGGCGGCGACATCAAGCGCGTGGACGGGAACGGCGTCGCCCGCTACGAGTGGCACGACGGCCAGTTCATGGTCGGCGAGTACCTGCGCTCGGTCACCGAGGCGGCGAAGCGCGAGATCAGCATCAACACCCACGAACCGGTCAAGGACACCGGCTTGCGCCGCACCTACCCGAACTGGATCAGCCGCGAGGGCGCCCGCGGGCAGGAATTCAACGCCTGGGGCGATCCCGGCAACCCGCCGGAACACACGGCGATCCTGCCTTACACGAGAATGCTGGCCGGCCCGATGGACTTCACCCCGGGTATTTTCGACCTGACCTTCGAGGGTCTGGACGGGCGCCACCGCGTGAACACGACGCTGGCCAAGCAACTGGCGCTGTATGTCACCTTGTACAGCCCGATCCAGATGGCGGCCGACCTGCCGGAGAACTACGAGGCTCGGCCGGAGGCGTTCCGTTTCATCGTCGACGTGCCGACCGACTGGGAGCAGAGCATCGCGCTGGCCGGCGAGGTCGGCGACTACGTGGTTTTCGCTCGCCAGGAGCGCGGTGGCCAGGACTGGTACCTCGGCGCGGTGACCGACGAGAACGCGCGGACGCTGGAATTGCCGCTGGACTTCCTGGCGACCGGCAAGCGCTACCACGCGCAGATCTACCGCGACGGCGAGGGCGCCGACTGGCGATCCGATCCCTACGCCATCGCCATCGAAACCACCGGGGTGACCGCGGCAGACACGCTGGAACTGTGGTTGGCGCCAGGCGGCGGCGCGGCGATCCGCTTCGAGGCAGTCGAATGATCCGGCAGAAACCCACGCTCAGCTTCTGGCAGATCTGGAACATGTGTTTCGGATTTCTCGGCATCCAGTTCGGCTTCGCGCTGCAGAACGCCAACGTGAGCCGCATCTTCCAGACCCTGGGCGCCGAGATCGACGACCTGCCCATCCTGTGGGTGGCCGCGCCGGTCACCGGTCTCATCGTGCAGCCGATCATCGGTTACCTCAGCGACCGCACCTGGAACCGACTGGGCCGCCGCCGGCCCTATTTCCTCGGCGGCGCGTTGCTGGCCTCGCTGGCGCTGATCATCATGCCCAACTCGCCTTACCTGTGGGTGGCGGCCGGCATGCTGTGGATCATGGACGCCAGCATCAACATCTCGATGGAACCCTTCCGCGCCTTCGTGGGTGACAACCTGCCGCAGAAACAACGCACGCTGGGCTTCGCGATGCAGAGCTTCTTCATCGGCATCGGCGCCATCGTGGCCTCGGCGCTGCCGTGGATGATGGCCAACTGGTTCGAGGTCAGCAACGTGGCGGGCCCGGGCCAGATCCCGGACACCGTGAAGTGGTCCTTCTACCTCGGCGGCGCCGTGTTCCTGGCGGCGGTCGCCTGGACGGTGTTTTCCACGCGGGAATACTCGCCCGAGGAACTGGCGGCTTTCGAAGCCGGCGCAGCGGAAGAAGGGGCAGCCGCGACCCGCGACCCGCGCCCGGCCGCGCGCTACCGCGCGGGCGGCCTGGCCTGGATCGCCGTGGGCGCTGCGTTCCTGGCCTGGATCGTGATTTCGGGACTCGACAAGCAGCTGTACATCCTGGCTATCGGCGCA
>Ga0180436_10003502_pt1 | contig 14405 bp, 12 predicted proteins | sample SS_ome_2_FD_132434 | JGI IMG/M metagenome (GOLD analysis project Ga0180436, IMG submission 132434) | Hypersaline lake sediment archaeal communities from the Salton Sea, California, USA - SS_3_S_2 metaG | ecosystem: Environmental > Aquatic > Non-marine Saline and Alkaline > Hypersaline >...
CGCCTGCGGGGGGACCACCCCGAATGGTACCTCCTGGACAATCAGGCGCGCATCTTTCCGCCGATCCTCTCCGATCGGTTCCCCACGGTTTTCCGGTTATCCGCGCTCCTGAGCCGGCCGGTTCGTCTGGCCGCGTTGGAGCGGGCACTGGTACGGGCGTATCGACGGATGCCGTACTTCGCGGTGACCCTCCGGCGGGGCGTCTTCTGGCACTACCTGGAGCAATGCGATCCGGCGGGGGTACTTCCGGACCGGGGCAGCCCCTGTACGGACCGGCCACGCTACGGTGTGCGACGGCCCCTGGTGCTGGTATACGCCCGGGGGCGTCGAATCGCCGTCGAGGCGTCCCACATCGTGACCGACGGGACCGGGGCGCTGGCGTTTCTCCGGCGCCTTCTCGGGTACTACGCGGAGGAGCTGGGAGGCGCCGACGCCGATCGTCCCGATGATGCCCCTACGCCGGAGGACCTGGCGATCGAAGAGCAGTACGCCAGTCGCGTGTACAGCGGGCGCGGGCTGCCTCCGCCGCCGGTGTTTTCACGCGCCTGGCATCTTCCCGGGGCCCGCCTCCCGAGGCGGACGTATCGGGCAACGGTTCTTCGCTACGATATCGCCTGCGTGCGGGAGCGCGCCGGGAGTTTCGGCGTCACCCTGACGGACTACGTGCTGGCGGTGTTTCTCTACGCCTTGCAGCATCGGTACCATGCGGCCGGCGTTTCTCGGCGTCGCGGTCGACCGATTCGCGTTCTCGTACCGGTCAACATGCGTCCCGCCGTGGGGTCCGGTACGATGCGTAACTTTTTTGTATACATCATGATCGAACTGGACCCGCGGCTCGGCCGGTATGAGCTGGACGAGATCGCTACCACGGTTCATCATCGGATGCGGGTCGAGCTGGATCCGCGAAGCCTCCACCGGCAGCTCGCTCGAAACGTGCACGCCGAGAGACAGCTCGCGATCCGGCTGATCCCGATTTTTTTCAAGGACGTGATACTCCGAACCGTTCACCGGATGCGGGGAGAGACGGTGAATACAGCGAGCCTTTCCAATCTGGGAGGCGTCACTCTCGATCCTGCAGCGGACGAGCTGGTGGAGAGTTTCGATTTTATCCCGCCGCGATCACCGGTTACCGGGGTCAACATGACGATGATCGGGTTTCGGGATACCCTTACGGTGGGTTTTGGAAGCAGTCGAGAGGACCGGGACGTCGAGACGGAGGTCGCGCGTGCCTTCGCCGCCGAGGGATGCCTGGCACGACTGCGAACCAACGGGAGATGATTCGGTGTATTGTACCCGCTGCGGTGTAGAGTTGGAGAACGGTCTCACGCGATGTCCCCTCTGCGGAGGTGCGGATCTGTCGGAGAACGCTTCCTTTGTCGCTGATCTTCCCGAGTACGAGCCTCTGCCGGAGGACCTGCAGGAACGACGGATCGGGCGAGTGTATCGGCGGATCCTGGTTCTCCTTTCCGGGACGGCCGCGGCGGTGGTTCTGATTACCGATCTTCTCGACGGGGCCGGCGGAATCGGCTGGTCCCCGATCGCGATCGCCGGGATCGCCGCGGGCTTTCTCTTTGCGATTCTCCCGACGTTTCGCCTTCGCCTGTCGCTGAACTTCGCGCTGGACGTTGCAGTCGCCGGGGTACTCCTGTTGGCGATCGATCGTCTGGAAGATGGGAGCGTGGACTGGTTTGTCGGCATAGCGCTTCCCATTCTGGGGACGATGCTGGTTCTTTTGCTCGGTGTCGCCTGGGCGATCCCCCGGGTACGCGGCGTGGCCAAACCGGCGGTGATCCTCGGTGCGGCTGCGGTCCTCTGTGTGGTAACCGATCTCGCGATCCGCGCGGACGCAGGGCAGGCTCTCGTTCCCGGATGGTCGCTGGTGGTGGTCGTATCGGTTGGACCGGCGGCGGCGTTCCTCGTTCTCCTGCAGCACACGGTGCTGAGCGAGATCGACCTGCGTCGCCGGTTTTATCTGTGAGATTCTCCGATGCGGAGGATCGCCGGGGGCGCCGCTCCATCGGTATCGCGTCGGTAATCACGATGATTCAGAGCGGCCGCCACACGACGGGCGCTCTCCAGGTCGTGGCAGACAAAAAAGTAGGCGCCGCCGCCACCGGCGCCGCTCAGTTTTCCGCCGAGGGCGCCCGCGTCGATTCCCTTCGATATCAGTTGATTCATCGCTTCCGACGAGACACCGAGGTCGCGTAACAAAGCGTGCGCCCGGGAGGCGAGAGTCCCCAGGGTATGTGCATCTCCGGCGTTTCCCGTCGCCACGGCGTCGGCGATCGTACCGAGGTGGTTCAGGATATCCCGGGTCGCCGACGGGTCCGACTCCAGGTGTCCGCGAACCGCGGCGACGAGCTCTCGCGTCGAGCGTTGACGGGGGAGGGCGCCGTACACGACCGCAGCCTCCGGCAGTGCAAGCGGATGGGCCTCCGGTATCTCCCGCCCCTGAGAGAAGCGAAAAACCAGGGAACCCTCGAGGACCGACAGACCCGTGACGATACCGCTGGCGGTTCCATGGAAAAACGCCTCGAGCCGGTGGGCGATTCGCCAGATCTCCTCGGAAACCGCGTCGTCCGGCAGGAGCAACCGCGCCACGGCGCCACAGAGGGCGGCGCTCGAACCGAACCCCGCGGCGATCGGCAAATCGGTAGAGACCGAGATGTGACCGCGAAGATCGGCGCACTGCTCCGCGTATCCCGCTCGGGCGGCTACCGACTCCAGATGAGGGAAAAAATCCTGGTACTCGCCGTCGAAGTCATCGCAGGGGGCCTGTCCGCCGAAGCAGAAATTCCACTCCGGTGCGGGCGCCACCTCCACCGTCAGTGAGCGATCAAGAGAGACTCCCACCGCCGGGTATCCGTATACCGCCGCGTGTTCACCGAAGAGCAGAAGTTTTCCCGGGGCGGCTGCTCGGCGCTGTGTCATCGCGTCAGGTCCTCCCGAGCGAGTCCCCGGCGGGCGATCGACAGCAACTCCGCGCCGGTCGGGAGGGGGCGCCGGGCATCGGCCTTGGCGAGGACCACCGCTCTCTCGTTGCCGGCGCCACTCGCCTTGGCGATCCAGCCGTCGTCCTGGTGTGAGCTGTTGAACGGCAGCGTCGCTCCGACGCCGATCGTTTCACCGATCTCCTCCGAGAGGTGCCGTGCCGATTCCACCACCATAAAGAGATCACACCATCGGCGGGCGGTCTCAAAGGCGGTGGCCAGCTCGTTGCTCTTTTGCAGAAACCGGTGACGCTCCCGGGGACCGACAAACTCTTCAAAGCGACGCACCGCGGTCGCGCTGTGTACCGGCTTCCCCGTTGCCAGCGAGTAGAGCCGGACAGCCCGGGGATCCGATTCCGATGCGGGCGACAGGCGGCGCGCCGACGGTGCGGCGCCACCGGAGAACGCCACAAACCCGCCGAGGGCGCTGGTGGCCACGTCGTACCCGCTCCCGCGGCCCTCGTGCATCTGCCGGTGTACGGCGATCGCCCGTCGGATCACCTCTGCCGGGGCCTCTTCCAGGGCCGAATCGAGAATCGCGCCGATCGCGGCGGTTGCCAGAAGGCTTGCCACCGCACTGGAGCCGAGGCCGCGCTTGGTACCGGTGTCCGGGTCAAAGAACGCGGTCGTATCGATTTCGAGACGCAACGGTGCGTCCTCCCGTGTATGCGCTGCGCCGGACAGCCCGAACTCCGCGCAGATCGCATCGTGGAGTGCTGTGGCGTTTTCGGTGTATTTGAAATCACCCGCGCCCATGCGGGCGATGATCAGAAGACCATCTCCGCCCCGCTCCCGCAGAATCGTCGGAATCTGGTCGTACGCGATATTCTCCGCCGCGGTCAGCGTCGCAACGGCGCGCGGTTCCACCGCCACGGATACGCCGCGACCGCCCTCGAGGGTGATCGCGTATTCTCCCATGAGCAGGAGATTTGCCGGCGCGCTGAAGGAGAGAACCGGTCTCATCGTGCCCCCTCGCCGACGGTGCAGACGATCGGGTCCGCAATCGGCGCATCCCGGAGTGCGTCGAGCAGTACCGGCACGGTGTTGTTCAGCGTGACCACCTTGACCTGGGGACCCGCGTCGATCGTCTCCCAGACGGGGACGCCCGCGCGGCGGAGCGCTGCCAGTTCGTGGATGATCGCCACGGTGGCGGCATGCCAGTAGAGAATCGGCGGGTTCGCGCCGAGCATCGTGGCAAACATGCGCATGTAGCTGAGGCGCACGGCGGTACCGAGTTGCTCAAGGTCGCGGCGCGACAGTGCCTCCGCGGCGGTTCCGGCGAGCTGCTCCGAGTCGCGAACCCAGGCATCGTAGAAGGGTGACTCCGCGCGGGTGCGGTTCATGGCGTCGCGGGAGGAGATCGGTTTTGCTCCGCCGGTTACGGGAAGAACCACCACGCGCAACTCCGGCCACCAGTCGACGGGAAAGATCTGTTCCGCCCGTTCCGAACCGGCGGCCCAACGGGTAAATCCGCCGTAGATGCTGCGTGCGGCGGAACCGGAGCCGATTCGGGCAAGAGTCGACAGTGCACCGGCGGTCTCCGGATCGCTCGGATTTATCTCGGGGAGGGATGCCCGCACGGTCGCCAGGACCAACGCGGCCAGCCCCGACGCAGAGCTGGCCAGGCCCGCCGCGGTGGGGAAGCTGTTCTCCGATTCCACGTTGTAGGAGACTCGACTACCGCCCCGGGACTCTACCCATCGGCGGATCGCCGCAAAGAGATCGCTATAGCGTTCGGTCGGTTGCAGGACGCCGCCCAGGTGTACCCGATCTTCCGCGTCGGGGTCGCCGCCGACGGCGCGGGTTCGCGACTCGAGACCCCCCAGCGTTACGGCGATACTCGTCGTAGCGGGGATATTGATGCCCGTGGGTTGTTTGCCCCAGTACTTGATCAGGGCCAGTGAGGGGTGGGCGATCGCCTGCGAAGAACGGGCCCCGGTCACCGCTCCTGCTCTCGCCGCAGCTCCGAATAGAGCTCTCGGGCGGTCTCGATGTTGAAGTGGCCGTTCTTCCAGACGCGTTCCGCAAGTTTCCCGATCTCCGCGTCGCGGGCGCCCGCTTTCCAGGCAAGACGCCGGGCGTGCTGCCGCATATGGCCGGACTGGATTCCCTCGCTCACCAGCGCCATTAGCGCCGCGAGATTTTGGGCAAGACCGAGCGACAGAGCTACCCGGCTGAGCCAGTCCGCACTCGGTTCGATATCGGGGTCCATAAACAGAATCCGGAGAGCGAAGGCGGTTACCGGATGAAATCCGATGGCGCCTCCCACGGTACCCACCGCCATGGGTAACTCCAGCCGTCCTACGAGCTCGTCCCCGACGATCCGGTACTCCGTAAGCGCCCGGTACCGTCCGTCCCGGACCGCCGAGGCGTGGGCGGCGGCTTCGATCGCTCTCGTATCGTTACCCGTGGCGAGGGCGATGGAGGTGATGCCGTTCATGATGCCTTTGTTGTGTGTAACCGCCCGGAGCCGGTCGGTGTCGGCAAACTCGTTGGCTCGCACGATCCGACGTGCCATTGTCTCACCGTCGAATCCTGCCCGACTCAGAGCCGAAACAGGAATACGAAAGCTCGCGCAGGCCCGGCGTCGCGGTGCGGCGTTGGTGAGGATCGCCATAAGGACGGTCCCGCCGCTGAGTTTCTCCAGGGGACGCCGAAGTGCCTCTGCGGCGGTGTTGATGATATTTGCGCCCATGGCGTCCCGGGTGTCTACGTGGAGATAGACAACGAGCAGGTCGCTCTCCTCGAAGTGGGCCAGGTCGATGCCTCTGAAACCGCCACCACGTCGCGTCATGGGACCGAGGATATCCACCAACTCCGCGTGGAGGTCACGACTGGCGGCGCGGATTCGTTCCTCCGCACCGGGTAGGGCTCCGTCGATCGCAACCTGAGCTGTCATAACCTGGCCGGTCGTGTGAGTCGTAAACCCGCCGTGGTTCGAAATCAAGCGACCGGCATAGGTCGCGGCGGCTATCACCGACGGTTCTTCCACGGCCAAGGGTACGTTGAAGGTGTGTCCGTCTACGAGATACCCGCTGGCGACGCCAAGCGGTACCGGCATGACCCCTACCGCCGACTCAACCATCACATCGGCGAGATCGAGCAGGTCTTCCGAGGGACCTGATGCCTGCATCTCTTCCGGAGAAAAATCGATGAGGTCCAGGAGAACCTGACGTTTCTCCCGCGGTGAGAGTTTTCTGAAGTTGCCCGGCAGTTCCAGAACCTGCTCGGTGATCGAATACGATAAGTCCGCCATACTACAGTCCGTTGCCTCCGTTACCACACGTCGCGGCAAGTGCCGTCGCATCGGTTCCGAGCGAGGTATCGAGCCATAGCGGCGCGGTACGAAGATCTTCCACCCGATGGCACCCGCTCAAGACCATTGCGTTCCGGATAACATACTGAACCCGGCGTCCAAAATCCACCGCTCCGGCGATTCCCTCCCGGGAGAGCGCCCGGATAAACGGGAGGGCCATACCAACCGCTTCCGCGCCGAGCGCGAGTGAACGAACCACATCCATACCGCTCCGAATCCCGCCGCTTGCCAGGACCCCCGGTGTGTCTCGCCCGAGCGCCGCCAGTACGAGCGCCGTCGGCAGGCCCCAGTCGTCGAACTCCGCGACGGTTTCCATCGCTCCCGACCGATCGTCCCGAAACGCCTCGACCCGGGCCCAGTTGGTACCGCCGCCACCGGCGATGTCAACGTAGGTCGCGCCGATCTCCCGGAGACGCCGAACCTCGTCGGGATTGATGCCGAATCCGGTCTCCTTGACGATCACCGGCACCGGGGATCGGGCGATAAACCGGGCGATCCCGTGGAGTACGCCGGAGAAATCGCGGTCTCCCTCCGCCTGAAAGAGCTCCTGACCGGGATTGAGGTGGACCGCGATGCCGTCCACCGCCAGCGTATCGATGAGCCGATAGATCGCATCGTGATCCTCTCGGGGAAGCTGGACGCCTCCGATATTGGCGAACACCGGAACCGACGGCGCGTGCTTCTTGAGCGTAAAGTCCTCCATCACCTCCGGCTTGCGCAGGAGGATTCGGATCGAACCCATGCCCACGGGGATTCCGAGCTCTGCGGCTACCCGCGCGAGATCCTTGTTGGTTCGGTATCCTTCGGCGGATCCGCCGGTCATGGAGGAGATAAACAGAGGCATCGTGACCGGTGAACCGAGAAAGGTGCAGGTTGTATCTACGGCGGCGGCGTCTATTTCCGGCAGGGAACGGTGAACAAGGTGTACCTCCTCCAGGCGGGTTCGTCCCGATTCGACCCGGTAGATTGCGTCATCCAGGCAAATCTCGAGGTGAGCGCTCTTGCGCCCCGCCATCTGCTCCGCGCTGTGGTCCCCGATACCGCTCATTCCGCCTTGAACCGGTAGTCCCGGTAGCCGTCCTCGCGAATCTCCGCGAGGTAAAACGATCCGGCCGGTACATCGCTTCCGTCGGTGATAGGACCAAAGGAAAGGTCGTACTGTTCCCGTTCCACGAACTGTGCGTAGCGGTCGAAGTCGGACTCCCGGGCGGCATCGAGAATCGCCTGGAGATCCCATTCGGCGAGTACCGCGGGAGCTTCCTTCGCCACGGTTCCCCGGAGAACGGTCATGGTATTTCCCGATCCGTATGATGCGAGAAGAACCGATTTGCCCACGATCCCCTCTCCCGCGGTGCGGTACCGATTCCAGAGCGAGTACATAAGCGACATAAAGATCGAACCGGAGTAGATGTTTCCGATATGACGGCTCGCCTCGATTCCGTCAAAGAACTGTCGCTCCTCCAGAAAATGCTGGACCTCGTCATGGTCCATGCCGAGACGCCGTTCGAGCAGTTTGGTCAGCCCCGTTACCGCCATGCGGTAGAACGGAACGTGCAGCACAAACATATCGGTGGATCGGAGCGCCTCCGCCGGGTCGTCTCCCCGTCGCGACACGTGGTTGAGGAACGCCGTATCCAGGGCGTCGTTGTAGCAGTCTACCGAGTATCGTCCCTTTACCCGGGCGGTAACGGAGGCGAGCGGGCGAAAAAAATCGTCCACGTCGTCCGAGGCGAGACCGATCGTGGTCAGATCCAGCTCCAGAAGCCCGGGGTTCTGCTCCACCAGCATCGCCACGGCGCCGGCGCCCTGGGTGATCTCCGCGGTGGAGGGAGTGGTATACCGGGCAACGTCGGAGCTCACGGCGACACCGAACTCGTCGACTCGACGAGCCGCCTGCAGAAGAGCCCCGATACCGGTGATCGCGATCGTGCCGCCCGCGCAGGCGTGCTGCACCTGGAAGGTGGAAATCTCCCGGGGGATCTCCACGCCCGAGCGCTGGAGCGCACCCTGCATGTACGCGGAGATCGGTTTTGACATATCCACCGATGTCTCCGTGCCGGCGGCGAGGTACCGCATTCCGGCAAGGCTGTCCCGTCGTCGCAGGAGGTCCCGCGTCGCCTCGGACGCCATTGTGACCGGATCTTCCCAGGGGTTTGGAAAGCGGATCGAAAGCTGATCCGTCGCATCGATCGCCCGCCGCAGTCGTCGCTCGAAAGCGGGGTCCGCTGCGATTCGATGTTCAAAAATGCTCTCGAGCGAGATCTTTGGCGTTGGAACGTAGAGGCTCATGTTGCCGATACCTACCGTTGAAGCAGCCATTACGTTTCCTTTCTTTGGTCGAGCCAGGCGATCAGCGCCTGGCCGTATGCAGGCAGATCCGGTGGGCGTCGACTCGATACGAGATTGCCGTCGACAATCACCGCCTCGTCCACCCAGATCGCTCCGGCGTTTGTCATGTCGTCCCGAATACCGGGCGTACTCGTGACGCGACGACCCTTGAGAATACCGGCGGAGATCAGTACCCATCCGGCGTGGCAGATTTCACCGACGAGCGCCCCTTTGGCATCCATGGCCCGGACAAAATCGGTTACCGCCGAGAATCGTCGCAGTTTATCGGGCGCCCAGCCGCCCGGAACCAGTACTCCATCATAATCCTGCTCGTCCAGGTCGTCAAAACCATGGGTGCACGTGGCGGGGACGCCGTATTTGCCCAGGTAGGTCTTCTCGGGCCGTTCCCCCACGATATCCACCGTATGACCCGCCTCGCGGAGCCTGTAGGTCGGATACCAGAATTCCAGGTCTTCAAAATCGTCGTATACGTAGCTCACAATTCTCATCATTAAATCCTCATTGTAATATCATTCCGAAAGACCGGTATCGTCACCTCGGTTGTCGTGGTTCCGTCGTTTTGTCATCATTGGCCGGTCTATGGAGTACGCGGCACTCGTTTCCGGTGGCGTGGACAGCTCCGTCGCTCTGGCTCGACTCGTGGAGCGAGGGGACGGACCGATCCGTGCCTACTACCTGAAAATATGGCTCGAGGACGACGCATCGTTTCTCGGCGACTGTCCCTGGGAGGAGGATCTCTCTTTTGCCCGGTCGGTGACGGCGACGCTGGGTGTCCCGCTGGAAGTGGTACCGATGCAGGAGGAATACTACGAGCGGGTGGTTTCCTACACACTCGCGGAGCTTCAGGCGGGGCGCACCCCTTCGCCGGACATCTTCTGCAACCAGCGGATAAAGTTTGGGGCGTTCTACGACGCGATCGGTGGCGGAGCGGACCGGATCGCCACCGGTCATTACGCGGGGATTGAGCGGGGAGAGGGGTCCGAACCGGATCGTCTGCTCATGGCGACGGATCGGGTTAAGGATCAGACCTACTTTCTCTCGCATCTTTCGCAGGAGCAGCTCCGGCGGTGCGAGTTTCCCCTGGCGGGCATGAACAAGCACGACGTCCGGGAGTACGCGCGGGCCCGGGGGTTCGTCAACACGGATCGACCGGACAGTCAGGGTATCTGTTTCCTCGGGCGGATTCGCTATCCCGATTTTGTCCGGCACTACCTGGGAGAAAGGGACGGGCCGATTCTTGAGTATGAAACCGAACGGGAGCTTGGTCGTCATCGCGGCGCCTGGTTCTACACGATCGGTCAGCGACAGGGCCTCGGTCTCGGAAACGGTCCGTGGTACGTGGTGGGACGGGACGTCCGTACCAACATTGTCCAGGTCTCCCATGCAGAGCACGTTATGGAGCGGGCGCGTCACGAGTTTACGATCGGATCGATCCATACCGTATCCGGGACGATAGAACCGGGACGATACCACGCAAAGATTCGACACGGCCCCGATCTGATCGGATGCCGTGTCGAGGCCACGGGCGTTCCGGATCGGCTGCGGGTGATCCTCGATCGATCGGATCGCGGCATCGCACCCGGACAGTTTGCCGTGATCTACGATCCCCCCTATTGTCTCGGTGCCGGAATGATCCGGCGGGAGGATCGATGATTCCCGTCAGTATTGCACCGATGATGGACTGGACCGACCGCCATTACCGGTACATGATGCGCCGTATCACCCGGCGGACCCTGCTCTACACGGAGATGATCACCGGCGCCGCCATCATCCACGGAGACCGGGAGCGGCTGCTCGCGTTTCACCCGGAGGAGCACCCGCTTTCGCTCCAGCTCGGGGGCGACGATCCCGCGGAGATCTCCCGGGCAATGGACATCGCCGGGGAGTTCGGCTACGACGAGTTCAACCTCAACGTGGGCTGCCCCAGCGATCGAGTGCAGAGCGGCAACTTCGGCGCGTCTCTTATGGCCGCTCCCGAAAGGGTGGCGGCGATCGTTTCGGCGATGCTGGCGGCCACGGAGAGACCGGTGACCGTCAAGCACCGGATCGGAATCGACAACCTGGAACGATACGAGGACATGCTCCGGTTTGTGGATACCGTCGCCGCTGCGGGTGTACGCCGTTTTACCGTACACGCGCGAATCGCGATTCTTGACGGTCTCGATCCCAAACAGAATCGAACCGTTCCCCCAATCCGGTACGAGGACGTGTACCGACTCAAGCAGGAACGGCCGGAACTGGAGATCGAGCTCAACGGGCACGTTAAAACGATTGACGAAATCCACCGGCATCTGGATGCGGTGGACGCGGTGATGGTGGGGCGCGCCGCCTACGAGACGCCCTGGCTTTTTGCGCGGGTCGACGAAGAGTTTTTTGGTGATCGAACCGGGGCCTCGCCGACGCGGGAAGCAGTGGTAAACGCCATGGTGCCCTACCTCACGGAACAGGCCGAGGCCGGGGTGCCGCCTCGCCGCGTGATCAACCATATGCTCGGGCTCTTCGCCGGAAGACCCGGCGCCCGCCGATGGAAACAGGCTCTCAGCGGCAGGCTACCGGATCTGCCGCCGGAGGAGATCCTTCTTCGTGCGCTCGACCGCGTACCCCGAGATGTACGACTGGAGGATGCGACGTACCGTTCCTGATCTGGTATAGTGGCGGTATGTCGGGTTTATTCGGAAGAGGACAGCAGGAGTCGGTTGAGGAATATTGGGCTCAGGTATCGGACGAGATCGGGTCTCCCGTTCTCGCCTACGGTCTCGGGAAGTACCTGTCGGGACGGGACGATCCGGGACCGCTTTGGGGACTGCTGTACCACAGCGCCTCCACCTTCTACTTTCGACACTTCGCGCAGCAGAACTGGTTTTCCTCTCTGCTTACGACGACTCGGTCGACGGGGAGTTCCTCCGGCGACAGGAATCGCGAGGTCCTGTTCGAGATTCCGATTGCGCACATCCAAACCGTCGAGGTTGCGGGACCGGAGAGCCTTATGGAACGCATTTTTCGCCCGAGTCCGTCGGTGATCTCGCTGGTCAGTATGTTCGAGTCTGCACCGCCCTTTCGATTTACCATAGAAAACAACCGCGACACCTTTTTGTCGTCTTTGAGATCTGCGATCGGTTCAAAAAGTTGATATAATCGGAACGATGACGCTATTCCTGTCGGACGGACCCTCGTGCGCGGTTCTCTAGCCCTGCGAGTGTCCCTGGCGTACGCGCTTCTGGTGCTTCTCAGTGTCTCGGTTCTTCTGGTGATGATATTCGAGAACCAGATGGATCTGATTGCGCAGAACGCGACGCTTCGAAGTCGACTCCTGGGCCAACAATTGGGCGTCTCTCTGTCCGAGGGCGACCTGGATCAACTCGACGACGAGTTTCTCGATACGCTGGGAATCGCGGGGCTCGTGGTGTACGAAGAATCCGGAGAAGCGATACGGACGATTCGCGACATCCATGGGGCTGTCGTCCAATCGGGGGGGGCGATCGATCCCGAGGTGCTCCGGTATATCGGTATGGCCCTGGCGCGACAGAACTTTGAGTTTCGATCATTTTACCATGTCCTTGATTCCGATACCCGTCGCGTGTCCCTGTACGTGCCTTACGACACCGGGTCAGGCGAAGTGAACATCCTGCGCGCTGAGGTTCCGCTGTACGAGATCGATCGCCACCTGGGATTCCTCTATCGGCAGGCGGTGATCGTGGTGGTGCTCGTATTCGTTTTGCATGTGTTGTGGGCGCTGTACATCTATCGAACGATCGTTCGTCCTATGCGACGAATTCTTGTCGCTACGGAGCAGGTTTCGCGGGGTAACTTTAAAATACGCGTACCGGTAGTACAACGGAACGAGCTCGGCCGGCTCGCCGGGGCGTTCAACGAGATGAGCGTTGCGGTGTCGCGTTTCCACGATGAGGCGCTGCAATCCAACCCGCTCTCGGGGCTGCCGGGTAATCCCGCGATCCTCTCGGAGATCGAACGTCGCTTGGCGGATCCGATCGCGGTGATGTACATCGACCTGGACAACTTCAAGGCGTACAACGATCGCTACGGGTTCTCCCGGGGTGACAAAGCGCTTATCTACACGCGGGACAAACTCCGCGAAGCCTGTGGCGATTTTCCCGACTCCTTTCTCGGACACGAAGGAGGAGACGATTTTGTGGTGGTGGTTGGCGCGGATCACGCCGACGATCTCGCGAAGTCGATCGTTGATCGATTTGACCGTGACCGACGTTCGCTCTTCTCCGATAGTGATTGGCGTCACGGATACTTCGCGGGGCACGATCGGAACGGCAACGAAGCAATCTTTCCATTGTTGAGCGTGTCCGTTGCCGTCGTTACCAATACCGACCGGCGCTTGGAAGCGGCGACCGACTTAATTTCCCTCGTAGCCGGCGTAAAACAGCGGATTAAACAACAGGAAGGTTCCGGGTACATGATCGACCGTCGAAGTACCGAGGAGCGCGACTGACGTGCCGACGGTGTTTCGCGTTCTTCCCCGCCTGCTCGCCGCGCTCATCATGGCGGCCGCCGTTGTGTTGTTTAATCGGGATGTTCTCGTCATTCGTCTGGCCGAGATCGATGCATTGCTGCGAGACGCGTCGCAGACGGAGCACGCAGATGTAGGACAACTGCTCTTTCGATACCGGATACTTGCAGAGCGATCGGAGCAGGGGATAGACCGGAGCGATCAGCTCCCGGCGGAAGCGATCCTGGCGGTGATGGACGACGAGACGCCGGAACCGACGAGTCCCAGGGAGTACGAACAGATGGAAGCCTCGATCGCCTTCCAACTCCTGAACGGTCTTCGTGATCTGATCGGTAAACCACCGCTGGTGTTGCGACGGGACGAGACGATGACGGATCAAATAGCGCGGGCATACATGCTGGAGCGTGCCCGTCGGTGGCCGGAGGCGGTGGAGGCGTACCGACGTACTCTTAACCTTCCCGATCTCAATGACATGGAACGGGCCACCCTCCGGCTCCACCTCGGATTCTGTCTATCTATGGACGGACGGACCGACGAGGCGCGGCTTGTCTTTGTCTCGTTGACCGATACGATGGCCGGGACCGAGTACGCTCTCGCGGCAAACGAAATGATTAACTACCTGGATCGGATAGCCCTGAGCGGCGACTCGGATTCGTTCGCGATTCCCGGAAAGAGTGATTTTTTTGTTCTCCAATACCGGACCGCTATCGAAGAGCTTGATCGATTTGTTGCGACGCAACCGGAAGTGTCTATCGAGGCGGAAGCGCGGTACTATCGTGCACGGGCGTTGGAAGAGATCGGTCGGTTCGACGAAGCGGTCGCGGAGTACGAACGGATTTCATTTCTTCCTGCTCCACGATGGCAACGCGCGGCGGCTCGAAGACTCGTCGTTATCGCCGACTACTATCGGCCCGACGACGAGCTGCGGTCCCGGAGCATAGCGCTGCTGCACGAGTACGACGACGAGGAGTTCTTATCGATAGCCGATCGGTTTCGGGACACTCGCGTTCCGGCGGCGACGGCGGCGGGAGTACCGACGACGCCCGGACTCGATGACGCGGAACCTCGAGAGACAGCGACTCCGAAGCCGGCGGAGTTGTGGATTCGGACGCATCCTGTTTCGGCGCGGGTCACGATACGCTCGATCGGCGAGCGACGAACGCCGCTCATCGTGTCCGATCTGTCCGCCGGTGAATACTCGGTGACGGTGGAAGCCGACGGGTACCGGCGTGAGGTTGTATCGCTCGATATCGCCGCGGGCGAGCGTCGC
>Ga0180436_10003503_pt1 | contig 14404 bp, 8 predicted proteins | sample SS_ome_2_FD_132434 | JGI IMG/M metagenome (GOLD analysis project Ga0180436, IMG submission 132434) | Hypersaline lake sediment archaeal communities from the Salton Sea, California, USA - SS_3_S_2 metaG | ecosystem: Environmental > Aquatic > Non-marine Saline and Alkaline > Hypersaline > Sediment...
CGCCGGGGATAGAGGCCAGATCGCCCCAGTCCCAGTGACTGTGGCCGTGAATCGGTGAGTCGCCACCCCCTCCGCCGCCCCCGTTGCGGGAATTGACGATCTCGGCGAGGAATGCGGTGAATCCGATCGTGAACCACTTGCCGAGATCGAACGGGCTGAAAAGCGCTTTCCTCATTCTGATGAAACCGCGCTCCAGAGGAGCACCATAGGCAATCGCCATGCTTTCCCTCCCCGTGGCGACTCGCGTCGATGGCTCGACCGCACCCCTTGCTACCGCTGCGCGCAGATACTATTCATGCACTCCCTCCAAACAAGCTTCATTGCCCGGATCCTCAGAGGATCGCACCCTGCCCCTCATTGCGCCGGGCAGGGCTCAGGCCTTGGCCGGGCCATGGAGACAGGGGTACAATCAGATCCGGCCGCCCAATCCTCTGCGCGCACGGCGGATCGCCCGATGGAGGTGCCCAGCTCGTGATCCTCGTCCTGATCGCCTTCTTCTTCTCCGGTACTTCGGCGCTGATCTATCAGCTCTCCTGGATCCGGCTGATCGAACTCGCCTTCGGCTCCTCGACCGCGGCCGTCAGCACGGTGCTGGCAGCCTTCATGGGCGGCCTCGCGCTCGGTGCGGCAATCGTGCCACGGTGGAACGCCCGCCGCCGTTGGCACCCGCTCGTGCTGTTCGCCTTGCTCGAGATCGGGATCGCGCTGCTTTCGCGGATCGTTCCGTTGGGGATCCGAGGGGCGGAGGCGCTCTATGCGACGCAGTACGGGATCGACGGTCCCGAGCCGACGGCCGTCCTCCTGCGCCTGTTGCTCGCGCTGGCCGTGTTGGTCGCGCCGACCCTGCTGATGGGGGCGACGTTTCCGGTGCTCGTCGGCGCCGCGCGCCGCACGCGCCATGAAGCCTGGCGCGGTGCAATCGGGACGCTCTACGGGATCAACACGTTCGGAGCCGTCCTCGGCGTGACGGCCGCCGGCTTCTGGTTGCTCGCGCGCTTCGGGCTTGCGCAGACGCTCTGGATTGCCTGCGGGCTGAATGTCGTCTCGGCCCTGCTCGTGCTGGCCGGTCGGCGCCGGGTGGGGGGGCTTGAGGAGCCGCGCGCCCGGGGGGCGGACCGCAGCCTGACCGCGGCCCGGCAGACCGGGACCCCGAGCGCGGGCCGGAGAACGGGTTTCTCGTTGCCACCGGCGGCAGTTCTGGTGGCGGTCTTTCTGACCGGATTCACCGCGCTCGCAGGCGAGGTCGTCTGGAGCCGCGTCCTGCGGCTTTCGGTCGCGGGCACGATCTACTCGGTCACGATCATGCTCGTCGCCTTCCTGTGCGGGATTGCCGGCGGTGGCCTGGCCGCCTCCGGGCGTGGCGCGCGGGCGCGGCGCTGGATCCCTGCGCTGCTGATGGCAATGGGTGTCGCCACCGTGGCCACGATCCCACTGATCTTCTCCGGCGTGCGGATCCTGAGCGCTGTGGCCGACCTCTTCGGCGGCGGCACCTGGACCGGCATGGTCCTTGCGCGGCTCGGCGTCGCGGCGGCCGTGATGTTCGTGCCCGCCTTCCTCTCCGGTCTGCTCTTCCCGCTGCTCGTCGCCGCCCGCGGCGCGGGCGACACGGACGGCGATGCGACCGCCCGTGCCGCGGGGGAGGTCTATGCCGTCAACACGATCGGTGGCGTGGCGGGCAGTCTCGCCGCCGGCTTCCTCCTGATCCCGACCCTCGGCACCCAGGGCACGGTCGCCGTGGCGGCCGCCGCGCTGCTCCTGCTCGGCACGGTGCTCTTCGTGCGCCAAGCGCCGCTGCGCCTTGGGTGGCGACTGGCGCTGGCCGGGGCGGCGATCCTGACCGCCCTGCTCGTCGGCCGCTCGCACGCGGGTCAGTTTTACCTTGGCAAGATTGCCGATCGCGAGCGCGTGCGGGTGCTCCACTACGAGGAGGGGATCGGCGCCTCGGTGATCGCCGTCGAAGACCTCGAAACCGGCCATTTGCGGCTCTTCACCAACGGCACCTTCGCCGTCGACACATCATTCGAAAGCCAGCAGACCGTGGCCCTGCTCGGGCACCTGCCGGCGCTCCTGGCAGGGAAGCGCGAGCGCGCGCTCGTGATCGGTTTCGGCATGGGCACGACGCCGGCGGCGGTCGCCGCGCACCCGTTTCGCGAGATCGCCTGCGTCGAGATCATCCCCGGCGTCTTCGATGTCGCCGGGCTGTTTTCCGCCTACAACCACGACGTGCTCACCGACCCGCGTGTGCGCACCGTCGTTGACGACGGGCGCGCCTATCTGTCCGCGCTCGATCGCCGCTACGATGTCATCACCTGCGATCCGATCCATCCCGCCTTTGGCAGCCCGGCGCTCTACACGCGCGAGTACTACGAGCTCTGTCGCTCCCGCCTTTCACCGCACGGTGTGATGGTCCAGTATCTGCCGCTCCACCAGCTGTCGAACGACGATTTCCGGCTGCTGATGGCGACCTTTGCCGATGCCTTTCCACACAGCGCCGCCTTCCTGGCGGTGGCCCACGGCGTCCTGGTCGGCAGTCCGAACGCGCTCGTCTTCGACCCGGAGCGCGTGCGTGCGCGCCTGGCGGGAGAAGGCGTGCGCGACCCGCAGGAGGCGGCCGTTGTGTCTGACGTGCCGACTCCCGGTGCGGAGCTGGCGCGGGTCGGCATCGATTCCGCAGCCAAGCTGCTCGCCTGTTTGGCGCTCGACACGGCGACGATCGCCCGTATCCCTCCGCCGCCGGTGCTCAATGCCGACGACCGGCCGCGGCTCGAGTTCTCCGAGGCGCGTTCCTACGGGCGCAACACGCGCATCGAGAATCTCGAGTTCCTCCTTGCCCGGCCGCCCGAGCTGACGGGGCTGCTGCCTCCGGCAGCCCGGGAGGAGAGCGCGTCAGCCGGCTTCCTAGCGCGCGCTGAGCGCGCCCAGCGTGCGCGCCGGCATTTGCTCGAGAGCATGCTCCACCACGCGCGCGACGAAATGCGGGCGGCGCTCGAGGCGATCCGGCGGGCCGATCAGGTCCGCCCGCAGGATCTTGAGATCGAGACCCTCGGAGGCACGGCCCTGCCGCACGCGCATCTGATGCAGGCCGAGCGCATTCTGCGCCGCCTGGCCGCCGGCCCCGACCCGAGCGCGGCGCCTCCCGACGCAGCCGCTCGCGAAGCACCGCCGGATTCGATTGTTTTTCAAGAAGTTGCAGGTGCGCGGGCGGCTATCGAGCGGGCCCGTGAGCTTGCTCCGGAGCATCCGCTGCTCCCAGACGTGGCGGCACGCCTCGATTCGCTCGCCACGCGTCTGTCAGAAAGGGCCGCAAGTCCCTAGGAGTCAAGTCTTTTGCGCTTGACCCCGGGGGCAGGAATGGCATTTTCTCTCGGGATCGCGCTCTGTTTGTCGATGAGTCTAGGGGTTGCGCGGCCGCAGTCGATGCGGTCGGGGCGAGACTGGGCGGTATGGAACCGCCGAAGTCTTCAGTAGGAGGGTATGTATCATGGGTTTCTTGCGCAGAGTGGGGGTTTGGGGGGGTGTCTTCGCACTCGTGCTGGCGCTGCCGATCGTGATGGTGGGTTGCGGCGATGACGACGATGACGGCGGCACACAGCCGACCAACCATGATCCGGTCATCTCGGCGGTGACGGTCAATCCTGCGACGGTCACGGCGGGCGGGGCGGTCACGGTGACGGTGACGGCGACCGACCAGGACAACGATCAGCTCAACTACAGCTACACGCCCAATGGCGGCTCGATCAGCGGCACCGGCGCTTCGGTGAGCTGGACGTCGCCTTCGTCGCCCGGCGCCTACTCGGTGTCGGTGACAGTGACCGACGGGCGTGGGGGTTCGGCGACGAGTTCGGGGTCGCTAACCGTGCAGCAGGGGGCCACCGGGATTAGCGGCTCGGCTTCGGTTGCTGCTGGCGTGCAGGCCGACTTGCGCAACTCGCGTGTGGCGGTTTACTCGAGCTTCGACGACTGGAATGCCGACCGCCCGGTGCAGACGGTTACGGCCCAGGGCTCGGAGTATTCGGTTACCTTCACGTTCACGAATCTTGCGCCCGGGACCTACTACCTCGACCTCTGGAAAGACATGGATAACAGCGGGACCTACAACGCCTTTGACCTCTTCGGCTTCTACGGCACGGGGATCTGGCCCGCGTTCACCTTCACTCCGATCACCGTGCTGCAGGGGCAGACAACCTCGATCGGCAACATCGTTGTGCTGGAGCTCTAGACTCCAAGGACGACCAGTTCCCTCGACGGGGGATTCGCCTTGCGGCGGATCCCCCGTTGTCTTGTGCGTTCCACGCACGCCCCTTCCCGACCCGCAAACGCAATCAGGATGCCCTCCTTGAGCCGGTCTTGCCAGCGCGCCCCGTACCGAGAACCGTGTCAACTTGCTTCGCATCAATCAGTTGGGTGTCCTGTTCCCTAGAGCGGATGGCAACCCAGGGACCTCAGATGGCTGCGCGGAGTGCTATACTGGATGGAGCGCGGGATGGATCGCCGCCGCGGCGCCGGGTCGCAGGCCGCGCGGCAGGGATGGGTCCACGGACTTGAAGAGGTGAAAGATGATGGAATCGCAATCTCAGGGCAAACGCCGCACAGCCGGGTATGCGCTTCTCTTGACGGTGCTCATGCTGGCCGCGGGTGGAGCGCGGGCCGACGTCGTTACCGCCGAGTTGACGACCTCGCTGGACGACCTGCGCTTCGATGAGCTCTCTGGCTACGATCTCGTGCTCCTGGCAAACGGGCAGCCGCTTGCTCAGGTCGGGGCGCCGGCGCTTCCGATGCGGCAAGTACGCGTCGCGCTCCCGCCCGGTGAGCGGGCCGTAGCCGCGCGGCTCGTCTCCGCGCGCGAACTGCCGCTGCCGGGCCGCTTCGAACCGTATCCGGCCCAACCACCGGTACCCACGTCCAACGGTCTGCGACCCGACTTCGTGGCTCCCGATCCGGCGTACTACGGCGCGGCGGGTGCCTATCCGGCCGCTGCCGTCGACCTGATCCGCCAGACCGATCTCGCCGGACAGAGCATGGCGATCGTCAGCGTGCGGCCCGTGCGCTACCTGCCGGCGGAGCAGCGTCTGGTGCTGCTCGAGCAGATGACGATCGCGGTCGAGACCGAGCCGGGCTATGTCTGCGGCGACTACCTCTCGACCGCTCTGGGTCAGAAGGAGCGGCAGGCGCTGCATGAGCGGATCGAGTCGATGGTCGTCAACCCCAGCGCCGTGCAGCCGGTAGCGGGTGCGGTGCGGCTGTCGCGCAGCCTCGAGCCGGGCGATTACGACTACGTCGTCATTACCTCAGCCGATCTGGCCGGCGGGCTGCAGGATCTGGCCGACTGGAAGACCAAGAAGGGCGTGCCGGCCACGATCGTGACGACGACCTGGATCTATGGCGAGTACCCGAGCGGATCCAATCAGGAGAAGATCCAGGCCTTCATCGCGGATGCGCATGCCGAATGGGGGGCGACCTACTTCCTGCTCGGCGGCGATGTCGACAAGGTGCCCTGCCACCAGTACGCAACGCCGCTCGATCCGGGCAGCGTCGGCAACGACACGTTCTACGCCGACTATGACGGCGACTGGACGATCGAGGTCCATGTCGGGCGGGCGACCGGGCGCTACAGCTACTACATGGGGATCTTCACCGACAAGGTCCTGACCTACGAGAAGGCGCCGGCCCTGACCGACTACGCGATGCAGGCCGGGCTTTTCGGCTTCGATCTCGACGAGGAGACGCCCGCCGAGGAGTGCAAGGACTACGTCGAGACGGCCTACTTCCCCGCCGATTGGGAGATCGCGCACGTCTATGACAGCCAGGCGACGGATCACAAGACCGAGGTGCTGACCGTCTTCGAGTCGGGCCTCAATCTGGTCAACCATATCGATCACTGCGACATCACGAGCATCGGCGTCGGCAGCGTCAACCATGACGCGTATCTCTACGAATTCGACGTCGAGGGCTTCACGAATGGCGACGACCTGACCGTCTGGTATTCGACCGGCTGCAAGGCGCTGCAGTATGAGTCAAGCTGCATCGCCGAGGAGTTCTGCAAGAACCCGAACGGCGGCACGGTCGCCTACATCGGCAATTCCCAGTACGGCTGGTACAATCCCGGCTTCTGCAATACGCTTTCGAACCTGTATGACCGCCTCTTCTTCCAGTCGCTCTTCACGCACAATGTCACCCGTGTCGGAGAGTGCTTCAGCGAGCACAAGAACCGCTATCATCCTGCTAGCGAGCATGAACGCTACGTCTTCACCGAGCTGACGCTGCTCGGCGATCCGGAGATGATGATCTGGACCGCTGATCCGGAGACGCTGGCCGTCACGCATGCGAGCTCGATTTCCACCGGGCCGACGACCTTGGCCGTCACCGTTGCCGACGGCGATGCGCAACCGGTCGCGGGCGCCCGCGTCTGCCTGATGAAGGATGACGAGGTCTATCTCGTCGATGAGACGGATGCCGCGGGAGAGGTTGTCTTCTACCCCGATGCCGCCACCGAGGGCATGCTCGATGTCACCGTCACCGCGCAGAACTTCCTGCCCGTCGAACGCCTGGTTGCGGTGACCGGCCCGAGCGACGTCGCCGAGGAGCCGCTTGCGGCGCGGTTCGCGCTGGCGGCGAATCGGCCCAACCCCTTCCGGGTGCAGACGACGATCGGCTTCGAGCTGCCGGAGCCGGCTGTGGCGACGCTGCGCGTCTACGATCCGAGCGGGCGCGTGGTGCGGACACTGCTGGCCGGGATGGAGCAGGGCGCTGGAACCCACCGCTTGAGCTGGGATGGGCGCGACGCAGCAGGCCGCCCGGTTCCGGCCGGTGTCTATCTCTACCGGCTCGAGGCGGGGGATCGCGTCGCGACGCAGCGGGCCTTGGTCTTGCGGTAGCCCTGCTGCCGCCATGGCACGCCGGTCGCTGGCCGCACGCGCGATGCGGGGCTGCGGGGCGGATTATCCGCTGCTAGGGCAAGAGGCTGATCCGTCCCGCGGCGACCGTCGCGCCCGCTTCTAACCGCAGCAAGTAGATCCCCGCCGGCAAAGCGCTTCCGGCGACGCTGCGGCCGTCCCAGGCGAACTGCACGGTGCCGGAGCCAGTTGCGGAAGCCGGCAGCAGCCTTCGCACGAGCCGGCCTTGCGCATCGAGGACGAGCAGTTCCGCCATTGCGGAGATCTCGGCCGCGTCCAGCGCTCCGGCGGCGAGCGCGCCGGCCGTCGTGCCTTCCAGTCCGCCTCCCGCGCGCCAGGTGATCGTCGCCGCTTGCCCGGCGCGCAGCGGATTGGGGGCGACGGCGAGCGGGGCGCGCGGGGCACGCGGCTGAGGCGGCTCCTCGATCCCGGCCAAGCTCTCCAGATCAAGGCGGAACATCGAGCGCCCGTGCGTGCCGGCGATCAGCGTACGGGTGGTCGGATCGAGATGGAGGTCATGCACGGCGCTGTTCGGCAAGGCGCCGCCGAGGGCGAACCAGGCGCCGCCCGTGTCGAAGCTCGCATAGACGCCGGCATCGGTAGCGACAAAGAGATGGGCGGGCTGCGCCGGGTCGATCACGATGTCGTTGACCGGGATTTCGGGCAGATTGGCGCTGATGTCACTCCAGGTCGCGCCACCGTTCGCGGTGCGAAAGACGTGCGGCAGGAAGCTATCCTCCCGATAGCCGGAGAGCGTGACGTAGGCGACGTAGTCGTCGAGCGGATCGGCGGCGACGCGTGTAACCCAGCGCTCGGGTAGCGGGTCGTCGACGCGGAACCAGTGCGCGCCGCCATTGGGTGTCTTCCAGACGCGGCCGTCGTCCGTGCCGACCCAGAGCAAGTCGGTATCCACCGGCGAAACGCTCACCGTCGTGATCGTGCCATAGGTGAGTGATCCGCCGCCGGCGCCGCCCGTCAGGTCATCGCTGATCGGCGACCAGGAGCCGGCGCCATTGGTTGTGCGGTAGAGCCGATAGGTGCCGTAGTAGAGCGTCTGCGAATCGAGCGGATCCATCACGACCGGGGTCGACCAGTTGCGACGGTCGCCGCCGGCAATCCCGTTGGTGGCGCCATAGAAGCTGCTGCCCCCGTTGGTCGACTTGTAGAGCCAGCCCCACTGCGATTCGGCATAGATGATGTCGTTGTCTGCGTAGTCGACGTTGACGTAGAATCCGTCGCCGCCCAGGATCATCTCCCAATCATTCAGTGCGCCGGTCAGCGTGCGCAGCGTGCCGTTGTCTTGCGTGCCGCCATAGAGCCGCTCGGGCGCGAGCGCATCGACCGTGATCGCGTAGAACTGACTGATCGGCAAGTTGTAGTGCTTCTTCCAGCTGCCCCCGCCGTCGAGGCTTGTGTAGACCCCGCCGTCGTTGCCATCGACCACGCGCTCCGCATCCCCGGGGAAGATGTAGAGCGCGTGGTGGTCAACATGCGTGCTGCCCGAGACATTCTGCCAACTCGATCCGCCGTCGACCGAGCGGTAGAGCGGGACGCCGAGTACAAAGACCGAGTCGGGATTCGAGGGGGCGACGCGGATGTTGCCGAAGTACCAGCCGAAAGAGGAGTAGAGACCGCTGAGCGCCCCATCATTGACCTGCGTCCAGCTGTCGCCGCCGTCGGTCGACTTGTAGACACCCAGGAAGTACCCCGGATCATCGGCGTAGATCGCGTAGAGCACGTGCGGGGCGCTGGCGCAGAGCGTGAGGCCGATGCGCCCAACGTCGGGGGCGGCCGGGGGCAGGCCGTTGTCCAGGCGGGTCCAGCTATCGCCGCCGTCGAGCGAGCGGTAGAGGCCCGATCCCGGGCCGCCGACGCGGCGCTCGTTGGGACGGCGTATGCGCTCCCAGGTGGCCGCGTAGAGCCGCTGCGGATTGGTCGGGTCGATAACGACATCGACCGCGCCGGTCGAATCGTTGACGAAGAGCGAGCGTTCCCAGGTGGCGCCGCCGTCGTCGCTGCGGTAGATGCCGCGCTCTGGGTTGGTCGAGTAGAGCGCGCCGAGAACGGCGACATAGAGACGGGCCGGGTCGAGCGGGTCGATGACGATCCGCCCGATCTTGTAGGAGTCGGGCAGTCCGAGCCACTCCCAGCTCAGGCCGCCGTCGCGCGTGACATAGACTCCGTTGCCCGCATACGTGTCGCCGGCGGCGTTGGCTTCCCCGGTGCCGGCGTAGATCACGTCGGGGGCGGTCGGGTCGACGGCCAGCGCGCCGATCGAGAGCGACGGGAAGCCATCGGTCACCGCGGCCCAGGTCGTGCCGCCATTGCTCGACTTGAGCACGCCGCCATCGGCGGCGCCCGCGTAGATCACGTTGGGCTGCTGCGGATGAATTGCCAGGGCCGTCACGCGCCCGCCGATGTTGCTCGGTCCGGACGCTACCCACGTGGCTCCGTCGCGGTGCGCGGATTGGAGCGCCAGGGCTTGGGCAAAGCCACGTTCACGCGCCGCGGCGGGAATTCGTCCAAGCGGAAAGGCGCGCTGGCGAAAGAACCAGTCATCCGGTTTTTCGCAGGCGGCCGATTTGAGGCTCGGGCGACCGCCGGGGCCGGTTTCTTCTTCCTGCGGCGGATCGCCAGAGCGCTCCTTGCCGGGCGGTTCGGCGGGTGGAACCAGCAGCAGCAGCAGCAGCGCAATGGCGGTAGCGCTCAGGACGCCGGCCGAGATCAGGAGTGAGCGGCGCATGGCGATCTCCTCGGTTGAGGCGGGGCAGGACGTCGAATGGCGTGATGATATCAGATGCGCAGCGCGGCGCGCGGTTGATTTCCGTCGCATCCCGAGCCGGGCGCGACTTCGCGTGAAGACCTGAGCGGCAAGTCGAGCAGCCGGTGGGAGAAGACCCCCCGGTGCCACGTCAGGCAGGGCACGCGTGTCTCGCGACGGCCCCTGTGCGCAGCCCCGGATGGCTGGTAGAATGGCATCCGACCCGTGACCTAGGGGGGTGTCTCATGCGCCATGATCCGCAGTCGAGGCGGAGTCGGTTCGAGTGTGATGGATCGCGTTCGCGGGGCGGCGGGCCGGGTCCGGCTCCAGGACGTGGGCTTCTGGCGGTGATGCTCCTACTCCTGCTCAGCGCCGCGCCGGCGGCGCAAGGGCCGACCGGGGCCGCGTCCGGTAGGGAAGCCCGACCGACGGTCAATGGCCGCGTTCTCGACCAAGCGCTGGTCGCCGGACAGGGCTATACCGTCCTCCACGTCTGGGGCTCGCACTACGAGATGGGCTACGCCTACGGCTATCTCATGGCGGATTGGGTGCAGCTCGCGTACGAGGAGATCTCCTCAACCTATGCCTACTACTGGCCGGCTGTCCGGAGCCTCGTTTCCGAATGGACCTTCTTGCCGGAGGAGATCGAAGCGGAGTTTGCCGGGATCTTGGACGGGGTGCGAGCCTGGTATCCTGAAACGACCGCTGACGTGCTCGACTTGAAGGCGGGCGCGACGTTTGGCGACTGGGCCTACAGCTACGCGTGCCGCTCGACGTGTGTCTGGGGCGAATGGGTTGCACCGCCGACGGCGACCGTCTCGGTGCGCAAACTACAGTTCCCCCTGTTGCCGACGACAATCACGCAGCAATGGCATCACACCCTCTGCGCCTGGCAACCGACCGACGGCGGGACGAGTTGGGTCACCTTCTCTCCGCCTGGCAGCCCGTCGGCTCCGACGTGCATCAATGAGTTCGGCACGATCGCATCGAATCACGACTGGAATTCCTCAGTGGGGCCTCACCATCCAACGGCGCTGCCGCGCACGATTGCAACGCGCTACGCGCTAACGATGCCACTCGGCCCCGACCCGCTGACCCACCTGCAGACCGTCTTCGCGGAGCTGAGCGGCTATGCGGTCGCCACCGGCGGGTTTCTCAACTACTACGTTCCGGAGGGTGGCGCCGGCGTGATCAAGACGTCCAAGTCGCTGGGATTCTACGCCGTGCGCTGGCCGCAACCAGCCTGGATGAACGGGCAGGTCATCAGTACCAACAACAGCGATATCGACGGGACCTCTGGGATCGAGCCGTGGGTCACGTACTACTCTCACCTCGATCCGCTGGGCGGCGTCTATGCGACGCTGACCGGATTGTGGGATGTCGCCTGGCAGAGCACCGATCTGCACGTTGTCGCGGTCGAGGTTCGCGACCGCGGCGAGATGACCTTCTGGTACCGCGGCCGGCTCGAGAACGGCACGACCGAACGGGTTGCGGTGGAGTGGGACGAGCTCTTCTTCGCGCCCGCGTCGATCCTGGGGGAGGACGTCGCGGGACCCGCGGCGACGGCGCTGCGCGCCTACCCCAATCCCGCCCAGGGTGTGGGGCGCACAGCGGTGACGATCCCCGTGCGGATCGACGGGGCCCTGAGTGCCACCCTGTCGAACGGCGACCACTCGATATCGCTCGAGATCATCACCGCCGCCGGACGCTCGGTCCGGCGGTTGAGGCCTCTGCCTCAAACCGCGATTGGCCAGGTAACCGATCCGCGGGTGCGTCTCTTTGCCTGGGATGGCCGCGACAGCCGCGGGCGCCCGGTCCCCGCCGGTGTCTACCACTGGCGCCTACCGCAAGGAGCGCGCGGCGATACACCGGTGCCCGCCGGGCGGATCGTCTGGATGGGCGATTAGGGGGTCGCGGTCGGGACGTCGAGCTTCGCCAGCAGCGCCACGGGCTTGATCTTGTGCCGCGTCAGGCCAACCTCTTGCGGACTAAGACCTTGGGCCAGACCCAGAAGCTGGAAGTAGTAGACCGGAGGGACGCCGAGCTTCTCTTTGCGCTGGCGCTCGATCATGAGCTGCCCCGTATCAAACGAGGAGAAGCACGTGGGACAGATCATCCCCATGCAGTCGGCGCCGGTCGCCTTGACCGAGCGCAGCACGGTCGCCGTCATGTCGAGCGGCAGCTCGTCGTCGATGCATGCCTTTCCGCAACACAAGAATCGCTCGTCGTGTGCGACCGGCTCGGCGCCGAGGGCGCTGACCAAGGCGTGCAAGATCTGGGGATCGTCGGGGTCGTCGACTTGCATGATCGGTGACGGCTTGAGCAGGTGGCATCCGTAGTGCAATGCCACGCGCGCGCCGCGCAGCGGACGGGTGACGCTCGCGGCAATGCGCGCGATGCCGAGCTCGTCGCGAATCAGCGTCACGATGTGGCGCACGCGCGCCGTGCCTTGATAGTGGAGCCCGATCCGGGCGAGGCGCTGATTGACGCGCTCGCGTAGCGCGCCGTCTTCCTGCAACAGGTGATTTGCTTCGCGCAGCGTTCCCGTGCAGCCGCTGCAGACGGTGAAGGCCTCGAGTCCCGTCGCTTCGACGAGAGCGAGGTTGCGCGCGGCCAGCGTTAGCCAGGCAAAGCGATCGCTCGACTGGAAGTAAATCGGGTCGGGACAGCAACTGAAGCCGGCATGATCGGCGATCTCGATCCCGAGTGCCGGCAGTGTGCGGCGCAGCGCAAGCTCCATCTGTGGATACTTGATCGGAATCAGACAGCCGGGGAAGAAAAGGGCCTTCATGCGCGATCGCCCTCCCGTTGCGTGCTGCTCGATTCCTCGGGCGCGAGCAGCGTGCGCAGCTCCTCGACGGCGACCGGTGCGATCGGCGGCAGACCCATCGCTTCGCGCCGGCGATTGAGGGTGCCGAGCATCGGCGCGCTGCGCCCGCTCTTCTCGATCATGGCGACAATCGCGCGCACCTCATCGGGCTGTTGATCATCCTCACGGGCCAGGTTCTTGAGCGCCAGGATCACTTCTACCGGACGGACATCCTGCGGGCAACGCTCATAGCAGTTGTAGCAGTTCGAGCATTTCCAGATGACGCTCTCCGGCTGGAGGAGGTACTCGAGATCGCCCAGCAGCGCGCTCATCATGATCTCGCGCGGATTGAAGGCAGCGTGGAAACGGGCGCTGGGGCAGTCGCCGACGCAGGCTCCGCACTGGTAGCAGAAGCTGACGCGGTTGCCGCCGAACGCGGCGAGCAGCCGTCGGCGGCGGGCGAGGTCGATCGTGATCCGCCGTGCCGGCCGAGGAGCGTCCCCCGGTCGATTGGCGGCGTTGCCGGCCGGCGTGGGTTGCGGTCTCGTCATGCTCGCGCTTCCTTGATCGGGCGAATGCTGTTGCTGCGGCATCGCGGGCACGAGCGCTCGACGAGCTCGCCATCCTTCTTGTCGACACCGCGGTATTCGTGCCCGCAGCGCATGCAGCGAAAACGGCGTGTCTCTTCCATCCCCTCACTCCTTGCCGGCAGCCGCGAGCGGTGCGACGGACGACCGGCGCGACGCCTCGCCGGGGCGACTACTCCTGGACGCGGGCGGTAGCCGGCTGAGCCGGTCCGCCGCCGGCTGCGGCGGCCGCCCGCTTCTCGCGCGCTGTGGCGCGCAGTTTGGCCTTCTTTGCCTCCCGCCTCTGGCGCTCCTCGGCCAGCACGCGCCGGGTCTGTGCGATCTCCTCGGCTGTCACGGCGGCGCGCGGATCTTCCAGCTTGCGCATCACGTCGGCGAACTTCTGCCCCTCGGCGGCGCTGATCCACTCGAGCTGCAGTCGTTCGGGGCGGAGGCCGAGCCTCTCCATCAACTCCCATACCCTCTCGACGCGCTTGACCGTTTGGCGGTTGGCGTTGATGTAGTGACAATCGGCGAAGTGGCAGCCGGAGACGAGCACCATCGGCGCGCCGCGTTCGAAGGCGTGGAGGATCAGATCTTCGCTGACCCGCGCGCTGCACATAGTGCGTATGAGTCGCCCATGGGCGGGAAACTGCAAGCGCGCCGTGCCAGCCGTATCCCCACCGGCATAGGAGCACCAGTTGCAGGCGAAGGTGAAGAGTTTCGTCTCCGGCGCTTCGGCGAGAATCGCGTCGATCTGCGCCCGGAGCTGCTCGTCCGTGAAGTGCCGCATCGTGATCGCGTCCACCGGACACTCGGCGGCGCAATTCCCGCAGCCGGTGCAGGCGGCCTCGACGATGTCGGGCAACTCGCCGCGCGACCAGTGAATCGCATGGAAGGGGCAGACGGCGGCGCAGCGACCGCAGCGAATGCAGTCCTCCTCCTCGGCCAGGAGCGGCGTGCCGGCATCGATCCGGATCCGGTCGGCGTTGAGCAGGATCTGCGCATGGGAGGCGGCTGCTCCCGCCTGGGTCACGCTATCCTTGATGTCCTTGGGCGATTCGCAGCAGCCGGCAAAGAAGATCCCCTTCGTCGGCGCATCGACCGGCATCAGCTTCGGGTGGGCTTCGAGGAAGAAGCCATCGCCGGTCTTGCTCAGCGTCAGCAACCGCTGCACGACGTTGGAGTCGAGCTGGGGCTTGACGCCGACGGAAAGCACGACCATATCGAGCTCGTGGGTTTCGAGCTCTCCGGTGAGCGTGTTCTCGACGCGCAGACGCAGGTTCTTGCTGTCCGGGTCCTCTTCGATCTCTCCGGGAATGCCACGCACGTAGCGGACCCCGGCGCTCTTGCTGCGTTGGTAGAGGTCCTCGAA
>Ga0180436_10003504_pt1 | contig 14400 bp, 10 predicted proteins | sample SS_ome_2_FD_132434 | JGI IMG/M metagenome (GOLD analysis project Ga0180436, IMG submission 132434) | Hypersaline lake sediment archaeal communities from the Salton Sea, California, USA - SS_3_S_2 metaG | ecosystem: Environmental > Aquatic > Non-marine Saline and Alkaline > Hypersaline >...
AATGTCTCTAACAACCTGCATCCATCGTGATCTAGCTTACAGATAAACACATAATCTTTCGAAGTATGAATTCTCAATCAATATACACAGCGAAAATATTATATCCGTATTAAACTCACTATAATTCCTTAGATTATTCGGTTTATTATCTCGGTGTAATTCCTTCGACTACACATATAGATCTTTCAGTGTCTCCAGAAGGAAGGTATGGTGGTTGGTTGTATGGTATTGGTGTAACATCTGCGACCTTCAATGCAAATCTATTCAAACCTAACAAAGTGCCAAGTGCTGGTATGGTTTGATTCCATTGGGTTTCATAGTAGTCATTTGCCATGATATTGGTATGACCCGATTGCCAATTTGGATAATAGGTGCCATTTGCCAGGGTAAGATCAATTCTTGTTGCTACGTGCCGTGGGCCATCCCAGCAATTATTATCTATTCGAATTCGCATACAAGTCGTAAACGGAACTTCACCACTGCTCGGGATGCACTCATATGTACAATCAACAGTTTTTTTTGAAAAATAAAGCCAGCTGTTATGTTGATTATAGGGAGGGGCTGGATCTCCTCCTGCAGTGTGATTCCACAGCACTAATCTTCCATCAAACTCGATTGGCTCAGTACGGCCACCTCGCTCACATGCATCCCCAATATGCTTTGGTAAATCAACGATTTTTGAGTCATCTACACCTTTGTCAATACTTCGAACCACCACAAGCCTATCTGTATCATCTGTGTCATTAGTAAAAATAGCATAATGGTTTCGATATTGCCTAAACGAATGCGTTGCATGTCCATCAGGACGAGTGCTTGGCGCTGTACCCAAAATTACCTCTCCTCCGCTCCAATTATTCACATTCCGCTCATCATGTCCGCTTATTGATGTTGGCATTAATCGATGTAAAACTCCGTTACCCATTGATATCAGCAAATTACCCTGAAATTCTCCAACATCGTATAAATGTGGAGATACATCTACGGGTGGTAGATAAGCGAAGCCCCACTCGATTGCTGTTCCATATTCATCGTAACAGAAAATATCATATGCGCGGAAAACCTCTTTATCATCATCAGACCACCAGCGAGTATCAGGCAATACATTTATCAACATGTTCTTAAAGCCACCATCTATTTTCACAAAACGCCCATTTCCTTCATTCCACCACTCTTGACTCTTTTCATCTAACTGTTCCTTTAAGTAGTGGTAGCCGTCAGTATTGTAGTTGTAGTAGAAATATTGACCAGCGGTTGTTACCTGAGTTGCGTTTGCAGTCAACCCAACATTTATAAATAAATTGGAGCTAACACCTGAGTTGAAAGTCTCAAATGAAACCACTGATATGTAATCATAATCGCTGCGCACAAATGGTTGATATGTGTTATAAACCCAACTTGGAGGTTCATCTGTTGGTAAATCAGGAAATTCAACAAATTCATACGGTGGTTCTTCAGAATTACTTTGGTTCAAAGACTTATTATTTAGAATTATTGCCCCAGGAAGTAAAGTTGTGCTAACTCCTTCACTACCTTCTTAATCAATATTCAATTGCCAGTCACTTAACTTGGAAATAGTATTATTTTTGTTACTCTTTATTTCTATTGATGTTAAAACAGGCGACAACCTGGGTTCCTTAGTTGTTAAAACAATTTTCACTTGGTACCATCTGGCTGGGGACTTAAGTTTTACTGAGCGCTCATTCTCCTTCAAGGAAAAGAATGAATTTTCCCCAGAAGGCCCCCTAAACTGCATTCTATTTAATTCTTCTAAATTATTAGCAAATTTTACTTGAACTCCCACAGAGGTCTTATCATATTTTGAACGCTCAACTATGCTATTCATTTTACATCCTGGGAGTATGCCATCAAGTGATAACAGCAAATTATTCGAAGAGACAGTTACTTCAATCGGCTTCGAAAGGTATACCCCACTATCCACAGATTTAATTATGTAAATTTTATTTCTGTGCGTGTCGTATGACTCTTGAGCTTTTTCGTCATATCCTTGCCTAGCAGATATTCCAACATACAACTTACCGAAATACTCACCTAAACTACTAATGCTAATATTTGACATCTCCTCAAAGGGGTAGTCTTCAACCCCACAAGGTAGATGTCCATAAATATTATTATAATCATTAGTATCATCATCGTAATCAACACTAAATGGAATATCATCTATATACCTTAAGAATAATTCAACTGACAATAACCGGTCTTTGGGATCTGTTGGAATAGGCCAGTGCATAAATGGGTGTTCAATCAATTTCCGGTCGGCATATATTAATCTGTGATCATAAACTCTGATCGCATCTCTTGTGTATACTGGAAATCGATGTTCGGGTGGATTTTGGCTCGGAACTACTGAAAAATCGGTGCTGGGGAGTTCTAAATAATCCCACGAATCGAGAGGGCTTCTCCATTCACCTCCCTTTCCATTTCCAGAATCTGCAAATAGTAGAAGTGGGCTTGAAACAACAGCAATGGATGAGGCTATCAGCAGATAAGCCATAAATTTAATAAAATAAAGCATATAACTCCTCCTGGCGAGGATATTGTGTGACTTATTGGAATGGTTGACTCTGTAGCATCTTGACAAGCGGAAAAATATTAACATAAGCGGGAACCTCCGTCAAGGTATCATTCTTGATCGGCGCCTGTACAAATGCCGCCGGCAAGTAGAGAGCTCTTCTTCAAATGGATCAAGCAACACCTTCGAATCAAGAAGTTCTATGGCGTTTCAGAGAACGCAGTGAAGACGGAGGTCTACCCCTCTGGCCTTCGGCGGGATATGGCGGAATATCAACTAGTATCTTGTCCGATGGATTCGACGAAAATTCAAAAGATTTTCTCAGCATATGGACGTAGATGCATATATGACGTATCGAGGCCGATGTACTTGCAGCCTACGCATCATCGATACGTCATATTAAGTATCGACGCCCCCTTCACCCTATTCGACCACGATCGTCACGCGGTCGACCCAGGTCTGCTCGGGTGCGCCGTTGACCTGGTCGTCGGCGGCGATGAAGAAGGTGTAGCTCCCGGGGGGGAGGGGCCTGTCGAGGATGGTCAGGGGGCCCAGGTCTTCCAGGGGGAAGGCGCCGGCGGGGTGGATGCCGGGCCGCCAGCGCCTGGAATGGGAGTACCAGCCGAACGGCGTGCGTGCGGCGACCCAGTATTCCATCAGGGCGCCTGCCATCTCGCCCGCCTGCAGGGCCACGTCGAGCCGCACCAGCGCCCCGGCCGACACGGCGGCGGCATCATCCGAGCCGTTGACCTTGACGTCGGCCACGCCGGCCCAGGCCGAGACCGGGCCGTAGAGGTCGGTCACGCCCTGGTGCTCCACGTCCTGCAGCATGTAGCTGTACGTGCGGCCCGGGGCGGCATCCGGGTCGTCGTGGGCATAGGTCGATCCCCAGGTCGTGCCGCCGAGGGCGGGAATAAGGCTCTGCGTGATCCGCTCGAACGCTCCGTCCGGGCCCTGACGCCTGAGGATGTGGAAGCCGGCCACGTCGATCTCCGAAGCGGTCTCCCACTCCAGGCGCACGCCGTCCCCGAGGCCCGAGGCGGAAAAGGATGTGAGCGCCACCGCGGTGGGGTCATCCGCGTCGCCCAGGGTCCAGCGGGAGAAGGCGTCGATGCCGGTCTGCTGCACCCAGTCGTTTTCCGTGTCGCGGCTCTGGTTCGCGGCGTTGCAGTCCCACTCCTCGCCGGCGCTGTCGTAGCGGTAGAGGGCCAGGTCCGATTCGGGGATGGCGTTCAGCTCGGCGGCGTGGTAGGAGAAGCGGAGCGTGGCGTCGAGGCCGCTGTTGTTCGTCGGGGTGATCTCGTAATAGCGGTAGATGCTCTTCTGCAGGTCCGCTTCTCCCGACACGGCGGAGTGCCCCCGGGTGACCACCGTGCTGCCCAGGTCCGATGCGCTGGTGAGCAGCGCGCCGAGGCCGGCCACGTTTTCGGAACTGGGGGCGTTGAGGGAGCGGGTGGCGGAGATGGTGCCCGTGGCGCCGTGGAGGCGCCCGGTGTCTTCGACGAGGTGTCCGCCCGGGCCCAGGCCGATAGACTGGCCGTTCAAATCGAGGTCGCTCACCAGCACCAGGTTGCCGGAGACATAGAGGCTGCCCCCGATGGGCCAGGCCGACGACAGGTCGACTACCATGTTGTCGCCCCCGGCCTCGTCACCCGAGGTGAATGCCGGTGCGCTGCCGCCGGTGTAGCCGTAGATGCCGACGCTCTCCAGGCCGGGCTTGGTGCCCCGGCTCCAGTTGGTGGTGGTGGACCATGCTGACGACGAAGTATTGAGCCAGGTGTTGAAGGCCGAGGAGGAAACCCAGTCGGTGGATCCGTCCATGTTGTTGAGGCTGCCGTCGTTCAGGGTCCCTGAACCATCCTGAAGCGTGGTCCCCGACGTATTGTCGAACGTGTAGCAGGCGACCAGACCGCTCTCGTTACCGGTGAGGGTGCGGCACATGTTCTGGCGGATCTGGGTGGCGCTGAGGGCCGTGTTCCAGATGCGGAACTCGTCGATTCGACCATCGAAATATCGATTGGAATCGATAAATGACCGGCCGATCCAGAACTCGGTGTAGGGAACGAAGTCACCGACGGAGTCGTCTTCCGCGGTCAGCCGTCCATCTACATAGACTTTGATGTAGTTTTCGCTGCTGACCACCAGCGTTACGAAGTTCCACGCGTTCAGATCGAAGCTGACGGCCGTACCTTCCCAGACATCCCCCGAACCGAATCCGAACCCCCAGCTCCCATTCTCGTACTGGCAGAAGACGATCCCTCTCTTCGTGCCGTCATCGAAGTGGGCCCCGCCGACACCCCGGTAATTCGATCCGCTCTCGGGATAGATCCAGGCCGAGACGGTGAAGTCGGTGCCCAGCAGCGACTGGTCGATGCCGCAATCCACCCAATCATCCGTCCCGTCGAAATCGAGGCAGTTCTTCGGGCCGAACATGGCGGATGACGTGCCGTATGTCGCCGAACCTCCGTAGAAGGTGCCGTTGTTCGTGTTCGAGCTGCCGTCGTTGAGGCTGTTGTTGAAGGAGTAGTACGCCGCAAGAGAGGCGTCCGATGGAGTGGGCAGCTCACGGTACATGTTCAGGCGGATCTCGTTTTCCGTGCGGATGTCGTTCCAGAATCGAAGCTCGTCGATGCGGCCGCGGAGATACCGCTCGGTGAAATTGCACCCGCCGATTTCAAGTGCATGGGTGTTCGTCGGTATCGGGTCGGGTGCGGCCACCTGGTAGGAATAGGACGGCGATTCGACGCCGTTGACGTAGATCGCCCCCGTCGATCCGGCTGTGACGGTAAAGGCCACGTGATACCAGGTATGGAGGTTGATGGTAAATGCGGTTGTCGCGGTGTACTCGCTGCCGTTGCCGTAATCGAAGTAGATCGTGTTCTGGCCGGGGCTGAACGCAATCCTGAAATTCTCATCCCCATCGTCGTTCGATTTGCAGAGAACTTCCTGGTAATCGCCGGTATCCGCGGAAAAGTAGACCCAGAACTCGATGGTCATGGCCGAGGAGAGGTCGAGGCTGTTGTCATCGGGGACAGACACGTATTGAGATCCGAAGAACTCCAGGAATTCGTTGGATGCCTGCGCCGGGACGCAGGTCAAACCGGCCAGAACCGCAACGATGGGAACGATGATCAGTTTCTTCATCCTGTCCTCCAGATAGCATTATTTGGCTTGAGTTTCTTATCGCTCACGAAGATGGTTTCTTGAGGGGTAATACGGTGTCTTGTCGTGTGAAAACATGAGATAGGGTAATTGATTGTATCATGATGCATCTGCGGATGTCCTGTCCGGCCGTTCTTCCGGTTCATCCTGGCGGAAACGGTGGTAGTATTGCGCTGAGGGTCTGCCGGGCCCGATCCGGGAGGACGAAATGCGCGACGAGGAGAAAACAAGGGAAGAATTGCTGGCCGAGCTGGTCGAGCTGCGGGAAACCCTCGCCGGCCACGAGTCGGGGGCGAGACTGCTGGAGAGCGAGGAAACCGCCCGGGCCCTGTTCAACGCGCCCCACGATTCGGCCCTGCTGGTGGAGCCGGACGGCACCATCGTCACCGCCAACCGGTGGGCGGCCGAAAGCTTCCGCACTACTGTCGAGGCGCTGGAGGGGCAGAACGTCTTTCGCTATTTCCCCGAGGACGTCGGTGTGCGTCGCCGGCCCTTCGGCGAGGAAGCGGTGAGCACCGGCAAGCCCGTGCGCCAGGTGGACCAGCGGGCCGGCCGCTGGTTCGACTACACGATCTACCCCATCCACGATGCGGCCGGTGAACGTGTCGTGCGCTTCGCCATTTTCGCCCGGGACATCACCGAGCAAAAGGAAATGGCCTCGACGCTGCAGAAGTCGGAAGAGAAATACCGTAACCTTGTCGAGCAGTCCCAGCAGGGGATCTCGGTGATACAGGACGGCCGATTCGCTTTTGTCAACCGGGCGTTGACGCGGATCGTCGGCTACACCGCCGAGGAGCTGCTGGCCATGACGCCGAAGGAGGTGGGGGCGACCATCCACCCCGAGGACCGCGAGGCCGAGATCGCCCACATCGAAGCGATTCTGGCGGGGGAAAGCGAATTGTCGACCCGCGAGTTCCGTGTCATTCGCAGGGACGGGATCGTGCGCTGGCTTCGGGTGTCGGCGAGTCGCATCGAGTACGAAGGCCGGCCAGCATCCCAGGGTATCATGCTCGACGTCGACGATTCGAAGCGGCTCGAGCAGCGCATCGCCCAGGCGGCGAAGCTCGAGGCGGTGGGCCGTTTGGCCGGCGGCGTGGCCCACGACTTCAACAACCTGCTCACCGCGATCCTCGGCTACGGCAAGTCGATGGTGAAGAAGATGTCGCCCGATGACCCGCTGCTGGACAGTGCTCGTGAGATCAGCTATGCCGCCGACCGTGCGGCCGCGCTGACCCGGCAGCTGCTGGCGTTCAGCCGGGAGCAGCGGCTCGAGCCGAAGCGCTTCAACGTCAACGACGTGGTCCGCGAGATGGAGAACGTTCTGGCCAGCCTCCTCGGCGCGGGGATCAGGATGGATATCCGGCTCAGTGCCGGGCTGGACATGGTGATGGCCGACCCGGGCCAGCTGGAGCAGGTGCTGATGAACCTCGTGCTCAACGCCCGGGATGCGATGAAGGAGGGCGGCCGGCTGACCATCGAGACCAGCGGCGTCGGACTCACGGCCGAAGAACTCCGCGACAACCCGGACGCCGTGCCCGGGGACTTCGTGCGGCTGGCGGTGCGTGACACCGGGACGGGCCTCGACGAGAAGCAGAAGCGGACGATCTTCGAGCCCTTCTTCAGTACCAAGGGCTTGACCGAGGGCACCGGCCTCGGCCTCTCCGTGGTCTACGGCATCGTGCGCCAGCACGGCGGCGTGATCACGGTGGAGAGCGAGCCGGGCCGCGGAAGCTGCTTCTGCGTCTTCCTGCCCCGTGCGGACGGGGCTGTGGCGGCGGGTGAGGGGGGACCGATGCCGCCGGAACAGAACGTGAGGACCGGCCGGCGGGCGCTGGTGGTGGAGGACGAGCGGGTGGTGCGGCGGTTCATCACCATGACCCTCAAGGAACACGGGTTCGAGGTGGCCGAGGCGGCCAGCGCCGAAGAGGCGGAAGAGCGGTGTGGCCCCCTGCCGGGAAATTTCGACCTGCTGCTGGTGGATGTCATGCTGCCCGGCAAGAGCGGCATCCAGCTGGTCAAGGAACTGACCGCCGGCCGGGCGGACCTGGCCGCGGTGCTGGCCAGCGGGTACGCGATCAAGGAATCACAGCTGGATTTCGTCAGGGTGAGCCGCTATCCGTTCCTGGAGAAGCCGTTCACCGACGAGGAACTGATGGCCGCGGTGCGCATGGCCTTCTCGGCGGCGGGCCTGGATGGAAGCTTCACGGACCCGTCGGTGTGAGGCCGTGGCCCGTGCGGCCGGCGGCAAGGTTCAGCTCACGGAAGTCGGGCTTGCTCACCGTCTCGATGGCCCTGGCCAGCCCGGGAAGGGTGAAGGGCACGGCCTCGTCGGCCAGCGAGCTGCCGATGAGCACGAGGTTGGCCAGCACCAGCGACCCCAGCTGCTGGGCCGCGGTGTCGGCGTCGATGAAACGGCAGCGGATGTCGTTCGTGCGCAGGTAGCGTTTCAAGGCGGCGCTCGCCTTGAACGCGCCGCCGGTGTTGAGGAAGCAGGTCCCCCCCGGCTTGAGGAAGGTCGCCGTCCCGTAGAGTTCCCCCGCCTGCAGCACGTAGAGCACATCGGCCTGCCCCTTGCGCACCAGCGGTGAATGGTACGACCCCGCCTTGAGATGCGAGACCACCGAACCACCGCGCTGGCTCATGCCGTGGGTTTCCGAGAGCAGCACCGGCAGCCGGCGGTCCAGGGCCAGCTGGGCCAGCACCCGGGTGGCGAAGAGGATGCCCTGGCCACCCACGCCGGAGAGGACGAACTTCATTTCCGGGCAGGCGCCCTTCACCGCTGATCGTTTTTTCCGCTCAGCCATTCTTCGCCTTTCCACGGCCGGTGAAGGAAACGGCCGAGCGCGGGCACATCTCGACACAGAGGCCGCAGGACGCGCAGAGCTTGGGGTCCACCCGGACCTGCGTGTCGCCCTCGGTGTAGGTCATCGCCGGGCAGTCGAAATTGTCCTGGCAGAAGAGGCAGAGGTCGCAGTCGGCGGAGACCGCCACGGGCCTGCGGCCGGTTTTGGTCACCGCTTTCTCGTGGATCAGACAGGGGTAGCGGGAGATGACCACGGCCATGCCGCCGGTGGGCGACTCGACGTATGCCTGGGCCTCTTTGAGCTTGGTGATGAACTGTTTTGTCTTGAACGGGTTGGCCACCCGGACATAGGACACGCCACACCCCCGCACCACCTTTTCCAGGGGGATGGCGTTGCCCTCGCCGCCGTCCACCAGGCGGCTCGAGGCCGGCGTGGGCTGCATGCCGGTCATCGCGGTGATCATGTTGTCGAGGATCACGACAAGAAAGCGCGAGCCGCTGTACTGCGCGTTGAGCAGGGCGGCCGGGCCGGAGTGGTAGAAGGTCGAGTCGCCGATGGTGCCCACCACCGGGCGCTTGAGCCCGTCCTGGCGGTGGGCCTTGTGCAGCCCGTCGGCCAGGGTGATGCCGGCGCCCATGTCGAGCACGGTGTGCACGGCCCGCTGGTTTTTGCCCAGGGTGTAGCAGCCGATGTCGCTGGTGATCAGTGCCCGGGGGACGGCCTTGCGGATGGCGAGGAAGGTCGCCCGGTGGGGGCAGCCGGGGCAGAGGGAGGGGTGGCGCAGCGGCCGCCCCTGGACCAGTTTGCGTTCCGCCGCTCCGTGCTGTAGCCGCGGCATGGTGCGCCGGGGGTGGAAGCGGTCGAGGGCCCGGGCCACCACGTCATGTACCACCTCCGGCGACAGCTCGCCGGCATTGGGCACCGCGGCGTCGAGTCGGCCGTGGACGTTGCGGCGGTCGGCGATCTGGTACTCGATCACCGGCATCGACTCCTCGAGTACCAGCACGTTCCGGCAGCAGCCGATGAACTCGGCGACCCGTTTCATCGGCAGGGGGTGGGGTGTGCCGATCTTGAGCACCGGCACCCCCTTCAGTGCCGCCGGCTCGCTGGCCAGCAGGTCCATCAGGTGCCCGTGGGCCACGCCGCTGGAGATGATGCCCAGGGGAATGCGGCCCGCTGACGTGGGGATCGGTGTGTCGTTTCTGTTGAACCGCTTCTCCCGTTCGAAGCCCTTGCGGATCGATTCCAGCTTGTGGTTCAGTTTCTGGTGCAGGAAGAATCGGGTGCGCGGCGTGGCGGCCCAGCGGTCGGGGTCTTTGCGGAACCGTGCCGTGCGCTGTTCCGGGGCCAGTTCGCGCGGCAGCTGCATCGCCTGGCGGGCGTGGCAGACCCGGGTGGTGGGGCGGATGATCACCGGAAGTTTCTGCCGTTCGGAAAGCTTGTACGCCGCGGCCACCATGGCCCGCGCTTCGGCCGGCGAGCCCGGGTCGTAGACCGGCAGCAGGGCCAAAAGGCCGAAGAGCCGCGAGTCCTGCTCGGTCTGCGACGAGTGGGGCCCCGGGTCGTCGGTGGCGATGATGATGAACCCGCCCTCCACGCCCTGGTAGGCCGAGCTCATCGCCGGGTCGGCGGCGACGTTGAGCCCCACCTGTTTCATGGCCACCGCGGCCTTCTTGCCCGCCATCGCCGCGGCCAGCGCCACCTCGAAGGCCACCTTCTCGTTGATCGACCACTCGTAGTGCGCGCGAAGCTTGTAGCGATTGACGAAGGCGCCGAAGGCGGGGAGGATCTCGGAACTGGGCGTGCCGGGGTACGAGGCGAGGCACTGACAGCCGCTCTCGGCCAGGCCGAGCCCCAGCGCTTCATTCCCCAGCAGGATCTCTTTTTTTGCGGGTGCCAGCGGCAGTACCCCCGGCGGTTCAGCAGATCGAGATGCACGTGTTCGATGACCTTGCTTTTCATCATCATACTGCAGGCCGGCGGAATGAGGCAACCGCGGCGCGGTTGCGGGACGTATGAAAAAACGAAGAATTTCGGGGAGAGGGTAACGTTTTGGCCCCCGGCAGCGTCTTATAGGGTAGGGCGGGACGAACGGGAACCGATCGGGCCTCCGGGCGTTTCGTACAGATGAGTGGGGAGAATGGGAAGGAGTTGATCACGTTGAGCAACGTGCTTGATCAATATGAACCGAATGCCGCCTTCGCCTACTACTACCGGGGCCTGGTGCTCTCCCGCATGGGCCGCGGCGAGCCGGCCCTGCGGAGTTTCAGGGAAGCGCTGGTGGCCGAGCTGCACCGGGACGAGCCCGACGGGATGAACCTGCGCCTTTTCCGGGACAAGATCAGGGAGACCGAGGAATGGCTCACCCTCCCACGATCCCCCCGGCGATCGCCCGCGCCTCCTCCGCCGTGAAATTCCCCTGCAGGATCGCCCTGCCGCCGGTGATCGGGGCGGCGATGCGGGGCGCCGCGGTGACCCTGCCGTCGACGATCAGGGCCATCGGTTGGCCCACGTGGTCCGTGGTCAGCCGGGCCAGCTTCAGCGCGCCCTCCTCGGTGAGCAGCAGGCCGACACAGACCTCCCCGCCCATCTCTTCGGGCCAGGCCCGGGCCACGTCGCCGTTGGTCAGCGACGGCTCCGGGGCGATCCAGATCGTCTGTCCGGGCTGCGGCCCGGGAACCCCCTCCCAGCCCGCCACTTCGGTGAGCGAGGCCAGCCGTGCCTCGAAGGCCACCGGGTCCGGTGTTTGTCCGGGCTGTTCGGCGGCGTGTGCGGGCGCGGCAAACAGGGCCGGGAGCAGGAGGGTGACGAGGAGACCGATCGGGTGATGGCATCTGTTCATGGCATGTTCCTTTTTACGGCCTGCGGCGGAAGCAGGCACGTTCCAGTTCCTCCAGGTCGAGGCCCAGCAGGCTGAGGTCGAAGCTGATCCGGTTCGGGTGAGTGTCGTCCAGCTTGGGCACCACGTTCAACTCCCCGTTGAAGTCGAGCACCAGCAGGCGGCCGGGGTTCGCGGCCCGGAAGGCGTGGAGGTGATCAGCGGCAGCAGGTTTGAGCTCGAGGGTCACTCGTACCTGGTCGGGAATGTCCTGCTGCCGGCGGGTGATCTGTTCGGCTCCGACCAGCGAGGCCACACCCGTGGCGTCGATCAGCGGTTCCCCGTCATCGGGCGCGACGGTGATGGTGACGTGCGGGGCGAGGCCCGTCCGGGTGTATTCCACCGTTTCGATTCGCGTGCGTTCGAGCGGCCAGTCCACCGGGACGATGAGGCTGAACAGTTCGTCCTCCAGGGGAACGTTCCACTCGATGTCGGAGAGCGTGGTGAACACCTCGCGGCCCGCCCGGTCGGTGAAGCGCAGTTCGACGAGCAGGGGAACGGCGTCCTCGCTGGCGGCCCAGATGCGGACCGTGCCGTCCACGGGGGTGGCGCCGGTGGCCGGGAAGAAATCGCGGGCCGGGACCTCGAAGCCCGTTGCCGGCAGCCCGTCGACGATCCTCTCCCCGATGCGGCTGGTCTCCTCCCCGGTGATCTGTTTGAGCCGTTTCCAGCTCTCGGAGGCGAGGTCGATGATCGGCCGGGTGGGGGCTTCATCGTCATCGGCGCGGAAGACGTGGCTCACCCGCTCCGCCCGGTTTTTGCGGGGGTGGAGGATCAGCTGCTCGGCCCCGGCCGGCCCCCGGTGGATCACGGTGATCGAGATCGGGGGCGCTGCAGCCGTTGCGGCATCGGTCCCGGGGGCGAGCAGCTCGGTCCGGGAGAGACCGGGGTCTTTGAAGTGGATCGTGGCCCGCTGTGTCGTCACGGTCCCCCCGGCGATCCGCACCTCCGTGCTGGTGACGGCGCGGAGCGTGCGCACCGCCTCCAGGCGGTCCAGCACGTCGGACCAGCTGATCGCCGCCTGGGACCCCATGGGCCAGAAGGTGAAGAAGAGGAAGGCCAGCGCCGCGGCGGCGGCCATGGTCCACCCGGCCCAGCGGCGCGGGTTCCGCTGCACGACGGTTTTCCTGCTCCCCGACGCGGCCAGCCGTTCGCGGATGCGCGCCTTCAGCGCATCGGGCATTTTCGGGGCCGGCCCGCCGGCTTCGAGGAGCCGGTCGATGTTCCGGTCCGTGCGATCGGCATGGTTGCGATCCGGGTTCTCGGGGTTCACGACAGGGCCCTCCCTGAATGGCCATCCTCGAGCAGCGAGGTGGTGATCGTTTCGAAGGCGGTGCGGAATGCCTTCCGGGCGCGGTGGAGCAGCACTTTCATCGCTCCTTCGCTCGAACCCTCGAGGGCCGCCATCTCGTGCAGCGACAGCTCCTCGAAATAGTGCCGGCGCAGGGCCACCTGGTAGCGGAAGGGCAGGTTGGTCAGGGCCATGCGCACCAGCTCCGCCGTCTCTTTTCTCGCGAGCAGCTCTTCGGGCAGCGGGTCGGCGCCGAGGTCGGTCACCGCCCGGACCAGCCGCCGGTCGAGGGTCTCCCAGAAGTCGGGGAGCGTGGTGTCTTTGCCCCGCCGGCGCAGGGCCTTCCTGATGCAGTTGCGGGCGATGTGGGTCAGCCAGGGGAACATCTCGCCGCGCTGCGGGTCGAAGCGCTCGATCCGTTCCAGCGCGGCGACGAAGGTCTCCTGGGCCACGTCGGCGGCCAGGTCGGCATCACGGCCCACGCGGTAGTAGATGAACCCGTAGACCACGTCGGCAAAGCGCTCGAACCAGCGGTCCACCTCGTCCTTTTCCCGCCGCCGCAGGCGGTGGACGTCGAGGCCGCTATCGTCTGGCTGGTGGCTGTTGCTCATCATGCAGGGATAATGTCCCCCGGATGGGGAAAGGTTACGCCGATCCCGCGGTGGGCGCAAGATCATCGGCGCACGGAAAAAGGGGGGGGGAAGCCGCTGCCATCGGACGGCTTCCCCCCGTCAGTGGGCGCGTTCCCCCTGGAGGTCAGAAGGAGTACTTGACGCCGACGACGAAATTCCCGGCGGGCATCCAGGCATTGGCCTGTCCGAAGAGCGTGTTGTCCTGTTCGCGGCGGGCGAGGACGAACTGGTTGTTCGTCACGTTGAAGGCGTCGATGATCACGCTCAGCTCCGTGTCACCGATGTTGAAGTCCTTGGTCAGCCGCAGGTCGAGCCACCAGACGTGGCCCAGGCGGTTCGAGCCGCGGGGGTTGACGTAGTAATCCCAGCCGTTGAAGGCGTTGGTGTTCGTGCCCGGCAGCAGGTAGTCGCCCACCTGGCCGATACGGTTGTAGGGCCGGCCGCTGCGCCAGCCCACGCTGGCCCCGGCGATGATGCCCCAGGGCAGGTGGTAGGAGCCGTTGAACTTGAGGTAGTGGCGGTCGTCCCAGGGCAGGCAGCCGTAGCGGTTGACCCCGGCCTCGAACATGTCGAAGGCTTCGGTGGTCCCCTCGCTCTGGTTGCCGTTGGCCACCGACCCCCGGGCCTCGGAAAGGGTGTAGACGAGCAGGAACTGGTAGTTGTTGGAGAGGCGCTTCTTCAGCTGCAGCTCCAGCCCCTGGTAGTTCCGGCGGGCCCGCTGCACGTTGGTCACGTAATACCAGACGTCGCCGGTTTCGCCGGCGCGCACCTCGTCCTCGTTGCCGATGACGTCCTCGATGAGGTTGTTCTGCCAGTTGTAGATCAGCTTGGCCCCGGCGGAGAAGTCGGTGGCGAACTCGAACTCGTAGCCGGCCACGATCTCGTCCTTGAAGTTGGGGTCGAGGTTCGGGTCGGCCACGTTGGTGTTTTCCGCCCCGCCGCTTACCGAGACCACTTCCCAGTTCTCGGGGTTCGTCGGGTCGGCCGGGTCGTAGGTGCCCTCGTAGCGGGTGGTCACGTTGGTCTGCCGGTTGGTGAACTGGCCGAGGTAGGTGCCCACCGCGTCGTAGTAGCGGCCGTAGTTGGCGTAGACCTTGGAGCGG
>Ga0180436_10003507_pt1 | contig 14399 bp, 3 predicted proteins | sample SS_ome_2_FD_132434 | JGI IMG/M metagenome (GOLD analysis project Ga0180436, IMG submission 132434) | Hypersaline lake sediment archaeal communities from the Salton Sea, California, USA - SS_3_S_2 metaG | ecosystem: Environmental > Aquatic > Non-marine Saline and Alkaline > Hypersaline > Sediment...
GAGCGCACGCTTGGAGCGCCAGTCGTCCAGGGTGAGGCGGCGGTCGTCTATGTCCACCTCCAGGGCGCCCAGCGCGCGGATCCGCAGGGGAACGCCCTCGGCTTCCGTCTCGTCCTCGCCCAGCGCCGCCCGCGCGCTCCCGCCGCCGATGCGGTCGAGGAGTTCGGCGGCGCGTTCGCGCACGTCCGGATCGTCGTCCCGCAGCAGGGGCTTCACGAGGTGAACGGCGGCCGTGCCCGCGTCGAAGAGGTGGCGCGCCGCTTCGGCCGCGCTCTCGGCGTACCGCAATCCCTGGGGCAGCACGCGCAGGGCCCTCTCCCCGGCCAGTTCGGCGAAGAGGAAGTCGTGCCCCATCTCCGCCACGCCGTTCAGCAGTTCGGCCAGCCGCTCCGGGCGCTCGGCCGCCGGCACGTCGCCCTCGTCCAGTCGGGTCAGCAACAGGTCGTGAAGGTCGTAGCGCATGCCCACGCGCCGCATGGTCCGTTCCGCCGCCCGCCACTGCCGGCGCCGATCCCCGCCTGTGCCCGCCAGTTCGCCGATGAGGAACCTGGCCTGGGCCTCCTGGTAGATGAGCTTCTTCTGCACGGACACGGCGAGGGCCTGCTGCGCCAGGCGCCGCGCCTCGTGGCGCCGGCCGGTCCGCCGCGCGGTCTCCGCCAGGCCGAGCTGCGGGAAGACGAGGAGCCCGCTCTCCCCCACGCGTTCGCCGCAGCCCGCGGCCGCCGCGTAGTGCTCGCGGGCGCGCTCGAGATCCCCGGCGACGATCGCGCAGCGGCCGAGGGCCAACCGGCAATAGCCCTCGATGAGCAGATCCTCGAGGCTGCCCGCCAGACGGAGGCCCTCGCGGGCGAGTTCCCTGGCCTCGCGCACCTCGCAGGCGTCGGCCGTGATGTGGGACAGCACGCCCAGGCAGTGGCAGACCTGCCGCAGGTCGCCGCGGCGGCGGAAGATCACCAGGGCACGGCGCGCGGCGTCCTTGGCCCGGTGGAAGTCGCCGCGGCGGAAATGGATGTTGCTCTGAAGCAGATAGAAGGTGCGCGCCTCGTCCGCGTTGCGGGAGCGGCCGAGGGCGTCCCGCGCCTCGTGGAGATGGCGCTCCCCCTCGTCGAGCCGGCCGAGATCGCACATGGAAATGCCGATCATGTCCAGGAGCTTGCCGCGCGTGGCGGCGTCCGCCCGCCCCGGCTCCCGCAGCGCCTTGCGGCAGAGGTTTATGCAGGCCTGGTACCGTCCCAGCCTCAGCTTGACCTGCGCCGCCATGCACATGAGCTCCACGCGCCGGCGCCCGCTCGTCGCGTGGGGCAGGGCCTTGCGGTAGATCGCCTCGGCTTCGGGCAGGTTCCCCTGCGCCTCGTGGACGCGTCCCTGCACGAGGAGGGCCAGGGGCCGGCGCGCCAGCGACGACCGGGGCAGGACCTCCAGCGCGCGACGGACGGTCTCATGACATCCCGACGCGAGCAGCTCCTCCCCGCGCTTCTCGAGCAGGGACAGGGCCGCGCCGTGGGCGCCGCCCTCCGCGTGCGCCAGCATGGCGTCCCCCCAGGCGCCGCGCGATTCCAGGATGCGGGCGGCGCGCCTCTGCAGGCGGAGCCCCTCGGCCGGCGTCCCCTCGCGCGCCTGCAGCTCGCGCAGGACGTCCCGGAAGAGGCCGTGGTAGCGGTAGCCGTCCCTCCGGCGTCCCAGGCGGACGGTGAATAGGTTGCGGCGGCTGAGATCGGCCAGGATGCGGCCGCTGCCCCGGATGTCCAGGGCCGCGTCGCAGAGTTCGCTGTCCAGGCGCGGCAGGAGCGACGACCGGCGCATGAAGTCGCGGGTCTTCGCGGGCAGCTGTCGCAGGATCTCCTCCGCGAAGTAGGCGAACCACCCCGAGCCGGCCTCGCCCAGGCGCGACAATGCGTCGCGCACGCGGACGGCCTCCGCGGTCTCGAGGGACTGGAGCAGGATCTCCAGGCCCGCCGCCCAACCCTCGGTCCGTTCGGCCACCTGGGCGGCCAGTTCGTCTTCGATCTCCGCGTCGGGGAATCGCGCGGCGAAGAGCGCGGCCACCTCGTCGGGTCGGAAGGCCAGGTCCGCCGCCGTCAGCTCGGCCACAGCCCCCTGCGTGCGGAGCTTCATGGTGGCGATGTCGAGCGGCTCGCGGGAGACAATGGTGAGCGTGTGTCCGACGGGGAGGTACCGCACGAGGCGCTCGATGAAGGCGAGCACGCCGGTCGAGGCCGCCGCGAGCTGCAGGTCGTCGAGGACCAGCACCGCGCCGTCCTCGTGCTCTCTGAGGACGCGGACCGTTTCGGCGAGGTCGCGATCCACGTCCCCACCGCTCCGCGTCGCACCGCCGGAGACCGCGGCCAGCAGATGGTCGCGGAAGACGGCGTCGTCGGCGTCCATCTCGTCCAGGGAGTACCAGGCGACCGGCCGCGCGCAGTCGGCGGCCGCCGCCGACAGCAGGGTGGTCTTGCCGGACCCGGCCCCCGCCGTCACCAGCACGAGACGTCGGTCGTGCAGTTCGTTCCAGAGCGCCTCGAGCCGGGGACGCCGCAGATACCCCGCCGGTCGCGGGGGGATGGAGAGCTTGCCGGGGATGATCGGATGCGACATGCGGACCATTCGCGGCGACATCGCCACGCCTTGAAGGTGATTATACACCAGTTGCTTGCGGGAGCGAAACCCGGGAAGGGCGCTATCGGCCGGAGACCCCGCCGACGGGGATGGTCATGTGGACCGTCACGCCCTCGCCGGGCGCGCTGGCGCATTCGATCGTACCGCCCATGGATTGGTAGACCAGGTTGTGGACGATGTGCATGCCGAGGCCGTAGCCGTCGAGATCCCGCCGCGTCGTGAAGAAGGGATCGAAGACGCGGCTGCGGATCTCGGGATCCATGCCGACGCCGTCGTCCGCGTAGAGCAGGTGAAGATCGACGTCCTCCAGCCAGGCGCGCAGGCGCACGTGCCCGCCCGTGCGGTCGGGGTAGCCGTGCCGGAGGGTGTTCTTCAGCAGCTCCTCGACCACGTGGGCCAGGTTCGAGGGACGCAGGGTCGCCCGCAGATCGTCGGCGCACTGGATGTCCAGCGTGTGGCCCGCGGCGTGCAGACGCTCGACGTGATCGAGAGTCGATGCCCGCAGGTGTTCGCCAAGCGCGACCTCGCGCCTGGGCTCGCCGATCTGCTCGGGTGACAGCAGTTTCAGGGTCTCGATCAGCGAGGCGACCCGGCGCAGGTTGCCGGAGATCAGGGACGACGACTCGGCGCAGAGCCCCAGGAAGGTCTCTTCGCCCGTCGCGGCGTCGCGGCGGGCCGCTACGCGCTCCTCGAGCAGGGAGGCGGCCGTGATGCTGATCCCCAGCGGCGTGTTGATCTCGTGGGCGAAGCCGGTGAGCAGCCGCGCCAGGGCCGTCTGCTTCTCCGAGGCCATCAGCCGGTCGCGGGTCTCTTCCAGCTCCCGCGTCCGGGCGGTCACGCGGGATTCGAGCTCCAGGTTGAGCCGGCGCAGGGCCTCCTCGGCCTCCTGCCGCTGCATGTCCTTCTGCAGGGAGGTCAGGGCGACGGCCAGGCCGTGGGCCAGTTCCTCGAGATGCCCGACCACCTCGGCGTCGATCAGGTCGCGCCGCCGGTCTCCGAGGTGGATCAGGCCGATGATCTCGCCGGCCGCGACCAGGGGCAGCGCGGCGAGCGTCTCGAATCCCCGGCAGAGGCAATGGCCGCGGCCGTCCGCGACGGCGTCCGAGAGGGCACCCGAGCCGGCCAGGTCGGCGAGGCTGTTGGTCCAGAAGCCACCGCGGGCCGTGAAGCCCGGCCTCTCCGCCCCGCCGCCGGCCCCGCCCAGTACGGCGCCGCAGATGCAGGAGAGCGATCCGTCGCTCCCGCGGCGCAGCGTGTTGCAGCGCTCGAGGATGCCGGCCGGCACGTCGCGGGGCGTCAGGATGGGAAAGTCATCGCCCTCGCGCAGCCGGATCCACACGGCCTCGAAACCCACCAGGTCGCGGATGGCGTCGGCCACCTTGCGGGCGGCCACGGTGAGCGAATCCGCGCCGCTGACGATCTCGAGGATGCGGATGGCCGTCGCCCCCACGCGGCGCGACGTGACGGCGGCGCCGAACCTGGCGCCACCTGGGCGGTAGACCTTGAAACCCGTGCTCGTAGCCAAATCATACTCCTGGAAGCGGTCAGGAGTTACATCGGCCGGGCGGTACGCGGGATGAGGTGTTTCTCGAGGCGGAGGGGTTCGATTATGGGACCTCATCATTATTTAAGACTCATGCGTATATCGACAACATTTTCTCAAAATAACATGGTATACTGCTCTGAGTTAGAACATATATGGCCGAAGCGCTCCTGGTCCTCCGAGCCCACGCTCCGACCGTCGCCCTCGGCCAGACCGGTATCGGTTCATGACCCGGGGGGATAACCATGCGCTGGATTACGTCCGTATCACTTCTGTACCTGTTGCTGGCGACCGGGGCCTCCGCGAGGATCTGGCACGTGCCCGGCGAGATCCCGACGATCGAGGCCGGCCTCGCGGCGGCCGCTCAGGGAGACATGGTCCTGGTCGCGCCCGGCACGTACGCCGAGCACGATCTCGTCATGAAGGACGGGGTCGCCCTGTCCGGTTCCTACGATCCGGAGAATCCGACGGTCATCGATGCCAGTGGCGCGGGACGGGGAATCCTCTGCAGCGGTCTCGGCGACGGGACATTGATCGTCAACCTGGTCATCGTGAACGGCCGCTACGCCACGGGCGGCGGCGGCGCCATCTACTTCGACGGCGCCAACCCCCGGATCGAGAATTGCACGTTCCGCGCCAACACGGCCCTGCGCGGCGGCGCCGTCGCCCTGATCGAGGCCTCGCCCAGCTTCCTCGGCTGCCGCTTCGAGAAGAACACGGCCCTGCACGTCGGCGGCGGGACGATGGTCGGCGAAGGATCCGCACCCTTCTTCGACGACTGCGACTTCGACGGCAACGCCTCCCTCTACTTCGGCGGCGGCCTGCACTGCCGGAACGGGGCCGCCCCGCGGATCGAGCATTGCCGCTTCGTCGGGAACGAGGCCGAGCACTACGGCGGCGCGCTGTCGGTCGTCGACGGTTCGACCCCCGAACTGCTGTCCTGCGACCTGTCCGGCAACCTGGACCGGGGCGAGGGCGCCGGCGGACTGTGGATCGCGGGCGCGTCCGAGTGCCGGCTGGACGAATGCACGCTCGAAGCCAACGGCGCCTCCGCGATAAAACTGCGCGACGCGTCCCTGGTCGCCGAATTCTGCGACTTCCTGGCCCACGACGTAGCCATCTCGGTGGCCGCCGACGCGATCGACTGCGTCGTCTCGCGCTGCGGCTTCTTCCTGAACGACCGGTACGCGATCGAGACCCACGCCGACTTCCCCCTGCAGGCGACATACAACTTCTGGGGACACGCCAGCGGACCTGCCGACGCCGCCAACCAGGCCGGCCAGGGCGACGCGGTCTCGGACCTCATCGATTACACGCCGTGGCTCAGGGACCGCACCGCCCCCGGCGACATGGTCACCCTCACCGGCCACGTGGACGACGACGAGACGGGCGATCCCCTCGCCGGTGCGACGATCGCCGTCTACCCCACGGGCAAGGCCGAGCCGGCGACCAGCGACGCGCAGGGCGACTGGTACCTGCGGCTCGAACCCGGCACCGGCTACCACCTGGAGATCTCGAAGTTCGCCTACGAGACCGCCCTGGAGTACGGCCTGGACCTCGCGCCCGGCGAGACGCGCACCTTCGACAACGCCCTGCGGCCGGCCGACGTCGTCTACGACGACTACCGGATCGTCGACTTCGTGGCGAACCCGGACCCCCAGGACACCGTCCGGGTGAGCGAGTGCGGCATCGCCCACGCCTGGTTCGTGGCCGAGGGCCTGAAGAACGGCCTCTGGGTGCCGGTCTCCAACGCCGGCGTCATGGGCCGGGACGGGACGAACGACTTCTTCGCCGGCCGGGCCAACACAATCGACTACAAGTTCCTCGACAAGATCGCCCACATCGAGATCCCGGGCGTCTTCGGCCTGAAGATCAACGCGAACCGGATCGGCGCCGGCCAGGCGGGCGATTGCGAGACGATCGTCATCGACCGCGTCAACGGCCGGCTGCTGTCGGACGCACACCGGGACAGCTTCCTCGTCGAGGTCGAACCCTACGAATACTCCAGCGAATGGGGCTACCGCCTCTGGGCGCACTTCGGCGCCGGCCTGACGGCGGGATGGGTGACGGGGACCGCCGCGTACGGCGGCGGCTCGGGCTCGACCATCATGATCGACTTCGCCGGCGAGGGCAGCGATCCGGAGTGGGACCTCTTCAGGATCCGGCGTCAGAAGGACATGTACACCATCCGCGAGGTGGGCATCGCACCGCCGAAGCTCATCGAGGTCGGCGGCGACAAGCTGATCGGCGGCACCCTCCAGGGCGGCGTCACCCTGCCCTACGCCTACGAATTCGAATTCGACATGGACAAGCTGGAGGGCCTCGAAGCCCTGACCGCGTTCTACCTGATCACCGAGCCGGTCATGCTCCTGGGGCCTCAGCCCCAGGTGGTGACGAACGCCCTGGGATGGATCGTGCAGGTCCTGGTCGCAAACTCCGAATCCAACGGGTTGGGGATCCGCCGCTACGCCGACGAGATCGGCCTGGACGTCTGGACCGGCGCGGACGTCTGGGGCGGCGCCTCCTTCGGCGTCGGCAGCGAGAAGTTCTTCGAGATCGGCCTGAAGGCGAGCCTGGGCGGTGAGGCCCACCTGGGCGGCGCCCTCCGCTACGAGCACGCCGACTCGACGATCGCGACGAAGCTCTACGTCAACGGCAAGGCCGACGTCAACGTCGGCCCGAGGCTCACCTTCGGCGACAACGACCCGAAGAAGAACTACGCCTGCCCCTTCAATTTCGACCTCAACCTGCTGTCGGGCGAGATCGGCGGCGGGCTCGCCTTCAAAACGAAATTCGAGGGCCTGAACCGGTGGCAGGGCCTGGAGCTGGAAACGTCGGTCTACGGCGACGCGCTCCCCTTCAACTTCTACGACCTGCCGCGCATGAACCAGGAGTTCACCTACGGCCTCTCCATCGACCAGGAGAACCTGTGGCAGCTCATACAGAACGTGGCCACGCTGCCGGGCACGGTCGCCGACATCGGCAACGACAACACGTCGACCGAGGTCGGCAACACGACCTTCATCGACGACATCTCCAACTTCCTCGTCGCGGTGTACAACGAACAGGTCTCGAACGCCGAAGCCCGGGTGGGCTACGACTGGCGCGTGGAGGACATCGACAAGTTCGAACTGGCGCTGGACCTGGAGATCCCCTTGCCGGTGTTCCCGCCGGTCCTGCTGAAGTTCGGCGGCGGCCTGGACGCCTTCGCGAAGGACAAGCACGACCTCGGCGAGGGGTACCTCTACAAGGGCGTGCCGTTCCTGCTCACCGAGACGGCGAGCCCGCCCACCAACACCGTCACCTTCTTTGACGTCGTCGGCGAGCTGTGGGACAACGTCACCCGCGGCGACATCCTGGCGGAGCTGTGGGACGTGATCCTCCAGCAGATCATCGACACGTTCTTCTGGTGGCTCCCGAACAGCCGGGAGGCCTTCGTGCTCTCGCCGACGGGCTCGACGCTCGACATCTCCTCGGAGGCGGTGCCGGCCGAGGTCGACTCGACGTACTGCCGCTACTGGGAATGGAGCGACGGCCGGCTGCACAAGAACGCCACGCCGGAGAAGGCCGCCCTCTTCAAGGCCTACGTCGACAAGCTGCGCGAGGTGCGCCAGGAGATCGCGGGCATGCAGTACGGCATCGGCGGCTTCCACTCGATGCGGCCGCTCGGGCTGGACCTGCTCGAGCCCGCCGAGCTGACCCTCCGCTACCGCGACGAGGAGGTGAGCGAGCTCGACGAGGGTACGCTCGCCGTCTACTACGAGGACGATGACGGGAAATGGAGCCTCATGCCTTCGACGGTCGTGCCGGACTCGAACCTCGTGCGCACGACCATCGACGCCTTCCGGACCTACACCGTCGCGCCGCGCATGCCGCAGGGCGACTACGCGCTGGCCGCGGACCCCGAACGACTGCCGGCCGACGGCGCGTCGGAGGCCGTCATCACGTCCGGGCCGATCTTCAACAACGACGGTACGCCGGTTCCCGACGGGACGCCCTTCACGCTGCTGGCCAAGGACGGCGAGATCATCGCCGCGGACACCGAACCGGACCTCGAGGGCGTCCAGATCGAGGTGGAGGGACAGGCCCTGAGCTTCGGGTTCCGGGCCGGCGAGATCCCCGGACCGGTCGAGATCAGCGCCGAGTCGGTCAACGGCTACGCCAAGTGCACCCTCGACCTCGAGCACGACGACGTCGGCCAGCCCCAGCCGCCGGTCATCACCATGCTGCGCGCGCGGTGGCGCGGCTTCGAGGTGGACTGGGCGAAATCCCCCGACCCGGACGTGGCCGGCTACCTGGTCTGGTACGATTCCGACCAGCCCGGCGCGCCGTACGACGGCCGCGCCTCGGTGTGGGGCGCCAACAGCCCGATCTTCGTCGGCATGGCCGACAGCCTGGTCGTGGACGAGCTCGAGCCGGGGGCGACCTACTACGTGGCCGTCACGGCGGTCGATCTGGTCGGCAACCAGAGCGCCTACTCCGAGGAGTTCGCGGTGATCGTCGGCATCGAGGACGGCGACGCGCCGCCGATGCTGGCGCTGGACCAGAACCGTCCGAACCCCTTCAATCCCCGCACCCGGATCGACTTCAGCCTGCCGCGGCCCGGCCCCGTGGACCTGAAGATCTACGACGTGCGCGGCCAGTGCGTCCGGACCCTGCGCGCCGGCGTGATGCCCGCCGGCCGCCACCAGGCCTTCTGGCGGGGCGAGGACGACCGGGGCGAACGCGTGGGATCGGGCGTCTACCTGTACGTGCTGCGCACCGAGGCGGGAACGCGGACGCGGAAGATGCTGGTCGTGAAGTAAGCGGCAATCCGTAGCCGGCCGCGATGTGAACGGGGCGCCGCTGTCAGCGGCGCCCCGCCTTTTAACCGGAAAACATGCTACTCGGCGACTTCCCCGGGCCGTCCGGGCATCGCGCCCCGCCCCTTCAGCATCGATCGCAAGCTCGCGCGGAAGGCCTCCGCGTAGCGGTTGGCGATCAGGTAGTAGGTCGGCAGGACGATCAGCGTGAGCAGGGTGCTCGAGGCCAGGCCGCCGATGATGGCCCGCGCCATGGGGTAGTACTCGGCGTCGCCGACGTGGGCGCCGTGGAAGATGGCCAGGGGCAGCAGGCCGAGGATGGTGGTGCCGGCGGTCATCAGGATGGGGCGCATGCGGTCGCGGCAGCCGGACAGGATCGCGTCCTCCAGCTTCTGGCCGGCGCGGCGGTGGTTGTTGATGTGATCGACGAGCACGATGCCGTTGTTCACCACGATGCCGATCAGGATCACGATGCCGATCATGGCCATCATGTTGAAGGGGGTGCCGGTCGCCATCATGATCCAGAAGACGCCCACCGACGCGAAAGGCACGCAGGACATCACGACCAGCGGGTGCAGGAGCGACTCGAAGAGGCTGGCCATCACGAAGAAGACGCAGATCAGCGCCAGCAGCATGTTGATGCCCATCTCGCTCTGCTGCTCCTGCGAGCGACGGATCTGCGAACCGAAGTCCCAGCCGTAGCCGATGGGCAGTTCCATCCCGTTCAGCAGGACGCGGAACTTGTCGAGGGCGACGTCCAGGTTGTCGCCGTCGTAGGTGCCGTGGATCGTGATGCCCGACTTCTGGTTCTCGCGGAAGATGCGGCGGGGCGTGTCCTCGATGGTGAAGTCGGCGACCTGGCCGAGCTGGATGGCGTGGTCCTCGACCGCCCCGACGGTCAGGATGGCCAGGTTCTCGATGCTCTCCCGGTCGGCGGGATCGAGCACCACGACCATGTCCACCTCCTTCTGGCCGGTGTTCAGGCGCGGCAGCTGCACGCCGCGGTACGTGAGTCCCATGATCTGGGAGATGGTCTCCGGCGTCACGCCCACGCGCGCGGCCGCCTCGCGGTCCACGTGGATCTGGATCTCCTTGTTGCCGTCCTCCCCGTCCGTGCGCAGGTCGCCCACGCCGTCGACCGACGCCAGGAGCGTCTTGACGTCCTGGCTGATCTCCAGGAGCAACTCCGTCTCCTCGCCGAAGACGGTCACGGCGAAGGTCTTCACGCCGGAGCCCTGTCCCTCCTCGTCGCCGAACTCGTACCTCAGGCCCGCCTGTTTCGGCAGGTTCTCGCGCAGGTCGTCGCGGATCTCCTTGTAGAAGCTGTCCGACACGACGCCCGACTCGAAGAAGAGGGAGATGCCGCCCCGGTCGGCCGTGTAGTAGATGTAGATGTCGCGGATGCCCAGCTCCTCGCGGCGGCCCTCCAGGTAGTCCTCGGCGATCTGCACGCAGTCGCTGGTGCGGTACTTGTCCATGGGGTCGGTGAAGTCGCAGTTGATGTAGAGGCTCTCCCGCCGGATGCCCTCGTCGCCGAAGGCCTCGGGCTTGAAGTGGGTGACCTGCATCATGACGATCGTCACCGCCAGCACCGCGGGAATGATGAGCAGGGCCGTCAGCAGCGGGTGGCGCAGCGCCGTCCAGTTCAGGACGCGCAGGTAGCGGCCCCGCACGACGGACAGCCAGCCGTTCTCCTTCACGGCCCCCTCGGAGCGGGTCAGGCGCACCGAGAGCGGGGGGATCACGGTCAGGCTCACGAGCAGCGAGAGCACCAGCATCACGCTGATGGTCACGCCCACCTCGCCCAGCCACACGGACAGCTGGTCGGACTTGCTGACGATGATCGGCGCGAAGACGATGATCGTCGTCAGGGTCGAGGCCACCACCGCCCGGCCCACCTCCTTCGTGCCGCGCACGGCCGCCGAGAGGGGGCTCGAGCCGCTGCGCTGGCGCCGGTGGATCGACTCCAGCACCACCACGGCGTTGTCCACGAGCATGCCCACGCCCAGCATCAGGCCCATCATGGTCAGGATGTTCAGCGAGCGGTGCGACAGGTACAGGAAGACCGCCGTGCCCATGAGCGACAGCGGGATGGCCACCGACACGACCGCGGTCATGCTCAGGCGCCGCAGGAAGAAGAAGAGCATGATCACGGCCAGCAGCGATCCGAACAGCCCGCCCTGGAAGAGGCTCCGCAGCGAATTGGTGATCTGGTCGGCCTGGTTGAAGAACGAGAAGCTGCTGATGCCCTGCAGGGACGGGTCCAGGTTGATCCGCTCCAGTTCGGCCTCGATGGCGCGGCAGACCTCGACGGTGTTGTAGCCCGAGGCCTTCTGGATCCAGAAGGCGATGGCCGGCTCGCCGTTGAGCCGGCGCCCGTAGCTCAGGCCCGGCGCGCCGTAGATCACGGTGGCGATGTCCTGCAGCCGCAGGCCGCGCTCGTCGACGGGCAGCACGCGCAGGTCGTCGACGCTGCTCAGACCGCTGACGGTGCGCACGTCGTAGCGCAGCCCCTCGTCCGTCACGGTGCCGATCGTGAGCTCCACGTTGGCGGCGCCGAGGATGCGGAACAGGTTGCTCACGTCCACGTTGTGCTCGAGGATCTTGTCGAAATCCAGGTAGATCGAGGCCTGGGTGGGCAGCACGCCGTCGATGTTCACGCGCCCCACGCCGGGGATGCGCTGCAGCGGCGCGATGATCTTCTGGTCCAGGAGGTCCCAGCTCTCCGACAGGTCGCGCCCCTTGGCGGCGATGCGTCCCTCGATGATCGGGATGTCGTTGGTGTCGAAGGTGAGCAGCAGGATGTCGCGGATGTCCGACGGCAGGTCGCCGCGGATCTGGTCGATCTTCTCCTTGACCTCCATGCGCAGCAGATTGATGTCCCGGCCCCATTCGAACTCCACGCCCACGAAGGCCTGGTCCGCGTCGGAATAGCTGCTGAGTTCGCGTACGCCGCCGAGGGTCGCCAGGACCTCCTCGATGGGCAGGACGATCTCCTTCTCCACCTCGCTCGGAATCCCGTTGGGATAGGGCACGATCACGCCGATGAAGGGGAATTCCACCTGGGGCAGGAAATCCAGGGGCATCTTCCAGATCGACACCACGCCCAGCACGAGCACCGAGATCAGCGCCATCGCCATGGTCACCGGCCGGCGCAGGGAGATCCGGGTCGGCCACATGTCAGGACTCCCCCCGCACCGTCCGCGCGGACAGGGGCAGGGCCGCCCCGGCGCGGCGTTTCGCCCCCGCGGGCACCTTCGCGTCCGGCGTGATCAGGGTGTAGACGACCGGCACCACCACCAGGGTCAGCAGCGTCGCCAGGAGCAGCCCGGAGATCACCGTCACCGCCAGGGGCGCCCTCAGCTCCGCGCCCTCGCCCAGGCCCAGGGCCATGGGCAGCAGGCCCAGCACCGTGGTCGCGGTGGTCATGACGATGGGCCGGAAGCGCTCCTGTCCCGCCTGCAAAACCGATTCGTAGAGGCCCAGCCGTCGTCGCAGCTTGTTGATGCGATCCAGCAGGACGATGCCGTTGTTGACCACGATGCCCGCCAGCATGATCGCGCCGATCACGGCGATCACGCTCACCGCCGTCCCGGTCAGCTTGAGTCCGTAGACGGCGCCGATCAGCGCCAACGGCACGGTGAACATGATGATGAACGGATGCACGAAGCTCTCGAACTGGGCCGCCATCACCAGATAGACCAGGAAGATCGCCAGCAGGATCGCCATCTGCAGGGAACGGAAGGACTTCTGCATCTCCTCGTTCTGGCCGCCCAGGGAGACGGCGATGTTCGCCGGCAGCGAGAGGCGGCGCAGCCGGGCCTCGATCTCCTGCGACACGGAACCGAGATCGCGGCCGGCGAGATTGGCCGTCACGATGGCCACCCGCTTGCGCCCGAGCCTGTGGATCTCCGACGGTCCGCGCTCCACGCTGGTCTCCGCCACCGAGGACAGGGTGATCGGGATGCCCGCGCGCTCGGCGATGATCAGGTCCTGGACCGCCTGCAGTGTGTTGCGCTGCTCGTCCTCGTTCAGGACGCGGATGTCGATGTGGCGCTCCCTTTCGCGGATGCGGCTGGCGACGGTGCCGCGCACCTTGCCGCGCACCGTCTCCGAGACGTCCGACAGGGTGAGACCGTAGCGGTTGAGCTTGTCGCGGTCGAAGGAGACGCGCACCTCCGGAGAGCCGGGGACCATGCCCTGGCGCACGTCGCGCAGCCCCTCGATCATGGCCATCTCGGCGGCGACGCGCGACACGGTCTCCTGCAGGTCGTCGAGGTTGTAGCCGTAGACGTCCACCTCGACGGGCGCGTTGAAGCTGAAGAGCGACTGGAGGCGCAGCTTCTGGGTGACCTCGGGATAGCCCGCGAGGACGCGGCGGATGCCCTCGAGCACCTGCTCCTCGCGCTCGCTGGTGGCCCGGTCCAGCTTGACGTGGATCTCGGCCCGGTCCTCCTTGCGACGCTGGGCGCTGGTGTCGCCCTCCCGGCTCACGCCGACGTCGGAGGCCGTGAGCACGATGCCGTCCACGTCCGCCAGCTCACGCTCGATGGCGGCCACGCGGGCGTTTGTGCGGCTCAGGGGCGTGCCCTCGGGCAGCTCCAGACCCAGCGTGAACTCGCCCTGGGCCAGCGGCGGGATCAACTCGCTGCCGAGGGTCGGGAACAGCGCCACGGCGCCGGCGGCCAGCAGCACCACGAAGACCATCACGAGCCCGCGGCGCACCAGCGCGCCGGCCAGCAGCCGCGTGTAGCCCCGCGCCAGCCGCGGCCACAGGACGCCGAAGCCCGCCGTCAGAGGCACCATGGCCCAGCCGGCGAGGCGTCCCAGGATCCGGCCGAGCTTCCGCACCAGCGTCACGCAGAGCACCGGCAGGAACAGCACCACGCCCAGCATGATCGCGCGCAGCACCCACCAGAAGTTGCGCCGCTCGCCGGCGAAGCGGGTCCAGGCGAAGAGACGCTGGCGGAAGGTGAGCGGCGCTCCCGTCTCGTCGCCGCCGTCGTCGCCGCGCCGCGCCCCCCAGGCCGTGGCCATGGGCGAGAAGGTGAGGGCCACCACGAGGGAGACGAAGAGGGAGAAGGTCACCGTCAGCGCCTGGTCGCGGAAGATCTGTCCGGCCACGCCCACCACCACGAAGACGATGGGCACGAAGACCGCCACCGTCGTCAGGGTCGAGGCGATCACCGCGGACCCCACCTCGCCGGCGCCGACGATGGCCTGGGACGAGCGGTCCGTCGCGACGTCCGCTCCGTCCGCCTTTTCCCGCGCCGCGTCCTCCCGTTTGCGGTGGATGGCCTCGAGCACCACGATGGAGTTGTCGACCAGCATGCCCACGCCCAGCGCCAGTCCGCCCAGCGACATCACGTTCAGCGACACGCCCCGGGTGTGCATGAGGATGAAGGTGGCGATGATCGAGATGGGGATCGAGACGCCGA
>Ga0180436_10003508_pt1 | contig 14397 bp, 18 predicted proteins | sample SS_ome_2_FD_132434 | JGI IMG/M metagenome (GOLD analysis project Ga0180436, IMG submission 132434) | Hypersaline lake sediment archaeal communities from the Salton Sea, California, USA - SS_3_S_2 metaG | ecosystem: Environmental > Aquatic > Non-marine Saline and Alkaline > Hypersaline >...
CCGGCCTGTTTCGGTCGGCTTTTCGATATCCGTGCCGGACGAAACGGCCCGTGACGCGGTCTCTTGAGGGGCGGCCGCCCCGCCCGACTGGGTCGTGGACGGCGGTTCCACCGGGTTATCGCACGATTCAGCTACCATTTCGGCCTGCGTCTCGGTGCTGACATCGACAGCCTGGCCCGAGTCGCCGTCGGATTTGACGACAGTATCGCCCACTTTCGGGTCACCGGTCTCGGCAGGTTCGGCGGTCTCGGCCGGTTCGGTATCGGCGGGCTTGCCGGCTTCGGTTGCTTCGGCGAAGCCCGGCAGGCCCCGTGTACCGTCGCGCGGCTTGACGGGTGCAGGGTTTGGCGGCGTTTGCGTGCCCTCTGCCCTTGCGGGCTCCTGTCCCAGGGGTTTGGCGGCGCTTTCGTCCATCACTGCCCCAAAGGCGCCATCGCCCCGGGTGCCGATGTCATTTCCCCCGGCCGCGGGGCCACTGCGCCCGTTGCCGTTTCCGATAGGGGTCTCGATCTGAATCAAACCGAACATGTCTCACGCCGACTTTCTGCCGCCAATGAGGCGACAATGCGCCAAGGAGGTTACCGCTTCTTTACCCGGATCGCGGCATGATCCCCTCGAATACCTGCAATTGGAGGTTTCAGGTCATGGCAGAAGTCATGCCGATCCAGATGGTGAAGCCGGCCACCGCAACGCCGGCCAGGTCGCAACCCGAACGTACGCCCGAAGAGGCGGCGCTTTGGGACGTGGCGCAAAAGCTCGAGGCGAGCTTCCTGTCCGAAATGCTCAAGTCCGCCGGATTCGGCAAGGCACGCGACGCGATGGGCGGCGGCGTGGGCGAGGATCAGTTCTCGTCCTTCCTGCGCGAGGCGCAGGCCGAGGAAATGGTGAAGGCCGGCGGCATCGGCCTGGCGGAAAGCCTGTTCGAGGCACTCAAGGAGAAACCTGATGTCCAACTCTGACCTCACCCGCGCGCTGGCGGCGCTGGAAAACCTGCTGGACGCCGAGCGCCACGCGATCCGCGAAGGCAATTTCGAGGGGCTCGACCGGATGGCCGAGGACAAGTCGCGGCTGATCGATCTCGTCGCCACCCATCAGCAGGCCGCACCCGCCCAGCGCGAGCTTCTGGCGCGGGTCCAGGCCCGCACGGCCGAGAATCAGCGCCTTCTGGCCGCGGCGATCAGCGGTGTGCGCGCCGCCCAACGCCGGCTGGACATGATCCGCCGCGCCGCGCGCACGCTGAACACCTACGATGCGATGGGCCGCAGCGCCACGATCGGCGGCGGTGAAGGAACGGTCGAACGGCGGGCCTGAACAACCGTAGGTATTGTGGAGAATTGTCTCGAATTTCCCCTCAGGACGATACCCGGCTTAGCGAACTTTTAGACATTCGGGCCGACTTTCGGTCCTGCATCCTGAAGGGGGTGGCGCGGCAGGGACCAGAAATCCCTCGGCCGCATTGGTCAGAACGCCAAACGTGTCGCCCGTGGGGGCGGAAAGTGAAATCGGGGCGCAAAGCGCCACCTATTCGAAGGATAAGCACATGACGAGCATTCTGACGAACACCAGCTCGATGAACGCGCTGCAGACGCTCAAGAACACCAACATGAACCTCAACAAGACGCAGCAGGAAATCGCGTCGGGCAAGTCGATCGGGTCCGCCCGCGACAACGCCGCGGTCTGGGCGATCTCGAAGGTCATGGATTCGGATGTGAAGGGCTTCGAGCAGATCTCGAACAGCCTCGCGCTGGGCCAGTCGACCATGGCCGTGGCCCGGAACGCTTCGGAATCGATCACCGACCTGCTGACCGACATCAAGGGTCTGGTTGTTTCGGCTCAGGAAGAAAACGTGGACCGCGCCAAGATCCAGACGGATATCGGGCGTCTGCGCGAACAGGTCGAATCGATCGTCGGTTCTGCCCAGTTCAACGGCCTGAACCTGATCGACGGCTCGTCGGGCACCCAGGTGTCGCTGCTGTCGTCGCTCAACCGTTCCTCGACCGGTCCGGTCACGGCGTCGAACATCAACATCGACACAAGTTCGACCAACCTGTCGCTGGCGGCCGGCTCCGCGGTCACGCTGGACGGTGCGCTTGGCACGATCACGGCGACCAACGGTACCACCAACACGGCGATCACCGCGGCCGGCTTCAACTTCTCCACGGCTGACTACGCCGCGACGACGGGCACCGTTGCCCTCGACTCGGGTGAATTCACCGGGACCGAAACCTGGGACAGCCTTGTCGCCGGCGACCGCGTGACGATGAACTTCGGCGTCACCGCAACCAGCACGGGCACGCCGGTTTCCTACACGGTGCGTGAAGGTGACACCGGCAGCTCGATCCTGACCGGCCTCGTGGCCGAGGTCGAGGCCGCGGGTGTCGACTCCGATGTCGGGATTTCGTTCGACGGTACCAGCATCCTGGTCGACAACCAGACGGGCGCCGACTTCGATATCACCTTCACCGCATCGCGCGGCGAGGGCGGGCTTTCCGCTCTGACCAACCTCGACGTGTCCGACTCGGCTTCTGCCGACCAGGCGTTGATCGATATCGAGAACATGATCGATTACTCGATCAACGCGGCTGCAAGCCTCGGTTCCGCGGAGAAGCGGGTCGATATTCAGGCGGACTTCGTGTCGAAACTGGTCGACTCGTTCAAGGCCGGTATCGGCACCCTGGTGGACGCCGACATGGAAGAGGCTTCGGCCCGACTGCAGGCGCTGCAGGTTCAGCAGCAGCTGGGCGTTCAGGCGCTCTCGATCGCGAACCAGACGCCGCAGCAGCTGCTGTCGCTGTTCCGCTAATTGGCCAAGATCCGGGGCGCCTGAACGGCGCCCCGGTTTCCGCAGGGCGGAAAATCCGCCATTGAACAGAAACCGTCGCTGGAAGGTATCCAAGTGTACGCAAATCTCATGGCCAAAACGGCCTACGCCAATCCCGGACAGCCCACCCGCACCCCGCGCTCCACCGAATACGAAGCGTTCGCGCGCATCACGCACCGGCTCAAGGCCGCTGCCGCGCTGGACAAGCACGAATTCCCCTCGCTTGCCCGCGCCTTGCACGAAAACCGTCAGCTTTGGACAGTGCTTGCCGCCGACGTGGCGGACCGGAACAACGGTCTTCCCACGCAACTGCGCGCGCAGATCATCTATCTTTACGAATTCACGATGCAGCACACATCGAAGGTGCTTGGCGGCGAAGCCCAGGCCGACGTGCTGATCGACATCAACACCGCGGTCATGCGCGGCCTGAAACAGGGAGGCGCGGCATGAGCGGACTGGTTCTCAAACTCGCGCCGCATGAACGCGTCCTGATCAACGGCGCGGTCATTGAGAACGGCGAACGCCGTTCGCGCCTGGCGATCATGACGCCCAATGCGCATATCCTGCGCCTGCGCGACGCGATCCACCCCGAAGAGGTCAACACGCCGGTCCGTCGGGTCTGTTATATCTGCCAGCTGGTCCTGTCGGGTGACGTTTCGCCGGACGAGGCACAGATGCAGTTGCTGCGCGGGATCGAGCAGCTTTCGCAGGCGCTGACCGACCATGACAGTCGTGCGCAATTGACCGCGGCAACGCGGGCGGTCCTGGACAGCCAGCATTATCAGGCGCTCAAGGCCCTGCGGTCGTTGCTGCCGCGGGAGGAACGGCTTCTGGCCGCGGGAGCCAAGTAATGTTCGCCCCGGCGCTGCCCCTGTCCGGCTATGCCGGGTGGAAGTTTCTGGAACGGACGCGCGATGTTCAGCAGGAGACGCTTCTGGCATCGCCCGTCATCCAGCGGAACGAGGCCCATTTTCGCGAGAAGATCGGCTCGATCACCACGGCCGAGGCACTTGTCGAGGATCGCAGGTTGCTGACCGTCGCGTTGGGCGCCTTCGGCCTTGATGACGACATCAACAACAAGTTCTTCATCCGCAAGGTTCTGGAAGAAGGAACGCTTGATCCCAAGGCGCTTGCCAACAAGCTGAGCGACAAACGCTATCTGGAATTCGCCAAGGCGTTCGGGTTCGGGGACTTTCCCGACAATCCCAATACCCTTCTTTCGACCTTCGCGGATGACATCCTGTCCTCCTACGGCGACCGACAGTTCGAGCGGGCTGTCGGCGACCAGGACGAGTCGCTGCGCTTTGCCCTCAATGCCCAGCGCGAGTTGGGCGATATCGCGGCAAAGTCCAACAGCGAAGACACGAAATGGTTCACGATCATGGGCAATGCGCCCTTGCGCAAGGTCTTTGAAACGGCGTTCGGCCTGCCCAAGCAGTTCGGCAGCGCCGATCTCGATCAGCAACTCGGTGAATTCAAGGACCGGGCGGAACGGTTTCTGGGGTCTTCCGATCCGGCGCTGTTCAAGGACCCGGAGAAGGTCGAGGAACTGGTCAAGCTTTACCTTCTGCGCAACGAGGCTGCGGCGGGCCTTTCGCCGTCGGCGAAGGGGGCCACGGCGCTGACCCTGTTGCAAAGCGCGCCGATGATCGGCGGTTTCTAGGCCTGGCGCCGGTGGGAACGCCACGGTAGGCGCCAACTTTTGATTAAGGATGATGTCGCATTCTGCGGATGCGGTATCCCGTCCGCACAACGAACCAGAAGGGCCGTTGCAATGACAGGTAGTCCGATCCTGCCGTCCGGGTTCCGGTCGTCCCGCATGACCGATCCCCGGCAGGCCTTGCGACACCGGTTCGAAGCGGCGCAAGCCCATGCCAGCGCAATAGGAACCGGTCGCCCATGAAGAACGCCAAACTCAAGCCCGCCATGCTTGCGACCGCGATGCCGGCACCAGAAAGCGCCGCCGGAGCGGGCGTGGAAGACATCCTGCGTCTTGCCAATACCATGATGGACAATGGTCGGCTGGACCTTGCGCAGGAAATCCTGCTGGATGCCCGGAACACGCATCCGAAGGATGCGCGGATCGCGAACAACCTTGGCTTGTGCAATCTCAGGGCGGGGCAGGCGCGCCGGGCCAAGGAGGATTTTCGGGCGGCACTGCGGCTGAAACCGAATTACTTCGGCGCGACCGTCAATCTCGGGCAATCCGCGCTGGCGTTGGGAGACCTTCAGCTGGCGCTGGACTGTTTCGTCAAGGCCGAGCGCCATCCGGACGGCCCCAATGGCGAAGTCCTGAAGGCCAAGGCGCAGGTGTTGCGGCAACTGGACCGGCCTGACGAAGCGGCCGAGGTGCTGGAAGCGGTCGTGTCCGCGGCCCCCCAGGACCAGCAGGCACGGATCGATCTTGGCGTGCTCTATTGCAAGAGACAGGATTTCGCGGCCGGAACACATCAGTTCGTTGCCGTCCTCGAAACGGACCCCGAAAACTTCCTGGCCCTGTACAATCTCGGCCTTGCGCTGGAAGCACAGGGGTTCAAGGACAAGGCGAAGCAATGTTTTCACGCGGCCCTGCAGCGTAATCCGCGGCATTTCGAAAGCCTGAATGCGCTGGGTGTGATGCAACTGGCCGCCGAGGACCTGGATGAAGCGGAAAAGACCTTCGAGACGCTTCTGGAACTGAACCCGAACGATATTGCCGTGGCCAACCTGGCGAACTGCCAGTTCCAGTCGGGCAAATACCTGGAGGCGACGCAAAACATCGCCAAGGCCGTCGCGCTGCAACCCGACAACGAGGATTTTCGTTCGGCGGCGGTGTACTACAATATCTACGCCTGCAACTGGGATGGCGTGCGCCGTAATCTGGCCGCCTGCCCGGACCTGGGCATTCACCGGCAGCCGATCGCGCCGTTCACCCTTCTGGCGGCCGAGGACGACCCCGAACGGCAGAAGGGGCGGTCGGTTCTCTGGGCCGGTACGATCCGGCCGCCGGTTTCCGCGGCCTTTTCCGCGCCGCCGCCGCATCCCGAAGGCAAGATCCGTATCGGGTATTTCTCGAACGATTTCTACAATCACGCGACCATGCATCTGCTGAGCGGCTTGCTGCGCGAACATGACCGTTCGCGTTTCGAGATCACGTTGTTCAGTTACGGCAGGCAGTTCGACGACCCGATGCGCCGGCTTGCGATCACGTATGCCGACCAGTTCCTCAACGTATCGGACTCCACCGATGCCGAGATCGTGCAGATGGCGCGGCATCTCGAACTTGATGTCGCGGTCGATCTCAAGGGGCACACGAAACACGCCCGCCTCGGGTTTTTCGCCAGTCGCATGGCGCCGGTGCACATGACCTATCTGGGGTATCCCGGGACATCCGGGGCGGCATTCTTCGATTATGCGATCTGCGACCCGGTCGTCCTGCCGCCGCATGAGCGTGCGGGGTTCACCGAGCAGATCGTCTACCTGCCGGATTGTTACCAGGCGAACGACGATCAGCGTCAGGTTCCCGTGGCCACGACCCGGCGAACGGATTGGGGGCTGCCGGAAGCCGCGCCGGTCATCTGCTGTTTCAACCACAACTACAAGATCGGCGAGACCGAGTTCGACATCTGGATGCGTGCGCTCGCACGGCGGGACGATGCGGTGCTTTGGCTGCTGAAAAGCAACGATGTGGCGCGTGAAAACCTATTGAAACGGGCAGAGGCGGCCGGTGTTGGCCGTGAAAGGGTGATCTTCGCGGAAACCGTGTCCCCATCGGCCAATATCGAACGGCTGCGTCACGCGGACCTGTTCGTCGATACCTTCAACTACAACGCGCACACCACCGGCAGCGATGCGCTTTGGGCGGGGGTGCCGATCCTGACCAGGGCGGGTCGGCAGTTTTCGGCGAGGGTCGGGGCCAGCCTGCTTTCGGCCGCCGGTCTGCCCGAATTCATCACCGACACGGCCGAAGCGTATGAAGCCCGGCTGCACGAATTGCTGCGAGATCCTGCGCGTCTGGACGCGGCGCATCGGCATCTGCAAAGCAACCGCAAGACCCTTCCCCTGTTCGATACCGTACCCTTCACCCGTCACATCGAGGATGGCTATGCACGGGCCCTCGAACGGTGCCGGTCCGGCTTGCCACCATCCGATATCCACGTTCGCAAGCGGGGTTGATCGCCATGCGGATCAGGCCGAGGCCCACACAATGAGTGTGCTGCGCGACATTCTTGCGCCGTCGCGGAAGACGGAAATCGTTGACATCGGCGCCAACCCGATCGACGGGGACCCGCCCTACGCGGCGATGCTGTCGGCCGGTCTGTGCCGTGTCACGGGGTTCGAACCGCAACCCGAGGCGCTGGCCCGGCTGCAAGAGCTGAAGGGCCCCAATGAAAGATATCTGGGCCACGCCATCGGCGATGGCACGACTGCCGAGCTCAAGGTTTGTGCGGCTTCCGGGATGAGCAGTCTGCTCGAACCGATGGAAAAGGGTCTTGGCTTCTTCAATCTCTTTCCCGAATTCGGACGGGTCGAAAAGCGGCTTCCGGTGTCGACGCGAACCCTCGACAGCATCGAGGACGTCGCGCAGATGGACCTTCTGAAGATCGATATCCAGGGTGGGGAACCGGCGGTCTTTCGCAACGCCGATCGCCTTCTGGCGGACGCGGTCGCGGTGCATACCGAGGTTTCCTTCGTGCCCCTCTACGAAGGGCAGCCGACGATCGGAGATATCGACGCGGAGCTTCGGCAGCGCGGGTTTCTGCCCCATTGCATGCCGGCATTGAAGAAGTGGCCGATTTCACCCTGCGTCATCAACGGCAATCCCCGCCTGGGTCTCAACCAGCTGCTGGAGGCGGATATCGTCTATGTGCGCGGTCTGCTCGACCTGCCGGATCTGGAAGCAGAGGCGCTGAAGCAGATAGCGATGATTGCCCATCATTGTTACGGGTCTTTCGACCTTTCGCTGCGATGCCTCAAGGTGCTGGAAGCCCGTGGCGAGATCGAGGCGGGTGGCGCCGATCGCTATCTGACCAGCGCCTGACCCGACGTTGTCCGGGCGGCCTGGGTCGCGCCGTCCGCATCCGCACCCGGTTGCAGGATCTCGGCCAGTCGCAAGAAGCTTTCCTGCGTGCCGCCGGGGGCATCCTCGGCCAGAAACCCGTCGAGCGCGGGCCAGATGCGGATCGCCTCGTCGATCTGCGGGTCCGATCCGGGCACGTATAGCCCCGCCTGAATCATCATCTCGGCCCGGTCATATGCACCGAGCAGACGCCGCGCATGCGAGATCAGGGTGTTTTCCTCGGCGCTGGCCGCATCCGGCAGCGAACGCGAGACGGATCGCAAAAGGTCGATCGCCGGGAAGCGGCCGCGTTCTGCGATGGCGCGGTCCATCACGACATGGCCGTCGAGAACGCCGCGCAGGATGTCGGCCACCGGTTCCTCCATGTCCGACCCGGCGACGAGGACCGAGAAGACCGCGGTGATGTCGCCCGTCCCCTCGGCCCCCGGCCCGGCGCGTTCGGCCAGCGACATGATCTGGTGCGAGGTCGAGGGCGGAAAGCCGCGCAGGCTTGGCGGTTCGCCCCCCGCCAGTGCGACCTCGCGATGCGCCTCGGCGAAGCGGGTGATCGAATCGGCCAGAAACAGGACGTGCTTGCCCTGGTCGCGGAAATGTTCGGCCACCGACATCGCCGCCCAGGCGCAGCGGCGGCGCACCAGCGGCGACTGGTCCGACGTGGCGGCCACGATGACCGACCGGGCCATGCCCTCGGGGCCCATCGTCTTTTCCACGAACTCGCGCAACTCGCGCCCGCGTTCGCCGATCAGCGCCACGACGACGACATCGGCCGTGACCCCGCGCGCGAACTTGCCCAGAAGCGAGGATTTGCCCACGCCGGACCCGGCGAAAAGGCCGATCCGCTGGCCGCGGACCAGCGGCAGCAGCGTGTTGAAGACCGAGACATGGGTTTCCAGCCTTTCGCCCAGGCGGCGGCGCTGGGCCGCGGCGGGCGGGCTGTCGCGCAGGACGCGTTCGGTCCGGCCGCGCAGGATCGGGCGCCCGTCGAGCGGACGGCCAAACGGATCGACCACGCGGCCGACCCAGCTGTCGTCGGGGCAGATGCCGGCCTGGCCGACATGTTCCACGCGCGAACCAAGGCCGATTCCGTCGGCGGCAAGGTCGGGCAGGACGGTGACGCGACCGGGGGTGAGGGTGACGATCTCGCCCTCCAGCACCTGGCCGCGGCCGCCATGGATGCGGACCCGGTCGCCCAGGGCGGCATGGCTGCCGAACCCGGCGACCTCGACGGTGCCGCGGCCCAGGCTGACGACGCGGCCGGCGCGATGCACCGGCTCCATCGATGCGATTTCCCCGATCAGCCGCTCGAAGCCCCCGTAAGCCATTCTGGCCTCCTTTGTTTCCCGATTACGGTTTCTAAAGGATTGGGGGTTAAGGCTTGATTGAAAGCTTCGGAGGAGAAACCCCGATGTTAGAGAAACTGGAAATTCTGCAAATGGCGCATGCGATGTCGCAGCATGCGGCACAGCGCCAGAACCTGGTGTCGCAGAACATCGCCAACGCCGACACGCCCGGTTACCGGGCGCGGGATGTCGCGTCCTTCGCCGACACCTATCAATCGCAATCCTCGGACTGGAACAGCCGCGCGACGCGCGACGGGCACTTCACGGCCGCGTCCGCCGGGCCGATGGCCAACATGCGCGCGATCGAACGCGACGATCCCGGCACCCAATCGCCCAACGGCAATTCCGTCTCGCTTGAGCTTGAGATGGTCAATGCCGCCGAGGTCAAGCGCCAGCACGACCGCGCGCTGACCGTCTACAAGTATTCGCTCGACATGATGCGCACCGCGCTGGGCCGCGGGCGCTAGGAGGTGAAGGATGTCTGATTTCGGCAATTCCCTTGCATTGTCGGCTAGCGGGATGAAGGCCCAGGCGATGCGCCTGCGCCATGTCTCGGAAAACATCGCCAATGCCGACACGCCCGGCTACCACCGCAAGACCGTCTCGTTCGAGGCCGAGGTCGAGCGGGGGCGCGCCACCGGCGGGGTCGATCTTGGCCCCGTGGAACTCGACCGGACGGAACCGACCCGGATTTACGACCCGGGCCACCCGCTGGCCGATGAAACCGGCTACTACGACGGCTCGAATGTCGATCTGGTGGTCGAGATCGCTGACGCGCGCGAAGCGCAGCGCAGCTACGAGGCGAATCTGAAAATGTTCGAACAGGCACGGCAAATGTCGTCGGCCCTGATGGACCTGATTCGCCGCTGACTTGAATAGGGGAGGTCCAGAATGGACGTGAGAACCTCATTCGCTGCACAGACTTACGCGCAGGCACGTCCGGCGACGGCACCAGGTGCCGCGCCGGGCGGGTCTTCGGAGAAGTCTGCCTTCGGCCAGGCGGTGGGCGATTTCGCCCAGACGCTGAAGGCCGGCGAGGACACCGCGAAAGCGGCCATGGTGGGCGACGCGGATCCGCATGCGCTGGTGCAGGCGCTGGCGTCGTCGCAACTGGCGGTCGAAACCGCCGTGACGGTGCGTGACCGGGTCGTCGAGGCATACCAGGAAATCCTGAGGATGCCGGTGTGATGACCGAGATCATCTTTTTCGACACGATGCGCCAGGGGCTTTGGATCGCCGTGATGATCTCGGCGCCGATGCTGGCCGTGGCGCTGATCGCCGGTGTTGCCGTCGGCCTGTTCCAGGCGCTGACCTCGGTGCAGGAACTGACGTTGACCTTCGTGCCCAAGGTCGGCGCGATGATCGCCGTCTTCTGGGTCTCGATGACCTTCATGTCCGGGTCGTTGGTCGCGTTCTTCACCGACCGGATCATCCCCCTGATCGCGGGAGGATAGACCATGGACAACACGGCCTACACGACACTCAACCGCCAGGTCGGCCTGCTGAAGGAAATGCAGTCGGTCGCCAACAACATCGCCAACGTTTCCACCACCGGCTACCGCAAGGAACGCGTGGTCTTCGCCGAGTTCGTCCAGCACCTGGACGGCGAGGAAGCTTCGCTGTCGATGGCCGATGCGGCGGGCCGGGGCGTGAACCTGATGCAGGGGCCGTTGACCCAGACCAAGGGTACCTTCGATTTCGCGATCGAGGGTGACGGGTTCTTCATGGTCGAGACGCCGGAAGGGCAGCTTCTGACCCGCGCCGGCATCTTCACCCCGAGCGAGGAGGGCTTGCTGGTCAATATCGACGGCAACCCGCTGCTCGACCTTGGCGGGGCGCCGATCCCGGTGCCGCTGGATGCCCAGAAGATCGACCTGGCAAATGACGGGACCCTGTCGGCCGACGGCGTCGAGTTGGCGCAGGTCGGCGTGTTCGTGCCCGCCGACATCAATCAGATGACCCGTGCCGGATCGACCGGATTCGCCGTCGACGGGGATATCCTGCCGATGGATGAGCCCGTCGTGCTTCAGGGTTTTCTTGAAAACTCGAACGTAAGCCCGATCAACGAGATCGCGCGGATGATCCAGGTCCAGCGCGCCTACGAGATGGGGCAAACCTTCCTGAACAACGAGGACGAACGGATGCGTAACGCCATCCAGGCCCTCGCATCGAAAGCCTAAGGAGCCGAACCCATGCGTGCCCTTCAGATCGCCGCCACCGGGATGAGCGCCCAGCAGATGCGGGTCGAGACCATCTCGAACAACCTCGCGAACATGTCCACGACGGGCTATAACGCTCGCCGCGCCGATTTCGCCGACCTGCATTATCAGCAGGTCACGCGCCCCGGCACGATCAACGCCAATGACGGCACGATCCTGCCCACCGGGGTTCAGGTCGGCCTGGGTGTGCGCCCCGCCTCCGTCAGCGTCATGCTTGCGCAGGGGTCCCTGTCCCAGACCGGGGGCGATCTCGATCTGGCGATCGAGGGGAACGGCTATCTCGAGGTCACGCTGCCATCGGGGATTTCGGCCTATACCCGTGACGGCGGCCTGCAACGCTCGGCCGACGGCCAGATCGTGTCGGCGGACGGCTATCCGGTCGCGCCGGGGGTCACGATTCCCGTCGATGCGCGGTCGATCGCGATCAACGCTTCGGGCGAGGTTTGGGCCTATTTCGATGACCGGGTCGAACCCGAGCTTCTGGGCCAGTTCAGCTTGGCGGGCTTCGCCAACGAAAAGGGGTTGGAGGCGATCGGCTCGAACCTGTTTCTGGAAACCGCGGCCTCGGGTCCGGCAGATATCGCCCCGCCGGGCGAGAACGGGCTGGGCACACTGCGCCAGGGCTACCTGGAGGACAGTTCCGTCGATGCCGTGCGCGAGATCACCGAACTGATCGAGGCGCAGCGCGGCTACGAACTGAACGCCAAGGTCATCACCGCTGCCGACCAGATGCTTGGCGCAACGACACAGGTGCGGTGATGCGGCATGTCCTTCTCCTGGCACTGATCTTCGCGATGGGGCCCGCGGCCGCGCTGGCGGAAACGCTGGTCGCCACCCGCACGATCCGCCCGCAGCAGATCATCATGCCCGAGGACGTCGCGGTCAGCGACGCCCAGATCGGCGGCATGTTCACCGATCCCGCCGAGGTGGTGGGCCAGGAGGCGCGCGTGGCGCTGTTCGCCGGCCGGCCGATCGGCCCGTCGGATATCGGGCCGCCGGCGCTGGTCGACCGCAACCAGATCGTGATCCTTGCCTACAGGAAGGGCCCCGTGACCATCGTCACCGAGGGCCGCGCGCTTGGGCGTGGCGGCGTGGGCGACCGCATCCGCGTCATGAATCTCGGCTCTCGCGCCACCGTCTCGGGCTACGTCACCGAGGACGGATCGGTGCGCGTGCTGGGCGGAACTTGATTTTCCCGGGGGACAGAACCATGAGACTGACAGCACTTTTCACCATCGCATTGGCGGCCACCGCGGGCTGCGAACGGCTTGAAAACGTCGGCAAGGCGCCGGCTTTCACCCCGGTCGAAACCTCGGACGAATATTACGCCATGGCCGGCGCGCCGATGCCCAGCCAGGCCGAGCGGCGCATCGCGGCCGACCGGGCCTCGCTGTGGAGCGGGTCGCGCACCTCGCTACTGGGCGACCGCCGAGCGGTGCAGCGCGGCGACATCCTGACCGTCGTGATCGAGATCGACGACAGCGCCGAGATGCAGAACACCTCGAACCGCAGCCGGTCGAGTTCCGACCGGATGGGCATCACCGGCCTGCTGGGCATTCCGCAGCGCGTGAACCGGGCGCTGCCGACGGGTGCCTCGATGGACAACGCGATCAACACCGATTCGGATTCCAGCTACCAGGGCGACGGCGATACGCGCCGCAAGGAAAAGCTGACGCTGCGGGTGGCCGCCACGATCATCGAGACGCTTCCGAACGGCGTCCTGCGCATCCAGGGCAGCCAGGAGGTGCGGGTGAATTTCGAGGTTCGCGAACTGATCGTCACCGGCTTCGTGCGGCCGCAGGATATCAGCCGCCAGAACGAGATCACCTATGACAAGATCGCCGGCGCGCGCATCGCCTATGGCGGCCGCGGCCAGATCACCGACGTCCAGCAGCCGCGCTACGGTCAGCAGGTCGCGGATATCATCCTGCCGTTCTGAGGTACCCCATGGGCAAGCTTCTTCCCATCCTTCTTGCCGTGATCGGCCTTGGCGCCGGCGTCGGCGCGGGCATTCTGCTGAAACCCGAGCCGGAAGAGGTCGTGATCGACCCCTGCGGCGAGGATGGGGCGGAGACGATGCAGGCCAAGGCCGACGATCATGCCGACGACAAGGGCGGCAAGGATGGCGAAGCGCCGGCCTACGATTACGTCAAGCTGAACAACCAGTTCGTCGTGCCCGTGGTCGAATCGGGCCGGGTTTCGTCGCTGGTGATCCTGTCGGTCAGCCTTGAAACCGTTGTCGGCGGCAGCGAACAGGTCTTCGCCAAGGAACCGAAGCTGCGCGACGGCTTCCTTCAGGTCTTGTTCGACCATGCCAATGCCGGCGGGTTCAAGGGGTCGTTCACCGAGGCGTCGAACATGGATGCATTGCGCCGCGCCATGCTCGACGTCGCCAAGAAGGCGCTGGGCGACACGGTTTCGGACGTCCTGATCATCGACATCGTGCGCCAGGATACCTGACGCGCCGCACAGCGGGGCAGGCCGCCGGGGCCGCGCCATCGGGCGCGGCCTTTTCACGTCGCGGTATCAGTTGCGGGCCAGATCCGGCGGCTGATCGGCCAGCTTGCGGCGCGCGGCCTCTTCACGCGCTTCGTTTCGGGCCTTTTCCGCCAGCTTGTCCAGCACTTCGCCCTGGCCATAGGCCCGTGCGGCGGTCGCGCGCCGATCCATCCATTGCGCCGTCAGCCGCGCCAGGTCCATGTTCCGTCTTGCGCGTTCGCCTTCGGCCCAGCGTTCGAACTTCTCTGCCTGGCGGCCAAGCAGGGCGCCCGGCGTCTCGGCCAGCGCGGTGCGGGCGGCGCGGCGCTGGGCATCGACCTCGGCAACACGGTCTTCGGCCGCGCGGCGCGCCTCGGCGGCCTTGCGAAGTTGGGCTATTTCCAGCTCGCGCCGGATGCCGGCCAGGCGGGCCAGGGCGGCGATGCGGGCGGCGCGGCTCACCACATCCTCGTGCGGGCA
>Ga0180436_10003509_pt1 | contig 14396 bp, 13 predicted proteins | sample SS_ome_2_FD_132434 | JGI IMG/M metagenome (GOLD analysis project Ga0180436, IMG submission 132434) | Hypersaline lake sediment archaeal communities from the Salton Sea, California, USA - SS_3_S_2 metaG | ecosystem: Environmental > Aquatic > Non-marine Saline and Alkaline > Hypersaline >...
ACGATATTCTGAAGGGATGGACCGAGTACGGCGATCAGGCTGATGGCCAGGAGGATAAAGGGAAAACCCATCATCACGTTGACCATAAAAGAGATAATCGAATCGACCTTGCCCCCATAGTATCCAGCCAGCAACCCGAGAAAAACCCCAATGACGATCTGAAGAACGACAGCAGAAAGCCCCACCACTAGAGAGATGCGGGTGCCATACAATATCCTTGACAAAAGGTCCCTTCCCACATGGTCTGTTCCCAGGATATGGCTGGACACCCCTCCTTCCATCCAGCAGGGAGGCAGAAGGCGCTGCATAATATTTTGTTCATACGGGTCGTGAGGCGTGATCCACTGGACACCGAAAGCGACAAGCAGCATGGCAAATATGATGAGCCCGCCTACAACACCTAAACGCAAATGCCAGGCTTTTCTCAATATCGCCCTGATTCTGTTGGTTTGTCGTCGCGGTGTTGCATAAACAGCTGTGGCTGTCATCTCAATCCTCTTAGTCAAGCCTGATTCTTGGATCGATTGCTGCTGCGGCTATATCTGCCAGTAGGTTTCCGACAACAACACAACCGGCAAAAAAAACGACGATGGCCTGGACAACCGGATAGTCGCCCATGCGTATGGACTCCACTGCCAAGCGTCCCAACCCGGGCCAGGCAAAAACGGTTTCGGTCACCACGGCACCACCTAACAGCAGGCTCAGTTGCATGCCGGTAACCGTTACCAGAGGTATCGCTGCATTCTTTAACGCGTGCTTTATCAGTACCCACCCTTCACCTAAGCCTTTGGCTCTCGCAGTTCGAATATAGTCCTGTGTAAGAACATCCAGCATGCCTGAACGAACCAGACGCATATTGACCGGCAGAAGCCAGGCCCCGAGGGTAATTGAGGGGAGGAGAAGGTGGGCCAGGGAATCACTTCCCGATATGGGCAGCCAACCCAGCCATACCCCGAAAATAATGATCAGCATGATCCCCAGCCAGTAGAGCGGCATGGCCTGTCCCATCAGGGCCAAAAATGTAGCCAGGTTGTCGATGACGCTGTATCGCCTGACGGCCGCAATAATACCGATGGGCACTGCAAAGAGGTTGGCCAGCAGGACTGCTGTCAGGGTCAACTTGAGGGTTGCGGGTATTCTTTCAGCCATCAATTCCAGCGCTGGGACCTTGGAAACGAAAGATTCTCCGAAATCACCGTGGAGCACTACCTTGCGTAAAAAATCCAAGTATTGAACCATCACCGGACGATCAAGTCCCATCGCCTTTTTAAACACGGCAATATCTTCGATTTCGGCCTCGGGTGGAAGCAGCAGCAAGGCAGGATCGGCGTTCAAAAAAAGAAGTAAAAAGGAGATCATTGAGATGGCCAGACATACACCGACCGCCTGGAACATTCTCTTCAGGATGTAGGTCTTCACCTTGGCTCCCCTTGGGTCAACGTCAATGTATCGCTATCCGCAACGAATCGGCCCTTCTGGATGACCGCCGTAATACGGCTTTTTTGCTGAAGTATCGAGATATCAGCTAAAGGATCGCCCTCGACTACCAGAATATCTGCCTGTTTTCCGGGTTCAATAGACCCGAGCAATGGTTCCAGTCCCAAAACCCGGGCGGCAGTACTTGTGGCCGCACATATGGCCTGGTCTGGGCTCATACCGACGGATACCATTTCCTGGAGTTCATAGGCATTCTGTCCATGCAGGTTATAGGGCGTGCCCGCGTCCGTGCCAAAGGCAACCATTACTCCCTTATCAATGGCTTTTCTCGCGCTGGCCAGTCTTGACTGTCTGTTTTCAGCCGATTTCTTCACCATAAAGGATGGTATGCCGGCCTTCTCGCCATGCCTGATCATTTGGGCTCCGGCCGAAAAGGTGGGAACCAGGAACACCCCCTTTTCCTGCATCCATCCCAGTACCTCATCGTCCAGCTGCATACCGTGCTCGATGGTATCGATGCCGGCCTGAACGGCATTTTTTACACCCTGTAGACCCTGCGCATGGGCGGAAGTCTTCCGGCCGGCCTTATGCGCCTCTTCAATCCCGGCTCTGAGTTCCTCTATGGTCAACTGTGCCTGTCCCGGGTCCACGCCATCCGTGCAGATACCGCCGGTCGCCATCAGTTTTATGACATCCGCACCAGCCCGGAGCTGCTTTCTAACCGCCTTCCGAACTTCGGAGGGACCATCGGCCTGCAAACCAATCTGCCACCCATGGCCCCCTGTCATGCAAATCATCTGGCCTGCGCAGATCATTCTCGGTCCGGGTACCAAACCATTCTGTATGGCATCCCGTAGGCGAAGACCCACATGATGCATACAGCCAAGATCCCTGACGGTGGTAATTCCTGCTTCCAGTGTTTGTCTGGCATGAACGGATGCAGTCAAGGCCATTTCGGCTTCACTCATCGGCAAAAGCCTGTTCGCCGGGTCAGGTGAGGCATCCAGCACCATGTGCACATGGCAGTCGATTAATCCGGGCAGGAGGGTTTTGCCTGCAAGATCTATGGTCCTGTCACTGTCCTGAGGTAAGGGCTCTGTTTCACCCACCGCCTTGATGGCACTGTCTTCCAAAAGCACCCAGCCGTGCAGAATCGGCCCTCCCAGTCCATTGATAATCTTTGCGTTGTGCAAAAGCGTCTTCATTACTATCCCCTTTTTGTGAAACTATAGTCACTCTTCAGCTTTGTCGGATATTGCATGGTTTTTGCCTAATTCAAGGGACTGATACCTTTCAACCAGAAGCCGGGAACGCTCAAAATGATCCCTCATAATAGATTTTGCCCTTCCCGGTTGGTTGTCTTGGATACAATCGAAGAATTGGCGATTGAACTCGAAATCAATGTTGCCTTCCTCCAATGAAAATTTAAGTTTGGATGTGAATTCTCTGGATATCTTGATGGCGGCCTTCATGGCCGAAGTGATCAAGCGGTTTTGACACGCCTGGGCAATGAGTGAGTGAAATTCCACCTGTCCCTTCCGGTCTACTTCCCCCGATTCAATAGCCTGACGACAGGTCTCCAGATTCTTTTTCATGATTTCGAGGTTTTGCCGGGTGCGTTTTGCACATGCCAATTCAATGACCACCGGCTCCATGATCCGCCGGTATTCAATGACTTCATCAATGGTCAAACCACCCAGGTGATAACAATCAACCACCACATTCAGGATCCGTTCTGAATTTCCCCGGGAAACGAAACTGCCTCCCTGAGCGCCGCGGCGCTTTTCAATAAGCCCTTCAGCAACCAGTTTTCCGAGAGCCTCTCTGAGAACAGTTTTGGATACATTGAATTGCTTGGTCATTTGCTCTTCCGAGGGCAGCTTGTCGCCAGGTTTGAAGCGGCCATCCATAATTGCTGTTCTGAGGACGTTCCGAAGCTGGTCCGGAATATTGACCGCCCGAAAGCTGAATTGATCAAAAGCATCTTGAGTCATTGTGAAGCCTCTTTTGATACATTTGAAATTTATTGGAAGATATATAATACTTCATACATAATACGTATGAAGTATGTCAAGAATATTTTTATAGCTAAAAAATTAGGATTCGAAGGTTGCAAGCGGTAATGGAAACAGGTGACCGAGAACAAGTTTTTAAAACTTACAAATGGAAGTATCAATTTTTCTGAGAGTGCTTTTGGTAAATATTAACGCAAATTTGGAGATCGAAGGATTTTGAAGATTGAGTCAAAAACTGAAATTACAGCCAATAGTTGATTGGGCGGATGCCGGATATTAACTTTTGGAGGTGTTGATTACCATATCTTTTCAATGGTATCTCCTATATAGGGGCGGCCGATATATTGAAAAAAACGAGTCGGTAGATATTTACATACTGATCCCTATTGCCCTAGCGCATAACAATAAAAGCTGAGCAATCTACCAGGCTTAATTTCCTTCTATCAAGGCTCGGCGATATTTCAAAGGCCAATCTATGGCGGGCTTCATCAATCCAGATCGTATCTAAAACCTCAAGAATGTCCCCCCGGAAGCCTGCTCTGATCTGTTGGTTAGCAATGGATTAATATAGAAATTAGTTGATTGTCGAGTTCTTAAATGGTTAAATTGACGGATGAATTATCAATATCTCACAATTGATAGAGACCGTCATTTTGCCACGGTGACCCTCAACCGGCCGGAAAAATTGAATACCTTGAGTGCGGACTTGATGGAAGAGATCATTCATACGGCTCAGGCGTTTCAGGGAGATGAAGAGACGCGGGTGGTGATTTTCACCGGCAGCGGGGACAGTTTTTCGGCCGGGGTTGATTTGACCGATAAAAAATTTGCCCAAGGCCTTGTCCATGCTTCGAATCTGAAGAAGTTGCGATTCCTGGGGCTCGGTCCGCGCATGATCCGGGCCATTTATGAGATCGATCAGATCACTATTGCGGCCGTCAACGGATCGGCCCTGGGCGGCGGGGCCTGCATTGCCGCAGCCTGTGATTTCCGTATCGGGGCTGACAACTGCCGGGTGGGGTATCCCGAGGTGGGGCTGGGTATGAATCTGTCCTGGACAGCACTGCCCATGTGCGTCCACCTGATCGGTCCGGTACGTACCAAGCAAATGGTGATGCTGGCTGAAAAGGTGAAAGCGCAAACCCTGATTGACTGGGGTTTTTTAGATGAGATGGTGCCGGCGCCTGAGCTGATGAAGGCGGCGCAGGCCATGGCCCGGAAGTATGCGGCTCAGCCGCCCATTGCCGCCCAGATGGTGAAACGCAGCGTGAATGCCATTGCTTCGGCATTGGACCAATCCATCATGCACATGGATGCCGACCAGTTCCTTCTGGCGACACAGACCAAAGACTACCGTGAAGGTTTGAGCGCATTTCTCGAGAAACGCGAGCCGTCTTTCAAGGGGGATTAACCCCTGAATTCTGATGAGTGACCACAATCGCCAGCACATGCAGCGTGCTGAGTAAGTTGCGCGCATCAACCGCGTCATCGATTACATCGAGGGGAACCTCGACGGCGACCTGAGCCTGGAGATGCTGGCCAGTGTGGCCAGCTTTTCCAGGTTCCATTTTCACCGGATCTTCAAGGCCATTCTCAACGAGACCCTGAGCCGTTTTATCCAGCGGGTGCGCATCGAAAAGGCCGCCATGCAGCTCGCCAGCAACCCCCGCAAGAGCATCACTGCGATCGCCCTGGACACGGGCTTTTCCGGATCGGCCTCTTTTGCCCGGGCCTTTAAGGAGATTTTTGCCATGAGCGCCAGCGAGTTTGAAAGCGCCTGGGATGCACTCATGGCGGGTGGATGCCGGACAGCGGCTACCAGCCCGACGACCGGCTGTGGTATGAGATCTGCCACAACGATCCCAAGCAGCATCCCGAAGGCAAGCATGTGGCGGACATCTGTGTACCTGTTCGCCGTCTTTAATACCATCACTTCGGGAACGCCTGAGAACTTCAGACGCTGTGCTGTCAAGGGCTCGAAGTAAAACATTACGACTTCTCCCTTGAGGACTTGATTCTGAAGCCTTCAATCGTTTGCAGTAATGGTGTAGGAATGAGTTTTTTCAGAATTTTTCGAGGAGATTTGATTATTAAAAAAGATTCGCCCCCGCCAATTTTGGCGGGGGCGAATCTTTTTTAGAGGATGAGCTTGGAGATAATTTCGTTCATGATTTCATGGGTGCCGCCGCCGATGGACATGATGCGGTTGTCGCGGAAGAGCCGTTCCACAAGGTAACCGCGCATATAGCCGTACCCACCGAATATCTGGGTGGCGTCAAACGTGATCTTGTTGCTGACCATGCAGGAAAAGTTCTTGGCCATGGAGACTTCCTTGACCTTATATTCCCCGGCATTGATCAAGGCTGCCACCCGGTAGGTGAACTCCCGGCTGGCTTCCACCAGGGTGGCCATTTCCGCCAGCTTGTGACGGGTGACCTGGAACCCGGCCAGGGTTTTGCCAAAGGCCTCGCGCTTTTTGACGTACTTGATACACTCATCAAGGCAGAGCTGGGAAATCATATTGGTTTCCACGGCCATGAAAAGACGCTCGGACTGGAAGTTCTCCATCTGGTAGTAGAACCCCTTGTTTTCTTCCCCGATTCTGTTTGCCACGGGCACGCGGCAGTTGTCAAAATAGATTTCCGCGGTATCCGAAGCCCACCACCCGGTTTTCTTCAACGGTTCAGATGTCGAATACCCTGGCGTGTCCGTCTCAATGATCAAAATGCTGATCCCATGGGCGCCTTCGCCGCCGGTACGCACGAGGCAAGTGAGCTGGTCCGCCTTAACACCGCTGGTGATGAAGGTCTTGCTGCCGTTGACCACGTAATGGTCACCATCCCGGACGGCCGTGGTTTTGAGGTTGGCCACGTCCGACCCCCCGCTGGGTTCAGTGACGCCCAGGGCGGCAATGCGGTCGCCCTCGATCACCGGTCTTAAGAATTTTTCCTTCTGCTCCGGGGTGCCGTGGTTGATGATGGGCGGAACGGCAATGCCGTGGCTGAAAAGACTGGCCACCAATCCGAAGGACCCGCAGCGGCAGAACTCCTCGTTGACCACGATGCCTTCGAACTGGTCGCCGTCGCTGCCGCCGTACTCCGAGGGGTAGGCAATGGCATTGTACCCCAGGTCGGCGATTTTCTTGTGCAAATCACGGGGATAGTCCCCGGCCTCTTCCCATTCGTCGATGTAAGGGGTGATCACCTTTTTGACGAAATCCCGCACAGCTTTGCGCAGCAGGTCGTGGTCCTTGGTGAAGTATTGTTGATAGGAGTTTCTGGTGTTGGGGCTGTCCATAGATTAACCTCCGAAAAAGTTGTTTTAAGAAAAACTCAAATTAGCGGTTTTTGAATAAATTTTCAATGACGAAAATCTTAAGCCTGATGGATCGGAGTCAGCTCCTTTGAAACCCATGATCGCAATCACGGGCAATATACAATTGGTTGAGATTTTAATCGGATGTTGTGATACATTAGTCTTTTATTTGGGCATAAGACCAGTAGGGGAAATGCTGGAGAAAAAAGCGCTATACGTGTGTAGAACAACATAGGAGGAATGATGATTGAACATCTGTTTTCCATGGAAGGCAAGATTTGTGTGGTCACAGGGGGGTCCCGTGGGTTGGGCTTCTACATGGCGCACGGATTTCTCGAAGCCGGCGCAGCGCGGGTGTACATCACTGCCCGCAAGGCAGCGGCCTGTATGGAGGCGGCCGAGGAATTATCCCAATATGGCGAATGCATTGCATTACCCGGGGACATAAGTACGGTGGGCGGTACCCAGGAACTGGCGGACACTCTGGGGGAAAGGGAGACAAGCAACGATGTGCTGGTGAACAATGCCGGCAACGGTTGGGGAGCGCCTCTGGAAGCATTTCCTGAAAAGGGGTGGGACAAGGTCATGGACATCAATGTAAAAGCACCCTTTTTCCTGACCCAGGCACTCTTGCCGCTGCTCAAGCATGGCAAGTCACCAGATCGAACCGCCAGCGTCATCAACACAGGCTCCATTGCCGGTATTAGCGCCAACAGCATTTCCAACTACAGCTACGGTCCCAGCAAGGCTGCCATCCACCAGGTGACTCGCAACCTGGCCAAGGACCTTAGCGAGAGTCACATCCGGGTAAATGCCATTGCCCCAGGCCGCTTTTTTTCCAAAATGACGGAATATGTCAGCAAGGATGAAACGCTTTTTAAGGAAGAGTGTGATGCTATTCCCCTGCATCGATGGGGTTCGGCTGAAGATATTGCCGGCGTGGCCATAATGCTGGCCAGCAGAGCAGGGGCATTTATTACAGGCCAGATTATTCCCGTTGACGGCGGGACTACACTGGTGAGTTAATTCAAGGGCCGGGGAGCTTTGACGTAAAATGCACCCCGATCCTATGACTTTTAGTAAAGAGGGGCGAGTATATGCATAAAAATATTCCGGCTATCGGCCAGGATGCACCGGATTTTGAGGTGGCAGCTTCAAATGGCAGCCTTTTCAAACTTAGCGAGGAGCTGAAATCAGGCAAGAACATCAAGCTGGTGTTTTACCGGGGGCACTGGTGACCGTTCTGCATCCACCAGTTGGCGGAAATAGAAAAGCTTCATGACACCTACTCCAGGCTCGACACCCGGGTTTTTGCATTATCCACGGATTCACCCGAACAGTCGCAGAATCTGGTTCGAAAATTGGGACTCTCGTTCACCCTTCTCTGTGATGAGGACAAAAAGGTGATTGACCAGTTTGACCTCAGAAATCCTTTGGAGCATGACGGGATTGCCTATCCGGCAACCTACATTGTCAGCCCGGACGGTAAGATACGCTATCGCTCACTGGACGGCACAGCCAAACGTGTCGACCTGACCGATGAACTGACGTTTCTGGAGCAGTTCCACAGGGACAGCGGACACACCTTGCAGGCAAAACCGAAAAGAAAATGGGTTATCCCCTCATTGAAAGATAACTGGCGCATTTCACTGAACATGATCACTGTGGGAAATTTTTCCGACTGGAAAAATATGTTCCTGCTGCCGGTAAATTATCTTAAAATATTTGGAGCCAGATTAAAAAACAGATAAGTTACCTGGCGTGGTGTGGAACACTAATGGCTTAAATGCTTCCAGCCATATAGAGTGGATAGTTCTTTACTACCTTTGTATCATCACGATTCAGTGTCTTTCCTGAAATGATTATGGCTGACAGGGGCGTGTACTTTTTTCTGTACTGTTGCAAACTTTTTGCCTTTGTTCTATTGCCTGACTTGACTTCAACGGGAACTATTTCTCCGTCGAGCACTCGAAGAAATTCTATTTCCGAATTTCTCTCTTTCCAGGCATAGAGTTTTGATACACCTGCTGACACAAATTCCTGGGCAGCAAAGTTTTCCGCAAAATAGCCTTTTGTAATCCCATAATCTTGAGCGATTATTGCCTCGACAGGTAAATCAAGCATGCACCCCAGCAAACCGATATCAAAAAAGTATAGCTTAAATAAGTTGTTTTTGCAGAAAGACTCTAAGGGTAATTCAGCCTTGTTACATATTTTCACCTTGAAAATCAGCCCCGCTTTTTCCAGCCAGCTAATGGGGCTATTCAGATCAGCGTATCCTTTTTTTCCGGGGATAACCCCTTTGAATCGATACCGGCTGACGGAACCTTCAACATTTTTAGAGAGTTGCATGGGGACATCTTCAAAAACCGATACAATATGCATGGAGTTTGTTTTGCCTGAATGCTTTGCAAAATCTCGATAATACCCTTCAATAAGCTCTTTTTGAATTTTTCTGGTATTGTTCATCGCTTCAAAACGATTGTCCCGCATGGGAATATATTCGGAGATGACTTGGGGCATACCTCCAGTCACATAATACTCTTTTAGGCACCCCCATAACTTCCGATGAGCTGCCTCGGAAATGGTGTTTACTTCTCTATATGATCCCAGAACTTCTACCAACAGATCTTCATTGAGTGATTCTAAGAACTCAGAAAAAGTCATCGGAAAGAGATTTTGGAACTCAACTTTGCCCACCGGAAAAGATTCTGAAGAGAGGGCAACTCCCAGCAAAGACCCTGCACAGCATATGGCAAGTTCCGGCATAGACTCATAAAAATACTTCAAGCTGGTTAGTGCTCTTGGACAAGCCTGAATTTCATCAAAAATTACCAGGTCCGATCGAGAATTGATTCGATCTCCCGTATGTATGGAAAGGTCTGCAAGAATTTGGGTTGGGTTTAAATCTGCTTCAAATATGTGTGAGAGATTTTTATCCTGTTCAAAATTAAAAACATGGAACTTAGGGAACTCCTTTTTTCCGAAATCTTCTAAAAGATAGGTTTTGCCCACTTGTCTTGCTCCCCGAAGAAGCAAGGGTTTACGGGTTGGCGAGGATTTCCAGTCAAGCAGGTTTTTATATAAGGCTCTCTTCATTTTCATCTCATGCAGGCATAAAATTGAAATAATTATATTTTTTCCAACAAATAAATCGATATTTAAATACTTATTGCAATGAAAATATATAAAATAAAGGTTATTGTCAACTTTTTTGTACGAATATAGCGCTTGTCACCGAAACGTTCCGAATGTATGCATGAAATCTCATAAAATGAACATCCGGGTAATTTTGGGGGCGCTGTTCATAGTTTAATGGTCATCCCATCTTCACCTACCTCAAGGTCACCTTTAAAAGCTGCTTTCACCCCTTTCAGAAACCGCCACTTTAGTGCAAGGATTTATGCCTGCTAAATCCCACACGACATGTTGCCATCAGTTGAGCCTTTCAATGGGCGGCAGCTTCCAGGTGCCATCTAAAAATATAGCCTTGGGCAGATAAAGTCGCAGGGTCACGGCAAAGTTATCGGCCGGTGCGGGCAGCCAGTTGGATATTTTTGTTTCTGGCTGCTGGTGCTGGATCATAATGTCGAGCGAGCCATCGCTGTTGAATTCCAGGGGGTCGCGGTCACCGAGAGCGTACCGTTGGATAGGATTGTCGATGAGAAGCCTGCGGTCGTCATACATGGTCAGGGACCAGAAAGCATCCACCGGCGGTGTTTTACCGCTATCAAAATGGATTCGGTAACGGTAGTTTCCGTTCAGTTGCTTGCCTTCGATGTCCATGACTGCATTTGGGTAGGCTGCTTCAACAGGCTTCAAAGCCCCCAGGCCGATCATGGACACCAGGGCCCGCATGCTGTAGTTGGTGCCGTAGGATCCGATGCCTTCCCGAATGACTGTCCACTTATTCTCCGAGGAGCGGTCGGATTCGGCGATTTCCACCATTTTGTCCTGGCTTATATCCACGGCTTTGGTCAGCATCAGGCGCCGCATGAATCCCAATGTTTTCAGGTCAAACGTCTTTCCCGGAACCACCCCGAAGTCGGCCAGGGTCTTCAGCATCGATTCATCAGCCGCAGCCGGCGGTTGTTCGCCCATCAACCGGGCCAATGTAGAAAAAAAGGTATTCGCATCCATGGCAGTTACCATGGCTTTGGTATCGCTTGTTTGTGATGGGATGGTCTTTTTGATGAATGCTGGATGAGGTGATCCGGTCTGCCAGCGGTTCAAGGGAGTCAAGGCGAGTTGGTTCTGAAGTTGGTGCACGTTGACATAATCCTTTTTGCCATTGGTTTGAATTCTACCGATCAGCCAGGTCATGTTGGTGGGGGCTTGAATTTTTTCCACCCCCTCAGGAGCATCTCCCTGCCATCCAGGGCCAACCACCATGTAATGTCCAGGACCATTCCCTGTTGTTCGTGTGCCCACGTAGGCGAACACGTTGGTCCAGGCATCCATGAAGGGCATCACATAATAGCGGTTTCCCATGTCGGGAACACTCAGGATGATGGGTTCAGTGGAGAGATCGAACCAGGCGGTAGCATACAAAGTATCGCAGTTGGGGCGGACCACTTCCCTGAAAAGATGATCCGGAAATTTGCGGACAAGGGAAAGATGATTGACCGGCGCATACCCGAGATTGCGATTGGTCATGACCTTGTTGGTTGTCTCCATCAATACCAGGGAATAGCCGTACATGTATGCCTGGGCACCATCCTTGAGCAAGCGGATACTTTTTTGTGCAAATACCACCGAGACCAGAACCAGAACGATGACAACGAGCAAAACCCATTTCAGTTTATGCACATACATTCCTTTTAAAGGTTTTCATGATTCTTGCAGTTGATCAACAACTGGTGTTCCAGGCCAGCTTCACGGTGCAGGCTTGCCTCCTCATATTCCGGGCTGAAAACGATTTCCTTAAAGCTCTTCAGGCTGGCATATTCAACAATACCGACTGCATCCCATTCCAGATCACCGTCGCCAATTACCAGGAGATGGGTATAGGCATTGAAAATAAAACGTCCACCATCTGCCTCGAGGCGCTTTTTCATGAAGCTGCCATAGATCGCATAGGCATCTAATCCGGAAATATCAATTTCACGACCGTCGGTATATTCCGCCTTGTCCTTGAATTTCAGAAGATTCAACATAATCAGAGGACCGGAGGGCGCTTTTTCAAATAAGGCTTGAAATTGTTCGGGAGTGGGTTGAGTTGCCATGATTCCTTCTCCTTGTTCTAGGTAATATATAAACTTTGCTGAATTTTCCTCTTGATCTGCAGCGATCTCTTCGGAAAAAGGCGCTCAAGTCAGACTTAGGAAACCGGTACAAATGCCAGTTTGGGCGCAGGCGCTTTAAACATTTTCATAAATTTTGCAAAGGCAATGGTGCCCCCCTTTTCATAGTCAAAACGCGCCATAGTGGTCACCGGATTCCGCAGGCCTCCCAGCATTTCCTTCCAAATCCGTGAATCGACATTTACGAGGATATCAGGGTTGTCCAACATGCGTGGCTGGATCTCCGCCACGCCGCGCCGTACATGGATAGTGAAATCCTTTCCAAGATCAGTAAAGTGGATGCCTACCTTCTGATCCAGGTTCGCACTCTGGACCGGGTCCAGGCCTACAGCCATGAGATCAAAGAACCCTTCAATCGGGAATGTGTGTACCATTTCAGGTGTCGGCTTAATCGCATCTGCGTTGGCCACAAATCCGTCCCTGATTTCCAAGGCCTCGGTCAGATAGTAATGACGGGCATTGGCGTTTTCCTCTTGTTCTCCGAGCTTGATGAGCGCCTCGATGCGCAGATTCCTGGCGTCCTTGTTTTGGGGCTCCAGAGCGAGGACGTATCCTGTCAACTGGAGGGCAGCCTGGAATTCTTGCTTGTCATAACGGGTTTGGGCTTGCTTCATGAGTTTATCCTTGCTGCCGGCCAAATCGACCATGAGCAGGGCATTTTCCTTTTTGGATAGCGGCTGCAGCGTGGCGGCGTCACCGTTAAACCAGCCCAGGTTGCCAGCAAACAGGGATCTGAGGGACCAGGAAACCTTGCCGTAATACTCCTGCAGATAGGGTGACGCGGCCAGGTTAGGCGGCAGTTGGACATGTTCCACCATTTCGTCCGGGGTCATGCCCAGATTGATGCAGCGGATACCCTGGTCATGGACATATTGAATCGCGTCCCGGTAATCCGTGGCAATGGCGTAGATATTGTCCGCGCCGAAAATAGGCTGGCCATGGCCGGGGACCAGGAATTCGGGATTGAGTTCCCGGATGATATCCACACTTTGGTACCAGCGTTTGATGCTCCGGTACGGGGTTCCACGGATCGTATACAAATTGGGAAAGGAGCGGTACAGGTTGTCTCCGCTGAGTAAAATTCGGGGACCTGCCATCCACACATAAATAGCGTCGTTGGTCTCCCCGGGCGCATGGAGCAGCTCCAATTTTACCCCGGCGATCTCCACGTCCATTTTATCCCGGAAGGTTTGGGTCGGTTTGATGTACCCCAATTCCTTTCCCGGGCCAATACCCAAAAACGGACCGATGCCATCGTTTTCCAATCCTTCCTGGTCCAGGAAATTGCCGAACATCCGCATACTTCGGTTTTCAATGATGGGCCGCATCTTGCTGACGATCCGGTTTACGTAGGAATAAAGGGTTTCGTGGGCATAGACTTCCGGGTTGCCGCCTTCGGCAAACGCAAATGCGCCGAATATATGGTCTGTATGATTGTGTGTGTAAATGATGGCTTTGACGGGCTTATTGGAAATCTTCCGGAACTCCCCAAGGACGTTCCGGGCTTCCTGCAGACTTTCCATTGTGTCAACAATGATCAAGCCGTCATCCCCCTCGATCATTATGGAATTGGCCAGGCCAAAGCCGACTGCCGAATAAACATTGTCGGCAACCTTGTAAATCTTGCGTTCAAAATGCTTGGTGTGTTCCTTCAGACTTCCTGCGGTCTTCACATTGGCAATGGTTTTTTTGCCCATGTTCGGTTGGCTGCGGAGTTTCATAAACAACACCACACTTGCGGCGCACACGAGGAGCAGAACAATAAACAATAATATAGTTTTTTTCATTAACGAGATCTACCTCCGTTTTAAGCGGTTGTGATTTGGGCATACCATGGCAAACCTTGGAATCCCAAGTGTAGGATTGAGGCAATAATAGAAGATAGGATTCTATATTTTGTCAAGGCTATATTTCGGGAAAGTTTATGTCAATGAAAACTGGGGCTTGGACATGCTTTCCTATTCCAATTACATTGCGAGCGTGGATGGGGGCGCGTGTGTCGCCTGCGGTGTGTGTGAAGACCGCTGCCCAATGGGAGCCATTGCTGTTGAGGGCGATGTGGCTTGTGTGGATGCACCAATATGCCTATCATGCAGCCAGCATCCGTATGATCGGCAAGGCGGCTAGCATCGACCACCCCCTGATCTCCTATTACTATCCTCCCAAGGCGGTCCTTTTCGAAGCCGTTCTTGCAGACATACTGGAAGCGTGGCAGGCGGCAAATGAAGAATGGTCCAAGGGATTAGACCAAATGGATCCTGGAAAGGGCCTTTCCCTTTATATGGACCGTATGCTCGAGTTCAGCAGAAAACGCCCTTATGCCGCC
>Ga0180436_10003510_pt1 | contig 14390 bp, 15 predicted proteins | sample SS_ome_2_FD_132434 | JGI IMG/M metagenome (GOLD analysis project Ga0180436, IMG submission 132434) | Hypersaline lake sediment archaeal communities from the Salton Sea, California, USA - SS_3_S_2 metaG | ecosystem: Environmental > Aquatic > Non-marine Saline and Alkaline > Hypersaline >...
CAATCACCTACACCGAACGCAACGGCGACCTCCATCTCATTAGCCTGCGAAAGGCCACCCGCTATGAAGCACAAGCCTTTGCCCGAAGGATTTTCGGTTAGCCCTGATCAAATGCAAGCCATGATCGACGCGGCGCCTGAGCACGTCGATGATCCAGACTGCCCCTATGACCCAAACGATCCGCAAGCGGTCGATGCGTTCTGGGAGAACGCGGTATTCACGCCAGGCGGCGGTCCTAAAGCCGTGAAAGCGGCCTTGACCGAGTGGCGTGTGCGCGAACCTCAGAAGGCACCAACCAAGATCCCGATCACTATTCGGTTCGACCCGGACGTGCTCGATGGGTTGCGCGCCACTGGTAAAGGCTGGCAGACCCGCGCCAACGCCGTGCTACGCGACTGGCTGCAACATCCTGAACGCCACTAGCACCCTAGCGCGCCCGCAAGCCATGGCTGCAGGATTAGCAGCCTGCCCTCGCCTATCACAACCGCACCTAGCCCCGTTTAGGCGCATTCTCGATCAAGGCCGCCTCTGGAATCAGTGGCAAGACGTGTTTGAGTTCAGGGTGCATGATAACGGCAGCGAGTAACTGATGGTAATACAACACCTCACCATTCCTTGTCTTTTTAGAAGTGCCATACTCTTTAGCCGCCTGCAAGACCGCGAGATCGATCCGAGAATGCTCTACCGCAGGATCATGTGCAATCTGCGCAAGCACCTAAGCACCGACCATCAAGTAGTCAGGGCAAGCCTGAGAGATATGCTAGGAGAGATCGTCATCGAGGATCGAGGATCGATCAGGCGAACGGATCACTCGGATACCGGCTGGCGCAGCCTTTCAGGCAATTGTACTGCAAATCCCTATCGCCGGTAGATTGTGGTGGTAGCGGGGGCAGGATTTGAACCTGCGACCTTCGGGTTATGAGCCCGACGAGCTGCCTGACTGCTCCACCCCGCAACTGAGCCGCCTACTATAGACCTGTTTTCTGGTTTGCGCAAGAGGTAATGTTAGATTGATATGCGCTGGTTGACGCCCGCCACGACAGCTAGCGATCCGAGGTTTACAGCGTCTTCAGATATTCCAGCAGCGCGCGGCGCTCCTCGTCGCTGAGTAGATCACCGAAATCGTGCCCTTGGTTTCCATAGCCGCGACGGCTGCTGTCATAGACCCACTTCTGCTCATCTAGGCTCGCGAATTGCTCGCGCCCCTGTTCTAAGCGCTCGAAGCGCCAGCCCAGGGCGTCTTGGTCATAGTCCGGAGAGGCACTCTGGAAGCGCCAGTAGGTTGGCCTTTCGCGGCTGTTGAGCAGTGCCGCCAGGGTCGGCACGGAACCGTTGTGCAAGTAAGGTGCCGTCGCCCAGACCCCATCCAGCGGTGGCGCCACATAGCCCAACCCTGGCTGCGCGTCGGCATTGCGACCATAGAAGGATGCATTGAACCAACGCGCGTAACGATCCGCATGCCGATATGCCTGTTCGGCCATCGCCGGATCGGTACCCACCTCATCGAGCGCAACCAGTTCGTTCGGGTAACGCGCTTGCTCACCGTAACGGCCGTGACACTCGGTACACTCGGCCTTAAAGAGGCGCTCTCCCTGTGCCGCAAGCCCGGCATCGATCGGGTAGGGATAGCGGGGGGCCTCAAGCGTCGCCAGATAGGCGCGCACATCCTTGAACCAGGCATCGATCTCGCGCGCCTCGGCAACCGAATCGGTGCAGGTGGTTGAGGCCAGCATCATGTAGCCGACATGATCCCCACGACCCTCACCGTTGTAGAACATCGCGTGCTTTTTGGCGACATTCCACCAAGGCGGAACGCTTGCGGGCAAGACCTCCGTCGGTGGCAGCGGCAATCGTGGCTCTTCTGACCAAGACAAGGTTTCTGGGTCACGGTGGGCCATCAATGCCAGGGTGATGGCCTGGGCCGGATTGGCACCGATGGTATCGGTCATCGCCCAAGGCGCGATCGCCCCAATGCGATCCGCCCAGCGCTGCCACTCGCGCGCCTCCGCTTCGCCTTTGACATAGGCGCCAGCGCCCTCGACGGCCATCACTGGATCGGCCGTGAAGTCGAGAAATTCGTTGCCAAGGCCGATCACCAGTTCGCCATTCAGAGGCGCGGCATGACAGCCGAGACAGTTGCTCGTCACCAGTTCCACGCCACTCTCGGCGGTGAAGGCGGTGAGCGCATAAGGCAGCTCGGCGTTGCGGCCACGCCGCCCCGCTAAACTCAGCTTGGACGGGGGGTCACCAGCAGGCGGGGAGGACTCCGATGTTGACGGCACTGCTCGCTCTGGCGCTGACCCGAGCGCCGCCGCATCGGTGCTAGCGAGATAGGCGGCATAAGGCAGGCCGCAGGTCACCACCGCGCGATTGACCAAGGCGTCGTAGCCAGCCCGCGGATCACCCGATCGCTGTGGCGTCTCGGGGATCGGCCCAGGCTCTGCCTTGGTGACCACGACGGGCTGACCACTATCACAGCCAGCTAGAAAGGATAGACTCACTGCCAGGGTGACACCGAGCAGCCACCGGTAAGGGATACGCAATTCAGGTTCCAAACGGCAAATCCTCCGCATAGCCATTGAGGTCCATCCGCCCGTGACCACTGATGGCATCCGAGCCACGCCAACCACTGACCTTGACCGCGACTGTATCGGCATCCGCACCCCAGCCATCGAACAATGGCTCGATAGTCAACGCCAGCTCACGCGCTGGAATCAGGAGCCGCCAACGCAAGGGGTACTCTACCCTGCCCTGGCGCTGCCAGCCATCTTCGATTGGCGTCAGCCTCAGCTCTCGCCGCTGCAACAGGCGTTGTTCGCCATCAACCCCAATCAGCAGACAGTTCGGCAGCGGGGTACCGCCGCCAGCGCGCCGACGCAGATGCAGGCAGGCGAGTTCTGAGCCGTCATCCAACTGCAGCTGGAATCGGTTTGCTATCAATTGCCCCCGTCCACCAACCAGCGTCTCTGAGAGGGCGCCCCAGCCATGATCCAGCCAGCCCAAGCCATTCAGCCTCAGCTCAGCCCCTCCGACCCACAGCCGGCCAGACGCCGCCAGACGCGACTGGCTGTAGAAACGCATCGAGGCCGTTTCAGGCTGAGCTGATGCCCCAGCCCCAGCCCCGGCCAAGGCCTGCTGATCCAGCACTACAGGGGACTTCATGGGTGATAAACCCAGCTCCAACTCGACCCCATCGGCCTCTGCGCGCAGCACCAACGTCCCCTCATCCTCGGTTGACAGCGCCCACTGCTCAATCCAGACGCGCTCAACACCGGTCTCATCCGTCCCGGCACCGGCCAGCCCAAGCGCAGCACGACTGAGGCGCTGCGCTCGCAGCATGCCAACAGGCTTCTCGCTTTGATCCATCATCACCACAAGCTCGCCGGCAAACACGGCATCCGCCGCCAGCGCCGATGTACGCGGCTGCAACTGTTGCCTATGCTCAGACCTCAGCCCCAGCCGCGCCAGGCTCAGCCGCACCGCAATCGGCTCCCCGTCCGCATCCCGTAGCAGCGCGGTCAGCTCCCATAGCTCCATCCGTGCCGCTGGATGCGCGCCATGATCGCGCGGAAATAGAATCGGCTTGTTAGTCGAGCCTATCGCGTCAGCGTCAGTTTCGGATTCCGCTTCGGCTTCAGTTTCAGCTTCGGCTTCAGTTTCAGTTTCAGCTTCGGCATTAGCTATAGGTGCAACATCATCTTTAGGTCCAATCTCAGCGACAGGTGAAGCATCTGTAGGCCCAACCTCGGCTTTAGGTGCGGTCTCAGCTCTAGGTACAAGCCCAGCGTTAGCCTCGGGCTTGCCATCCAGCTCAGCTACCGCGGCTGCTACCGCGGCCGCATCCAAGCCGCCCTCGGCTAGCATTGGCTGAGATGGCCAAAGCCCATAGGCCAAAGCGGCCAGGACGAACAAGGCTAAGGGCAGCCCCAACCAACGCATCAATGCAATAATCCTCGTCTGAATGGCCGTTCCAGTCATCTCGTACCCATCCGGTTAAGGTTGAATCTCGATCGGCGTGCCGTTGAGCGTATAGCGCCAGATCTCATCGATCGCGAGATTCGAGACGGCAATACAACCTTCGGTCCAATCCTCGTAACGAACGAGATCCCGCAGCGCGGGGTCAAATGATCGACGTGGCTCACCATGGATCATGATTGCTCCACCAGGCCGATCGCCACGCGCAGCGGCACCTGCGCGATCCTGTGCGTTGGGATAAGAGATATTGATCGCCTTGGTGAAGCGACTACTCGGATTGCGCCAATCGAGCAGGTAACGCCCCTCCGGCGTGCGGCCATCGCCCTCGCGCTCTTTGTGGCCCTCAGGCGTGAATCCAAGCGCGATGCGGTAGGTGCGAAACGGCTTGCCATCGCGCATCAGATAGAGCCGCCGTTGAGCCTTTTTGACCAAGACCGCATCGGCTAGCAACGGCGCCGATCTAACCACTGCCGCTGGCGGCGCATCCTGGGCCTGTCGCACAGTACAGCCGGGCAAGAACGACATCGCCGCTACCGAGGCACTGAAGCCTAGCAGGGGGAAAAGGGACAGCAAGGATCGGGCCAGCAGATCCAGCACGGGGTTCGAGGCTCGCTGGCCGGGACCACCGAGCTTACTCCAGCCTTGTGCTGGTCTGGTTTGCATCTTGACTAAGAGAGATCGACCGCATGCCGCTTTAGGTCAGCGAGATCGCAGACTTCGAGTGCGCGCTCATGGGTACCGCGTAGCGCGACCCGCGGCGCACAGCCCGCCTCCAATGCCTCCTGCCAGCGCGCGGCACAGAGACACCAGCGATCGCCTGGCTTAAGCCCCGGAAAGCCGAATGCCGGCAGCGGCGTCATCAGGTCATTTCCTCGTGCCTTGGAATACTCCAGGAATTCACGCGTGACCCGCGCGCAAACGGTATGCGAGCCGAGGTCTTCAGGCCCTGTCTCACAGTCGCCACTACGCGTAAAGCCGGTCATTGGCTCGGTCGAGCAGGTCTCCAGGGGCTCACCGAGTACATTACGGGGTACATGACGGGGCACATGACGGACGTCAGACATCGATGCTTACCTCTAACGACAATCTTGAATGGCGTTTCACCTGATCGCCGGACGCAACCAACCGGAACGCCTTACCAGCTCAGGCTCGCTGTGGCCGGAGGTCCAAGAGAATGGCCTTTATTGGAGGCTGATATGACAGCCCTTGCCCGGAAGACAAGGCAGGGCGCGGAGGTGATGGCCAGCCGGCCTTGGCTCCTAGCCGGCACGCGTCAGGCCGGCGATGGTAATATCCTGATCATTCGAGCAACAGGAGCATTTTGGCCATGGCCTTTGAGAAGATTCAGATCCCCGCGACCGGCGAGCCGATCCGCGTCAACCCCGATCACAGCCTCATCGTTCCAGACAACCCCATCATCCCCTACATCGAGGGCGACGGCATCGGCGTCGACATCACCCCGGTACTGAAGAAGGTACTCGATGCCGCCGTCAACAAGGCCTACAGCGGCAAGCGGCAGATCGCCTGGATGGAGATCTACGCTGGCGAGAAGGCGACCAAGGTCTACGGATCGGATGTCTGGCTACCGGATGAGACCCTCGACGCCGTCCGTGACTATGTGGTCTCGATCAAGGGGCCTCTCACCACGCCCGTTGGCGGCGGTATTCGCTCACTCAATGTCGCGCTCCGCCAGCAGCTCGACCTCTACGTCTGTCTGCGACCAGTACGTTATTTCCAGGGTACGCCAAGCCCGCTCAAGCGCCCCGAAGACACCGATATGGTGATCTTCCGCGAGAACTCGGAAGACATCTACGCTGGCATCGAATGGTCCGCGGGCTCCGCCGAGGTCAAGACCCTCATCGACTTCCTGCAAAACCAACTCGGGGTGACCAAGATTCGCTTCCCGGCCAGCTCCGGCATCGGCATCAAGCCGGTTTCGAGCGACGGCACCAAGCGTCTAGTGCGCAAGGCCATCCAATACGCGATCGACAATGAGCGCGACTCGGTAACCCTGGTGCACAAGGGCAACATCATGAAATTCACCGAGGGCGCCTTCAAGGACTGGGGCTACGAGTTGGCGCGCGAAGAATTCGGCGCCGAACTCCTCGACGGCGGCCCCTGGTGTCAGCTCAAGAGCCCAAAAACAGGCCAGGCCATCATCGTCAAGGATGTGATCGCCGATGCCTTCCTGCAGCAAATCCTGCTGCGCCCACGCGACTATGACGTCATCGCCACCCTCAACCTCAATGGCGACTATATCTCCGACGCCCTCGCCGCTCAGGTCGGTGGTATTGGCATGGCGCCAGGCGCCAACCTTTCCGATACCGTGGCAATGTTCGAGGCCACCCATGGCACCGCCCCCAAGTATGCCGGCAAGGATCAGGTCAACCCCAGCTCCTTGCTACTCTCCGGCGAGATGCTGCTGCGCCACCTCGGCTGGACCGAGGCAGCCGATTTGGTGATCACAGGCATCGAAGGCTCGATCGCCGCCAAGACGGTGACCTACGATCTCGAACGGCTGATGGAGGGTGCGACCAAGCTGAGCTGCTCGGCCTTTGGCGATGCGGTCATCGCCAAGATGGGTTAGAAGAGGCCAGGTGAGGCATGATGCCAGTTAGATGAGGCATCATGACGGCTTGTCTCGAAGTCGCCCGGCTAGGGCTAGCTGGGCGACCTCGCCACTACTGCATCGCGCGCTGCACCGTCGCGGCATGCAGGCCCTTCGGCCCCTGCGACACCTCAAACTGGACCTTCTGTCCCTCTTTCAGTGTCTTGTAGCCATCCATGTCGATCGACGAGAAGTGCACGAAGACATCTTCATCGCGACCATCGGGTTTGACGAAGCCATAGCCCTTGGCGTTGTTAAACCATTTGACGATACCTGTGATCATCGGAAACTCCTCCACAACGTCATTCTTTCTTCGGTTGGTTTTTCAGCTTGTTATAGTCGGCGAGGCCGCCGCTGAACGGCCCAGCTCTCGATACACCCCGATAGCACGGATGAACGGGTGCTGCCGAGAAAGTATAGTTGTCTGGCCTACTTGGTCAATCTTGGGGCGGTGAGGTCAGCATCCGCACTCGGCTAGACAGGATCGGCGCAAGGATGACGCGGCAACATTCCAGCGCGGCACTGGCCGCCGAAGACGTAGACGTGACCACTTCAGGGCTGTATTTTTCATGCGATGACCCTTACTCAGGGTAGAGTGCAGGAAGCATCTTGATCACCAACCTTGCGCCGCACGGGCCACCCCCGACGGCACAGACAACAGATTCATCAGGTCGATGCCGTACCGATTCACCGCAGACTCGCCCTTCCACGCCATTCGCGGCGCCCTGATTCGCTTGTCGAGCCAAGAGGATCATGACGATGGTGCCGGACTCTCGGTCGAAGAGGCGAAACCCGCACTCAAACGTCCACCACTCTACAAGGTGTTGCTCGTCAACGACGACTACACGCCGATGGAGTTCGTTGTGCATGTGCTCGAGACCTTCTTCAGCATGTCGCCGGAAAAGGCAACCCAGGTCATGCTGCATGTGCACACGCGCGGTGTCGGTGTCTGCGGCGTCTTCACGCGCGACATCGCCGAGACCAAGGTCTCGCAAGTGAACGATTTCTCGCGCCAGAACCACCATCCGCTGCTGTGCACGATGGAGGAGGCCTGAGATGCGCCTTGAATACCATTCCGTCTATTCCGACAGGTCCCGGGGTCACAGTCCATGTTGAGCAAAGAGCTTGAATTCACGTTGAACCAGGCGTTCAAAGAGGCGCGAGCAAAGCGGCACGAGTATATGACCGTTGAGCACCTGCTGCTCTGCCTGATCGACAACCCAGCCGCGGCTAAGGTGCTGCGCGCCTGCGCCGCCGATAATGACAAGCTGCGCGGTGATGTCAGCACCTTCATCGAGGAGACGACACCGCTGATCGCCGAGAACGATGAGCGCGAGACGCAGCCAACGCTTGGCTTCCAGCGCGTACTGCAGCGCGCCGTGTTCCACGTGCAGTCGGCCGGTAAGAAGGAGGTCACGGGCGCCAATGTACTGGTGGCCCTGTTCAGCGAGCAGGACAGCCAGGCGGTTTACCTACTGAATCAGCAGGATGTCTCGCGACTTGATGTGGTCAACTACATCTCCCACGGCATCTCCAAGGTGCCCGGCGAGGACCAGGACGAGGAGGCGCAGGCCGAGCCGGATGAGCCCCGCGGCGATGATAAAGAGGCGCCCAGCGCCCTCGAGAACTTTGCCACCAATCTCAACGAGATGGCCCGTCAAGGCCGCATCGATCCGTTGATCGGCCGTGCCGGCGAGGTCGAGCGCACCGCGCAGATCCTCTGTCGGCGGCGTAAGAACAACCCGCTGCTGGTCGGTGAGGCTGGCGTCGGCAAGACCGCGATCGCCGAAGGTCTAGCCAAGAAGATCGTCGATGGCGAGGTGCCGGAGATCCTCGGCGACGCGGTGATCTACGCCCTCGATCTCGGCTCGCTGGTGGCCGGCACCAAGTATCGTGGCGACTTCGAGAAGCGTCTCAAGGCCGTGCTTGCTGAACTCAAGCGCAAGCCGCACGCGATCCTCTTCATCGACGAGATCCACACCATCATCGGTGCCGGTGCCGCCTCCGGTGGCGTGATGGACGCCTCCAACCTGATCAAACCGGTCCTCGCCTCGGGCGATCTGCGCTGCATCGGCTCCACCACCTATCAGGAGTATCGCGGCATCTTCGAGAAGGATCGCGCACTGGCGCGACGATTCCAGAAGATCGATGTCAACGAGCCTTCCGTTGAAGAGACCATCGAGATCCTCAAGGGCCTCAAGAGCCGCTTCGAGGAGCATCATCAGGTCAGCTATACCGCTCCGGCATTACGGGCCGCCGCTGAACTCTCGGCCAAGTACATCAACGACCGGCACCTGCCGGATAAGGCCATCGATGTGATCGACGAGGCCGGCGCCAACGTGCAGTTGCGCCCCGCGGCCAAGCGCAAGAAGCGCATCGATGTGACCGATGTCGAGACCATCGTCGCCAAGATCGCGCGCATCCCGACGCGCAAGGTCTCGAGTTCGGATACCGAGTCGCTGCGCCACCTCGATCGTGACCTGAAGATGGTGGTCTACGGCCAGGAAGAGGCCATCGACGCCCTCACCTCGGCGATTCGGATGAATCGCTCCGGCCTCGGCACCGAAGACAAGCCGATCGGCTCCTTCCTCTTCACCGGCCCCACCGGCGTCGGCAAGACCGAGGTCACACGCCAGCTCGCGCGCATCATGGGCCTAGAGCTGATCCGCTTCGACATGTCGGAATACATGGAGCGGCATACGGTCTCGAGGCTGATCGGCGCCCCGCCCGGCTATGTTGGCTTTGATCAGGGCGGCTTGCTGACCGAGGAGATCACCAAGCATCCACACTCGGTGCTGCTGCTCGACGAGATCGAAAAGGCCCATCCCGACGTCTTCAACCTGCTGCTACAGGTCATGGACCATGGCAGCCTAACCGACAACAACGGCCGCAAGGCGGACTTCCGCAATGTCGTGCTGGTGATGACCACCAACGCCGGTGCCGAGGAGACTAGCCGCCGCTCGATCGGCTTCACCGAGCAGGATCATTCCACTGATGGTATAGAGGCGCTGAAGAAATACTTCACGCCCGAGTTCCGCAATCGGCTTGACGCAACCGTGCAGTTCGGCGCCCTCGATGCCAAGACCATCGGCAGCGTCGTCGATAAGTTCCTATTCGAGCTGGAGGCGCAGCTGGCGGAGAAGAAGGTCGCATTGCTAGTCGAGCCCGATGCCCGCGCCTGGCTGGCCGAGAAGGGCTACGACCCGAAGATGGGCGCCCGCCCGATGGCCCGAGTGGTCAAGGATCACATCAAGAAGCCGCTCGCCAACGAGCTGCTCTTCGGTGAACTCAGCGGTGGTGGAACCCTGGTGGTGCGTCTCGGTGAGGACGACGAGCTGACCTTCAGCTTCGAGACCGAGAAGACGGTCGCTTGAGTCAGGCCAAGACCCAATGCACCGTTCACCAATGTGAGCGCGAGCGTCTGCGCATGAGCCGGGAATCAAGGATGATCCGTGCGCTCAAGGCTGGGCAGGGATGGGATTTTAGCGAACGCGGTAGGTGATACGACCCTTGGTCAGGTCATAAGGGGTCAGCTCCACGGTCACCTTATCACCGGTGAGGATGCGGATGTAATGCTTACGCATCTTACCGGAGATATGCGCGGTGACCGTGTGACCGTTCTCGAGTTCAACGCGAAATACGGTATTGGGCAGGGTCTCGGTGACCACGCCTTCCATCTGGATTACGTCTTCTTTTGCCATGTCTCTGAAGTCTGTGTCGTGATAGCGCCCGCGGACCGAGGATCAGCCCAGGGCAACCTGCCCGAGCGAATCGCCGCCGTAAAACCGCGCGAGTATATCACAGGCGAGCCTGATCCTTGAGATCGGGGAATGTCCTCAAGCGGCAAAACGGATCGGCTCCCCGCGCTCGAAACGCCGCCATTGTTGCCCATCCCAGGCCTCGATCGGCCGAAAGCGATCCTTGTAGACCATCTTTGGACTCGCTTCGATCCAGTAGCCCAAATAGAGATAGCTGAGACCCAACCGCGCCGCCTCGCGCGCCTGCGTGAGCACCGCATAGGTGCCAGGTGCGCGGGCCGCAAGATCGGGGTCGAAGAAGGTGTAGAGCGCGGATAGGCCATCGGGGAAGATATCGGTGACCGCCACCGACATCAACCGCTCGCCCAAGTAGGCCTCGATAAACCAGGTCTGCCCACCCCAGGGGCTGAGCAAGAAACGCATATAGGTCTCGACCGAGACCTCGTCAACCATGTCGCCATCGCCATGCCGTGCCAGCATGTAGCGCTCGTAGAGCTGGTAATGCGCCGGCCTCAATTGTGCCGGCTTAAAGGCGATGCGCACATCGGCATCATTCAAGGCCGCATTGCGGCGCTGCGAGCGATTCAGCAGCAGTTCAGCGGCAGGCACACGTACCGGGATACAACGCTGGCAGCCGCGGCAGGCTGGCCGATAAAAGTGCATGCCGCTACGTCGAAAGCCGATCTGCTGCAGCCACTGCGCGCGCTCCCGATCGATACGGGCCATGGGATCAACGAACAGGGTTCGCGCGCGCAGGCCCTCGACGTAGGAGCAGTCGTGCTCGTCGGTCAAATAGAGCTGCAAATGGCCTGGAATGGTCCGATTCGCGGTCATCGCAAACATGCTCCCTGGAGCTTTCGCGGTTGTCAGTCTGAACGACTCCGCGCGTCCGAGCAACGCTCGGGGCAGCCCGGATAATGGTAACGACCATCATCCCAGGTGCCGACCGACGATGGCCGATCGCGAAGCGCCTGCAGCCGGGCTAGGAACCGTGCTCGCGGTACCAGCTCCGCCCCCATGCGTTGAAGATGCCCGGTCAGAACCTGGCAGTCGATCAGCTCTACGCCGCGACCGATCAGGTGCTCACAGAGATGCACTAGGGCCACCTTAGAGGCATTGTCGACCCGACTGAACATGGACTCACCAAAGAAGGCGCCACCGATCGCCACCCCATAGAGCCCACCGACCAACTGCCCGTCTTGCCAGACCTCAATGGAATGCGCGATGCCATGCACATGCAGCCCAGAGTAGGCGCTGATCATCTCCGGCAAGAGCCAAGTCCCCTGACTACCGGTGCGCGGGCCAGCGCAGGCCCGAATGACGGCCGGAAAATCACGATCCATGGTCACCGCGAACGCACGCCGACGCAGCAGCTTGCGCAAGCTGCGCGAGCAATGCAGTTGGCTTGGGGTCAGCACCGTGCGCGGGTCGGGCGACCACCAAAGAATCGGGTCACCCTCGCTGTACCAGGGGAAGATCCCATGCCGGTAGGCATTGATCAGACGCCCACTGCTGAGATCACCACCCACCGCGAGCAGGCCATCGGGATCACGCATCGCCTCAGCGGGATCGGGAAAGGCCCCACTCGGATCATTTGGTGCTAAGAGATAGGGCATCAACATGGCTGACCCGGGCCGCGATTCCTCAGTCAACGCGTTCATCAATCCGGATCGCGTCCTAGGTCGCGCCGGTACGGGCTGCGCTCGTTCATCTCAACGATATACTCCTCAACCGCTTCCACCTCGTGCTCGAGAAAGGCACCGATTGGTTGGCGAAATCCGGGCTCGGCGATCCAATGCGCGGACCAGGTGCGGGTAGGCAAGAAGCCGCGTGCAACCTTATGCTCGCCCTGGGCGCCAGGCTCGAACGCACTCAGCCCCAAGGCAATACAGTGCTCGAGCCCCTGATAATAGCAAGCCTCGAAGTGGAGGCTATGGAATGCCTTGGAACAGCCCCAGTGACGCCCGTACAGGGTGCGCGCACCAACCAAGCAGAAGGCGGCAGCGACGATCTCGCCGGCATGCTCGGCCAACACCAGCAGTGTGTTATCCCCCATGCGCTCGCCAAGCTCACGAAAGAAGGGTAAGGATAGGGTCGGAATCCCGCCGCGTTTATCGAAGGTATCCTCGTAGAGCTGATGGAAGATCGCCCACTCCTCGGCACTCGCCTCGCTGCCAGGCACACGACGGATGTTCACTCCGGCCTCCGCGACCCGACGGCGCTCGCGCTTGATCTTCTTGCGCTTCTCAGCGCTGAAACTCACCAGCAAGGCATCGAAATCGGCATAGCCATGATTCCGCCAGTGGAACTGGCAACCGAGCCGTGGCATCAGCCCCTCGGCGCGCATCCATTCGGTCTCTTCGTCACTACTGAAGAGCCAGTGGACTCCAGAGACGCCGGTCTGCTTGGCGACCTGAACCGAGCCCCTGATCAAGGCCGCGGCCAGCTCGGCCCGATTCGGTGCATCCCCGGTCAGCACCCGCTGCCCGGTAGCGGGCGTATAGGGAGAGGCAATCACCAGCTTGGGATAGTAGTTAAGCCCAGCGCGCTGATAGGCATCGGCCCAGGCCCAGTCGAAGACGAACTCGCCGTAGGAATTGAACTTTAGGTAGCAGGGCGCGGCCGCAACCAGCTGATCGGCCTGATCATAGAGGCCTAAATGGCGTGGCAGCCAGCCAAAGCGCTCGCCAACACAGCCGTGGCGTTCCATCGCCGCCAAGAACTCAAAACGCAGATGTGGCAAGTCGTCACCCGCGAGCCGATTCCAGTCGGCCGCGGTGATTTGATCGATCGCTGAGTGAACGCGGAGCTGATACATCGCCCCTTAAAGTGGCCACCATCGGATCAGTTGCAAGAGGAAGGCCAGCGCGGACAGTGCACAACCGACCGTCATCAGCAGATGACGGCCCGTCCAGCCTTGGTGCCGGCCATGTTGAAACCCAAGCACAACGCCGATCAGGCAGAGAATCAAGCCGAACTCGCTGATCATCAGCAGCGTCAGCAAGGGCAACAGCGACCCTGACTCGGCCTCGCCCGCCGGGCTACTGCCACCAATCCAGAGCGCCCCCAACAAGGGAACTGCCAGGGTCAGCGCGATGGCTGGGAACTGCTGTCGTTTCATCAGCCTTTCACTCCTGCTGCAAGCCACTGCCGCGAACTGCTTGGCGGTACGGCAGGCTCAGCCCTCGAGCCCATCGAGATATTTTTCCGCGTCGAGCGCCGCCATGCAACCACTACCGGCCGAGGTGATCGCCTGCCGATAGACATGATCCATCACATCGCCGGCCGCGAACACCCCCGGCACCGAGGCTGCGGTGGCATTGCCATCGCTGCCCGATTTGACCTTGATGTAGCCATTGGCCATCTCGAGCTGGCCCGCGAAGATCCCGGTGTTGGGCTTGTGGCCGATGGCGATGAAGACCCCCTGCAGCGCGATCTCCTCGGTGCTGCCATCCCGCACGTTCTTGATCCGCATCCCAGTCACGCCGCTGTTGTCGCCGAGCACCTCGTCGAGCACATGATTCCAGGCGATGCGCACATTGCCGGTCTCGGCCTTCTCCAGTAAGCGATCTTGCAGCACCTTCTCGGCGCGCAGCGCATCGCGGCGGTGCACCAAGGTCACTTCCGAAGCAATATTGGCCAGGTATAGCGCCTCCTCGACCGCGGTATTGCCACCGCCGATCACCGCGACCTTTTGCTTCTTGTAGAAGAAGCCATCACAGGTCGCACAGGCCGAGACCCCACGGCCACGGAACTGTTCTTCGGATTCAAGCCCGAGGTACATGGCGCTTGCCCCAGTCGCCACGATCAGCGCATCACAGCTGTAGGTGGCCGAATCCCCAGTCAACAGGAAGGGGCGCTGATCCAAGGTCACCTGATTGATATGGTCGAAGATGATCTCGGTGCCGACCTGCTCGGCATGGCGCCGCATCCGCTCCATCAGATCCGGCCCCTGCAGATCCTCCGGATCACCGGGCCAGTTCTCGACATCGGTCGTCGTCATCAACTGCCCACCCTGCTCGAGACCGGTCACCAGCACAGGTGTCAGA
>Ga0180436_10003511_pt1 | contig 14382 bp, 6 predicted proteins | sample SS_ome_2_FD_132434 | JGI IMG/M metagenome (GOLD analysis project Ga0180436, IMG submission 132434) | Hypersaline lake sediment archaeal communities from the Salton Sea, California, USA - SS_3_S_2 metaG | ecosystem: Environmental > Aquatic > Non-marine Saline and Alkaline > Hypersaline > Sediment...
CGGCCCAGCCTCTGTGTGCGATGTGACTACCTGGTAGATGCAAGCCGCCGAGGCGATGCCATCGGCGGTTTCTTTTGCGGTTGTGGCGCGTCATGAGATGCGCGGAACGGATTGCACTCGCGGGGCGGCCCCGCCGGCTCCGCATGAAATAACTGAGCAGTAGGTAGCATGGCCAAAGAAAAAAAGAACGCGAAAAAGACAAAACAGGAAGCAAAGGACGTCGATATTCGTCCACTCCTGGCCAAAGCAGAGGCTCAGGGGTTTGTGACGCTCGACGATCTGATGGAGCAGTTCCCGCAGGCGGAAGAGGACCTCAACGGGCTTGAGGACCTGTTCATCAAGCTGGGCGAGGCCGGTGTGCAGGTGCTCTACGGTGACGAGACCGAAGAGCCTCAGGCGCAAGAAGAGCAAAAGCAGAAAAAAGCCAAGCCGACGCCGCAGGCCAACCTGAGCGAGATTGCCAGCGACGATACCATCAGTCTGTACCTCAAAGAGATGGCGCGCGTGCCGCTGCTGACCGCTGAGGAAGAAGTCTCCCTGGCCCGCACCTATGAAGAGGGCCGCATGGCCCAGGAAGAGATGGACGCCAGCACCAGCTTGTCGCTGGATGACATGGACCACCTCGACATCATTATCGAACGGGGCGAGGGGGCTCGGGCCCACCTGATCAAGGCCAATACCCGCCTGGTGGTCAGTATTGCCAAGCGCTATCTGGGGCAGGGCGTGCCATTTCTCGACCTAATCCAGGAAGGGAACCTGGGTCTGATCAAGGCGGTCGAAAAGTTTGACTATCGCCGCGGTCACCGTTTCAGCACTTATGCGACATGGTGGATTCGTCAAGCCATTACCCGCGCGTTGGCCGACCAAGGACGTGTTATCCGACTGCCGGTTCACCTTTCGGATCGCATCCGCAAGGTCTACCAGATAGCGCAGCAGTTGGAGCAGGATTGGGGGAGACAGCCGACCCCTGAAGAGATTGCGCGCGAGTTGTCGCTGCCTCCGCAAAAGGTGCAGTGGATGCTCAAGGTTTCGCAGCGCCCGCTCTCGCTGGAAAAGCCGGTGGGGGAGGAGGAGGACAGCGAGCTGGGCAGCTTTATCCCTGATGATGATGCGCCCACGCCCTCTGATACGGCCTATCACCGCATGTTGCAGGACAAGCTGGACGACATTTTGACCAGTCTCACCCCCCGCGAGGCGCGCATACTGCGCTTGCGCTTTGGGCTGCACGATGGCCGCAGCTATACGCTGGAGGAAGTCGGGCAAAAGTTCGGGCTGACCCGCGAGCGCATCCGTCAGATTGAGCACGAGGCGCTCGATCGTCTGCGGCATCCCAGCCGTAGCCGGCAGTTGCGCGACTATTTGGTCTAGTCTCTCGCGATAGAACAGACAGGGTAGTGACCCCGCCGTCAAGGCGGGGTCTCCTCTTTTCTTTACGAGTTCGAAGATTCGTCGAGTTAGCCCGTAACCAATCCCATGTCCTGGCGTCATCTAGTGAGAAAGGCCACAGGTGGCCCTCGATGAGGGCCAGGCTTTCTGGCTTTGACGGTCTTTTGCGATGGTTTGGTGGCTCGGGCAGTATCGACAGCGATTTTGCGTTGACGCTGCTCTAGGCTTGTGATATGATGTCATAGATGATTCTGTCTCATGCCTTGGTCTACTAGGGTGAGACCCCAAGGAGGCTGGATGCGTCTGCAGGACAAGGTCTGCACAGCCAGATACAGCGTGGCTCGGCGAGGTTTTTGGGCGATTGTGGCCATTGCCGGCGCGCTTGCGCTCGGCTGGGTAGCGCTGAGTCTGGGACTGGCGAGCGCCGAGACGGGCGCTGGCCTGAACGCCGCACCGGTGGCCCAGTTTGAGCCAGGTGCCGTGACACTCGCACTAGGCGAAGAGGCCACGGTCGATCTGGTGGTGTCGGGAATCCAGGATGTCTGCGGCTACCAGTTCAACATCAGCTTTGACCCCGGTGTGATCGAGATGATCGACATGGACAGTCACCTGAATGGCGACAATGTGCTGCTCGGCGATCTGCTCGATCCCGTTTTCGTTGCCACGAACACGATCAGCAATACGGCTGGTACCGTCGAGGTGGGTGTGACCCAGTTGATGGGCACGCCGGTGAGCGGTGGCGGCGTGCTGGGTACGCTGCGCTTCAGAGCCAAGTCGCCGGGCCACGCCCGCGTCATCATCACCCACTTGGAGCTGGCCGACAGCAATGCTCTGCCGATTCCGGCGAGCCTGTCGCAGCCCTACTATGTGGTCTACGATGGGCCGACCTCGACGCCGACCGAGGGTCCCTCTCCGACACCCACCTTGACGCCCACACAGACGCGAACACCGCTGCCCACGCACACGCCGACGACCACACCGACCGGTGGCGCCACGACCGCCCCCAGTCCGACGCCGACCGAGCAGACGGTCGCGCCAACGCCCTATTTCTACCTTGATCCAGTCGATCAGAATCCCGCCCGGGGCGAGCAATGCACTGTGGAGATCAAGACTTCCTATGTCGAGGAGTTGGCCGGTGTGCAGGTCGAGCTGAGCTGGGATCCCACGCTGCTGCGCGTGGTGGACGTCGATCCTCTGACCGATGGCGTCCAGATTCAGCCCGGGAACCTGTTCGAAGGCTACTATACGATTCCGTTCCCTGGCAGCAACGTGGCGGACAATAGCATGGGCTGGCTGCGCTACTACAAGGTCTTGGGTGCGTCTCCCGACCGCGTGGAGGGCGCCTGGACAGTGGCTATCGTCACGTTCGAGAGCTTGGCCGATGGCGTATCGCCGCTGACGTTCGAGCGCGAAAACACCTGGATGTCGCACCCGGACTATGGCAATGTTTGGTGTGGCTGGGTGGATGCCTCGGTGCAGGTCGGCGAGCCGACACCGACACCCACTCCGACGGGGAATCCCACGATTCCAGTGGTGACGATCACGCCGCCGACGCCCACGGCAACACCGGAGGGCATGGCGCGCTGGATATACATTCCGTTGATATTGCGAAACAGGCCGAGTTGAGCATCACCCGCTCGCAAGGCGGCGCACGCGGCGCCGTCCTGAACTTGACAAAGGATGGAAGAGAGGATGCGCAAAATGCGGTTCGCAAGAACGCGCGCGGTTACCAAGAGCCTGCTCGTCGGGCTTTTGGTCGTTCTCATGCTGGCGGCGCCGGTATCCGCTGCTACGCCGGCTGGCGCCGTGGCTACGGTCGACGTCTATTCTCCGGATCCCGTTGGTCTGGTGGGCGGCCATGTCAAGGCCAATGTGAGGATCGGACACGTGGGCTATTTGTTTGGATACCAGTTCACGCTGCACTTTGACCCCGATATCCTTCAGGTCGAGGACTCTATTCCCACGTTGGGTGGGGTGCAGATCGATGATGGTGATGTCTTTGAGGGCAAGCAGTCGGCGACTCTTCAGACTATTGACAACGGTACGGGAGAGATCGTTTTTAGTAACAGCCTTGTCGGGATCGGCGACTTTGTCACCGTTCCGGCTCCCAATACGGCGCTGCTGGCCGAGATCACTTTCAAGGTGGTTGGGCCGGGTACGAGCCCACTGACCTTTGATCAGACACCGGGCACAAACGCCGTCTCGGATCGCGACGCATTGCCGATCGCGTCCGAGTGGACCGACGGATCAGTGCAGGGCGTGGTGCCCCGGGAAAAGCTGTACATTCCCCTAGTGGCCAGCGACTGGCGCTAGGACGAGAGAGCAATACAGGGGAGCCTCGAGGAAGCGCGAGGGAAAGGTAGGGTAGGCATTTGGGAGAGCAGAGGTTTGTCACGAGCGGAAGCGTTCGAGAGGTGACGTGTCGGATACGCGGTGCGGTCTTACTCTATCTGAATCGAGACCGCCAAGAAGAGCTACATGAAGGAGACGCTCATGAATAGAACATACAAGCTCTTCAGCATGGGACTCGTATTGGCGATGGCCCTACTGGGGCTCTTGCCGGCGGTCTCAGCTGAGGGGCCAAGTGGTGTGGCGCTCAAGGGCCTGGTGCCCCCGCGCCCCGATTTGGCCGAAAAGTTGTTGACTAGCCCGGCGCCCTCAGGCGGCCTGGGCTTGGCGGCCGATGCCGACGCGACCAGCGTCAGCCTGGCCTACCAGCAGTATCTGGGAACCAAGCTGAACGCCAAGGCGCGCGCAAACGTGCCGTCCAAGGCCAAGGCAGAGGACGGAAACGTCAGTCTGTCGGCCGCGCCGGCCGATGAGCGGGCGATGGTCGTGCTGGCCGAGTTTGCCGATTTGGCCCATAACACCATCCCCAAGCCGGTGCATCCGAACAACACCGATTTTTGGGTTCAGGACTTTTCTCCTGCCCAGTACCAGACGATGTTGTTCAGCGAGGGCGATCCCTGGTCATTGCGGAACTATTTCCGCGAGGCCTCGGACTTTGGCGCCAACCCGACCGCCTTTGATCTCGAAGGTGATGTCAATGGGTGGGTCACGCTACCCGGAAACGCAGCAGAGTATGGCAACGATGGCCTGACCGGCGTCGATAACGATACCAGCGATGGATACGACATCGAACGACTGGTCATTGATGCCGCCGAGGCCGCGCTCTCTGGACTGGCGCTGACCTGGGATGCGTATTCCTCGGACACTGGCCCGCGGTACAGCATCGACTATTTCGTCGTGGTGCACTCTGGGACCGGGCAAGAGTCGGGCGGAGGCGCTTTGGGTGACGACGCGGTCTGGTCCGTTCAGGGCACGCTCTCGTCGACCTACTCGGTTTCCAGTTCGTCTTTTGACATCGACAACTACCTTGTTGTCGCCGAGGACACGCCCGTCGGTGCCTATGTGCACGAGTTTGGCCATCTGTTTGGCCTGCCCGACACCTGGAACGACGAGTCGAGCATGGACGAGATCGCCTGGCCCGACCAGGACCAGGGCGGGATCGGCGAGGCGGCTCCGGCGTTCTATGATTCCATGGGCCAAGGCTGCTGGCTGGGTCGTCCTCTGGGCACGCGACCGGCATCCATGACCGCTTGGGAGCGCATTGAACTCGAGTGGTTGACCCCGGCGGTCTGGGACCTGAGCACGCTTCCCGCGAGCATCTATCTCGCGCAGCTCGAGACACCCAGCTCGGCCGACAAGGCGCTCAAGATCGAGTTGCCGGCGCGGACCTATGTCACGCCGCACTCGGGCGTGTGGATGCGCCAGGCGCCGCTGTGGACCAACCTCGCGATGAACAATGGCAACCTCGAGCATACGTTCGGGATTACCGGAACCTACCAGGTCGATTTTTCGTTCTGGCACGTCTATGACCTGGAGCCTGGGCACGACTATGGCTATGTTCAGGTTCGGAGCAGCACGATCAGCCCGTCCTGGACCAATGTCTACACGGTCACCGGTCAGCAACCCAACCCGATCCAGGGCGAGGTATCTGACTGGAATCCTGTGACGATCGATCTGAGTGCCTATGCCTCTGAGCCGGATATCGACATTCGCTTCCGCCTGGAGCGTGACGATGCGATCGAGGGCCTTGGTTGGTTCATCGACGACGTCTCGCTAGTGCAGAACGGGGTCGAGACCTTCCAGGACGACATTGAGGCTGGTGCTGGCAGCTGGACAGCGGCCCGCTTCCCGCGCCGCAATGCTTTTCAATCCGAGCACTATTACTTGGCCGAGTGGCGGAACGACTTGGCTGGGTTCGATGTGGGTCTGCAAGAGGCCTACAACATGCTCGACATCGCGTCCGGCGAGGCGGAGTGGTTCCGCTACAACCCCGGTCTGTTGATCTGGTACGCCAACCCGATCTATTTGCTGGGCGACAACGACGTGGTCTTCCACCCAGGCGAGGGGTTCTTGCTGGCCATTGACTCGCATCCCGATCCGTTGCTGGAGGACTCGACGGCCCTGCCCTGGCGCACGCGCGTCCAGATGCAGGACGCCACCTTCCGCGCGCCGGGAATGGACACCTATGAGAACGATCTGACCGACTCGGGCGATCTGCTCAACACGGTCGGCCCGCTGCCGGCAACGAGTTTCTTCTGGGATCGCTACTCTTCGTATCCCTACTGGGATCCGATCGCCTTTGACAACAGCGCCAAGACGCTGCAGTACGGCGTCAAGCTCGAGGTCACCGGCGAGAACCTGGACCAGACAGGTGCGACGATTCGGTTCTCGATTGACGCGGCAGACATGTCCGAATCGATCAAGCTGGTCGACAAGGACTGGGCCTATCCTGGCGATACGCTCACCTACCGCATCATCCTGACCAACACCGGTATCGCCGACGCGCACACCGTGCGTGTCCAAGATCCGGCACCGATGTACTCGACCTATGTGTCCAACTCGCTCTTGGTCGACGGCGTCGCGCCGCCCGACATTGATGACCATCAGTCGCCTGATGGGATTGACTGGATGGGCACGGTCTACCTGACCGACTCGGTGGAACTCGAATTCCAGGTGCAGCTCGATCCGGTGATCGACGACGGCACCATCATCCGCAACATCGCGCATGTGCTCGAGGGCACCGTGCCCGAGGTCGACCTGATCGCAGAGACCGTGGTCGAATCGGCGCCTTGCATCTCGGCCACCAAGCACGATGATCCAGATGATGTGTTGGCCGGTGGCCTGATCACCTACACGATCGGGATCGCCAACTCGGGCAACATGGACGCGATGGCTGTTCTGACCGACTGCATTCCGGCCTGTACGACGGTGGTGTCCAACTCGTGGGAGGCCTCGATTGGTCTCATCGAGTTTGTGCCCCCTGCCGATTCGGACTGCCTAAACGGTAACGGCGAGATCCGCTGGACCGGCCCGGTGACGGTGCCTGTTCCGCTGCCCGATCCGCTCGAGCCGACAGTCTGGATCACCTATCAGGTGCTCGTGGATCCTGGCCAGACGGTCTGTACCTCGATCATCAACGAGGGAACCATCTGGGACGGCCACGAGGGGTATGAGAATTTCTGGGTCAGCACCAAGGTGCTGCCCGGGCCCAACCTGTACAGCTCGGAAAAGACGGTCGACAAGGCCGTGGCAGCCCCCGGCGATACGCTGAGCTACGCCATCCTGGTGTACAACAGCGGCAACCGCGAGGGCAACGTGACCTTGACCGACGTGATGCCGATGGACACGACCTACATTAGCCCTTCGCTGGCCTATACCGGCGGCACGGGAAGCTTTGACGGCGTGGACACCATCTCGTGGTCCAAGATCATGCAACCGGGCGAGATGCAGACCGTGACGTTCGATGTCGAGGTCGCTGCACCGCTGGACAATGGCACCTGGATCACCAACACGGCGCTCCTCGAGCTGTTGGGTGGCGACGCCTATGAGCGCTCGGCCTACACGCTGATCGAGTCGCGGCCAATCTTGGATCCCGCCGATGGCAGCAACTCGGCCAAGACCTACGAGCCCGATCCTCTGGGCGATGTGATCACCTATACGATCACGCTCTGCAACATTGGTACGCAGGATACGACCGTTGAGGTGTATGACCAGATTCCCGCGGGAACGGCGTACTCGGGTGGGCCCATTGAGGTCACCCCGGGCGCTGGGAGCGCAGCGTACGTGGCGGGTCCGCCGCCGCGCATCGAGGCGACCTTGGTTGTGACGGCAGGCGAGTGTGTTACGCTTACATTCCCTGTGGACATCACCATTACGGGTACGGGGATCATCACCAACGTGGCCGAGATCTATGACACCGTCCTGGATGAGACGTTCTATCTCTCCACGACGACGACCGTCGCGGCCATCACGCTGGTGGAGCCTACGGACACAAGGTACTGTGGCGACTTGGTTCGCATTCCAGTGCGGATCGACAACGTCATGGACTTGCAGGGCTTTCAGATCACGGTCGACTTTGACCCGGACGCGCTCAATGTGGAAAACATTGTGCCCGGTACCTGGTTCTCGCCGGCCGGCTGGAATCCAATGAGCTTTGACAACGGCGTTGGTACTTCGACGGTGGCCGCCGAGCTGATCTCTTCGGTCGGCTTGGACGGTAGCGGCGATCTGTACTATCTCGATTTCCGCGCCGTCGGATCGGTGGTCTCGTCGCCTTTGACGGTGACCTACTCGCTACTGGCCGACACGCCGTGGCCTTCGTTCCATCCGATCCCGCACAACGTCATCACTTGCGAAGTGACGATCGAGCCGCGTGAGGTGATGGGCCGGGTGTTCCTGCAGGGTCGCACAGACCATACGGGGGCCGAGATCTATATCAACGGTATCAAGCTGGCCGAGACGGCCGCGGATGGCAGCTTTGCCGTCTGCCCGCCGGTGGGCTATGGTGACGCGATGGTGATCGAGGCACGGCACTTTGGCTACTTGACGGCGACCCAGTCGCAGACGCTCGGCGTGACCGATACGCTGACGCTGAACGATGTGACGCTGTTGGGTGGTGATCCGATTGGTCCGCAGGAGCTGGTGACTACACCGCTGACCTGCACCACGCCGATCACCATTCCGGTGGCCGTCGCTGGTCCGCCTGACGCCAAGGTCAACGTCCTCGACCTGACCTTCGTGGGCGCGCGCTTTGGCAAGATGGCCAACAGTGACCCCGACTGGAACAAGCCGGGTCAGACAGCGCCACCGGCAGTCGCTCCGTACGACCCTTGCGAAGTGACCAAGGTGAACTGGAAGGCCGACATCAACGAAGACGACATTGTCAACATCTTTGACCTGGTGTTGGTCGGCAACAACTTTGGCCGGATTGGACCGACGATCTGGCCATAGGCAAGGTACATTGCGACGGGTGGCCGCCGACAGGCGGCCACCCGTCGCCGCAGCTCTACGTCCTGCCCAATCCCACCGTGGGCTGATCAGCCCAAAGGCCACAAGCCATGCATCTGCGCATCGTAACGCTGACGACTCTATTGCTACTGTGTAGCTTGTTGCTTTTGGGTTGCGCGCAGCCCGAGCCGACTGCGCTGCCTCCGGCCACGCGAGTGGCCAAAGAGGCAGCACCGACAGTTGTGCCCACCGCGACGCCGCCGCCGCCACCGACCGCCACGCCGACCAAGGCGCTACGTGTCGTCCCCGAGACCAAGGCGTTCTTGCAGGCGACGCCGATCGAGGGCGGGGCGCTGATCGAGATCGTCATCGAAGAGGTCGAGCGGCTCTATGGGGCCGAAGTGCACCTCACCTTTGACCCGGCCGCGGGTCAGGTGGTCGACGCCGATCCAGACTTTCCCGGGGTGAATCCCGAGCCCGGCGAGCGATTCCCAAAGGGCAAAGCCTTTGCCGCGCTCAACCAGGCGGACAATGATCTGGGTAAAGTCGACCTGGCCTATACACTGCTCAATCCGTCGCCGGCCATCAAGGCCAATTCGCTGGTCATCGCGCGGTTCGAGCTGATGGCCACCGAGTCCATCGAGATAGTAATCGAGCAACTGCTCTTGGCGGATAGCGACGGAAACCCCATCCGTGTGGACGTCCAAGAGACCCTCTCAGTAGAAGTGGATCGCTAGTCAAGGGGGAAGAATGAAGCGGTTTCTGCGCACACGAGTCCTGACGAGCCGGTACACCGTTCCCATCGTATTGCTTATGTTGGCGGCGGCGGTCGTCTGGTCGGGCGGTGTGCTCGCTCTGCCGACGCGGCGCAGCGCCCTGAACGGTATGCCTCGCGTGTACCTGGACCCCAACCCGATTGAGGTGGGTTCGGGGCTGACGCGCGACGTCGACATTGTGGTCGAGGACATCGATGGTTTGTACGCTATCGAGATTCGCATCTCATACCCCAATGGCCTGGTGAATGTGGTCGACGCCGATCCCGGCGAGCCGGGTGTGCAGATCGTGGACGGCAATATCTTTGATGGGTTTGACACCTATACCATCCAGAACAGCGCTGACAACAGCACTGGCGTGATCGAGTATATCGTCTCGATTACGGCGAGCACCACCGGCAAGACGGGCAGTGGCACCATTGCCACGATTCCCTTGCACGGTGTGACGCTGGGCGAGGCGGTCATGTCGTTCGTTGAGGTCGTGCTCTGCGAGCGCGATGGCACCTCGATCCCCGTCGACCTGGTCGGACAGGCCCAGATCGATGTCGTCGATGCCACTTTGACGCCGACGCTGACGCAGGCGCCGGATGTGACGCCCACAGAGACACAGGTTCCTACGGTGGGGCCCAGCCCGACGACCGCGCCTCGGGCAGAGGTGCGTGTCGAACCGCAGTATTCGGCGGTGGCAGTTGGCGATACCGATGAGGTGCAGGTCAACATCTATGATGTGACCGACCTGTATGGGTTCGAGGGGCGCATTGACTATAACGGCACGCTGCTGGACGTCGAGGACTTGGTTCCCGGCGAAGTGGGCATCCAGGTGATGCACGGTGACGTGTTTGACGCCTTTTCCTACCAGGTGCTGCAGAACGAGGTGACCGACGACGGCGTCTTTGGCCAGATTCACTTTACGGCCTTTATCAACGCCGGTCTGCAACATGGCTTTGACGGTGACGGCACCCTCTTTTGGATGGTGTTCCGCGGGGTGACCCCCGGGCTGACCAACGTGACCATCTCGCAGATGGACCTGCTGGACCATTCCGGGACCACCATTCAGCGCGATCTGTACCACGGCGAGATCGAGGTGCTGCCGGCTGGGCCGACGTCGACGCCTACCGAGACACCCTCGGTGACCGATACCGCCACGCTGACGCCGACGGCAACGCAGACCATCGATCCGGCGGCAACGCCGACGGCCACCACGTCGGTGACGGTGCCGGTGCCGACCCTGCCAACCGTCGAAACGCCGACGCCGACGCAGACGGGCGTGCTCGCCACGCCGACTCCCGTTTGCTCGAACCGCATCGAGAATGGCGGCTTTGAGACCCTCGTCGGAGGAGAGGCGCTGCCTTGGGTGAAGGACGGCGCGGTGACCTATACCACCGTCGAGCAGGCCTCGGGCATGCGCAGCGCCTGGCTGGGCGGCTATAACAACGCCGACAGCGGCATCTGCCAGACCGTGACCATTCCGACGCTGACCGAGCCAGAGATGGTCACCGAGGTGACGCTGCGCTACATGTGGGGCGTGGTCACGCCGAGCACCATTCCCGATGGCGACATCCTGCGCGTTGTTGTCCGCGACGAGGGCGGAACGCTTCTGCGCGAACTCGAGACCCTCGACAAGTCGGATGCCTCGGGCACTTGGGAGCAGTCGACGTTTGACCTCTCTGAGTTTGAGGGACAGACCGTCAAGATCTGCTTTGAATGCCAGACCGACGGTGACGAGCCGACCAGCTTTTACATCGATGACGTCGAGCTGATCGTCTGCGAGATTCTGATGCCGACACCGACTGCGACGCCGACTGCGACGTCAACCATTAGCCCGACACCCACGATGACGGGTCTGCCGACGGCCACGCCGACGATCACGCCGACGCCGGTGGTGGATGTCTTCCAGTATGTGGGCGGGCAGTACGAGAACTGCTGGGATGCGTATCTCGATTCCTGGCATCCTACGACCAATTATGGGCATACTGGCGCTCTCTCGATTCGCACGGCGGGCACCAAGCGACCGGTGCTCTACTTTGACGTCTCGCGCATCCCCTCGGGGGTGACGATCATGAACGCCTCGCTCGAGCTGCGGGCGACCTACTACAAGAGCCACAGCCACGAGATGACTGCGCACGTCTACGGCCTCAAGCGTGAGTGGGTCGAGATGGAGACCACCTGGCAAGAGGCGCGCGACGGTGTGCCGTGGACGCTGCAGGGCGCGGATGACACCATCGATGACCGAGACGATGCCGAGACCTGCGCTGTGGTGATGCCCGATCCCAGCCAGTGGTATGCGTTCGACATCACTTCGCTGGTTCAGGCGTGGGTCGACGGGGCGCGTCCCAACTATGGCCTGATGCTCTATGCGACCGGCAACACGGTCGAGATGAGCTTTTACAGCAGCGAGTATTCGCTCCCTGCCGAGCGTCCGCGCCTGGTGGTGCAATACACCTATGGATCGGGCCCGATACCCACCTTTACGCCACAGCCTTCGGTGACCGTGGGAGCCAGCGTATCGCCGACGCCGACGCTGACCGCGACGCCGAGCGGTGACGTCGTGGTGGTCCAGCAGGGGCTGTTGGGCTACTCGGGCGTTGAGGACACCTATCTTAACCAATGGGATGCCAACACCAACTATGGCCGCAACGTGACCATTGCGGTCCGGCAAGGGGGCGTCAAGTCCTCCCTGGTAAAGTTTGACCTATCGAGCCAGCCGACGGCGCAACTCGTGGGCGCCGAACTGGGCATGTACGCCGTGAGCCGGACCAACGCAGGCAATCTCACGATCGACGTCTATCCGGCCCTGCGTCCGTGGGGTGAGGAGCAGGCCAACTACTTCCAGGCCACTTCATCGCAGAGCTGGGAAGTACCCGGCTGCTCCGGAGCCAGCGACTTGGGGGCGGTGGAAGCGACGCTCGAGGTAGGCGGCGTCAACGAGTGGCACACCTTTGATGTGACCGACATTGTGCGCGGCTGGCTGGAAGGCACGAGCGACAACTATGGCTTTGTCCTCAAGGGACGGGGCCCAACCTCGGTGGAGTATACCTATGCCGCGAGCGAATACCATTGGGCGCTAGCCCAGACGCCCAAGTTGACGCTGCGCTTTGCAGTGCCCTGAGCCTCGTCGGTTGTGACGGGCATCCGGCGCGGGGGACATCGCCGCGGACGGATCGATGATAGGGGGATCGATGAGCGCAAATACCGAAACACGTGTGAGACGTTTGTGGGCGCTTCTACTGCCTGCGGCGCTGCTGCTGGCCGTGGCCCTGGCCGCTGTGCCAGTGTTCTCTGACTCGGAGGCCGTGGTGATGATCCAGCCTCCGATACAAGAGGTGCTGATCGCCCAGAGTGGGCAGTTGGCGCTGTACGTCGACCATGTCGAGGGACTGCACTCGGCCGAACTGCACCTGACCTATGACCCGTCAGTACTCGACATAACGGATGCGCACTCGGGCCTCCCGGGGACGCAGGTTGGCCCTGGGGACTTTTTCGGGGCCAATCCCTGGCACTTTGACATCAATGAGGTGGACAAAGTAGCCGGCACGATCGACGTGTTGGTGGCCCTCGACGACCATCACGCGGGACCGGGCGTCAGTGGGAGCGGGGCGTTGGCGGTGATCGACTTTCAACCGCTGGTGCCGGGCACCTGCGCGTTCGTTTATGTGGAGGCGGTCCTGACCGATGGGGCGGGTGTGGGCATCGACAACAGCCTGGCCGACGGTAGCGTCGCGGTGCTGTTGATCCGTTCCTCGGCTACGCCGACACCGCGCTACTCGGTCACGCCGACGCCGACCGAGACCGGTGAGCCGACGCCGACCTCGACCTGTTGCTGCCCGACGGTCATTCCCGCGACGCCGACCGCTACGGCGACTCCTCGCTGCCGGGTGTTCGTCTGGCCGCCAGCGGAAGAGGTCTTGGTCGGACATCAGAGCTTTGCCGATATCATGGTGGAGGACGTCCGCGACGTCTTTGCCGTCGAGATGCATCTTCGCTATGACCCCGCGATCATCACGCTCGTGGATGATGACCCCGCGACTCCGGGGACGCAAGTCGAGCCCGGTACCCTATTCTCTGGTCTGGCTTGGAATGAGGACTATCAGAGCGTCGATGAGACGCTGGGCACCGTCGACTATGTGTTCAGCCTGGACAGCAGCAATCCGGTGGGCGTCTCGGGTGCCGGTTCGTTGGCACGGCTCAACTATGTCGCGGCGCAGCCGGGTGTGTCGCCAGTTATCCTGGTGGACGTGATCCTGGCCCACACCAACGGCGAGAGCCTCGATTGCTGCGACGCTGAGGATGGGCGCGTCGACGTGGTTTCGATTCGCTCGACGTCCACACCGACGCCGACGGTCGATCCCCGCGCCAGCGCGACACCGACGCAGACCCCAGAAGGCGGTGATGATCCGGATTGGCCCGATGGCATTCCGGACCACGCCACAATCTATTGCCAGCCCTCGACGCGCTGGCTGCGACCGGGCGAGACGGGCTGGGTCGATATCTATGTCAAGGATGCCCCCGGGCTCTATGCGGCCTGGGTGGGGCTGAGCTATGATCCGCGACTGCAGATCATCGACGCCGATCTGGTCGAGCCGGGTGTCCAGCTTGAGGAGGGCGATCTCTTTGCCGGACTAGAGTGGCACACACTGGCCAACGAGGTCGATACGGCTGCCGGTTCCATGCTGTATGCTGCCAAAGGCAGCTATCCCGGACCTTCGCTGCTGACTGGAGGGCACCTGGCGCGCATCCATGTACGCGGCAACGAGCTGGGCGTCTTTCCGCTCGACTTTGGGCTGACGCTGTTGGCCAATGACCTGGGCGTGTCGATCCCGTCGGTCGACGAGGACGGGCAGGTCGTTGTGGCGCTGGTCATACCTACGCCGACGCCCCCAGGTACGCCGGGAGGGCCGACCGCCACGCCGACCATAACGCCCACGCC
>Ga0180436_10003513_pt1 | contig 14381 bp, 13 predicted proteins | sample SS_ome_2_FD_132434 | JGI IMG/M metagenome (GOLD analysis project Ga0180436, IMG submission 132434) | Hypersaline lake sediment archaeal communities from the Salton Sea, California, USA - SS_3_S_2 metaG | ecosystem: Environmental > Aquatic > Non-marine Saline and Alkaline > Hypersaline >...
CGGCGCGAGAGATCAGGATCTGGCCCGATTCGAGTGGCTCGCGCAGGACCTCGAGCACGCGCCGATCGAACTCTGGCAGCTCGTCGAGGAAGAGCACCCCATGGTGCGCGAGCGAGATCTCGCCGGGGCGTGGATTGGCACCGCCGCCGACCAAGGCGATCGCGGAGGCCGTGTGATGGGGGGCGCGGAATGGACGTTGACGCCAGGAGAGGGCGATCTCGGCGCTGTGTCGACTCACCGAGTGCACCGCCGCGACCTCAACCGCCTCTTCTTCGCCGAGGCTGGGCAAGATCCCCGGCAGCCGTGAGGCGAGCATGGATTTACCCGTGCCTGGCGGGCCGAGCAGCAGCAGGCTGTGGGCGCCGCTGGCGGCAATCTCGAGAGCGCGCTTCGCCTGTGGTTGACCACGTACCTCGGCCAGATCCGGTGCGGTCGGTGCCGCCGCGGGGGCTGCAACATACTGATGCGCGCTCAGGGCACGGAGCCCGTTGAGATGCTCGCAGACATCGATCAGCGCGTCAGCGGGCAGAATCTCAAGGCCATTGACCAGTGCCGCTTCGGCGGCGTTGGCGCGAGGCAAGATCAGCGCACGGCCGGCGGCACGCGCCGCTAGCGCCGCCGGGAGCACGGCGTCGACGGGGCGTAGCTCGCCGCTCAAGGCCAGCTCACCGAGGAACTCATGGCGCGCCAAGGGCTCCGCCGCGATCTGCCCGGAAGCCCCCAAGATGCCAAGTGCGATGGGGAGATCGAAGCGACCGCCTTCTTTCGGAAGATCGGCGGGCGCCAGATTGATGGTCACGCGCCCGGCGGGAAACTCGAAGCGACTATTGGCGAGCGCTCCACGCACCCGATCCTTGCTTTCGCGCACCGCCATTTCCGGGAGTCCGACGATCGACAGCGAGGGCAAGCCGACGCCGGCGTGAACTTCCACGGTCACGGGCGGGGCCTGGATGCCGACCCGGGCGCGGCTGTAGAGGACAGAGAGGCCCAAGGCGAAGTCGCTGCCTAGTCGATCGCTTGCGGCTCGCGCCTAGGCGCTCGGTGCTTCCGCGTCCGCGTTCGTTGGCGCTGGGTCAGAGCGTGTCCCTTCAAGGGCGGCAACACGTTTTTCGAGGGCGGCGAGTTTGGCCCGCGAGCGTGCGAGCACGGCTGCTTGGACGTCGAATTCTTCGCGTGTGACCAGGTTGAGACGGGACAGACCGGACTCGAGCGTTGCACGAAAGCTGCGACTGAGATCTTCTTGCAACAGCTGCAATCCCTTGGGCGCCTGCTCCGCAAGGCGGCGTGCGAGGTCGTCAATCTGTTTTGGGTCGAGCATGAGAGATCACCGGCAGGATGAGGAAAGGATTGAAACCATTATAGGGCGACTGGGATTCAAGCGCTTGCTTCGGATGCTGCCCTGAAATAGTGCGTATCACCAGGGTAAGACGGATTGGACTGCACTCCAACGGTGCACCGAGAGAGTTGTTTATATGCGACATTTTGCCCAAAACCGTTGTCTTTTACGCACATAAGCATTCTGGCATATAAGCTGCTTACTTCCACGGGACTGTGATTATGCGATTGGCAGGATCACCACGCAGGGCGGTCGTCGCGCCCGTCTTACGATATCAACCGAGGTAACTTAAGCATGAAAAACCAAAGCTTGGGAATGGTGGCCGCATCTGGCGCCCTGCTATCCGCTGCATTACTAGCAGTCACACCCGCTGTCGCCCAGGACCCCTGGTCGTTCAGTGCGAATATCGGCGCGGTCTCTAACTATATGTGGCGCGGTGTTACCCAGACTGGTGATCAGGCGGCGGTTCAGGGCGGTCTCGACGTAGCGCATGAGAGTGGTTTCTATGCCGGTACCTGGGCCTCGAACATCGACTGGGACGAAGGCAGTTCGGAAGAAGTCATGATCTCTCCACTGTTTGGCGATGACGGGATGCCGGTCTACGACGACAACGGGCTTCCCATGTATGTCGGCGAGACCGTCGGCTCCGACTCGAACTCGCCGAACTACGAGCTTGACTTCTACGCCGGCTACGGCAACGCCATCAACGACGACTTCAGCTACGACATCAGCGCCATCTACTACGCCTATCCGGACGGTCGCGATTCCGACTTCGCCGAGATCGGGCTGAGCGGTACCTTCAAGTGGTTCACCCTCGGACTGGCCTACACCGTCTACGGTGAAAACGACGGCGGTCTCTTCGACGATGGCGACCTCTATTACTTCGGCGGTGCCGACTTCACCCTGCCCTACGACTTCGGGTTCAACCTGCGCGCCGGCTACTACCAGTTCCGTCATGACGACGTTGTGCTTGGCACCATGATCCTGGACGACGGTACCATGGTCGATCTGACCGAGACCGCCAACTACTGGAACTACGGCGCTTCGATCACGAAGGACGCCGGCGACTTCGGCACCTTCAGCTTCAACTGGGACCAGAACAACGGCAAGCAGGACGTCGGCTACGACACCGATCCGAAGTTCTGGGTCGGTTGGAACAAAGAGTTCTGATCGATTGGCGCGCCACTTGCTAAAGCTTCATCGCATAAGCGCGTAGCGGCAAGGGCCGATCCGCCATCGTCTAACGCGGCTGGCCTACAGCGGGCTAGCCGCCCCCTATCCAACGGAGCACATTCATGAAGCTGGTTGCTGCCATCATCAAACCCTTCAAGCTCGATGACGTGCGCGAGGCGCTGGCCGATATCGGCGTCTCGGGCATCACCGTCATCGAGGTCAAGGGCTTCGGCCGTCAGAAAGGCCATACCGAACTCTATCGCGGCGCCGAGTACGTCGTCGACTTCCTGCCCAAGATCAAGGTCGAGATCGCCGTCGACGACAGCCTCGTCGATCAGGTGATCGAGGCGATTAGCAACGCCGCGCGAACCGGCAAGATCGGCGACGGCAAGATCTTCGTCAGTGAAGTCGACCAAGTCATTCGTATCCGCACCGGCGAGACCGGCCCGGACGCCCTCTAACTCGGCAACGGAGGAATCCAACAGTGGAAGAACCGACAATACAACTCGCGTATGCGCTGGATACGTTCTACTTCCTGGTCTCGGGCGCCTTGGTCATGTGGATGGCCGCTGGCTTCTCGATGCTCGAGGCCGGTCTGGTGCGCGCCAAGAATACCGCCGAGATCCTGACCAAGAATGTCGCCCTATTCTCGATCGCTTGCATCATGTACATGCTGATCGGCTACGGCATCATGTATCCGAATGGTGGTAATGGCATCATCCCGGACATCAACTGGAGCTTCATGTTCGGCGGCGACAACACGGTTGAGGAGGTGCTCGCCAGCGGTGGTGATACCTACTACTCAGTGATGTCTGACTTCTTTTTCCAGGTGGTGTTCGTGGCCACGGCCATGTCGATCGTCTCTGGCGCGGTTGCCGAGCGCATGAAGCTCTGGGCCTTCCTGCTCTTCGCGATCATTCTCACCGGCTTCATCTATCCGATGCAGGGCTACTGGAAGTGGGGCGGCGGCTGGCTTGACGGCATCGGCTTTAGTGACTTCGCTGGGTCAGGCATCGTCCATCTCTGTGGCGCTTCCGCGGCCTTGGCTGGCGTGCTCCTGCTCGGCGCGCGCAAGGGCAAGTATGGAAAAGATGGCTCGATCAACGCCATCCCCGGTGCGAATCTCCCGCTCGCGACCCTCGGCACCTTCATCCTTTGGCTGGGCTGGTTCGGTTTCAACGGCGGCTCGCAGTTGGTGGTCTCGAATATCTCCGATGCCAATGCCGTTGCGGCCGTCTTCGTCAACACCAACATGGCCGCCGCTGGTGGTCTGGTGTTTGCGCTGCTGACCGCAAGGCTGATCTTCGGCAAGGCCGATCTCACCATGGCCCTCAATGGTGCACTGGCTGGCCTGGTTGCGATCACCGCCGAGCCCCTGACCCCGATCCCGCTCGCGGCCACCCTGATCGGCGGTGTTGGTGGTGTGATCGTGGTGTTCTCCATCATCGCCCTGGATAAGCTGCGCATCGATGATCCGGTCGGCGCCATCTCCGTCCACGGTGTCGTTGGCATGTGGGGCCTGCTGGCCGTGCCGATCACCAACGAAGAGGCTGGCATCGTGCCACAGCTGATCGGCTTGGTCTCGATCTTCGCTTGGGTCTTCATCACCTCCATCATCGTTTGGCTGCTGATCAAGCTGATCATGGGCATCCGGGTGAGCGAGGAGGAAGAGTACGAGGGCGTCGATGTCGGCGAATGCGGACTCGAGGCCTACCCTGAATTCGTTGGCTCCCGCGGCGGCGCTGGGGTCTGACGGATTACGCTCTCCGCGTATCGACCTTGCGGCGGGGCCTTCGGGCCCCGTTTTTGCGTCTGGACGAAAGCCAGCTATTCGCCCGCGCTGGTTGCTAGCGCCTGTTTGAAGAAGGCCGGCTGAGCCAGCGCGGCGCGATGGATCTCAGCGGTGTAGTAGCGCGTTGGGAAGGGTAGATTGGATGCAGCGTTGGTACGGAAGTCTGGGATCACCTGATCACGGCTCACCAGGGTAGCGCTCCACCAACCTGAGGGGTAAATCGCCTGCGGAAAGAACAGCGTGGCGCGGTCTTGGAAGCCGGCCGCCTCGGTGTCGGCATAGATACCGCGGATGATATCCATGTGATAAAGCGGTGATTCGCTCTGTTGCACCAACAGGCCGCCGGGCGCCAAGGCACGGTGGCAATCACGATAGAAGGCGGTGGTAAACAAGCCCTCGGCTGGGCCGACCGGGTCGGTGCTATCGATGATGATGACATCAAGCGATTGCTCAGGCGCCTCCCGCATCCAGCGAATCCCATCCTCGAATAGCAGGGTCGCGCGCGGATCGGCGTTCGACTCCGTGAGTTCGGGAAAGAACTGCTCGGCAACCCGGGTCACGCGCTCATCGATATCGATCTGGACCGCGGACTGAATCTCCGGATGGCGCAACACCTCACGCAAAGTCCCGCAGTCACCCCCACCAATGATCGCAACCCGACGCGGCGCCGGATGCGTCAACAGCACCGGGTGCGAGAGCATCTCATGATAGAGGAAGTTTTCACGCGTCGAGAGCATGGTAAAACCATCGATCACCATCAGGTTACCGAAGGTCTCGGTCGCATAGACCTCGATGGTCTGAAACGGGCTTTCTTCCTGATGCAACCGCTGCTTAATCCGCAGCGAAAAGGCGCTACCAGCAGCCTCAGCCACCTCGGTAAACCAATCCTTCTCAGCCAGCATCATCGTTGTTCTCCAACCTACTCACTACTCACTACTCACTACCCACTCACCCCCGAGGATAACGATCATCCAGATTTGCAGGGCAGAGCACATCGCGCATGATACCAATCAGCTCCAGCAGTTGATCGTTACGGATGCGATAGAAGATGCGGTTGGCCTCTTTGCGAGCAACGACGATGTTCTTGTTTCGCAACTGCTCGAGGTGCTGGGAGATATTGCTCTGTGAGGTTCCGGTGCGCTCAACGATCTCGCCGACCGATAGCTCGTTCTGACCGAGCGAGCAGAGGATCTTCCAGCGCAGCGGATGGGCCATCGCCTTCAAGGCCATGGCAGTCAAGGTGGTATCTTCGGGCTCGTCATGTTCGGCTGGCAGTTCATTGCTCATGGTCAGCCTCCGTTGTCCTAACAAAATGGGTGGTAGTACTGGCTTCCATGACCTTGTCGTTGTCGATGCGGACATAGCCGCTCATGTCCTTTGCAATGCAGATAATATCTGTGATTGCACCATCAGTATCTTTTATTGCGGTACGTGAAAACAAGATCGGCACGCGACGCCCGTCGCTAGCGATGAAGCGCGCATCGATCTTCGCCAGAGCGCCGGTGCGAATCAAGGCCTCAAGCCAGGTGCCCATGAAGGCGCCAGCCTCCTCATCGGCCTCTTCCTCGAAGACATCGCCGATGGAGAGTCCCAGCAGGTCTGACTCAGTGTAGCCAAGCATGCGGCAGGCGGCCGGATTGGTGATCTTGATCTTGCCCTCGGGGGTGAGCACGAGCAGTGCCTCGCCCATATAGTTGATGATGTTGGCCAGATACTGCCGCGCTTCGGCGAGTTCCGCGGTGCGCTCGGCAACCTTGATCTCGAGTTCGCGGTTGAGCGAGCGCTCTTTCTCGATCAGCCGGAAATAGGTACTGATCTTGTTGATCAGCAGGTTGTCATCGATGGGCTTGAGCAGGTAATCGACGGCGCCAACCGCAAAGCCACGCTGCTGAAACTCCTCGGACTTGAAGGCGGCGGTGAGGAAGATGATCGGGATGTCGCGCGAGCGGCGGCGCAGCTTGAGCAAGGAGGCGGTCTGAAACCCATCCATCTCCGGCATCTGCACATCCAAGATGATGAGGTCGATGTCACGATGGCTAAGGGTGAGGTCGATCGCCTCGCGGCCGGATGATGCCTCAAGCACCGTTGCTTGCAGATGCTTTTCGATCAGCGTCCGCAGCGTGTACAGATTATGTGCGTGATCGTCAACGATCAGCAGCTTGTAGTCGATTCCGCTCATCATGCCGTCTCCGCGCTGTCCTCGACCGCGCTTGGGCGCAATGAGGCGTGGATGAGATTCGCCAGGGCCGCAGGCTCGATGGGCTTCCGCAGGAAACAGCATGCCCCGGCCTCGAGACAGCGCTCCTGCCCGGCTTTGTCCAGATTGCCGAGTACCAGGATCGGTAGATTGGACAGCCTGTCGGTTTGACGCAAGCGCTTGATCGTAGCACAGGTATCGCTGGCTTCAAGGCAACTGGAGAGCAGCAACATGGAGCAGTCGTGCTCTTCGGAAAGTGTTTCAAGGGCCTCTTCCTCATCAGCCGCGGTCTGTACCTGAAGACCGAGTGCCTCGAGTTCGGCGGTGACGGCGACCAGGCTCTGAACCTCACGCTCAACGAGCAACACCCATTGGTTAGCGTAGTCGGTCTCTACAGTCTCGGGGTCCTGTTCGCTGAAGCCGTGATCCGGCCCGCCTGCATGAGGGAGCGCCAGCCTTGATGGCCTCGGCTTAGCCTCCCGCTGGGGTCTCGTTGAGCCGGCATCCGCGGCCCGCTTAGCGTCCCGATCGCTATCGCTGGTTTTGATCTCGGTGGTTTCGCTGTGCGCTGGTGAGGTTTGCCGGGTCTCGATCACCTCAGCTGCCGGCATCTGGCTAGGATCGCAAGCCAGTGGTAAATGGAGCCTAAAGCAAGCGCCGATCCCGAGTGTACTGGTCACGCTAATCTGGCCGCCGAGCAGTTGCGCGAGTTCCTTACTGATCGACAGGCCAAGACCGGTGCCGCCATAGCGGCGGCGGGTGGAGCCGTCCGCCTGCCGGAAGGCCTCAAAGATGATCTCCTCCTTACCATCAGGAATGCCGATGCCGGTATCGGTCACCGAGATCTCCAGTGGAAAGTCGCCGTCTCCCGCCTTGATGGCGATCGTCACCTGGCCTTGCTGGGTGAACTTTGCGGCATTGGAGAGAAAGTTCTTCAGGATCTGGCGGATCTTGGCCTGATCGCTATAGATCTGAGTAGGGGCTGCGCCACTCAGCTCGACACGGAGCTTGAGGCCCTTCTCGGAGAAGATCGGGCCAAGTAGAACAAGGAGTTCGTCGATCATCGGTCGAATGGGTATCCACTCGAGATGCACGGTCACTGCGCCGGCCTCGATGCGCGAGATGTCGAGCACATTGTCGATCATCGTCAGCAGGTCGCGTCCGGCCTCGTTGATGACCTTGGCCTGCCGACGTTGATCGTTGTCAAGCCCGGATTCCCGTGCGGCAAGCAGTTTCGAGAGCAGCAGGATCGAGTTCAGTGGTGTGCGCAGCTCATGGCTCACATTGGCGAGGAACTCCGACTTGTACCGATTCGATTGCTCCAGCTGCCGCATGTGTTGGCGTTCGGCGCTGAGATGCTCGGCATGGCTATGGGCTAGCGCGTTCAGCTGATCACCAAGCTCGCGGACCTCAGTGGGACCGCGCCAGGGAAACGCTGGCAGCTGCTCTTCGCGTAGGATGCCGCGCACGCCACTGGTCAACTGCTGGCCGAAGCGCTCCGCTCGCGAGGCGAGCCAGCGTGCCATGATCAGCACGACAAGGATGAGCACGAGCACGATGCTGAGCACCCGCCCGACCAGGGCGTTGCGGAAGCTGGCGATCGGTGAGGGGTCAACCGGCCGGCCAACCCAGAGCGGCCTAGCCTCCTCGGTCAGGAACATCGGCACCCAGAGCAGCGGCGGGCCGAAGTCGCCTTTCCAGAGGGCCAGCTTCTCTTCCTCGAAGATCGTCTCAAGGCCAGGAAAATCGGTGAACGCGAGCGCTTCTTCGCTGAATGGTTCGCCAGGACGAAGGTAGCGGCCGTCGTCGGTCACCCAGAGGGTATCGCGGTAGAAGTTAGCAAGGCCACCGACATCGATGGTCACCATCAGTAGACCCAAGGGCTTGGTCTCCTCGGCGGAATGCTGACCTACTGGGCTGGCGAGCTGGAGCGTCATCAGCTGTCGTGGATCTTCGCTGGCGGCGAAGGAGTTGACTCGAATGCGGCTGACGACGACCTCGCCGGAGTTGAGTTTGAGGCCAGCGCTGGTAAAACCGCGGCTTGGTGGGTCGGGCGGGATCTCCGTCGGGCGCCATTCGCGGGTCGCGGCGTTGCGCTCTAGCCAGAAGCGCTCATTACCGTCGCCATCGACAAAGAGGATCTCGATTAGGTCGGCCTGGTCACTCAACATCTGGTTGATCCAGCCGGTGTAGCGCGCCCGAGCAAGATCGATGGCCTCTTCATCGCCGGCCTCGCCGAGGATGATGCCGGGCTCGGGCAGTTTGGCGAGCAGGCGAATCATCTCGTGGCGGCTGGCGAGATGCTGGTCGAGATCGCGGAAATCCGCCCGCAGGTTCTGCAGATAGGCCTTCTGATAGAACATCGCCGTGCGATCGAGCACCAACGGCAGATTGATCAGCACCGCGACAATCAGCGGCACCAGCCCGAAGGCGAGCAACAGCAGTAGGATGTAGTAACGAAGCTTCATGCAGAGCTGGGCCGTGAGGACGGCATCGTCAGGACAACATCATGAGTCTAAAGCAGGCGATTCAGCGCGAGTTTGGGGTTGCTCGCTCAGTCTACCAGCGCTACCGCGGCGCCCATGGTGCCTGGCGCGATGCCTTACTGAGACCATTGGTGCGCCCTGGTGATCTGGTTTTTGATATTGGGGCCCATGTGGGCGATTGCATCGCGAGCTTGCGTCGGCTCGATGCACGAGTGGTCGCCGTCGAACCGCAGCCGGCGCTGGCACGGGCGTTGTGGGTACTGCATGGGCGCGATCGGCGGGTGATGCTGGAGCGCGTCGCGGTTGGCGCTGCTGTTGCTGATGCTGAGATGTCTCTCAACCTGGCCAACCCTTCCGTGAGCACGCTCTCGCGCGCCTTCGTGACCGCCGCCCAAGGTAGACAGGCATGGCGGGCTCAGCGCTGGGAGGGCAAGCTGAGAGTGCCGATGACGACCCTCGATCGGCTGATCGCGCGCCATGGAGAGCCAAGGTTTTGCAAGATTGATGTCGAAGGTTATGAGGTCGCTGTCTTGCAGGGTTTGAGCCGTCCTTTGGCCGCGCTCTCATTCGAGTTCACGACCATCCAGCGCCAGGTTGCGCGGCAGGCGTTGGAGGCCTGCGAGCGGCTCGGTCGTTATCGTTACAACGCCGCCTTGGGTGCTAGCGCGTCGCTCGTGCATGCTCATTGGCTGAGTGCCGAGGCGATCGGCCGCTGGATCGAGGGGTTGCCGGAAGCGGCGAATTCGGGGGATATCTACGCGATCCGTGTTGATGTCTGTGCCTAGCCTGGATAGTGCATGAATCTCACGCGAAGACGCGAAGACGCGAAGGAAGCCAAGCGCTTGGACAGGTTTTTGTGATCTGATGGGTCGTTTGTGACAGACAGGCACTCAGGTCAGCTATTGGCCGCAAGAGCCGTATTCTTCGCGTTCTTCGCGGCTTCGCGTGAAACATTCGGAGCTAACAGGGATACCAGATCATGGCCATGACCGATGCAGCGCAAGCCTTTTGGCTCGTTTATCCAGGGCAGGGAGCGCTGCGGAGCGAGACGCTTGCGCCGCTTGGAGCCGGCGAGGTGGAGGTTCACACGCGCTTCAGTGGCATCAGCCGCGGCACCGAGGGACTGGTGTTTCGCGGTGAGATCCCGGAGAGCGAATACCAGCGCATGCGCGCCCCATTTCAAGTGGGCCAGTTCCCAGCGCCGGTCAAGTACGGCTATATCAGCGTCGGGCGGGTCGAGGCCGCCGATGCTGCCGAGGACGCCGAGCTGATCGGTCAAGAGGTCTTCTGCTTGTATCCGCATCAAGATCGCTATCGCGTGCCGGCGACGGCGGTGCATCCATTACCGGCTGGACTGCCGGCGGAGCGGGCGGTCTTAGCCGCGCAGATGGAGACAGCGCTCAATGGGCTCTGGGATGCGCAGCCGCGTCTCGGCGATCGGATCGCGGTGGTTGGTGGCGGCGCGGTTGGCTGCCTCTGTGCCTGGCTTGCGAGCAAGCTGCCGGGCTGCGAGGTGGAACTCGTCGACATCAATCCGCTGCGCGCCAAGACGGCGGCAGCCTTGGGGGTGAGGTTCAATGATCCCAGAGCAGCCCGACCTGATGCGGACCTGGTGATGCATGCCAGCGGAACCTCCGATGGCTTGGTCACTGCGCTCGGGCTTGCCGGTGTTGAGGCGACCGTTCTGGAGCTGAGCTGGTTCGGCAGCCGAGCCGTTAGCCTGCCCTTGGGCAAGGCCTTCCATCAGCGCCGCTTAACCCTGCGCTCTTCACAGGTTGGCAGCCTCCCGCTTGAGCAGCGCGCGCGCTGGGATCATCGGCGGCGCCTGCGGCTGGCCTTGTCGCTGCTGACTGACCCGGTGCTGGATGTGCTGATCACCGGCGAAGACGCCTTTGCCGACCTGCCGCGGGTGATGGCCAGGCTGGCCAATGCCCCAGGCGCGACCTTGATGCATCGAATTCGTTATCCCTAAAGCCAATGCCGGGCGAATCTTTACATCTCTCCTCCAGCGACGACTACTGTGCTAGCCTGAACTCAAGCCTGAACTCAAGCAAGGCGTTCCCACATCAGATCAACCGGCAGGCCCATCATGTATAGCCTCTGCGTTCGCGACCACATCATGATCGCCCATAGCTTTCGCGGCGAGATCTTCGGTCCCGCGCAACACTTGCATGGCGCCACCTATGTGGTCGACTGCGAACTCCGCCGCCCGGAGCTGGATGCGGATGGGTTGGTGGTCGATATCGGCAAGGCGTCGATGGTCTTGCGTGAGGTGCTCGGCGCGCTCGACTACCAAAATCTCGATGAGCACCCTGCGTTCAAGGGCCAGAATACGACGACTGAGTTCATCGCCCGTGCGATCTTCGACCGCTTCGCCGCTCGCATCAGTGCTGGCGATCTCGGTGAATCGGCCAAGGGGCTGATCGCGATGCGCGTCCAGCTCAGCGAATCGCACGTCGCCTGGGCCGCCTATGAGGCCGAGCTGCCGCTGTCTGGCGGTGATTAAAGCGTCACGCCGCCGAGCGGCATGACAGGAACGAGTCTGGCAATCTTGGCTAATGGCTATCTCCATGATCGAGCATCACTTCCGCGTTGCGCTCCACGACACCGATGCGGCCGGAGTGCTGTTCTTTGCGCATCTGTTCCGCCATGCCCATGATGCCTATGAGGCAATGATGGCGAGGATCGGCTGGCCCGTCGATGGCCTGATTCGTGGGCGTCAGATCGGCCTGCCGCTGGTGCATGTCGAAGCCGATTTTCGGCGACCGCTGCGGCATGGCGATGAGGTCGATGTCGTCATCGAGCTGCAGGAGCTGAGCGAGCGACGTTTCAGCTTGGCCTATGCGTTTTTCATTGGCACGCATGAGGTGGCAACGGCACTGAGCATCCACGTCGCCATCGATCCGCGCACCGGCAAGAGCCAAGCGCTGCCAACCTCCCTCATTAGCGCGCTATCCGCCTCCATGGCATCCTAATCCTTGACCTCGACAGGCGCATGCTGGTGCTATGCTGAGGACTCTTGCACCAGCCGCGGAGAGGTTTGCCCATGCTGTTTCCCTATGGCCTGAGCGATTTCGAAAAACTGCGCCAGGATGGTTACTGGTATCTGGATCGAACTGATCGTCTCCCCGCGTTGGAAGCCGCCGGCAACCAATTGATCTTCTTGCGCCCGCGCCGTTTCGGCAAGAGCCTGCTGCTGTCGATGCTGGAGCATTACTACGATCTTAATAGCGCCGAGCAGTTCGAGGATCTTTTCGGTTCACTCGCCATTGGGCGAAATCCTACACCGCTGCACAATCGATACTTCGTACTGAAATGGGATTTTTCGCTGGTCGCCGCTCATGGGGAGATTGGCAAGATCGAGGCTTCGCTGCATCAGCATATCAACGACAGAATCCGTCAGTGCGTCGATGATTACCTGTCACACTGGAAACGTCCGATCACCTTGCACCCGCACAATGCCCTCTCCTCGTTCGAGTCGCTGCTCAGCGCGGTGCGAAGGACCCCATACAAGCTTTATCTGCTGATCGACGAATATGACAATTTTGCCAATGAAGTCTTAACGGCCGCGCGCCCTGATAGCCAGGATCGCTACCAAACCTTATTACAGGGCGAGGGGCTGATGAAGACCGTGTTCAAGTACGTCAAAGCTGCCGCCGGTGGGCTCGGTCTGGATCGGGTGTTCATGACTGGTGTGTCACCGGTGGTGTTGAGCGACATGACGAGTGGCTACAACGTCGGCAAGGATCTGTTCTTACTGCCCCAATTCAACGACCTCTGTGGCTTTACCGAGGACGAAGTCGTTGCCGTCCTGAAGCGGTTGGCAGGGCGGGGCGGCCATTGGTCAGCGGATCAGGCGCTGGCAACCATGCGCACCTTCTACAATGGCTATCGTTTCAACGAGGAGGCCGAGGAGAGTCTCTACAACCCCACCTTGAGCTTGTATTTTTTTGATGCGCTTGTCACCCAGGGCAAGTATCCGCGGCAACTGCTCGATGAAAATCTGGCCATGGATCGCAACAAGCTGCTCTACATCGCCTCACTGCCGCGAGGTGAAGCGTTGCTGATCGATGCCCTCAGCGGTAATGATCGGGTGCTGATCCCCGAGTTGGTGCAGCGCTTTGGCGTGGCCGACGTGCTGACGGCGGTGAAGGATCAGCCATTCATGGCGTCTCTGCTGTATTTTTTTGGCATTCTCACGCTGGCCGGCCTGAATTCTTTCAACGAGTGCCAGATGCGTATTCCCAATCTTGTCGCGCGAGGCCTGTATGTGGAACGGCTGCGCGAACGCTGGCTGCCGCCGACCGGACGCGCACCTGAGTTGCCGAACGCCGTGCGCGCGCTTGGCCAGCAGGGCAATTTAGCTCCATTATGCGAGCTGATCGAACAAAGCTACTTCGCCGTGCTGTCCAATCGCGATTATCGCTGGAGCAACGAGTTGCTCGTGAAATTCGCCTTTCTGACCTTGTTGTTCGATGATCGCCTCTACATGGTCGTCTCCGAACTGGAAACCGAGCGCGGCTATGCCGATCTGGCGCTGATTGTCCGCCCGGATATGCGCCGCTTCCAAGCACTCGACCTGTTACTGGAGTTCAAGTACCTGAGCCTGAATGCACTGGGTCTGAGCGGCGAACAGGTCCAGGCTGAATCCCGCGAAGCACTGGTCCTGCGCCCAGCGGTTGCGGCTAAGCTCGACGAGGCCGAAGCTCAGGCGCGCGACTATGGCGAGACCCTGACACGGCGCCACGGGCTGAGTGATCTACGCGCCTTCGCTGTGGTCGCCCTGGGTGTCGAACGCCTGGTATGGCGAGCGGTCTGCCCGCCCCCTAATGTTCCTCGGCGCGGGCGATGAGCGCCCGCCGGTCACGCTTACCAGAGCTGAGCCTGGGGAGAGACTCAAGTCGCGCAAAGGTCCGCGGTCGTTGATGCGAGGGCAGGTTGCCACGGCACCAGGCTTCGAGCTGTGGCGGCTCAAGCGCGCCGACATAGAGTGCGACCAGTCGATGCCCCCAGGTCGGATCAGGCACGCCGATGATGGCGATCTCGGCGATCTGATCGAGCTGGGCCAGCTTCTGCTCGATCTCGGCGGGCAGTACATTGATGCCGGCAATGAGCACCACATCATCGGCACGCCCTAGAATCTGGATGCCGCCGCCTGGCCGTCGGCAGGCGAGGTCTGAGGTCTGTAGCCAACCGTTGTCGAGACCAGCGCCGGGCTTGCGTGTCGGATTGGCATAGCCGAGCATCAGCATTGGGCCGCGGATGCGTAGCGGCTGGGCTGGTTGTGAGGCTTGGCTCGACGTTTGGTACTGGATTTGATCACAGCTCGGGCAGTCAAGCTCGACGCCGTCGAGTGGCATCAGGCCCGGCCGCGGTAAGCCATCGGCACCTATCCAG
>Ga0180436_10003514_pt1 | contig 14373 bp, 11 predicted proteins | sample SS_ome_2_FD_132434 | JGI IMG/M metagenome (GOLD analysis project Ga0180436, IMG submission 132434) | Hypersaline lake sediment archaeal communities from the Salton Sea, California, USA - SS_3_S_2 metaG | ecosystem: Environmental > Aquatic > Non-marine Saline and Alkaline > Hypersaline >...
CACGGCCCGTTCAAACGTTCGGTTGGCCACCCAGATCTGGCCGCAGCGGTGCCGGATCAGATGCTCCACCGCCAGTTCGGCCATTTCACCGGCCCCCACCAGCAGCACCTTTTTGTCCGCCAGGGTATCGAATATTTTACGGCCCAATTCGATGGCGGCATAGCTGATGGAAACGGCCCGGTCGCCGATGCCGGTTTCGGAGCGGACCCGCTTGGCCACGAAAAAGGAGCGGTGCAGCAGGCGGTTGAGAATCACCCCGGTGGTTTTTTCCCGGGTGGCTTTGAGATAGGCTTCCTTGATCTGGCCCAGGATCTGGGGCTCCCCCACCATCATGGAGTCCAGACTGGCCGCCACCCGGAAAAGATGGCGCACGGCGGCATCCCCGGTATAGTGGTAAAGGCTCTTTTCAAACCGGTTGACCTGGATCTGCTTGGATTCGGCCAGGTACGCTTTGGCTGCGGAAACGGCCGCCCCAGGTTCGGTGGCCGCCATGAGGATCTCCACGCGGTTGCAGGTGGAGAAGAGCACGACTTCCTTGATAGCCGGATGGGCCTTAAACGTAGTGAGGGCCGCCAGGGTTTCATCCCCGTTGAGGGCGATGCACTCCCGCAATTCCACGGGGGCGGTCTTATGGCTCAAACCCAGTAAAACAATATCCAACATAACAATCCAGAATCGAAATTAAAACCGCGTAAACTGGCCATGGTGGCCCTGGAGCAGGAAGTTCACGCCGAACAAGGTAAACACCACCAGGGCAAACCCCACGATGGCCATGATGGCCGACTTGCGCCCCCGCCAGCCGGTGGTCAGGCGCTGGTGGAGCAGGGCTGCGTAAAGAATCCAGGTCACCGCCGACCAGATCTCCTTGGGATCCCAGCTTAAAAAGCGGCCCCACACCGCCTTGGCATAGATGAAACCGGTAATGAGTCCCACCGTAATCAGGGAGAAGCCAGTTACCAGACAGGTGTATCCCGCTGAATCCAGTAATTCCAGTGACGGCAGGTGTTTGTAAAAATAGCCGTGGCGCTTGGATTTGATGGCATTCTCCTGGAGCAGGTAGAGAATGCCGAGGCCGCAGGCCAGGGCAAAGGCCGCCTCGCCGGCAAAAACCGCCGCCACATGAAAAACAACCCAGAAACTGTTGAAAATGGGTTGGGCGGCCACCGGTTCCCGGGGAATCAGGGTGGCTACGGCCACAATCAGGGCCACCAGGGGCGCGGCCCAGGCCCCCAGCAGCTTGATTTTAAATTTGTGCTGCACCACAAGAAAGCCGCCCGCCAGGGCCCAGGCGGCAAAGGAGAGGGTTTCATACAGGTTGCGCACCGGAATATGCCGGGCCTGGACAAATCCCAGTACCAGGGCCGCCGAGTGGACCAGGAAGCCGGACAGCAGCAGCCGGGTTCCCCAGCGCTGGTAGCGCGCGCGGGATTTGAATAAAAAAATCAGGTAACTGACAGCACTCAGCAGATAGAGCGCACAAGCAATGCTAACCAGTATTTCCATAGAGAACATCCTAGGCGACTTCCATTAATTCTGCCCACGAAAAACCGGGCCCTAAAACTTCGGCCAGCAGGGCATCTATGGCCTGAACATCCCTTTTTGCCACCAGCGCCAATAGATTCCGTTCCAGCAGTGTCTCGAACAGCGGCTTGTGCTCCTCGGGGGCATGCTCCCGGGCCAGCAGTTTGCTGCGGATGCAGCCCATGAGATCCAGCAGCGGGCCGTACTCCGGTCCGAAACTGCCGGCCAGCTCCCGGCGCAGTTTCTTGGCCAGGGCCGGACTCTTGCCCGCCGTGGAGATGGCCAGCACCAAATCCCCCCGGGAAAATACGGCCGGCAGGATGAAATTGCATACCCGGGGCCGGTCGGCAATGTTGCACAGCATGTGCCGTGCCTCGGCATCCCGGTGAATGCGCTGGTTGAGGGTTTCATCATCCGTGGCCCCGATGACCAGGAACATGCCCTTAAGGTCAGAACTCCGATACCCCCGCCGATGCAGGAGCAGACGCCCAGCGGATGCCTGCTGTTCCAGAGCGGGGGTACATTGGGGGGCTACCACGACAACCCGGGCGCCGCATTCCAGCAGCCGGTCCACTTTACGGGTGGCCACGGTTCCGCCCCCCACCACCAGGCAGGTACGCCCGACAATATCCAGATTCACAGGGTAATAGCGCATAACACACTTATGTTTTCCGGGATTCACCTTGCTTGGGGTTTCACGGCAGGCGACATATGGCGCATGATCCAGCGCTGCACTTTGAGATCATCCTTGGGGTCGAGCTGCTCGGGCAGGTTGGCCACGTCGATTTCGGCCCGGGCCGCACTCTTATGCCCGCCGGCCGAGCCCCAGGCCCCGAAACTGCGGGCCGCGGTACTGCCGGCATTCTTGCGCAGACCGTCGTTACGGAAAATGACCACCAGCTTGCCGCCATGAACCCCGGAGACGATACTCCAATCCACGGAACTGATCTTCAGGCAAAAGTCGGCGATCTGCACCAGGACATCCGGGCTGACCACCCAACCCAGGTGGACAAAGGCCCGGCCTTTGCGCCGGCGCATGTTTTCGATGGCGGACCTATAATATTTTAAAAAATCGGGGCGGATCTCCATCTGTTCAATTTTGCGAACCAGATGAATATTGGCGTGGCGGTACAGAAACTGGAAAGCACGCACATCCTCAATGAGGGTCTCGCGCTCAAAATTGTTGGTATCTGTTTTAATTGCATAAAACAGGCCGCTGGCCAGTTTGGCCGACGGTTTGATCTTGGCCGCCCGCAGGTACTCCGTGAGGATGGTGGCGGTGGCGCCGTATTTGGGCCGGATATCCTTGAAAGCGGCCTCAACACCGGTCTCGGGATGATGATCGATGACCACCTGGAAAGGAAAGGGGGCAAAGGCCTCGTTATGACCGGGTTGGGAATCCACAATCACAAAGCGGGTATAGGCTGCCGGATCGACCGTGCCCACCGGTTCCATTTGGATTCCCAGGCGCTGGATCATGGTCAGATTATCGGGCCGCTTTATGGTGTTGATGTTGGAAATGGTCACACTGGCGGTTTTACGCCACAGCAGGCGCTTGATGGCCAGGGCGCTGGCCAGGGCGTCGGGATCCGCATTGATGACAATCAATACATGATCATCACCGGCAAACTGGTCGTAAAACCGCCGCAATTTTTCCACTGCCGAAAGCGCCATGCCATTATCCTTGATAAATTGTTGGAATCCGGAATTTTACGCCGAGTCTGCTCAGATTACAACCTTTAAAGAGCTGCCGCACAGACCACTCTTTTGATATCACACCCGGGAGAACGGCCGCCAACGCAGACCCAAAGGAAAACCCGCGCAGGACCTGCCACAGTCTTACGCGGGCTCAATAATATTAAGGCCAAACCAGCTGTTGCCCTCAAGTTGCCAATCGTAAATCATCCATCACCAATGAAAATTCAGCGGGCGACAGGCTTCACCCGGCAGCAACGAACGCAATTTCCCCGTCCGCCACAACGGCCCGGATACGCGCGCCGTCAGCCACCCGTCCGGCCAGGATCTCAACGGAAAGCCTGTTCTCAATGTGCTTTTGGATGGCGCGTTTCAGGGGTCGCGCGCCGTAAACGGGATCGTACCCTTTTTCCGCCAGGAAATCCCGGGCCTCCGGGGAGAGCTCCAGGTGAATATTGCGCTCCGCCAGCCTGGCGGCCAGGCGCTGCATCTGGATATCCACGATGGCGCCGATCTGGTCCGCCGAGAGACTATGGAAGATGATGGTTTCGTCAATGCGGTTGAGGAACTCCGGCTTAAACCCGGCCCGCAGGGCCTCGGTGACCCGCCGCTCCATCTCTGCGCGGTTGTCGCCCAGTTCCTGGATCCACTGGCTGCCCACGTTGGAGGTCATAATGATCATGGTGTTGGTAAAGTCAACCGTGCGACCCTGGCCGTCGGTCATGCGGCCGTCGTCCAGGATCTGCAGCAGTACGTTGAACACCTCGGGGTGGGCCTTTTCGATCTCGTCGAACAGCACCACGGAAAAGGGGCGCCGCCGCACGGCCTCGGTGAGGTAGCCGCCCTCCTCATAACCCACGTAGCCGGGGGGCGCCCCGATGAGCCGGGCCACGGCATGCTTCTCCATGTACTCGGACATATCCACGCGCACGATGGCCTGTTCATCATCGAAGATAAAAGCCGCCAGGGCCTTGGCCAGTTCGGTTTTGCCCACACCGGTGGGTCCCATGAAGATAAAGGAGCCGATGGGCCGCTGGGGATCCTGGAGTCCGGAACGGGAGCGCCGCACTGCATGGGACACGGCTTCGATGGCCTCCCCCTGGCCGATGACCCGCCGGGCCAGGCGCTCCTCCATGGTGAGCAGTTTCTCCCGTTCACTCTCCAGCATCTTGCTCACCGGTATGCCGGTCCAGCGGGACACCACTTCGGCGATGTCCTCTTCGTCCACCTCCTCTTTAAGCATTTGCCGGTCCCCCTGGAGCTGGGCCAGGTTCTCGTTGGCCTGTTTCAAGCGCCCCTCAAGCTCACCCAGGCGACCGTAGCGCAGCTCGGCCACCCGCGCCAGATCGCCTTCCCGTTCCGCCCGCTGGGCCTCCACGCCCAATTGTTCGATCTGTTCCTTGGTTTCACGGATGGCCTGGATCAAGTTCTTTTCGTTCTGCCAGTGGGCTTTCATCCCATTGATCTGTTCATGCCAGGCCGCCAGCCGCCGCTCCAACTCCTCCAGACGGGCCTTGGAAGCTTTGTCCCGCTCCTTTTTCAGCGCTTCCCGTTCGATCTCGGCCTGCAAAATCCTGCGCTGCACCTCGTCGATTTCGGTGGGCATGCTGTCGATCTCGATGCGCAGCTTGGAGGCGCACTCATCCATCAAGTCTATGGCCTTGTCCGGCAAAAAGCGGTCTGCGATGTAACGCGCCGAGAGAGTGGCCGCCGCCACCAGGGCGCCGTCCTTGATGCGCACGCCGTGGTGCACCTCGTATTTCTCTTTGAGGCCCCGCAAGATGGATATGGTGTCCTCCACCGTGGGTTCGGTGACCAGCACCGGTTGGAACCTGCGTTCCAGGGCCGCATCCTTCTCAATGTATTTCCGGTATTCGTTGAGGGTGGTGGCGCCCACGCAGCGCAGGGTGCCCCGGGCCAGGGCCGGCTTGAGCATGTTGGAGGCATCCAGGGCTCCTTCGCTGGCCCCTGCGCCCACCAGCGTGTGCAGCTCGTCAATAAAGAGAATAATTTCTCCCCCGGCGTTCTCCACTTCTTTAAGGACCGCCTTGAGCCGGTCCTCAAACTCACCGCGGTACTTGGCGCCTGCGATCAGGGCCCCCATATCCAGCACCACCAGCCGGCGATTCTTCAGGGTTTCCGAGACGTCGCCGGCGGCAATCCGCTGGGCCAGGCCCTCTACGATGGCGGTCTTGCCCACCCCCGGCTCCCCGATGAGCACCGGATTGTTCTTGGTACGGCGGGAAAGCACCTGGACAATGCGCCGAATCTCCTCATCCCGGCCGATGACCGGATCGAGCTTGCCCAGTTTGGCCAGATCGGTGAGATCCCGGCCGAACTTCTCCAGGGCCTGGTATTTCTCTTCCGGATTGGGATCGGTGATCCGCTGGGAGCCGCGCACCTCCATGAGCGCCTTGAGAATGGCGTCGCGGGTGATGCCGTTCTGGCGCAATACTTCACCGGCCGCATCATCCTTGGCGTCGGACAGGGCCAGCAGGATATGCTCAACACTGACATACTGGTCTTTCATGCGCATGGCTTCGCCAAAGGCCTGATCCAGGACCCCCCGCAGTCCCGGGCTGCCGTAAGCCTCCGCCGCTCCGCTGACCTTGGGCAGCTTATCCAGAGCCAGTGCGCTCGCCTGGACCACCGCCCCCGGCGATACGCCCATTTTGCGCAGCAAGGCCCGGGGCAAGCCCTCGCCGTCGGCCAGCATAGCGGCCAGCACATGCAGGGGCTCGATCTGTTGATTGCCATGGGAACCGGCCACTTCCTGGGCATTGTTCAACAACTCCTGGGATTTGATCGTAAATTTATCCAAACGCATGCCTACCTCCCCAGTTGACATTACTTGAAAGCATTTTGGTGTATTGATAATGCGTATAAAAGGTAATAACAGTGCCCGCCCTGTCAAGCCCTGCAACGCCCTTTTTCAGTGACTATTCAAGCTGCCCCACCGCACGGCCCGGCCCCGGGCCCTGCCATCCCGGGGCCCCCGGGGACGATCTTCTGCCGGATATGAACTTTATGAAATAGTTTTGCATTGCGGGTCATAAATTTATTTATTTTTTTTCCTATTTTACAAATCAGCGCCCCAACACAAAACATACCTATCCCATTGGATTTATTTCAATTTTACAATAAATCATTTCCGGCACACATATTGCTTTAACGTAAATAGATGTTGCGTGGCTGAGCGAATAAAGCGCACAGCCCTCCCCCTTGAGCTGCGGGAGGGCCGGGGTGGAGATGCACGCTTTCGGGTCGTTACATCCTCATCTTTAAGCCGGTGCCATCAGGATAAGCGGGTTTTTGCCCGGCCACCGACCAATGGCAATTTACAAAAGGGTGATCACGTCAGAGACAATACCTGTTGTGCAAAGCGAGGACGATATGCCGGAACTGATCATGGAAGCGGACGCACCACCTGTTTTTGGAACGCCAGGCAACCAGAAGCCGCCCTTCATCCCGGGCGCCCAGAATGTAATTTCCACAGGCAGGCCCCGCAGGAAAGAAACAGACGGAGCCAAGGGGACGATTCTTTGGGTCGATGATGATTCGTTTTACCTGGATTGCGGCGAGAAGCTACTGCAGATCTTGGAATATACCCCGCTGATGGCCAATTCCGGGGCCGATGCTTTGAAGCTGTACGCCCGCCACCAGGACGATATCAGCCTGGTCATCCTGGACATGATGATGCCTCACATGAACGGCCATGAATTATCCATCAGGCTGGCGGAATTAAACCCCCGGATTAAAATCCTGGTGGTCACCGGCTACAGCGACAGCGAGTTGGTCAAAGGTCTGCTGCAGCGAAAGGGCGTCGATTTCATTCAGAAGCCCTTTGCCCTCAACATGTTGTCGAAAAAGATAGAGGGGTTGATCCGGGGCAGGAATACCCCGCCCTCATCCTCGGGCATATTCACCGACAGCATCTAGCCCGCATCCACACCGGACATACCCGGCCAGTTAATCATTCCCCAGCCGCGCCTGTGGCCAGGGGGGGCTTAGGCTCCCCTGCCGTGCGGATCAGGGCCGCCAGGCTCCCGGTCAAAAACTTGGCCACAATCTCTCCAAAAATAATGGCCGCCAGTTTGACCGGCGCAAACACCCCGGCAAAGGCGATGACATTGAAAAGCAGACTGTCCAAGGGGATGCTGATGATATTGGAGCGGGCCACCCGCTGAAACCAGCTGAGGTGCAGCAGGCGCTGGTACACTTCGGTATCCGCGGTTTCGCTGAGCACGATGGCAATGAACGAGGCCAGGATGATCCGCCAGGGTACATCCAGCAGCAGGGATTCCAGGACCATGCCCACGGCCGCTATAAAGATCATCAGGTACACCGCCTTGCGCCCGAAGCGATGCACCCGGTCCCTTTGGGTGAAAGTTACGCCGAAAATCAAGGTGCCCACTGAAACCAGACCGAAAACCGGCATGGGAATGAACCAGGTGGCCGTGTAGTTGGCCAGCAGGACGGCCACGATGTAAATGGCCATGGGAATATACACAGTTACACTCCTTAATCTAGACCAGGCCCAAAAGGGCTCCGCAATAATCGGCAGGATCGATTCTTTTCAGGCTTCGCGTATCGCGACACTGCAACCCGCCCTGATTCGCCGCACCCGATGCATCCCTCCCCAGGAATCAGACAATTTCAGATCCCATCAAACCGATCCCCAGCCGGGCGCAAGGTTGGCTGCCGACAATGCGGCTTATAACATGAACACGCCCGGCGACAAAGGGATAATCGGGGCAGAGACGCGATCCGCCCGCTCAACAACCCGCAAAGTGCCTGCAATGTAGCCTGGGGATCGTGGTCAAAGGCCCTGTTGCCTACAAAAACATTGACCAATAAAAAGCCAATGATAATATTCCCGGTCGGCTTAGTTTCAGCGACATCTGCCAGGGCAGCGGCCTTGCCACGGCCAGGGAAAAAACCTATGCTGGGCCTTGAAATACGAAACACATCAACCCGCACTACATAATCAAAGACAACAACCATGACCACGGAAAACGACCTTGTCCTGATCCATATCGAAGACCAGCCCCTGACCTACGCCCGCATCGAATCCATCCTGGCCGACCACAAACCCGACTGGTACCACGTCAAACTGCTCATGCTGCAGGTTCCCCTGCAGGTAGTAACCTGGATCCTTAAAGATGTTTACATCGCCGGCGAGGAGTTCACCATGGGCGGCAAGCGTATGCGCCTGGCCAAAGTGGTCCCGCCCCCGGATCCAGATTTCCTGCATCCCGTATCTGACGAGGACGCTCCACCGCCCACCGACGCCCAATTGAGCGAATCTGACGGCCCGGGGGCAACCGCGCCCCAACCCCCCGCCGACGGGCAGTCCCGTCCGAAACCTGGCAAGGTGATCACGTTCCCCCCCAAAAAATAACGGAGGCCGGGACTCTGGCCGCAACGCAAACCGGCATAGTTTCGCTTCGCTGCTGCCCTTTTCGCAGCACTTTTCTGCGGCGTGCGCCAAAAGCCTGGATTGAAAAAAAATTCAGCTGGCACCCAATCCCAGATTGCGTTCACGGCTGAACAAATACAGGTCCATTTATTTATCTAATTTTCACCGGCCCCCAATGAACCACCGGCAATCAAACAGCCCCCGGGCCTACTTTTCCAGGAATATAAGCTGATTATATTTGGTTGAAAGAAATAGCTTCTTTGGCTTACTCAGCTTGCATACAAATGAATTTTGGTTTAAAGAGAAGCGCATTGTATTGGTGCGAGCGTATACAGTAGAACCTTGTTAAAATAAGCGCCGAAAAAGCCTATATCTCATTTTAGAATAATTATGTGGTATTATCTGGAATCTATCAAATATCGTATATGGGATAAAAAAATAGAATCTACATAATACTAATGTTAAGTTAAAAAAATGAACACTTAAGAATATTAGATACATACAGTCAATACTATTTCAAAATATTAAAGACGAGAAATCGCATGAAAGCAGTTGTCTGTAAAAAATATGGACCACCGTCGGTATTGCAGCTCAACGAGTTGCCCAAGCCAATGCCCAAGGACAATGAGGTAATTATAAAAAATTTTGCATCAGCAGTAACGGGAAGTGATGTATTAATCCGCAGTGCCAATTTTCCTCTTATCATAGGGCTGATGTTTCGAGTTGTGATAGGGTTTACCGGACCGCGAAAACCGATTCTTGGACTCGTTTTCGCAGGGGAAATTGAATCAGTTGGTAAAAATGTGAAACGATTCAAAAAAGGAGATCAGGTTTATGGGTTCAATGGTTCCAGTTTCGGAGCTTATGCAGGCTATCTGTGTATTTCTGAAAAAGAGTCCAAAGAAAGCTGTTTTGTAATTAAGCCTGATAATATGAGCTATGAAGAGGCTGCAGCCGTTGCTTATGGGGGTGTTTTGGCCCCCTATTATCTGGAAAAAGGTAAAATTCAAAAGAGACAAAAGGTTCTAATTTATGGTGCTTCAGGAGCATTTGGGACAACTTCGGTGCAACTTGCTAAAAATCTGGGTGCAGAAGTTACAGGTGTATGTAGTACAAGGAATGTAGAACTAGTAAAATCGATCGGAGCTGATAAGGTGATTGATTATAAGAAAGAGGATTTTGCCGGCAGTGAAGAGCGTTATGATTTTATTTTGGATGCGGTTCCTCACGGCAAGATTGAAAAGAAAAGCCTAAAAACTCAGTGTAAAAAATTGCTCTCTCCGAACGGGAAATATGCATCCATTAATGAGGGATCTCCAAAAGTGAAAGCTGAATATCTCAATCAACTCAACACACTATTCGAGCAAGGAAATTTTAAGGCAGTCATCGATAGGAAATATCCCATAGAACAAATTGTTGAAGCACACAAATATGTTGATACAGGACGTAAGAAAGGAAATGTGGTAATTACAATGGAACATCCCTGAACTTAACAAATGGCTGCAGCGGACCGGTATCGCGGCCGCTGAGCCACGCGTTAAATTATGACTATTCGTTATACGCACACTAATATCGTAAGCACTGACTGGAAGAAATTGGCGGCGTTTTATATTGAAGTGCTGGATTGCCGTCCGGTTCCCCCGGAACGTAATCTTTCGGGGAAATGGTTGGATCAGGGAACAGGAGTGAATAATGCTTCACTTGAAGGTATGCACCTTCGCCTGCCAGGCTTTGGTGACAGCGGCCCGACACTTGAAATTTTTCAATACGAACGCATTGAAGGGAACTATCCGCCCAAGGCAAACAGAAAAGGTTTCGGACATTTAGCTTTTCATGTCGATAATGTTGAAGAAATCAAGAAAAAAGTGATTTCATATGGCGGGGGCAGCCTGGGAGAAATCACTAAAAAAGAAGTACCTGGCGTGGGATTATTAACCTTTGTTTACATGACTGATCCCGAGGGGAATATCCTTGAACTCCAAAACTGGTCATAAATAGATCCCATGCTGAGTTTATGTACCCCAGGTGCAGTTTTTGGATCGCCCCCTGCGCGGGGATGACGGTTCGTATTGCCTGTACGTCATTCCCACGGAGCCTGCCCCGGTGTGCAGCTGGGCCGGGGGCGGGGATCCAGCCATAACACACCCGAATTATGGAATAATTACGGCCCCCTGTCTCAAGTGTATGCCAGGCTCAGCGTCAAGGGGGAGGGAAACAGGCGTTTTAGTTCTGCCGCCAGTCTAACGGAGTCCGGCTAGCTTTTGCAGGATGTAAACCGTATCTGCCACACCGAGGCGTCCATCGCCACTGGCATCCGCGGATGGATTCACCGCCCCGGCCGGGTCCGTGCCGGCGGAGATTTGAAGCGCCCCGACGGCATCTGCAAGGGTGACCTGCCCGTCACGATCAATATCGCCGGCCAGCTTCAGTTCAAGGGCCTTGATGCACACATTCGTATCTGTATAATTCGAAGTTACATCAATCCAGCTTGTACCGCTGTTAGAATAATAGCTTTCCCCCGCGGAAGCTTCGGCCGCCGAGGAATAATTGGCAAAGGGCCGCTCCATGGGGATGGGATAGTTGTAGCCGGGGGTGGCAAATCTCATCACCACTGCAAAAGAATCGCCGGCCGTGACGGGGATCGCTTCTTCAAGCCGGACCGTATAATACCCGGCGTGGGGAACGGAGCCCGTGCGGGTCGTGCCCAGCTGGCCGGAAAAGGCAACCGGATTGGTTGCGATGGTGTCATACAGGTAGACGGAATAGCTCATACTGTCGGTGGCGTAGAAACTGACGGCATTGATGACTCCATCTTCATCCGCATCAAAAACATTGGCGCCCCAGTCCTCCCCGTCGCCCCAGCCCACGGAATATGTTTTTCCCAGGGAATCATGCTGGTAAATTTTTTCAGGTATATCCTCATGGGTGTCATCGATGTAGGCCAGCGTGCTGAAGGCAAAAGACTCGTCGTAATAGGACGCATAGAAATACCCGCCATCCCCCCAATAACGCCCCCAGCTGTTCCTGACAATATATGCCCCGGGCTGGGCGGCGGCCGTCACCTTGCTATCATCCCAGCCCACAATCACAACGGCATGATTGCTCTGCCGGTTCTCCCCATCGTAATAATTATAATAATAGGTATCGTTGCCGCCATTATAGTAACCGTTATCCCAGTATAAACTCGTATACAGCGCACCGTGGTCTAAAACCGCCTGCTTGATGTAGGCATTGTCGCCGGTGTTCGCCCGGACGGGCAGAAAAACCGCGCTGTCAATATACTCAACCGGCGGGCATGCCTCGCAGGGGTCGCTGGTGGCGGTCTGGTCATCCGGGTCATCCACCTCGTAAACGGGGCCCTGATAGCGTGCGAAATAAGCTGAACTCAGGTAAATATTGCCGCCCGCACAGGGTCCCCAATTGAAACCATGCAGGTGTTTCAAATGGTTTTCGGAATAATCCTGGACAACGCCGGTCTTGTTGCGGATGTAGCTTTCATAGGTTCCATAGGCGGCAAAGGCCCAGCAGGAACCGCAGCCACCCTGGCTTTTGATGGGTGTCAGCGGGCTGTCCGCGTCATCCCCGTCCAAATCCGGATCCCGCAGATCATAAAGCGGATCGGTTATGGCGCCCGGGGCCAGCATATCGCCGGGGTGATGGACCCGGGGGGCGATGGGTGACGGCAGCCAGCCTGTGCCATAGGGTGCGGCAGCGGCCGCCGGCTCAGCGAGCCTCGCCCGCGCCGCCAGGTATGCTTCAAATTGAGGGTTTACAGGCGCCGGGGAGGGCATGTCGTCACCCACAGCGCAGGAGAAGGGGAACACCAGGGAAAAGATGAATACAAACGGACCCGCGAACAGAGATTGTTTTAGTTTCAAAGTCTCACACTCCCATTTCAGCCCCAGGGGATTATTAAAACCAGCGTCAGATCATTTTCAAGAGGCGAGTAATCATCTGAATTTAATTGCGGTTATTTGATTTTTACCTAATTCTCCTAGTTTATCCTGTGAAAAATGGGAAAATCTTTTTAGCACGGCATTCAAATTCCTGTCAACGATTAACCGAGGCACCCGGATCCCAGCGAGCCCATGCCGCGCCCAGGGATAGCCGCCACCCGGCATTGACCTCTGGAGCCAGCTTCCACACCTTCCGGCAACGGCCTTGGCCGATGGGCGCTGTGGTGTTCAGCAAACCGGCACGGCTGCCCGTAGTGGATTTTCTGTTGTCAGGAAAATAACAGGCTGGGGATGAGCCCTAGGGCCTGGTGAGATGGATATAATGTGTATTTGATCGCCGGGGGAAATATAGCAATAGTAAGCCGGGGGAAATATAGCAATAGTAAAATGAAGACCTTGACCTCTTTTTTTCAGTCATCCAGGGCCGTGCCCCAATCGTAACGCCGTTTGACATATTTGAGGAAAATATTGGTTTCCGTGCCTTTTATTCCGTCGATTCTGTTGATTTGATTGAAGATCAGCTCATTGAGGTCATCCAGGGATTTGGTGATGAACTCGGTGACGATGTCCGTGCCGCCGGTGGTGTTGACAATGAACCAGATGGGTTTGAGTTTCTCCAGCTCCCGGGTGACGTGCTCCGTTTTGCTGACATCCACCTGGATACGCAGGGTGCCCACAATGCCGAAGCCCAGCTTGATGGGATCGCTGACGGCAACAATCTGGACAAACTCCTCCCGAATCAGACGGTTCACCCGGCTGCGCACTGTGGCTTCGGAAACCCCCACCTGCTTGGCGATTTCGGTATTGGGTATGCGGCCATCCTCCTGCAGCAGGGCGATGATCTGCCGATCGATCCGGTCCAGTGGTTTTTTACGGTTCTTATTTCCCGTGGACATGGAAACCTCATTTGGAGTTTGCGGTTTGCCGGACAGGCCGGGGGCTCCGGCGGCAACCGGCCGGTGAGCCTGCCTTCCGGTTTGAATCCGGCCAATGACCGGATTCACATCAACCATTTACCACAAATTATACCCTAATTTCCACGAAAATCGTAATTTTTTTTGGTTTTTTATGGAGATTTCGTGAAATAGCATTGACAAGACCGTCTCTATTTCATAGAAATCAAAGACTATTATATGGTTATGTCTCTTCTGATACCCAGAAAAACACCCAACCCCTTTATACATGAAAGGAGAAACCCATGAGCCTGCCCCTGATGCAAAACTATATCAACGGTGAATGGACCGGTTCCGATTCCACGGTAACGGGCGATGTCTGGTGCCCGGCCACGGGCGAAAAGATCGCCACGGTACCCTATGGCAATGCCGCCGACGTGGACCAGGCCGTGGCAGCCGCCAAGGAAGCTTTCGAAGAGTGGCGGGAGACCCCGCCGCTGTCCCGGGCGCGCTACCTGTTCCGCCTGAAGGACGCCTTTGAGGAAAACTTCGAGGATATCGCCCGCACCCTCACCCGGGAGCAGGGCAAGGCCATTGACGAAGCAAGGGGCGAGGTACGCCGCATGATCGAGAATGTGGAACACGCCACCGGCGTCACCACCCTGATGTGCGGGTATACCCTGGAAGATATCGCCAAGGGCATCGACTGCTACGGCCACCGCCAGCCCATGGGCGTATTCGCCGCCATCGTACCCTATAACTTTCCGGCCATGGTGGCCTGGTGGTTCCTGCCCTATGCCATTGTCAGCGGCAACACCTTCGTGGTGAAGCCCTCGGAACAGGTGCCCATGACCCAGACCAAGATCTTCGAGATCGTGGACGAGATCGG
>Ga0180436_10003515_pt1 | contig 14371 bp, 15 predicted proteins | sample SS_ome_2_FD_132434 | JGI IMG/M metagenome (GOLD analysis project Ga0180436, IMG submission 132434) | Hypersaline lake sediment archaeal communities from the Salton Sea, California, USA - SS_3_S_2 metaG | ecosystem: Environmental > Aquatic > Non-marine Saline and Alkaline > Hypersaline >...
CGATTTTTACATTGGTATTATTCTCAATCAGCATCGCCACCACCGCATTTGCAGACGCAACCGATTGGTTATCTTACACGGAGACGACACCATGTGACGGTACCCATTTTGAGCATACAACTCCGCTTACCACCCTCAAATCGGCGACACTATCCGATTCGAAATTATCATTGGATATGGGCAGCCTGCATAAATACCTGGCTTACGGCACCCTTGTACTGGCAGGTGTCGCCGCGACCACCGGTTCCCACAGTGAAACGCACCACAGTGCAGCCATCGGAGCCTCAATGCTGGCTGTCATGACAGCCGCTACCGGGTATTATGAGTATGGGGATATGTTTGACATGGACGAGGGGCTGTCAGCTGCCAATATCCACATTGTACTGGGCACGCTGGGGGCCCTTGGGTTCGCCGCCGAAGCCGTAATCGCCAGCTCTGGCGGTGGCCATGGGGGTTTGGGTATCGCATCTGCTGCCGCCATGGGCGCAGCCTGTATTGTCATTTTATGGTAGAATTTTATTGAAATATTTCTCTATGCGCCTGTATTCAAGTAGCAGATCTATTTTTTGCCCTCTCCCAATCCTCGATTTTAACACCTTCTTCCACGTTTTCCCATCCCGTTATCATGGCTTTGGTATGGGCGAAAATACTATGACCGGTGGTAGTCATATACACATGCACAATGATGAAGGAGAATATGGCAAAAGCACCGGCCATATGAATCCAGGCCAATACCGTCAAAGAGAGCCAGGAGAGCCCCCACGCATCCCAGGAGTTATATCCCCAGTAAAGAAATCCCGTAATCATCTGAACCGGCAGTAACAATGCGGCCAGATTGAGATAGACCAATCGTTGCAGCGGATTGTGTTTGGCTTCTTTACGTTTGGGAAAGGGATGTGACTCCCCGCGGAAAATGCCATAAGCATAGTAGCGGACCACCTCAATCATTTTCCGTGTGGTGGGGATATATTGCTTCCATTCGCCGGTGGTAAATACCCAGAAAACAAAGAAAGCAAAGGCAATTAGCCAGGTGAGGCCCACAAAATTGTGTACTTCCACGGCCCGGTGAAATCCCAGCCAGGTAAAGGTGCCATGGATTTCCAGTCCGGTGATCAGCAGAATAACGATCAGCAGCATCTGCAGCCAGTGCCAGAAACGTTCATAACGTGTATAAAGATATATATTGACCATTTTTTTCATGGCTTATTCCTCCCCGCGCGTGCGGACGGTGGTGAAAACCCGACCGATTCCATGAACAAGGACGCCTATTAGTGAGCCGAGTACGAGTAGCCATCCCAAAGTATCGATGATGCCGGCATCGTCTCGTCTGGGCATGTAGAATCCGGCCAGATTTGCCAGACGGCTGTCTTCTTTGATGTGGCATTCGGAACAGGCAACCACATTATCCTTGGGGGCCACCATGTGTGTAATGGGAAAAACGTAGCTGGTTTTGATAAAATCGTATTCGCCCGAGTAGTTCAAATCGGCATAGGCCATGCCGAATTCAATGGCTTTTTCCCAATCATACTTTTTCCAATAGGCGGTCGTGTCATCCTTGCCTTTCGGAAAAAGATGGGGAATGACCATGTTTTTATTAACCTTGTCATAAGGCTGAACACCCATGTGCACTTTAAAGGGAAAGATACGGGCATTGGCGTCCTGACTGCTTCCCAATGGACGGTTGAGTGCGACTGTTTGGCTGGGATCGATGGCATCTTTCACCGTCAGATGCTCCATAGCCCCGTTGAACCAGAAGTATTGGGGTTTTACATTCTTTTCCCACACAAAGTTCCCTTTTTTGGTGTCGTATACCGGTCTTCCCAAAGGACCTTTCTGGGCATAAGGTTTTCCGTCTTTCTTTTTGCCAGCGGTCGACCAGTCCCAGGACATCTTGGTGGGATTGACCCGTGCGAATTCGGGAATATGACAGCTTTGGCAGGCCACCTTGTCGGTGTGGTCATTCATTTTAGCATGGTCATCGTGCGGCCGCGCTGTGTGGCAGGACTCACAGGTGATTTTATGGGCCAAATCGTCCTGCACCAGACTTTTTCGGTGTTCGGATGCGGGTGTGGTGTATACCCGGCCGGCGATATTGTGCAGGGTGGTAGAGTGGCAGCGGGTGCAGTCGAAGTTTTGACCGTCGGTTCCCATGTGGACATCGAGCTGTTTGTTGGGTTTGAACAGGGATGAATCCAGATCACCGTGTTTGACACCATCTCCACCACCACCAAAGAAGTGACACGTTCCGCAGTTCTGGCGTGAGGGCCGGCTGACACTTTGGGCCACCTTGTTCCATTCTGGCGGAAGATACTCTTTTTTATTCCCCTTGAAGATTGTCGGTTTTGAGACCGGATTACCCGCGCCGGTGGGAAACTTTTTGTAAGTACCGGTCTGTTCATGACAGACGAGGCAATCGACTTTGGTCTGATCGCTGAAATCGAAATCTTTGTCTTTCCAACCGTAACCAGCATGACAGGATGTGCAACGAGCCTCGTTGCTTTGTACATTCACTCAGAAATTGTTGATGGACAACCCACCTTTTCCAAGTTTCGCACTTTTTTCAGTGATAGGATCCATCCAGGTCCAATGGATCGTCTTGTGGAACTGAAGGGCGGCCTGGTTGTGGCAGGATAAACATGCTTTTGTGACTTCAGGGCCGGATGTGAATTCCTGCCTCAAAACTTCATGCTGTGAATGATCGGATGTGATCCAAAGCTGTTTATCCTTGGTGGCCTGCTGTGCCATTTTTCTACCCGGGGCGATATCGTCTTCTGTCTTGGCCGCCAGTGATGTCCCAGGTAACATAATCCCAATGGCAACCAGGACAAAAATGCACCAGAGACACATGCGTGAAGGACAAACGGTTCGGCAGAGTAAATGCATTTTCTGTCTATCAAAACACATATATTTCCCTCCTGAAGTGTGTTGTTTCCGTTACCAATGGATGACATTCAACTGAGTATAAATAGTTTTATCGTATTAAATCAAATAAAATTGTAATGCGATTATTGAATTTTTTGTATTTTTTTTAAGGGACGTCCTTTATTTTTTGTACTTTCTTTATCTAAAGTATAAAAAGTCAAGGACGTCCCTCAAAATACGAATAATCAATCAGTGATGTGTTTGCTAGATGTTCTTTCCAGGCAGGGATTCTTTGCAATCCTCGATGCAGGTTCGGCATCGATTGGTATCGATATCACCGGATGCGCAATAATTTGCAAAAGAGGTTAACCAATCGTTGCCTACCCGCGGACAAAGTTGCAGATAATCGATAAAGCAGACCAGGCGCTGCAATGTGTCCTCGTCGATGGCATGTTCCATACGGCAGGCTGTGGCCGATGCGGCTTCAGGATCTATCCGTAGAACGGTCACCAGAAATTTTTCGATGACCTGATGGCGATGGGTGATTTCCTTGGCCACCTTTTTACCCGAATCGGATAGTGTAATAAAACTGTAGGGCTTGTAGTTGATCAATCCTTTTTTTTGCAAGATTTTCAAAGCCCCTGTCACAGAGCCACGTTGTATCTGCAGTCTATCGGCAATATCCTTGGCGCGGGCCACCTTATTGGTCTTTTCTAACTCCAGAATCACTTCCAAATAATTTTCCATGCTCTCAGTCAGGGCTTGGCTCTGTTTGTCCACGTTGTCCTCCCCAAAAAAATGATTATCATTCTGTAGCACAGACCATATGTTTGGTCAAAGCAAAAAAGTTATGTATACCAAATTTTTTCTTGACACTTCGTTAAATTAGGGATAGCTAACATTTTCGGTACTCAATAATTGCAGCCCCCTTAAGGAGATTTATCAATATGAAGGTAAACCTGCGCCAGATGAAAAAAAATCAGAATGGTTCGATTGTTCAGGTGAAAGCGAATGGAGAGTTGGGGCGTCGTATTCGAGATATGGGCTTAGTCCCGGGCACTCCCATTAAAGTCCAGGGCCGGGCGCCGCTAAAAGACCCGGTGGCATTGCGTGTCAAGGGTTTTACCCTGACGCTCAGAAACAAAGAAGCCGATTTTATCGAAGTGGAGGTAGAAAACTAAATTGGAATTAACCATCGCCCTGGCTGGAAATCCCAATTCCGGCAAGACCACCTTATTCAATTCCCTGACAGGCGCTCGCCAGCATGTCGGTAACTATCCCGGCGTTACCGTAGAAAAAAAACAAGGTTACTATAATTACAATGGCCTAAATATTCAAATCGTCGACCTTCCCGGGACCTATTCCCTAACCGCCTATTCCATGGAGGAAGTTGTCGCGCGTGATTTCCTGGTGGATGAAAAGCCAGCCGTGGTCGTCAACATCGTGGACGCCTCCAATTTAGAACGCAACCTTTACCTGTGCCTACAGTTTATGGAAATGGGTCTACCGGTGGTCCTGGCCTTGAATATGATCGATGTGGCTGAAAAAAGAGGCATTCGGGTGGACGCCGAAAAACTGTCCGGTTTGCTGGGGGTCCCGGTTACGCCCACCATCGCCCGCAGCGGCATGGGCAAGGCAGACCTGATGAAAACAGCTGCAGAGCTTGCGCAGCAAAACCTGAAAAAGCAGCCTTTGTCTATCTCCTACGGCCGGGACGTGGATCCGGTTTTGGATGCCATGTCCATTGAGGTCACCGAGAACCAATTTTTGACCGATCGCTATGATGCCCGCTGGGTGGCGCTCAAATACCTGGAAAATGATGAGCAGATTCGTTCATTGGGCCGAAAGTACAATAAAGTTGTGGCCGATAACCTCGAAGCCATGATTGCAGACCTTGCCGATCATCTAAAACAAACCCTGGATACCTATCCCGAGGCCGAAATCGCCGATCACCGCTACGGTTATATCGCCTCGATTATTCGCCAAGGCGTCATATCCATCAAACAAGACCAGGATCGGTTGTTCATGTCCGATAAAATCGACAGGATACTGATCAACCGATTTGCAGGTCCCTTGATCATGGTCGCGGTTATTATGGGACTCTACCATTTTACGTTCACCTATAGCGAGCTACCGGTGGGTTGGCTGGAATCTTTGTTTGGTTGGATCGGCGGTCTTGCCGAAACATTTATCCCCGAAGGCTTGCTCAAATCATTGATTATATCAGGCGTCATCGATGGTGTCGGCGGTGTTCTGGGCTTTGTACCCCTGATCATGTTTATGTTTTTCGGTATCGCCTTTTTAGAAGATTCCGGCTATCTGGCCCGGGTGGCCTTCATGCTGGACCGGGTCTTCCGGTTTTTTGGTCTGCACGGCAGCTCGGTCATGCCCTTTATTATTTCAGGCGGCATCGCCGGCGGTTGCGCCGTACCCGGAATTATGGCCGCCCGTACCCTTAAATCCCCGCGAGAACGATTGGCGACCCTGTTGACGGCGCCCTTCATGAATTGCGGTGCCAAACTGCCGATTTTCGCACTTCTGGTGGCGGCTTTCTTTGCTGACAATGAGGCCATGGTGATGCTGATCATCACCGCGATTGCCTGGTTGGGAGCCCTGGTAGTGGCCAGGTTTCTGCGATCGACCGTTATTCAGGGGGACGCTACCCCCTTTGTCATGGAGTTGCCACCCTATCGATTGCCAACCCTTAAAGGGCTGTTCATTCATACCTGGGAACGAACCTGGCAGTACATTAAAAAGGCCGGTACCGTAATCTTGGGAATCTCGGTATTGTTGTGGGCCTTAATGACCTTTCCATCCCTGCCCGATTCACAAGTTGCCCGGTTTGAGATGCAACGTGAAGCCATTATAAACACGGCGCGTTCAGGGGTTGTCGCAGAGCTCGAAGAAGCCGGCAAAAAGGCCCAGTTGTCTGATGCCGCGCGTGCCCTACGAAACAAGTTTTTTGAAGTTGACGCCAAGGAAGCTGAAGCTGCCTTACGTCACTCAGTGGCTGGGCGTATCGGCACGGCATTAGAAGGACTGAGCTCCCTGGCTGGATTTGACTGGCGTACCAATATCGCCCTTATCGGTGGATTTGCAGCCAAAGAGGTGGTGGTTTCCACCTTGGGAACCGCCTATTCCCTGGGTGAAGTGGATGTCGACAACGTCAGTTCTCTGAGCCATACGTTGGCGACATCGCCGGTTTGGAGCCCCCTGGTCGCCTTAAGTTTGATCATTTTTACAATCTTCTATGCGCCCTGTTTTGTTGCTATTATTTGCATCGTGCGCGAATCTGGCTCCTGGAAATGGGGTGCTTTCTCTATGGTCTTTAATACTGTGCTGGCATTTGGTTTGTCCATCCTGGTATTTCAGGTGGGGCGGGTACTGGGCTTCTAGCCCGAAGGAGAAAGTTTATGCAAACCCTGATCGTCGTTATCATTGTCATTGCCGCTGCGGCATACCTGATTCGCCGGTTTTACCGCAAAATAAAAGCCACCGAAGCCAATCCATGCGGTTGCTCCTGTGATGGGTGTTCAGAAACAAAGACGTGTGAAGATTTCTCGGTAACAAAGAAAAGCTGAACGAAATGAGATGAATAAATCGGTCTGTTGCATAAATTTGAAAGTAGTGAAAACTAGCTGTCAGAGATCAGATCGTGACCGGAAAACAAAGTAAAAGAAAATCATCCCGCACCGCTGCAATGACCTGCATGTCCCGCACGGCATCATTTTTGGACAGCAATCCATTTTATCACAGCGATGACGATATTGCGGTAACGCTTCTGCCTGTCTTTATCCGAAAAACTGGATACGGCCAATTTCCAGAAAGGGCTGCGAACCCTATATATTTTTGAGGGCGTTCTCATGTACCTGGAGCCAGAGTCAATCCGGAAAACATTTCAGAAATTAAAAAAATATAGCTGCAGCGGGAATATGGTCGTATTTGATTACATTCAAAAATCGGTTATAGAACGTAAGAATACACTTTATGGTGAACCAGAATTGCGAAGATCCGTAAATAAAGTTGGCGAGCCGTGGAAATTTGGTATCGCGCCATCCGAATTTGAAACATTTGTTGCCGGTCACGGTTTCCGCGTCAAGGATCACAAATGCGCTCATGCGCTGGAAAAAACTTAATTTACAGATGAAAACGAAGGGATGGCTGGGCGAATCAATGGCACACATTGCATCGCAACCATCGAATACCGCTAGACATTGAGAATATCCATAGGTCCCCTTACATGCAGCAAGCGTCTAAAATGAAAATCAACTGTGCCCTGACCTTTGACTTTGACGCCATGTCCGTCTGGATAGGATCATACAAAAGCCGCAACCCGTCGATGATTTCGCGCGGGGAATTTGGGGCCATCGGTGTGGCCCGGATCCTCGATATGCTAAAGAGACTCGACCTTCCGGCAACCTTTTTTGTCCCCGGCCACACAGCCCTGGCCTATCCCGATTTAGTCAAACGTATCCGAGACCAAGGCCATGAAATCGCTCATCATGGCTGGGTTCATGAAAATCCGGCCGATTTCGATGAGCCCGGGGAGCGCAGCAACCTCGACCGTGGTTTGGAAGCTCTCCATCAAACCGCCGGTGTGAGCCCTAAAGGCTACCGCTCACCGTCCTGGGAATTGTCTACCCGCACGATTCAGCTTCTTCTGGAATATGGTTTTACCTACGATTCAAGTTTGATGGGTGCTGATTTCACCCCATATTATGCGCGCCAAAATGACGTATTCGACCATACAAATCCTTACACGTTTGGTCCGAATGCAAAGACAGGGACGTCCATTAAATTATTAATTTCTTACCAAGCCTACTGATTTGTTTAATGATCGGATATCACAGAATTGCAAACATGCTTATTAAAAATATAGAAATTAATAATTTAATGGACGTCCCCTTTATCTGTCCGGGGTCTATTTTAACTCGAGTACTACCGGGCAATGATCCGATCCTTCGATCTGATTCAATATGTCCGTGCTCTTGATACGATCGGCCAGGCTGCTGGAAACCAGGAAATAGTCGATGCGCCAGCCGACATTCTTTTTTCTAGCTTGAGCCCGGTAGCTCCACCAACTGTATTTCACTTCTTCGGGATGCTGGTCGCGCCAGGTGTCCACAAAGTCAGCGCTTTGCAGGTTGTCCATCCCGTCGATCTCCACCTGGGTATATCCGGCGGTTTTGTTGTAGTTGGGCTCGGGCCGGGCCAAATCGATGGGTTTGTGGGCCACATTAAAGTCGCCACAGGCGATTACGGGTTTTTTCATTTCCAGTTTTTTAAGATATTTTAGAAAAGCCGCATCCCAGTCCCTACGATAGGAAAGGCGCTTTAGCTCACTGCCTGAATTGGGTGTGTATACCGTGACGAGATAATAGTCCCCATAATCGGCGGCAATCACTCTGCCTTCCTGGTCGTGTACTTCGATGCCCATGTCCAATTGCACTGACATGGGTTCCTTTTTGGTAAGGACGGCTGTACCGGCATAGCCCTTTTTTACGGCCGAATTGGCGTAGAGATGATATCCGTCGACAAATGACAGGGCTTCCTTGACCTGATCGTCCTGGGCCTTGGTTTCCTGTACACACAGAATATCCGGGTCCATGGATGCCAAAGTAGCCCCAAAGCCCTTCTTAACCGCCGCACGAATACCATTTACATTCCAGGATATTAATCGCATAAGTTACATTTCTTCCCGCGTCACCCTCTAAACGCCTTTTTTGGATTGCATAAGAGTTAATTGGGTTACGGTAGCATAACAATACCGTATCAAAGATTAGTCATCACAATTTGAATTCTTATGATCGCCATTTACTTGAACAGGTCTTGTGTCATGACCTGTTCAAAGAACCCATATTAATCGAAACCAGGAATTCAAATTTAATCGAGGATTTCCATAAGTTTACCGCAACACGGCGGAATCCGCTCACCCGCTTTCAAATTCACGTACTTATTGCAAGTCTGACAATAGCAGGTGGTGTCTTTATCCACATATACGGCGGGGTATTCATCTTCGCCCTTTTCACCCTCTACGGCAAAACTGGCTGTATTATCTTTTGACGGTACATACTCCCCCACCGGTACCAATTTCTGGTTAAAACGGGCACAATCCACCAGCATACGCCACAATCCTTCCAACATGGTTTTTTCATGATCGGCTTCCGGGGTAAATTCTACGGTGGTTTTGCTGAGTTCGATTTTCATGGGCAGACCTCCTTGGGTTCTGAGCAACTCGGGTTGCGATGGAAAAGGTTGATTTCAACTCCGATACCGATACTGATACCGATTATTTATAGTAAAATAGTTCTATGACAGGGGCACCTGTTTTGTCAAGATTCGTCAATGCGCTGATTAATGAGCTTATTAAATTTGGCCAGAAAAGTTCGGCTGGACCAGTTGCGGGGACCAATTATGGTCTCGACCAGCTGGCCGGATTTGTCTAGAATAAGTGTTGTGGGAAGGGCACGCACACCAAACCGGCCCAAGGTAATGCCGTCCGGGTCCAGAAGTGCTGTAAAGGTAAGGTTTTGAGTCTCAATAAAATTCTTTACATGGCTTGGGGATTCCTTAATGTTGATGGCGATCATGACAAATGCTTTGCCGTTTAATTTTTGATGCAGTTTCTGCATATCCGCCATCTCGGAAACACAACTTCGGCACCAGGTGGCCCAAAAATTGAGCAACACGACGTTGCCTCTGAAATCAGAAAGTCCAAGAAAGTCACCATTTGTATCCGGCAAGCGAACATTTGCCCAGCTGTCTGAATCTACCACTGGGGATCCCTGAAACAGTTCCCCCAGATCGGTGGTCTTTCCGGATTCGGATTTCTCCGGCAAAAAATTCTCAAGGATACCGGGCCATATCACCACCACCACAAATCCGGCACACATCAACAAAATGCCAACCAATGCTATTTTCTGGACCATCCGGCTAAAGCGTACTTTCATGGCTGTATTAATTATCCAAAAAGGATCATCTCCCAATTAGTTGTCGCTATCATTTGAAATATCACTGATTGTTGTTCTATATACCGAGTGACGATATCGTGTCCAGGATTCCAGGGGTCAAGGGACCAAGCTACTTTAAGTTTCGGGGTACACGTCACGTGGAGCGGGTTGACTTATGCTTTCAGCAACTCACAACGCGCAACCCGTATCCCGCTCTCTCTTGAATCCTGGACCCCATGAATCCTGGAATCCTTGAATCCTTCAGCGGTGATACCACAAACGAGTAATTGTCGCAAAAAGGTTCAAAAAGTAGGCCAGATTAAAAAGAATCTGTTTTTTATCAAATCCGTTTTCAGGCAGGCACAGTATATTCTACCCCTGTTAACGGCGATGATACATTCTGGATGTCATATCCCATGAGTTTGTCATCCATCAGCTTGCCATCCGAAATGTGGATCAGACGATGGGCATAATCGGCGCAGGCCCGACTATGGGTGACCATGATAATCGTCATGCCCTTACGATTCAAACGGTCCAGTAGCAACATGATTTCTTGAGAGGTTTGGCTGTCCAGGTTGCCTGTGGGTTCATCCGCCAGCAAAACCGGGGGCTCGTTTACAATAGCCCGGGCAATCGCCACCCGTTCGGATTCCCCGCCTGAAATCTGATTGGGAAGACGATTGGCTTTACTTTCCAGGCTAACTTGCTCAAGCGCGACCTTGGCCATTTCGAGCTTCTCTGACCGACTGATTTTTTTCACCGCCAACTGCAGCATCACATTTTCGATCACGGTGAGATAGGGTACCAGATGAAAGCTCTGGAATATAAAGCCTAAGAACTCTCTGCGAAAATCGGTTTGCTGCTCCTGGTGGAGGCGATAAATATCGATATCATCCACCACCAACCGCCCGGATGTGGGTGCGCTCATCGCCCCCAAGATTCCCAACAAAGTCGATTTCCCTGCACCGGACTCTCCCATAACCGCTACGAATTCCCCCACAGCAATTTCAAAACGAATGCTGGAAAGGGCGGCTACGGCATTATCGCCGGCGCCGAATATTTTGGAAATATTGTCCACATGGATGTAACTCATATCTGTTATCTCCGTGAAAACTATTTAAACATAATTGATTTTATTAGGTGTTTAGGCTGAAGACTGTTAGTCTATTCGGCGCTACCTTCAGTTTGTTGTGTTCCTTGGGTTTGTTGTGTTTATTGAACTGCATCGGGTAACTGGGATTTTGTCTTTTGCATATAGCCTTTTCATCAACCCAACAAACCCAATAAACTCAAAGAACCCGACAACCCTATTTATGCTGTATCCACATGTAGTTTATTAGAATTAATTTCAGACGCGCGCCAACAATCTGGATTACAACGTCCTAAGTGCATCATTCGGATCCAGGCGTGCGGCCATGACAGCCGGGTAGGCGCTCGACAGCAAGCCTACCACCAGGGCGGTAACAACGGCGCTCATGGCCAACACCATATCGACAGGTACCATGGCCGGATGGCCCTTGCTGAAAAAGAATAGTCCGATCTTGATGGCGCCATAGCCCAGCCAATAGCCGATGATACCGGCCAAACCCGACACTATGGCAGCTTCGGTGAACACGATCCGCATGATATGTCCTTTGCGGTAGCCAATGGCCCTGAATATGCCGATCTCTTTGGTTCGTTCGCGGACACTGCCCATCATCGTCACCAGCACCACCAGGCTACCAATCAGCAAAATAATACTGGATATGCCATATGAGAACTTTTTGAGTTGGGCCAAGGCCTCCATGCGGCTTTTAACGACTTGTTGGATCGCCATTACCCTGGCATTGGGTAGCACATCCGAAATCTGCTTGACCATGGACTCAATGGGGCAGTCTTTGCAAAGTGCGGCCACCTCCACCATTGAAATCCGACCTTGTTTGCTAAAAATGTTCTGGGCCGTGGCCAACCGGGTAATGATGAGCTGATCGTCCTGAGACCCAGTGGGTGCCAGAATACCGGAGACAACCAGATCCTTGGTATTCAATGTGAGATGCTCCCCAACGCTCAAATTGAGAACACGAGCCGCCTCGGCACCTAGGATCACGCCATCGTTGTTCGGGAGCGCACCACGTAACTTCCACCAGGGCTTTAAGATCTTGGCCGCTTGGAAATCGACACCAGCCACAAGAACATTTTGGTTGTCTATCGCTGCTACGCCCAGAACCAGCGGACCCAACGCGGCAATATTAGCGGCGTTCTCAATCGTTGATACGCGACTCAATTCTGACTGGTTGATTTCCTGCATCTCGAAGGATACACCCCCCAAGGACATGCCACCGTATGAAAGCGATAATGTCTCTGTTTTGGGAACGACCAGGATGTTGGCACCAAACTTTTCCAGCTTGTGGTTGATATCCATGGTCATGGCATCCAGATAGCTCATAATGCCAACCACGGTGGATACACCCACAACCAGACCGGCTAACACAAACGCAGCTTTGGCTTTACGCCGCAGCAAGTTCTTAATTGATATAGCGCTCAGGTTCATGACGACACCTTGCCTTTAAAATCAAAGTACCGGCCACCGTCTTGAATATCCATAATCTGTATGACCAGCTTGTCCGCATTAAGCTGGCGTTGTAAAGGCGCCGGATTACAACCGCCCTTGACTTCATTTACAAGTACCGATGCAAACTTGCGACCACAATTCCGGCAAACCATGTTATCACCCTCCTGATAATAACCTTTGCCGGCCGGCCAGCAAACATCGCAGGCATCAAAGGCGGCTCTCAAAACGCCATCCGAACTTTTTAAAATGAAATAACGGATAGTGCGGTCGCCATCCACATATTCAAAATGACGCGCCATACCGTCAGAAAACATGGCGGCCGGGAATACAACCGTGGTTCCATTTACAATCCTGGGTCCTTCTGCACGGGCGGTTGCCCCATTGGGATTTTCAAATATACTAAAATAAGCGACCACGGCAGCAACGAGAACCACCCCGATGGCCAGGCCGATTACGGGCAGGCGATTCGGTTTGTCTTTACCAAGAACCATGGCCTTTTTGGCTTCATTTTTATCTGTTTTCTGTTCAATATTTTGCTTCGTCATGAAATTATCTCCTAAATTTTTAAGTTTTTTCTTAAACACATCGCGATCGGTATTGATATCGCAATCAAAATCGATACCGATACCGATCCGATTACGACGCCGATACCGATGCCGATTTCGATGCCGATACGTCTTCAAACGGATCGTTTTTCAGACAACGTGGATAGGCAAAAATTTGATTCGGTTTCAGGCTAGTATGGTGAGGTTTGATAGGTAAAGCGGTGGTGAGCGGAAATGGTGATTGATTGAATCTGCGTGACGGGCACATGTGCTCTGATCTGTGGCCGGCGCAACAGCGTTTTGACCCACCAATGAAGCCATGGTTGGCAGGTTTAAATTATGACTGCTTGTAAACAGGGCATCCGGAAGTTCATGGGGTTGTGCATTTTGGATGTCACACGGCATTGGCGCATTCCCACCACAGCAGCTTTGTGAAGACTGGATCTTCATGGGCATGGCGTGCCGTGCTCCTACCTGAGACATAGCACTGCAGCAACATCGCGCATCACAGTCTGGTGCCGCCATCAAACTGCCGGCAAACAGACTGAAACACAGCAATATGGCCACACCAATGCATATTGGTTTCGATGTGATACCCAAAAGCCATCGACCGCGTCGATGACTATTGAGATTCAGAATTTGGCCGGTTGTTTTTCCCATGATCAAGACTATAATATATACCACATTGTGCTGTCAACTGAAATGTAATCTTGTTTTTAATTTACTAAATCAATTGCGACTTTTCCAGTTTTCCTCATTGTCAAAATAACCGGATGCCAATGCCAATCCGGTGTAGTTTTTACGGATCCATGTCTGCATGCTTCGAATCAAAGCCGGATCATGAAACTGAAGATATTCACCCAGGCAACTCAAATCCTGCTGGATGCGCCAGTATAGAAACATATTTGATATCCTTTCTAAAAAATTGTGATTGGCTTGATGGGTCAAGCCCGGATTAAATTGTCACCGTTGGGGATGACAAAACGTATAATGGCCCAAGGTATATACTGGATCCCCTTTTTCAAGGGGATGACAACCGAAGGTTGAGACGCCAGGATGCTTGAATGCTGTAACTCGCTAATCGAATCACACAAACCGAAACTCGCAAACCGATACTGAATTCTGTCTTCTGACTCCCGTATTCTGGATTCTGTCTCCTGAATGCTGTCTTCTAATCTGCTGCCCGCTGTCGCCAATCTTGGTATTGCTTTACCGCCGCATAGGTCCGCATGGCCCGTTCAGCCGAATCGAAAAAGGGTATGCCCGATTCGCAGAATTGGGTTGCCAGGTCCTTGTCGAAACCAGGGATCTTTACCACCAAAACAGGTTTGCCGCAAGTTTGGTAAACGTCTATCAAGCCTGTGGTATAAGCCTGATTGATTTCGGGAGACATACCGGCACCAATCACCACCAGGGCATCCACATCCGGATCCTTAGCAAGCGTTCGGGCCGACTCAATATAG
>Ga0180436_10003516_pt1 | contig 14368 bp, 28 predicted proteins | sample SS_ome_2_FD_132434 | JGI IMG/M metagenome (GOLD analysis project Ga0180436, IMG submission 132434) | Hypersaline lake sediment archaeal communities from the Salton Sea, California, USA - SS_3_S_2 metaG | ecosystem: Environmental > Aquatic > Non-marine Saline and Alkaline > Hypersaline >...
CGGTGACAACGTCGAGCTTTCGGTCGAGCTGGTGACGCCGATCGCGATGGAGGAAGGTCTCCGGTTCGCGATCCGCGAGGGCGGCAGGACCGTCGGCGCCGGTACGATCACGAAGATCATCGAATAAGGAGGAGTTGAGTGGCAGGCCAGCGAATTCGCATACGCCTGATGGCCTACGAGCATGCCACGTTGGACCAGTCCGCGGCGGAGATCGTCCGGGTGGCGCGGGAGACCGGTGCTTCGATATCGGGTCCGGTCCCGCTTCCGACACGGCGAAGGGTCTACACGGTTCTGCGCTCGCCGCACATCGACAAGAAGTCGCGCGAGCAGTTCGAGATCCGCACGCACAAGCGGCTCATCGAGATCATGAACTCCACGCAGAAGACCCTGGACGCGCTCATGGACCTCGATCTGCCGGGCGGCGTCGACATCTCGATCAAGGTCGAGTAGCCAGGCGGGCTGGAGCAGGTGGTGCGTTTCCGGGGTACCGGAGCCGCAGGGAGAAGAATGATGAAGGGAATCATCGGTAAGAAGCTCGGCATGACGCGCATCTTCGACGAGGACGGCACGGCGACACCCGTGACCGTCATCGAAGCGGGTCCGTGCGTCGTGACGCAGATCAAGACGAAGGACCGCGACGGCTACGAAGCCGTCCAGCTGGGCTTCGAGAAGATGCGCCGCAAGTCCGCGACCAAGCCGCACGCCGGTCAGTTCGCGAAACATGGGCTGGCGCCCAGGCGTCGACTCGCTGAGTTCCGCGTGGATGATACGGGGGAGCTTGAGGTTGGGCAGGAGGTCACGGTTGACGACGTGTTCTCGCCGGGCGATGTCGTGGATGTCACCGGATGGTCGAAGGGACGAGGGTTCCAGGGTGTTGTCAAGCGTCACGGCTTCTCCGTAGGTCGCAGGACGCACGGGAACAGGAACCACAGAAAGCCTGGTTCGATCGGGCAGAGCGCGACGCCGGCGAGGGTCTGGAAGGGCAGGAAACTTCCGGGACGGATGGGTGCGAGCCGCACGACCATCAAGCGTCTGGACGTCGTCCAGGTTGATCTCGAGAAGAACCTGCTGCTGATCCGCGGGGCCGTGCCAGGCGCGAGCGAGGGCGTCGTCCTCATCAAGAAGTCCAACATCGGGAAGTAGGCCAAGGGTTCAGTGAGGCCCTCGGGCCGAATGACCGAAACCGAGTGAGGCGTAGGAAGATGTCACAGGTACTGACAGTAATGACGACGGGCGGGCAGAAGAAGGGGGAGGTCACGCTTCCGGCGACCCTCTTCGGTATCGAGCCCAACGAGCACGTCATGTACGAGGCCGTCCGCGTCTACCTGGCGAACCAGCGCCAGGGGACCGTCGCGACCCGCAGCCGGAGCGAGGTATCCGGCGGCGGTCGCAAGCCGTGGCGGCAGAAGGGCACCGGGCGGGCGCGTATCGGCTCGACCCGCGTGAGCCACTGGAAGGGCGGCGGTCTGGCGTTCGGTCCGAAGCCGCGTGACTTCGGGATGCGGATGCCGAAGAAGACGAAGCGGCTGGCTCTCAAGTCGGCGCTCTCGGCCAAGGCCGGCGCGAGCGAGATCGTCCTCGTCGAGGACTTCGAGATGACCGAGACGAGCACGAAGAAGCTCGCCGGCATCCTCGGAAGCCTCGGTCTCGGCGACGGGAGGGTTCTCCTGGTCGTCACGGAGGCCGGGACGCATCTGCTCCGCTCCGCCCGCAACATCGAGAACGTCAAGGTGCAGCTGGCGCGGGAGCTCAACACGTACGATCTCCTGCATGCCGACCAGGTCGTGATGACCGAGGGCGCGGTCGCAGCGGTCGAGGAGGTGTTCGGAGCATGAAGCGGGATCCCAGAACCATCATCCTCGAGCCGGTCGTGACCGAGAAGAGCATGCGGGCCCACGAGCAGAGCAACAAGGTTGCCTTCGTCGTGGCGCGCGACGCGAACAAGATCGAGGTGAAGCGTGCGGTCGAGGAGCTCTTCAAGGTCAAGGTCCTCGACGTTCGTACGATGTCCGTGGCCGGCAAGACGAAGCGTCTTGGTCGGTTCGAGGGAAAGACGGCCGCGTGGAAGAAAGCGATCGTGACGCTCGGTGAGGGCGACAGCATCGAGTTCTTCGAGCACGCGTAGAGCGAGCAAGAGACCCGGGAGTAACTGAGATGGCAGTCAAGAGGTTCAGACCGAACACGCCGACGCTCCGGTACAAGACGGTCGCCTCGTTCGCCGAGATCACGAAGACCGAGCCGGAGAAGTCCCTGCTCGAGCCGCTCCGCAAGAAGGGCGGTCGGAACAACCAGGGGCGGCTGACGGTCCGGCATCGCGGCGGCGGGCACAAGCGGATGTATCGGATCATCGACTTCCGTCGAAACAAGCACGGCGTGCCGGCGAAGGTCGCGGCGATCGAGTACGACCCGAACCGTTCGGCGAGGATCGCGCTTCTTCACTACGCTGATGGTGAGAAGCGGTACATCCTCGCGCCGGACAAGCTCGCGGTGGGGACCACCGTGATGTCGGGTGACACGGCCGAGATCAAGCCGGGGAACGCGCTTCCGCTGAAGCGCATCCCGCTGGGTATGACGATCCACAACATCGAGCTCAGGCGCGGGGCGGGCGGAAGGCTCGTCCGGAGCGCCGGCGGTTCGGCGCAGCTGATGGCGCGCGAGGGCCGCTACGCTCACGTCCGCCTGCCCTCAGGTGAGGTCAGGCTTGTGGACGCGGAGTGCTACGCGACGATCGGCCAGGTCGGCAATCTCGAGCACGAGAACGTCGTCATCGGAAAGGCCGGACGGACGCGGTGGCTGGGGCGGCGCCCGAAGGTCCGCGGCGTTGCGATGAACCCGGTCGATCACCCTATGGGCGGCGGTGAGTCCAAGTCGTCCGGCGGCAGGCACCCCTGTTCACCGTGGGGACAGCCGGCCAAGGGCGGCAAGACCCGTCGGAAGAAGCACTCCGACAAGATGATCGTCACGAGACGCAAGAAGAAGAGGAAGTAACTGGCTGCGGCGGCCGGGAGACGCGCAGATCGCGTTCCGGTGCACGGCGGCAGGGAAGTTCGGGACGGGGACGAACGCAGACCTCGCCCGGCGATTCGAAGGAGAAGCAGAAGCCCTATGGGTCGTTCGACGAAAAAGGGACCGTACATCGACGAGAAGCTTCTCAAAAAGGTGCGTGGATTGGACCGAACCGGTGAGAAGCGTGTGATCCAGACGTGGGCGCGTCGCTCAGTGATACCGCCCGAGTTCGTCGGTCACACGATCGCCGTTCACAACGGGAACAAGTTCATCCCGGTCTATGTCACGGAGAACATGGTCGGGCACAAGCTCGGCGAGTTCGCCTTCACGAGAACGTTCAGGTCCCATCGGAGCAGGGAAGCGACCGCCGCGAAGAAGCGCTAAGCTTCTTCGGGAGGACCGTGGTCCGGCGCCCGCGTGAGCGTGGAGCGCCCGTCGCGACCCGATGGAATCGAGAAGCCGGAGATCGGTAACGATGGAAGCACGTGCGACAGCAAAGTTCGTCAGGATGTCGCCGCGGAAGGTCCGTCAGATCGTGGACCTCATCCGGGGGAAGGACGTCGAGGATTCGCTCAACGCGCTGCACTTCATGAAGCGCGCGGCGAGAGTGCCGGTCGAGAAGACCCTGCGCTCCGCTGTGGCGAACGTCTTCAACAACGACCCCGAGGCGGCTCACGTCGAGCCGTCCGACCTCTACGTCAAGGAGGCCTTCGTGGATGAGGGCCCGACGATGAAGAGGTTCAGGCCGCGCGCGATGGGCAGGGCGACAATGATTCGGAAGCGGACGAGCCACATCACGATCGTGGTGGGCGCGAAGGCCGACAAGTAGGCAAAGACCGGAGGAGCCAGAGTGGGTCAGAAGGTACATCCGGTCGGCATGAGACTCGGCGTGAATCGCACCTGGAAGTCCAGGTGGTTCGCGAAGAAGAACTACGCCGAGCTGCTCAAGGAGGACTTGACCATCCGGAAGTACGTGGGAGCGAAGCTCTCCCGCGCGGGCATTTCCGACGTGGTCATCGAGCGGAAGGCCGACAAGGTAGTAGTCAACGTGAAGACCGCTCGACCCGGTATCGTGATCGGGCGGAAGGGCATCGAGGTGGAGAGGCTCAACAAGGAGCTCGAGCACCTCACGGGCAAGGACGTCAAGATCAACATCCTCGAGGTCAAGAGGATCGAGCTCGACGCCCAGCTTGTTGCTGAACACATCTCGAGGCAGCTCGAGCAGCGGATGGGTTTCCGCCGCGCGATGCGGAAGTCGTCTGAGTCCGCGATGCGCCTGGGCGCCCTCGGGATCAAGATCCGATGCTCCGGGAGGCTCGGCGGCGCCGAGATGGCGCGCGTGGCCGAGCACCGCGAGGGTCGGGTCCCGCTCCACACGCTGAGGGCCAACATCGACTTCGCGCGCGCGACGGCGAAGACGACATACGGCACGGTCGGCGTCAAGGTCTGGATCTTCAAGGGTGAGACCCTTGGTGGTCAGATGGCCGACGACGACTCGATCGAGGCCTCAGAGCGCGACGAGCGTGGACGCGGCGGACGCGGCGGACGCGATGGACGCGATGACCGTGGTCGCGGCAGGCGTGACGACCGGCGTGGTGGTCGCGGCGGACGCGGCGGTCAGCGTGGAGCGCGGAGCGGCGGTGGCCGCCCCGGTGGTGATTCGAGAGGACGGCGCAGTGGTGGGTCGTCCGGTGGCCGTCCGGCCGGTCGGAGGAAGCCGGACAGCAAGCCGGCGGAGAAGAAGCCGTCGGAGTAGCCGGCCGAGAGCTGGTGACAAAGGAACAGAGCGATGCTTGAGCCAAAGAGAGCGAAGTACAGGAAGCGCCAGAAGGGCCGCATGCGCGGAATGTCGAAGGGAGCCACGAAGCTCGACTTCGGCGAGTATGGCCTGAGGGCGCTTGAGAACGGTTGGGTCACGGCGCGTCAGATCGAGGCGGCGCGTATCGCGGTCACCCGTCACATGAAGCGTCAGGGGAAGCTGTGGTTCAGGGTGTTCCCCGACAAGCCGATCACGAAGAAGCCGGCCGAGACGCGGATGGGAAAGGGTAAGGGCGCCTTTGATCATTGGGTGGCCGTCGTCAAGCCGGGCAGGATCATCTGCGAGCTCGAGGGCGTGAGCGAGCAGGTCGCGCGCGAGTGTCTTGAGCTCGCGAGCCACAAGCTCCCTGTGAAGACGAAGTTCACGATCAGGGAAGTCTAGGAGGGAGCTACCGTGAAGCCGAAAGATCTGAGGACACTGACGCTGCCGGAGCTGGAGCAGCGCCTCCGCGAGGCCCGGGAGGAGCTGTTCAATCTGAAGTTTCAGCATAAGACCGGTCAGCTCGGGAACCCCCTGAGGATCCGGGAGGTGCGCAAGGACATCGCGCGGCTCGTGTCGGTCGTAGGGGAGATGAAGGGCGACACCGTCGCCGGCGCGAAGGCCGCGCCGGGCGCTGCCGCCGCAGGAGAGCAGTCGGCCGCGGAGTAGACGTCATCGAGACGCCACGACCCGTGTCCGGGGAACGGAGTAGGAGCGTATGACCTCGAATGAGACGAGGGGACGGCGCAAGGTTCGCGTCGGAGAGGTTGTCAGCGACAAGATGGAGAAGACCGCGGTGGTTGCGGTCACCAGGCTCGTCCGCCATCCTCTGTACGGCCGCTTCGTCAAGAAGACGGCGAAGTACAAGATCCACGACGAGAAGAACGACTGCCGCATCGGCGACGTCGTCCGCATCATGGAGACGCGTCCGCTGAGCAAGGACAAGCGTTGGCGGCTCGTCGAGATCATGAAGAGGGCGCAGTAGGCGGCAACGCCGACCCTGGAAGAGGCAGACCATGATTCAGGAGTACACGAAGCTCAAGGTGGCAGACAATTCCGGAGCCAAGGAAGTGCGGTGCTTCAAGGTGCTGGGCGGTTCCCGGAGACGTTATGCCCGCGTTGGCGACATCGTTGTCGCCAGCGTCAGGTCCGCGATGCCGAACGGCAACGTCAAGAAGAAGGACGTCGTTCGCGCGGTCATCGTCAGGACGAAGAAGGAGATCAGGCGGAAGGACGGGTCGTACATCCGGTTCGATGACAACGCCGCCGTCATCGTGAATCCGCAGAACGAACCGGTCGGTACCCGCATCTTCGGCCCGGTTGCGAGAGAGCTGAGAGACAAGCGTTTCATGAAGATCATCGCTCTCGCGCCTGAGGTTCTGTAGCTGGCGGCAGTGGACCCTCCTGGTGAGGGGGAGCAGGGATGCATATCGCGAAGAACGACATTGTTGAGGTGATCGCGGGCAACGACCGCGGGAAGCGCGGGAAGGTCCTCCGTGTCAACCCGAAGGCGCGCCGCGTGGTCATCGAGGGCGTCAACTTCATCCACAGGCACACCAAGCCGCGGAGCCAGACCGAGCAGGGTGGGATCATCGAGAAGGAAGCTCCCATCCACGTCTCGAACGTCAAGCTGGTCTGCTCCAAGTGCAACAAGGGCGTGCGCGTGCGGACGAAGATTCTCGCCAACAAGAACAAGGAGCGCATCTGCGCCGAGTGTGGCGAGATGATCGAGCGGAGGTAGCGCGGACGTCCCGCGCCCGACGCGAGAGGGATCTGGAGTTGAACCGATGACGCGTTTCGAAGAGAAGTACAGGAACGAGGTGGTTGACGGGCTGATGAAGCGCTTCAACTACCCCAACCGGATGATGGTGCCGAAGGTCACCAAGATCGTCATCAACATGGGCCTCTCCGAGGCCAAGGATGACATCAAGATCCTGGACGCCGCGCTCGAAGAGCTGGCGGCCATCACCGGTCAGAAGGCGAAGATCACCCGGGCGAAGAAGTCGATCGCGAACTTCAAGCTCCGGGAGGGAACACCGATCGGCTGCAAGGTGACGCTTCGCGGCGCCCGCATGTACGAGTTCTTTGACAGGCTCGTGACCATTGCGGTCCCGCGTATCCGTGACTTCCGGGGTCTGCCGAGCAACTCGTTCGATGGACGCGGGAACTACACCTTCGGCCTCGAGGAGCAGGTGGTATTCCCCGAGATCGACTACGACAACGTGAGCATGATCAAGGGCATGGATATCACGATCGTGACGACCGCGCCCACGGACGAGGAGGCCTTCGAGCTTCTGAAGCTCATGTCCATCCCGTTCAAGCAGGCGTAGGAGGCTTAGGCTGTGGCGAAGAAGTGCCTGATCGAGAAGCAGCAGAGGAAGCCGAAGTTCAAGGTGCGTTCGTACAACCGGTGTCACCGCTGTGGGCGGTCCCGGGCGTACATGCGTGACTTCGGGCTCTGCCGCATCTGTTTCAGGGAGCTTGCCCTCAACGGCGAGATCCCGGGGGTCGTCAAGGCGAGCTGGTAGGCGCCATCGACCGACGAGTGAGAGAACACCAACGGAGAGCTGCTGCGCGCGGTCCCACGGATCGGGACGGCGTGGACGGGTTCGAGGAGAGTACTGACTATGATGACTGATCCGATCGCCGATCTGCTGACCAGAATCCGGAACGCAGCCAAGGCGAAGAAGCGCTACGTCGACATTCCTTCGTCGAACTTCAAGGTTGCTATCGCACAGGCGCTTCTGAGAGAGCGATTCATCAGGGATCTGAAGACGATGGATGAGGGGCCGCAGGGAACCCTGAGGGTCTATCTCAAGTACACGTCGGAAGGCGAGAGCATCATCCGCGGGCTGAAGCGGATCTCGAGGCCGGGGCTGCGGAAGTACGTCGGCGCCGACGAGATCCCGAGGGTCCGGAGCAACTACGGAACCGCGATCGTCTCCACGCCCAGGGGCGTCCTGTCCAGCAAGGAAGCCCGCAGGGAGCACGTCGGGGGAGAGGTCGTCTGCCACGTCTGGTAGCGTCCCCCGGAACACCAGGCCTCCTTCGGCGGCAGTGTCACACACGGTGACGGCGCGCCGAGACTGGCCGGCCCGGTCTGGGCGAGCAGGTGCCCGGAACGGCTAGAGGAACAAGGAGTTCACTAGAATGTCGAGAATCGGAAAGAACCCGATCGAGCTTCCCAGCGGCGTCACGTTCACCGTTGACGGTGGTACCGTCAAGGTGAAGGGCGGCAAGGGCGAGCTCTCGCTCGACGTGCCCGAGTCCATCGCGGTGAGTGTGGATGGCAACACCGTGACGGTCACGCGCGCCAACGAGACCAAGGAGGTTCGGTCACTCCACGGTACGATGCGCGCGCGGATCGCCAACATGGTGACGGGTGTGTCGACGGGGTTCGAGCGGAATCTGGATATCATCGGGGTCGGCTACAGCGCCGAGCTCAGCGGGAAGAAGCTGGTGATGAAGCTCGGCTTCTCGCACCCGTGCGAGTTCATGCCTCCGGCCGGCATCGAGATCGAGGTCCCCGCTCCGACCCGTATCGTGGTCAAGGGAATCGATAAGCAGCTGGTGGGGCAGATCGCGGCGGACATCCGCGCGCACCGCCCGCCGGAGCCGTACAAGGGCAAGGGCATCCGGTATCACGACGAGTACGTACGACGCAAGGCAGGGAAGCTCGCAGTATCGTCAGGCGGGTAGACCACTCGTGTCCTTAACCGATGATAGGGTTGGTGAGACGCATGAAGGGTAGCAGCAACGCCAGAAGAGTTGGCAGAAGCCGGCGGAGGCGAAGCATCCGAAAGAAGGTCAGCGGAGTGTCCGCTCGTCCGAGACTGAGCGTCTTCAGAAGCATGAAGCACATGTACGCGCAGCTCATCGACGACACCAAGGGCATCACGCTCGTTTCTGCTTCGACGTTGAGCGAGGACGTGCGGAAGGAACTGGGTAACGGCGACCACACTCGGACCGAAGAGAGCAAGGTCGTCGGAGCGGTGCTCGCGCGTCGGGCTCTCGAAAAGGGAATCAAGAAGGTCAGTTTCGACAGGGGTGGCTACCTGTATCACGGCAGAGTCCGGGCCCTCGCCGACGCGGCGAGAGAAGGCGGCCTGGAGTTCTAGTTGCCCCCGGGAGGGAGTAGAGACTCGATGGCTATGAGGCAGCCAAGAGGCAGGAGCAACCGAGGAAGGGACCGCGAGCCCCGCGTCCCCGAGTTCGAGGAGCGCGTGATTCACATCAACCGCGTCGCGAAGGTCGTCAAGGGCGGCCGTCGCTTCGGGTTCAACGCACTCGTCGCGGTGGGAGATGCGAAGGGCAAGGTCGGCGTCGGGCTCGGGAAGGCCAACGAGGTCGCGGAAGCGATCCGGAAGGGCACCGAGGCGGCGAAGAAGAACATGATCACGGTTCCGATGCTCGGCGGCACGCTGCCCTACGAGGTGCTCGGTCGGTTCGGGGCGGGGAGAGTCCTCGTCAAGCCGGCGAGCCCAGGTACCGGCATCGTTGCCGGAGGCGCGGTTCGCGCGATCATGGAGTGCGCGGGCGTCAAGGACGTCCTCGCGAAGTCGATGGGCTCCAACAACCCGCATAACGTGGTCAAGGCGGCGATGGAGGCCCTGAAGGAGATGCGCTCGGCGGCGGAGGTGGCGAAGGAGCGGGGGATGGGCGTCAAGGAGCTCTTTGGCACGATGACGGAGGCGGGCGATGTCACAGAAGCTTAAGATCCGCCAGGTCAAGAGCGCCATCGGGCGGCACGTCAGTCAGAAGAAGACGGTGCGGGCGCTCGGCATCCGGAGGATGCACCAGGTCGTCGTTCACGACGACACGCCCCAGATCCGCGGCATGATCACGAAGGTGCGTCATCTCCTCGAGGTCGAAGAGGTCGACGCGTAGAGTCTGACCCACGCTTCGGCGGGGCAGCGTCGCAACAGGGAAGGTACCAGCGATGAAGCTGAACGAACTCAAGCCTGCAGAGGGCGCGCGCAAGAAGAAGCGTCGCGTCGGCCGTGGGCAGGGCTCCGGTCGGGGCGGAACCTCCGGCCGCGGGCACAAGGGACAGAAGTCCCGCTCGGGCGGGTCGATACCCGCCTGGTTCGAGGGCGGCCAGATGCCGTTGGCCCGTCGACTTCCGATGAAGGGGTTCAAGAACCCGACGAGGAAGGTGCACGAGGTCATCAACGTCAGCGATCTGGAGAAGTCCGGTCTCGAGGGCGAAGTGACAGTCGATGTGCTCAGGGCGAGCGGTGTGGTGACGGGAACGCGGAAGCCGGTCAAGGTTCTCGCGAACGGGGAGATCACCCGGGCGATCACGCTCAAGGTGAACGCGATCAGTGCGAAGGCGCGCGAGAAGGTCGAAGCCGCCGGCGGCACGGTCGAGCTGGTCAAGTAAGGGGAGAGAGGCACGAACCATGGCCAATGTGTTTACGAGCCTTCAGAGCATCTTCAAGATCCCCGAGCTGAAGAGGCGCGTGCTCTTCACTCTCATGATCCTGGTGATCTACCGGATCGGTGGACACGTGCCGACGGCAGGCGTGAACGGGCAGGCGCTTGCGGCCTACTTTGAGGCGCAGCGGGGCTCACTGCTTGGCCTGTACGACATGTTCGTGGGCGGCGCGTTCGCGAACGCGACGATCTTCGCCCTTGGCATCATGCCGTACATCAGTGCGTCAATCATCCTTCAGCTGTTCACGGCGGTCATTCCGTACTTCGAGAAGCTGAACAAGATGGGTGAGGAAGGCCGCAAGAAGATCACGCAGTACACCCGCTACGGGACCGTACTGCTCTCGCTCGTGCAGTCGTTCGCGATGAGCATGTACCTGCAGAACCTCGGGACGGTTGACGGTTTGCCGATCGTGCCGCATCCGGGGCTCGGGTTCACCGCTCTGACCATGCTGACGATGACGGCCGGTACGATCTTCATCATGTGGCTCGGCGAGCAGATCACCGAGCGCGGTATCGGCAACGGTATCTCGCTGATCATCTTCATCGGTATCGTCGCGCGTTACCCGACCGACTGGCTGAACACCGTCCGGGCGCTCCAGATGGGCTCGGTCAGCATCTTCGGCGTCGTGATCCTCACGATCATGATGGTCGGCATCGTGGCCGCGGTCGTGCTGATGCAGCAGGCGCAGCGAAGGATCCCGGTGCAGTACGCGAAGCGAGTTGTGGGCCGGAAGGTCTACGGCGGACAGAGCACGCATATACCGCTCAAGCTGAACACGGCGGGCGTCATCCCGGTCATCTTCGCGCAGGCGATCATCATGTTCCCTGCCACGATCGCCGGGTTCCTCTCGGGGAACGTGTTCATGGAGAACGTGGCCGCGGCACTGTCGCCGGGCAGCTGGCTCTACACGACGCTGTACGTCGTCATCATCGTGTTCTTCGCGTACTTCTACACGGCCATCGTGTTCAACCCGGTGGACCTCGCGGACAACATGAAGAAGTACGGCGGCTTCGTCCCCGGGAAGCGTCCCGGGAAGAAGACGGCCGAGTATATCGACAGCGTCCTGACGCGCATCACGCTGCCGGGCGCGCTGTTCCTGGCGTTCATCGCGGTTCTACCGTACTTCATGCAGCAGCAGCTCAACGCCCCGTTCGTCTTCGGCGGCACGGGTCTGCTGATCGTCGTCGGTGTCGGTCTCGACACGCTGTCGCAGATCGAGTCGCATCTGCTCATGCGGCACTACGACGGGTTCATGAAGAAGGGCAAGCTCAGAGGTAGACGTCGTTAGTAGCGGCCGGCGTCGGGCCGCCGCAAGCGGCGGCTTGGCGGGACTTCGTCCCGCAGCACTGAAGCACAGGAGAGACTGAGTTGATCATCGTACTGCTTGGAGCACCAGGAGCTGGGAAGGGCACGCAGGCCAAGAGAATCTCGGGGAGCCGTGGCTTCCGCCACGTCTCGACGGGCGATCTGTTGCGTGACGCTGTCTCCCGCGGAACGGAGCTGGGGCGCCAGGCCGACGAGTACATGAAGGGCGGCAGGCTGGTTCCGGACGACGTCGTACTTGGTCTGGTCGAGGAGGTCTTCGAGGACGGCGCGGGAGCTGACGTCATTCTGGACGGGTTTCCGAGAACGGTTCCTCAGGCCGAAGGACTTGACGCCCTGCTCGAGAAGCGCGACCTCAAGGTCGACTGCGTCGTCTTCATCGATATCACGGTCGATGAGGCGATTCGCAGGCTGTCGAGCCGAGTCTCGTGCTCAGGGTGCGGTGCGGTCTACAATCTGCTCTGGAAGCCGCCGGCCACCGAGGGCGTCTGTGATGCCTGTGGCGGCGAGCTGACGAGACGCTCCGACGACGAGCCGGAAGCCATCAGGCGGCGCTTTGATGAGTACCACGTTGCGACGGCGCCACTGACGGACTACTACCGGTCGAGAGGTATCCTCCGGGCTGTCGACACGACCCGGACCAGCGAGGAGATCCGCTCGGACATCGATGCGATCCTCGATGGCGGATGCGGAGCTGAAGAGACCGGATGATCAGCATACGGACCAGCGACGAGATCGAGCTGCTGCGTGAGAGCGGTCGGCTCGTGGCGGGGTCCCTGGACCTGGCGGGAGAGATCGTCAGGGCAGGGATGACCACCGCGGAACTCGACGCTGAGATTGAAAGCTTCATACGGAGCCACGACGCGTCGCCGGAGTTCAAGGGCTACAACGGGTTCCCGGCAGCGACCTGCATCTCGGTCAATGAGGAGGTCGTTCACGGGATCCCGGGGCCGAAGGAGCTCAGGGACGGCGACATCGTCGGGATCGACGTGGGCGTGCGGAAGCATGGCTACGTCGGCGACGGAGCGCGGACCTTCGCCATCGGCGCGGTGCCCGAGGGCACCGATCGCCTGATCGAGGCGACGCGCGAATCGCTCGAGGCGGGGCTGACGGTCGCGCGGGGCGGCATCCACCTCTCGGATGTCTCACACGCGATCCAGTCGACGGCCGAGTCCCACGGGTTCTCGGTCGTCCGCGACCTCGCCGGGCACGGCGTCGGGACCAAGCTCCACGAGGAGCCCGAGGTTCCGAACTACGGTCCGCTCGGTCGCGGTCCCATCCTCAAGCCGGGCATGGTGATCGCCGTCGAGCCGATGGTGAACGCCGGAACCACGGCGGTGAGGACGCTCAGCGACGGATGGACGGTCGTGACGGCCGACGGCTCGCTCTCAGCGCACTTCGAGCACACGGTCGCGATCACGAGCGACGGTGTCGACATCCTGACGCTCTCGTAGCGTCGCGCTGGTGGGAAGCGGTCGAGGCCGCGGCACACGACAGGCTCCGGAAGCAGACTCAGACGGGCCCGAGGCCCGGGAGTGAGAATGGCAAAGCAGAAGGGCATCACCGTAGAGGGCGTTGTGGCAGAGGCACTCCCGAACGCCATGTTCCGGGTGGAACTGGACAACGGGCACAAGGTGCTGGCCCACATCTCGGGGAAGATGAGGATGCACTACATCAAGATCCTCCCTGGAGACAGGGTCACCGTCGAGATCTCGCCCTACGACTGGTCACGGGGACGCATCACATACCGGTACAAGTAGGACCGGATACGAGAACGTTTCAACCGGGAGAGAACCATGAAGGTGCGGTCTTCAGTCAAGAAGATCTGCGAGCACTGCAAGCTGATCAAGCGACACGGAAAGATCCGGGTCATCTGCATTAACAAGCGTCACAAGCAGGTGCAGGGCTAGACCTGCACAGCGTGACCGCAAGAGGAGGATATCTCGTTGGCGCGCATTGTCGGTGTTGACGTACCAGACAACAAGAGGGCGATCATTGCTCTCACGTACATCTACGGAATCGGTAGGACCTCTTCGAGGCAGATCCTGAACAAGGCGGGGATCGGTGAGAGCGTGCGGGTCAAGGATCTGACGCAGGATGAGATCGGTCGCATCCGTCACATCATCGAAGAGGAGTACCGAGTCGAGGGTGGTCTCCGGACGGAGCTCTCGCTCTCCATCAAGCGGCTCAGGGACATCGGCTGCTACCGTGGGTGGCGGCATCGCCGCGGACTCCCCGCGCGCGGACAGCGCACGAGGACGAACGCGCGGACGCGCAAGGGTCCGAAGAAGACGGTTGCAGGCAAGAAGAGGGCGCCGGGCAAGAAGTAGTCGCCCGGTTGTTCCAGGGAGGTCAGTTTGGCTCAGCGGAAGAAGAAGCAGGTTGAGCCCGAGGGCATGGCCCACATCAAGGCCAGTTTCAACAACACGATCGTGACGCTCTCCGACATGAAGGGCAACACCATATCGTGGGCCAGTGCGGGCAAGGTCGGGTTCAGGGGTTCGAAGAAGAGCACGGGGTTCGTGGCCCAGCTCGTGGCGCAGAACGCCGCGGAGCAGGCGATCCCGATGGGGCTCAGGCGGGTCGAGGTTGAGGTGAAGGGACCGGGCCCGGGTCGCGAGGCGGCCATTCGCGCTCTTCAGGCAGCGGGGCTCAAGGTGACGGCGATCCGCGACATCACGCCGATCCCGCACAACGGCTGCCGCCCCCCGAAGAAGAGAAGAGTCTAACGGAGGAACAGATGGCGACGTATCATGGTGCGAAGTGCAAGCAGTGTCGCCGCCACGGCATGAAGCTCTTCCTCA
>Ga0180436_10003522_pt1 | contig 14355 bp, 11 predicted proteins | sample SS_ome_2_FD_132434 | JGI IMG/M metagenome (GOLD analysis project Ga0180436, IMG submission 132434) | Hypersaline lake sediment archaeal communities from the Salton Sea, California, USA - SS_3_S_2 metaG | ecosystem: Environmental > Aquatic > Non-marine Saline and Alkaline > Hypersaline >...
ACCGCATTCGCTACCATCCTGGCACCATTGCTGACTCCGTCGCTCATGAAACTGTTTGCCGGTCAGTTTGTACCCATCGATTTCTGGTCCATGATGCTCAGTATTATTAATATTGTCATCCTGCCGATCGTTGCCGGGCTCATGTTCAACGCCATTGCCTATGGAAAGGACGGGAAGAAAGGGATCATCATACAGGTGGTTGTCTACGGACTGATAATCGCCGGCAAGAATGTAATCTTTTATTTTACAGCAGCTGAAACCATGAATGAGACGGTGATCAGGTTACTCAAGGACCTGGCCTGGTTCCTGCTGTTGCCGGTGGCTCTTGGAATCTCGTTCAAGTCCATTGCAAAGGGCAGCAAGGAATACCTCGACAAAGCCCTTGCATTCATCTCCATGACAGGAATTGGTGTGATCATCGTCGTGATCACTGCGGCCGGCCGGGACAGCCTCCTGGATATCGGTTTGCTGCTGATCCTTGCCTGCCTGCTGCACAATGTCACCGGCTATACCCTCGGATACTGGATTTGCAGGTTATTCAGAATGGATGAAAAATCGTGCCGTACCATCGCACTTGAAGTGGGAATGCAGAATGGCGGACTGGCATCGGGCATCGCACTGGAAATGGGAAGAGTGGCCACCGTCGGGTTAGCCCCGGCCGTATTTGGCCCCATGATGAACATTACCGGTTCATCGCTTGCTACATACTGGAGAGACAGAACAAAAAAGCAGGATCCCGGCACATAGTATCCGGGGATTACGGGATACTCCGTACACCAGAACAACGGTTAATCATCAACCGGCACGAATTGAAACGTCTGCATCCCTTGATGAAAAGCGAATAAAGCTCCCGGAGAAATAAAAATGTTTAACTGATTAAATCATAAGGTTTAAAAGAGTATTTTCCATGAAAAAAATAGAGAACATACAGCTCGAATTCCTGAAGCTGAGCGACTACAATGATCTGAAAGAGGCCATGATAGAGGCATATGAAAACATGCCCAATGCCTACTGGAAAGAACATCATATTGAGCTGTTGACCAGTAAATTTCCCGCCGGTCAGGTAGTGATCAGGATCAACGGTGAATTTGCCGGATGTGCCCTGTCCATTATCCTTGATTACAGCAAGTTCGACAGCAAGCATTCCTACCGTGAGATCACCGGTGATTTTAAATTCGGCACCCATGATCCGGAAGGGGACTACCTGTACGGGATCGATATTTTTATACGTCCGAAATTCAGGGGACTGCGACTGGGAAGGCGGTTATATGACTACAGGAAGGAATTGTGTGAAAGGGAAAACCTGAAAGGCATCATTTTCGGGGGACGCATTCCCAACTACCATAAATATGCCGAAGACCTCTCCCCCAAAGAGTACATTCAGAAAGTGCGCGTGAAGGAGATACACGACCCCGTGCTGGATTTCCAGTTGTCCAATGATTTTCATCCTGCAAAAGTCATCACAGGCTACCTGGAAGGTGACAAGGAATCCAATGAATATGCTGTGTTGCTGGAATGGAACAATATCTATTATGAGAAACCGCATAAAAAGGCATCTGTCGTCAAAAAGATCATCAGGCTGGGACTGATCCAGTGGCAGATGCGTCCCTACAAAAATACCGAAGAGCTGATGCAGCAGGCCGAATTTTTCGTGGATGCAGTGTCGGGTTACCGCTCAGATTTCGCTTTGTTCCCCGAGTTTTTCAACGCGCCGCTCATGGCAGAGAACAACCACCTGCAGGAATCGGAGGCCATCAGGGAGCTGGCGAAGCATACCGACACACTGGTGAAGAAATTCGCAGAGCTGGCCATCTCCTACAACATCAATATCATCACGGGAAGCATGCCTGAAGTGATCGACGGGAAACTGTTCAACGCAGGATACCTGTGCAAGCGGGACGGATCCATTGAACGCTTCGAGAAACTGCATGTAACCCCGGATGAAGCAAAGGTCTGGGGACTCCAGGGAGGCAGCGAGGTCAGATCATTTGACACGGACTGTGGCAAAATCGGTATCCTGATCTGCTATGACATTGAATTCCCTGAAGTCAGCCGGCTGCTGGCCCACGAGGGAGTGGACATCCTGTTTGTCCCCTTCCTGACGGATACCCAGAATGGTTATACACGGGTCAGGAGCTGTGCACGTGCACGTGCCATCGAGAACGAGTGTTATGTGGCCATCGCGGGCAGTGTCGGCAACCTTCCGAAGGTACACAACATGGACATACAATACGCACAGTCGATGGTATTCACCCCCTGTGATTTCCCCTTCCCTGCCAACGGCATCAAGGCTGAAGCCACGCCCAATACGGAAATGATCCTGATTGCTGATGTGGACATTGACCTGCTCAGGGAGTTGCATGAATTTGGCGCGGTACGAAACCTGAAGGATCGCCGGAATGATCTGTATGATTTAAGAAAGCTTTAGGTCAATCAGCCTGGCATACTGGATACATCAAGATTGCTAACGTTTTCTTATATGTGAGCGCTTGAATCCTGAAGCATTGAGGTGAACGTCAGTATTGGGATCATAGGATTCGTCATCCGTATAGATGATCTCACCTATCTCATTTTGCCAGCGGTGCTGCCAGTGATTATTACCAACTTCCACTTCATTGGTATGGGGATTGATGTATTCCTCCTGCTCAGTAAAAAAAAGATACATGTCGTTTTGAATTTCTGAATTCATCTTCTGCTGTGCCTCCTGAATATCCCGGTCAATTTGCTGCACCTGGGATTGAACCCTGAGCATTGTATTGGCACGTACCTGCTGACCTTCAATTTCCTTCATCAGCCACTTCTGATCTATCCTGATCGACCTGTGTACCGTTTCAATCACGGGCAACCAGTCTTTTAATGTTCCTTCTGGAGCCCTGGCGAACAACGTGCTTTTGTTGCCCCACATTCCTGCCCCCATAACGCCCCAGTCTTCAAGTACCGTAATAAACAGTTCTTCATAAGTTTTCCCCTCTTCTGAATAACGCAGGTTGACCTGGGCTGCGGCATAGGTTAATGGAAATCCGGGTATGATCTTTTGCGTAAAACTGCTATGTGCCGAAGCAAGCCCCTTCAGTAATTTTTTGTCAGTTACCCCAACATTCTGCGCCTGGGGATGCGCATATGGAAATGCAACCTTAAGGATGAAATCAAAGGGGTCCATTTTATACAATACGGTCATTCCATTATTATTACTTCCCTGGGGAAACATAGCCGCAGCAGGTGTTCCCCGCATATCTATAAACAGATTATCAGGAAGCCATCTGATCATGACATCTGCCGATGGATTGTTGAAAACCGCGAAGTCATTCTTTGCAGCAATTGACTGCGCTGCGCCACCTTGCATTGTCGGGTTAACCCGATAGACTCCGCCCATCGTCTGCCACCCTTTTGGCACAAGCAGCTCAAAAGCTCCTTCATTGGGCTCGGGTACCTTCCGGAAGTAAAGCACTTCTGAAGTTTTCTGCTGACCTGCAACCGGAATGATGAGCAATTCCAGGGTCAGAAGGAAAAGTATTCCACGTATTGTTTTCATGCTACTGAGATTGTTGGGATTTATATCAGGATTCCCATCCCGGGAATCAATCTTATTGCTCAATTATTCAATGGAAGCTTCTCTCAGTTATGATGTTAACAATTTATATAAATTTTCAAATTTTCCCTAATATATCTCATGTAAAATCGATTTGGAATCCCGCCCTGTCGATCCGGGCTGACACCCCTCCCGAAAAGTATAAACAACCAGGAAAGCAAACAAACATGAACAACAGCCGGGTGAATTCACATTAACGGTTGCGCTCAATAAAGTGTATCACTTCTGAAGCAAACAGTCCTGGCTCCGTATCGTGCGGGTGATGGATGGAATGTTCAAATACAACAAGTTTCTTATCCGATGAAGAAATGCGCCGAAAGGCATCTTCCGCGAGTACCGGCGGAACACTCACATCATATTTACCGTGCAGGTACAAAACAGGAAGTGATAGTCCCGATAGCCGGCTTGTGAGGGAATAATCCTGTTCAATGGCAGTATTCACGGGTTGATTAAAAAAAGCGGAAACCAGCCATGTTACGGGATTGTTGTCAAAAACGGCCCTGTATATTTTTTCCCCGGAAACCGAAGGTGCAACCACGCCGCTTTCCAGCAGGAGTGACATTGTACGCTGGGCATATTGCAGGGTAGGTTGGTAGTCATCATCCGACAGAGAATCAAGCAGCATCACATCCTTCTTAAGCGTTTCCCAGTCGGCCGACTGATTTCCAAGGCCGATCTGCTCATCGGCTATTGAAAGCATTAAGCCTCGTCTTGACCGGGAACCAAAGGGTACATCATGAAGGGCATCCACTGCGATCCATCCCCTGAATGCTTCCTGGTTGTCCCCGTCAAGTAAGACCGTATTTCCAAGCAATCCACCCCAACTGTGTCCCATAAGGAATATTGAGATGTCTTCACCATATTTTTCTTTGAGAACAGCAACAAGTGCCATCACATCAGAAGCCATTAAGCCAATCAGGTCACCGGGTTTTTCGTATTTTCCCTGGGACATTCCCTGTGCGCGCTGGTCCCAGTAAACTACAACATAGCGTTCTTCCAGTTCGCTGGTAAATGCCCCATCGCGGAATGCCAGCCCGTAACTTCCGGCTCCGTGAAGGACCAGCAGGAAAGTATTGCCTTCACTGTTTCCATGCACATACGCGGGCATATCTGCTCCTTCATGCCTGATGTGAATAACTTCGTCGATGGTGTTCCCGTCTGCTCGTTCACAGGAGGAAAAAAGGATGCCCGTTAAGATGCCAAGAATCAGGTATTGAAAGTACGCTTTCATAACTTTCCTCCTTTCGCAGCAAAACGCAATCCGATTTGAATATGGATAAGTGGCATCAGGTAAGTATTATAGGGAATAAGTGTAATGACCTGTATTCTGCCAAATATTTCACTATGGTGCGTACCGGCCAGTTTCCTTCCAATATCGAATCCGGCTCCCGGGGAATAAAAAAAATTACCCGGGAGGAAGACTTTTCCAACCTCATCAACCCTGACAAGGTATGTCTCAGTGAGGAACGACCGGTAAATACCAGCCGGTGAAAGATCGAAAGTGAAAACAACCCTGCCTCCTGGTTTTCGAAAGCCGAATCCGGCATTGCCATACAATGCCCCATGGCTCCCTGGATCCAGGTAAAACCCGGTATTTGCCCTCCAGAGCATCTCGAGTGAATTGCTTTTCCCCGCTGATGGATTATCCTTACGACCCAGGATCCTGTTATAGGCAAAGTCTGCGCCAGGATTCCAGATGTTATTTCCGGAGTATGCTATGGAATAAAAGATTTGTTTGTTGGTGTGTAACTCCTGGGCCTCTGAACGACTTGACTGTGAAAGAAATACAAACAGCACCAGCAACAGGTAATGCAATTTATTCAGTCTGGCCAGGTGATAAAGAAAGTTTACCAATATACACAAGTTAAATTCTGAAGAAACTGATTTCAATTGGATTAACCACACAGGCAGGCTGAATGTTCACCAGCCCGATCATTCAGGAAATTTTCTGCGGTTTTTATTTGTAAAAATAAAATGATTTTTTACTTTTGCACTCCAAATCTTCGTGATTTGGATATTGGTCCGTTCGTCTAGGGGTTAGGACGCCAGGTTTTCATCCTGGTAACAGGGGTTCGATTCCCCTACGGACTACAAAAAACACCTCGGAAACTCACTGTTTTCGGGGTGTTTTGTTTTTGACTATTCCTGAATTGCACTCCAAAACCGTCATTTCATTTTTTCTCATCTATGGAAAACATCTAAATAGATATTGCAAATCATATAAACTGTAATAGTAAGTAGATGATCTCACAATCGGGATTTTTTTACTCACCATTTACCGCTTCAGCATAGTTACCATCCTCTTCGATCCCTGCAAGCTTATAAATACTCCATGATCCCGCCCGACAACTGCAGCAGGGAAATCTCCGCAAGCTTGATCTGGTATTTGACTGAAATCAGCCGCTCCTCTGCATCGAGCAGACTCTTCTGGACCTCCCGCAGTTCGAGCCCGGCCAGGCTGCCGAGCTTATACCGCTCCAATGCGATCTCCAGGTTTTCCTGGGCCACTTCCAGGTTCTGTTCCTCAAGACGCATCAGCCGGATGTTGTTCTCGTAGGCATAATAGATCGTGAGCAGGTCGGCCTTTACCGCTTGTTCCAGTTCTTCGTAGCGAATCTCACTGCTTTCAATGCCGATCCTGGCATTGCTCTGCTCCCGCTTCCTGTTGAACCCGTCGAAAATATCCATCCCGAGCGTAAGTCCGTAATTCAGACCATGGGTCTGCTGGTTCAGTAGGTCACCGGCGCCATAACCGTTGTAGTTGTATCCGTAACCCGACGTGAATGTAAGGTAAGGGTATGCTCCCGATTTAATGACCTTGTAATCCAGTTCGGAAATGATCCTGCTTTTGGAGGCAATCTGCAGGCTGGTATTGTTTTCCATGGCCAGCGACAGGAGTGCATCATAACCCAGGGTCGTATCGATGGTAATCCGGTCATCCCGCAGGACGAATGTTTCACCCGGGTCATCTGCAGCCATCAGTTCATTCAACCTGATCTGTGATGAGCGGAGAACCTCATTCTGTCGGGCCAGCCGCGAACTGTCGGCATTCAGGTAAACAATCGACTGCAGGAGCTGCATCCGGGATGCCGAGCCCAGGATGTACCGCTGATCATCAATACGCACACGCTCCCGCGACAGCATCACGGCGTAGGCCAGGTTATCGTAAAGTGTCATTTGCTGCAGGTAATAATTGTACTCTGCGACAATGCCTGCAACCAGGTTTTCAATGGCCATCTGGGTTCTGAGTCCTTCAAGCTCCGCCTGCTCTCCAAGCTTCCGGTACCTGGTTTGCACTTCGAATCCGTTAAAAATTGTCATTCCCAGGTTCAATGCAGCCGATCCTGTAGTATTATGTACGTTCGCTGCAGAGGCGGCACTGCCATCACTATACTGCTGGCTGGTGCTATTCAGTGTGCCCCCAAACCGGTTGGTTGCTGTGACAACCGGCAGCATGCCCGCATTGCCTTTTGTGAAGTTATTTGTAGCAACATTTTCGGTGTTGCGCACGACACGCAGATCAAAATTACGCTCCAGGCCCGCCTGGATACACTGACCCAAATCAACCACCTCCTGTGCAGTAGTACCGCCAGCCATAAAAATAACAAGGACAAGTACAGCAAAACACCTACCGGTCCCCGGTGGTCTCAGCTTGAATGGAATGATCGGTTTCATTTGCAGGTTTTTTCGATTCGCTGGAAATTAAAAGATAAATCGCAGGCACAACATACAGGGTCAGTAAGGTCGAAAGCGTGAGTCCACCGACAACCGCAACCCCCATTGCTACGCGGCTCTGGGCTCCTTCTCCCCATCCCAGTGCCAGGGGCAATACTCCCAGGATCGTGGAAAGGCTGGTCATCAGGATCGGCCTGAACCGTGCTGCGGCCGAGAACCGGATCGCATCAGCTTTGGTCATACCGGCCAGTTTCCGCTGGTTGGCAAATTCCACGATCAGGATACCGTTCTTTGAAACCAGTCCGATCAGCATGATGATCCCGATCTGACTGAAAATGTTCATGGTGACACCGAAGTACCACATGAACAGCAGGGCCCCGGTGAGTGCAAGCGGAACGGTCATCATCACGATGATCGGGTCCTTGAAACTCTCGAACTGTGCCGAAAGGACGAGGAAGATCAGGATGATGGCCAGCAAAAAGGCGAACATCAGGCTGGAGGAGCTTTCCATATAGTCTTTGGAATCACCGGCAAGTGCTGTCCGGAACGAGTCGTCCAGGACTTTTTTAGCGATTGCATCCATCTCCTCGATTCCCTGGCTGATGGTTTTCCCTTCCGCCAGTCCGGAACTGACTGTTGCCGCAACAAAACGGTTGTACCTGTACAACTGCGGCGGTGCAGTGGACTCCCTCAGTGTCACAAAATTATCCAGTTGCACCATTTGCCCGGAGTTGTTCCGGACATACAACGATTTCAGATCAAGCGGTTTGTTCCTGTCCTCCCGGTTCAGCTCCCCAAGGATCTGGTACTGCTTTCCGTTCATGATAAAATAGCCAAATCGTTGTCCGCTGAGGGCCAGCTGGAGGGTCTGACCGATGTTCTGCGTGGAAACACCAAGCAGATTTGCCTTATCGCGATTGATCTCGATCTGGAGTTCAGGCTTGGTGAATTTGAGGTTGACATCTGCCATCACGAAAGTGGGATTGTTGTCCACTTCTTCCATAAATGCCGGCAGGATCTCCCTGAGTTTTTCAATATTGGGGGCCTGTAATACATACTGAATGGGCAAACCGGACCGACGACCCCCAAAAGTGGATTGCTGGATCACACTGGCCCGTGCTGTGGTCATTTTACGAAGCTCTGCCGATAACCTGGCAGCTATTTCCTGCTGGGAACGTTCCCTTTCAGAAGGCTCAAACAATTTGATGATCACAAAACCACCCGAGCTCCAGACCCTTTGAACGATCTTATCCGCCTCGGGAACGGTCCGGGCAACCATTGCAGCCACTTCTTCAACATACTCCAGGGTATACTCGTAGGTGGATCCCTCCTGGGTGGTGATATAAATATTCAACTGGGAGCGGTCCTCAAGGGGCGCCATCTCAGCAGGAATGCTTTTCCACAAAACAAAAATCAGCAGAAAAGCCGAAAGCAGGATGGCAATCGCTATAAACTTCCTCCCCAGGAACCTGTCCAGTGAGTTTTTATATCGCAGGTTCAGTGAAACAAAGAACTGTTCTGTAAACTGATAGGCCCTGCTTCTCTTGTGCCTTGTTTTCAAAAGCTTCGTTGAAAGCATGGGGGTCAGGGAAAGTGCCACGAAAGAAGAAATAATTACTGCGCCGGCGATCACGATACTGAACTCCCTGAATAGCCGGCCTGTCATTCCTTCAAGAAACACAATCGGGATAAATACTGCAACAACAGTGATGGTGGTGGAGATGATGGCAAAGAAGATCTCATTGGCACCCTTCAATCCTGCTTCCACGGGGGAAAGGCCCTGTTCGATCTTCACATAGATATTTTCCATCATCACAATGGCATCGTCAACCACCAATCCAATGGAAAGCACCACCGCCAGCAAGGTGAGTACGTTGATCGTAAATCCGAAAATGTACATGACAAAAAACGATCCAACCAGTGAAACGGGAATCACCAGGATCGGGATAATGGTCGTCCGCCAGTCACGCAGGAAGATAAAAATGATCAGCACTACCAGGAAAAAAGCAAGATAGATGGTTTGCTGCACTTCGGTGATAGACGAACGGATGTACTTCGTATTGTCGAATCCTACCTGGTACTCAATATCTTCTGGCAAATCCTTTTTAATATATTCAAGTCTTTCGTATACCTCGTCCACGATCTCGATATGATTGGCTCCCGGTTGCGGAATAATAACCGTGGCTACCGTTGGGATATCATTCATGCGGAGGATACCACGCAGGTCCTCTGGTCCGAGTTCGGCACGGCCAATGTCACTCACCCGCACAATCTGGTCACCTGTCTGCCTGAGGATAAGACTGTTAAACTCCTGCGGCGTGGTCATCAGTCCAAGTGCACGGATTGTCAGCTCGGTGGTATTTCCCTCGATACTTCCTGCGGGTAATTCCACGTTTTCCCGCAGGATGGCGTTGCGGACATCCAGGGGAGTCATCTGGTAACCTGCCAGCTTTTCCGGATCGAGCCAGATCCGCATGGCATACCGCTTTTCGCCCCAGATCATGACTGCGCTGACACCTGAAATCGTCTGCAGCTGCTCCTTGAATGTGAGTTCAGCGATCTCGGAAAGCTCCAATAGCGACCGCTGGGTGCTTTGCACCGCGATCATCATGATCGGACTGGCATCGGCATCTGCCTTGGAAACCGTTGGAGGGTCACAATCGCGCGGCAGATAGCGTTGCGCCTGCGAAACCTTGTCACGCACATCGTTCGCGGCTGTCTCCATATCCACCGACAGCTCAAACTCAACGGTTATCCTGCTGCGTCCCTGGCTGCTGCTGCTGGTAAGGGTGCGGATCCCGGGAATACCATTAATGGATTGCTCAAGTGGTTCGGTGATTTGTGTCTCAATCACATCCGAATTTGCCCCCGGGTAGGAAGTGCTGACAGAGATGATCGGTGGGTCGACACTTGGAAATTCCCGCACCCCGAGCCTTGTCAGCCCGATGGCGCCGAAAAGCAGGATGACCAGGGAAAAAACAGTTGCAAGAACCGGTCTTTTGATGCTGACGGATGCTAAGCTCATGGCATACTGTTTAAGCGGGGTGTACGCGTAATGATCGTGTCGAGCTGAACCGGGAGCTGGTGCCGCAGCTGTAAAATTGCCGTGATCAGCAGTGTATCTCCAAATTCCAGTCCTTCCGTTACCTGTACATGCGATTCCGTACGAAGTCCCATCTCAATTTTTCTCTCCTCCGCTTTCCCGTTCCTGGTGATAAAAACTTTCTCACCGCCCATCTCGGGTATGACTGCCTGGGTGGGAATGGCAATGGTATTTTCTATCTGGGAAAGCAATACCCTGATGCTGGCGAAGCGTCCCGGCTTCAGCTCTTCACTTTTATTGGGGTAAAGCGCCCGTGCCACGATGGTACGCGTATCCGGATCCACCTTTGGGTCCACCGCATACACATCGGCATTAAACGTTTTAGAGATGCCGTCGACCTCGAAGGAGATCGTGAATCCCGGCGTAATCTCTCCTGCATAGCGTTCGGGTACCGAAAACTCAATTTTCAGCGGACTGATCCTGACCAGTCTGACGATCCGGGTCTGCGTGGTTGCAAATGCCCCTTCGCTGATCATCCGCAGACCAACCACGCCGTCGAAGGGCGCCCGCAGTTCTGTTTCAGATATCCGCGCTTGTATCAGTTGTATATCAGCATCCAGAGTCTGCAATTCTGTTGCCACCTGGTCATAACTCTCCTGACTGATGGCATCACGCTCAAGCAGCTGGCGCTGACGAAACTCCCGTTCTTTTGTCAGTTTCAGCTGTGCCTCCAGCTTCAGCAACTGTGCCTGCAGGGGCCGGTCGTTGATCTTTGCCAGCAGGTCCCCCTTTTTCACCCTGGTCCCCTCTTTAAAAAATATCCCCACGATCTTTCCGGAAGTTTCAAATGCCAGCTCAACCTCCTCATCAGGTATCAGCGATCCCGTGCTGTAGATCAACTCATTCATCTCGGAGGGCTCAATGACATACCCGGTGGCAAACAGCGGTGCTCCTCCGCCACGGGAACCTGGTCTGCCTGCCGGCACACCTGCACCAGGTCCCGTTTCCGTTTGAAATAGCGGTTTGACCTTCGGGTACAGGATAAATCCCAGGATGACCAGGATAACCAGGGTCGAAGTGGACCTTTTTATGAGTTTTTTTGTATTCAATTGATGGTATGTTTAAAATGGCCGAAGTACAACACAATTTGGTTTGACTGCTTATTGAACGATTAGTTTAATGACCATGGTATAAAAAAAACCTGAAAAAACAATTCATTGTCCAACACAAGCGAAGAAAAAATGAAACATCCTGATTCCAGGTGACACAAAAGTAGACAATTTGTAACATTAAACGAACCCTGAAAAACAGCACCGGAATTTGTTTTTTGCATTTCATAAATATCTGCTGTAACCTGAAAAAAATGACAATATTTTGCCAATCTTGTGATTTTGTTCGTATTTTTGCGAACAACGAAATAGATATCATGGAATTATACAGCGTCATTACAGAGAAACAGAAAAAAACAGCCCGCTATGCCAAGGCCATGGGACACCCGGTAAGGTTGTATGTGCTGCAACTGCTTTCCGAGCAAAGTTGCTGCTACAGCGGTGATCTTTCCGAGGTTCTGCCCATTGCAAAATCCACACTTTCACAGCACCTGAAGGAACTGAAAGATGCTGGACTTATCCAGGGAGAAATAGAGGCCCCTAAAATTAAATATTGCATTAATAAAGAAAACTGGAACGAGGCCCGGCTGCTGCTGGGAGATATCATTAAATAATATTTTTTGCATGTATTGTTCGGTATTTTGCGAATTACGAACGTGATTAACACAACAATGTAAAAAAGCTGTGAAACCGGAATACAGCAGCATAACCAAAAAGTTAACCAAATAACAGGATACATCGAAAAAACAGGACAAAACCTTACTGACAGGACAAACCCTTAATACAAAAACGAAATGGAAATAAAAGTACTGGGCACCGGGTGTCCGAAATGCAAAGCGCTTGAAAAATCAACCCGGGGTGTGGTTGCCGGAATGGGGATTGAGGCAGCGATCACCAAGGAAGAAGACATCATGAAGATCATGGAATACGGGATCATGCATACCCCCGGACTGGTAATCAACGGGAAGGTGGTTGTATCCGGACGTCTTCCCTCCTCAAAGGAAATTGAACAATTCATCACCCAAAACCAATAATACAATGAAACATTTGCATCTCATCATTTTTGTGTTCCTGGCGCTGACCATGAACAATTCCTGTACCGGGCAATCCGGGGAGAGAAAGAACACTGCCACGATCTCAGATCCAGGTCCGGTAGAGGTTTTCTATTTCCACAACAACCGCAGATGTGCAACCTGCAATGCCGTTGAAGATGTCACCAAGGCTGCGCTGACTGCGCATTTCGGCAATAAAGTACCTTTTACAAGTTACAACCTGGAAGAAGCGGAAGGAAAAGAAAAAGCGGAAAAAATCGGGGTGGCGGGACAGACCCTGGTCATTGTAAAAGGCGAAACAAAAATCAACCTCACCAATGAGGGTTTTATGTATGCACGCAGCAACCCGGAGAAATTGGAAACACTTATAAAAGAGAAGGTAGATCCTCTTCTGTGATCGCTGCGCTTCGAATTGGGTCGATCCGCTTCTGTGATCGCTGCGCTTCGAATTGGGTCGATCCGTTTTCTCATGGATATAAGTAAAACTCACTGATATGGAAGAATTCCTCAGCAACCTTGCCGGCAACAGCACTGTTCCGCTGGTGACTGCATTTGTCCTGGGATTGCTTACTGCAATCAGTCCCTGCCCGATGGCCACCAACATCACTGCCATTGGATTTATCAGCAAGGATGTGGAGGACCGCAGAAGGGTGTTCATCAACGGGCTCGTATATACAGGGGGGAGAGCGCTTGCATACACGATGCTGGCCCTGGTCCTGTTCCTGGGAGCCGATCAGCTTAAGATTTCCGGGGTCTTCCAGCAATATGGGGAGAAGATCATCGGGCCATTGCTCATTTTAATCGGTCTGCTGATGCTGGATGTTTTAAAACTACGGTTTCCGGGTTTTTCAAGGCTGACCGGCAGGATGCAACACAGGGGATTCAAAAATTACTGGGATGTCCTGCTCCTCGGGGTTCTTTTTGCCCTGGCATTCTGTCCCTACAGCGGGGTGCTCTATTTCGGAATGCTCATTCCGATGACCATCAGCAGTGCCTCGGGATTGTATTTGCCGGTGGTCTTCGCCATTGCAACCGGAATTCCTGTCATCATTTTTGCCTGGCTGCTGGCATATACAGTCTCCGGGGTTGGCACATTGTACAACAGGATGAAGACTTTCGAAGTATGGTTCCGCAGGGTAATATCGATTGTATTTATCGGGGTGGGAATCTACTATGTAGCCGTTATTTATTTCTGAAATTAAACCAGGTACAATGGAGTGGAAGAAGGAAATCCGAATACTGCTATGGATCACAGTGGTTTTCATTGCGGCATTTTTCATGCCCCTTGAAAGTAACAGGTTCCGTGAGGCGGTCATGGCGATGCTTGATCTCACCAAATGGTATGCACAGGAACACGTGATCCTGTGCCTGCTCCCTGCATTTTTCATCGCAGGTGTCATCGCGGTGTTTGTAAGCCAGGGGGCCGTTATGAAATATTTTGGTGCGAAGGCCAAAAAATGGGTAGCCTATACCGTGGCCTCTGTATCCGGAACGATCCTGGCTGTATGCAGCTGTACGATCCTTCCACTCTTCTCCAGTATCCATAAACGCGGAGCAGGCCTGGGACCGGCCATCGCGTTTCTCTATTCAGGACCGGCCATCAATATTCTCGCCATTATTCTCACTGCACGAATACTTGGATTTGAAATGGGCGTGGCACGTATCATAGGAGCTGTGGTTTTTGCTATTGTGATTGGCTCGGTCATGTCGCTGATTTATAGCAAAGAGGAAAACGCCAAAAAAGAGGAGCAGATCAATTTCCCTGAAATGCCTGAAAAACGCCCGATGTGGCAAACAGCATTCCATTTCTTCATCCTGGTTCTCATCCTTGTTTTTGCCAACTGGGGGAAACCTGATGAAGGCGTGTCCTCCGGCGGCTGGTACTGG